>Ga0172382_10000055_pt1 | contig 173198 bp, 155 predicted proteins | sample Leawel138RmetaG_FD_122245 | JGI IMG/M metagenome (GOLD analysis project Ga0172382, IMG submission 122245) | Leachate microbial communities from a municipal landfill in Southern Ontario, Canada - Leachate well 138R metaG | ecosystem: Engineered > Solid waste > Landfill > Unclassified | place... | reverse complement strand
TCCCTGTAACCTGGATCATTGAATATATCTGCTTTACTTCCATTCCAGCTGGCATCTGATCCGTACTAAATAAAATCTTACTCATTAATAATTCCTTGTTCGTGGGTAACTTGGGCAACTAACAGTTTATTAGCATGCATGCTCGTTTTGTAGCGCGAACCAGCACACCATAAATTAATATATGTCCTTGAATAGTAATGCCTTCACCAAGAAAAGCAAGGCATTCTCTAGGGTCAATTCGAGCATGCATGCTATCTCGCTAGCGGTATGCGCGTTATTCTGCCAGCCTGATACATAACCATATGATTTACATATATTTATTATTTGCAATACCATCAAAGCGAGCATTCCTGTATATAAAAATGTGCACTTTTTGATAACCGAGCTAAAATAGACTGTATAAACAAACAGTAAAAGACAAGGAGCGTCTGATGTCTAAAAGTCCATTTTTAAATTCGATACGCATGGATATGCGGCAGAAAGGTTACGCGCTTAAAACTGAAAAAACTTACCTGCACTGGATTAAGCGTTTTATTCTGTTTCACAAAAAACGTCATCCTCAGACTATGGGCAGTGAAGAGGTCAGGCAGTTTTTATCCAGCTTAGCGAACGACAGACATGTCGCCATAAACACGCAGAAAATCGCATTAAATGCCCTAGCTTTTTTGTACAACAGGTTTTTACAACAGCCGTTGGGCGATATTGATTATATCCCTGCAAGCAAGCCTAGACGGCTACCCTCTGTTATCTCTGCCAATGAAGTGCAACGCATTTTGCAGGTCATGGATACTCGCAACCAAGTTATATTTGCGCTGCTGTATGGCGCGGGGTTACGCATCAATGAGTGCCTGCGCTTACGGGTTAAAGATTTCGACTTTGACAATGGCTGTATAGCCATACATGACGGCAAAGGCGGAAAAAGCAGAAACAGCCTGCTTCCTGCTCGGCTAGTTCCAGCCATTAGGCAGTTGATTGAGCAAGCGTTGACTATTCAGCGGGATGATAATGCTCAAGGTGTAGGGCCGTCTTTGCCTGCTGCTTTAGATCGTAAATACCCTGCAGCTTATCGTCAGCCCGCATGGATGTTTATTTTCCCCTCCACTACGCTGTGCCAGCACCCACATAGTGGCAAGCTTTGCCGTCATCATCTGCATGATTCAGTGGCTAGAAAGGTGCTGAAAATTGCGGTACAGAAAGCAAGTATTGTTAATAAGCGCATTACCTGTCATACCTTTCGTCACTCATTTGCCACGCATTTACTACAAGCTGGACGCGATATTCGCACTGTACAAGAGTTGCTAGGTCATACCGATGTCAAAACCACACAAATTTATACGCACGTTTTAGGTCAGCACTTTGCTGGTACTACCAGCCCTGCGGATGGCTTGCTGCTTCCTATCAATCAGTAGCATTGGATAAAACTCCTTTGCATACTGACGTTCCAGCACTCAAGCTTCCACTCCAACAACCGATACAACGGAGTACCTATCTAAGCTAGCCTCACAAGCCAGCACTGTTCACTGGAGCTCGTCACGCCATGCAGATTAAGCCAAGTCCACCTTCTTTCAGCTCGAAAGGAGTAGCCGCTGCCCCAGCTAAGCAAGTGGGTCTTGATGGGCAGGACGAGGGTCGCACGGGTAATGTGTTGTTTGAGCGGCGCAAGAAGCAAATGCAAGATATGCAAACCGCTGTGACTAAGCTGCAAGAGGTGAAGAAAAACGCCTCGCCTAAAAAACTGGCCAGTCAACGTGCGGCTTTACTGAAACAGCGCTTGGATACTTTAAAGTCCATCATGGCAAAATTGCCGCCCGGCAATTACAAGGCGTTGGCTCAGGAGCTCAAGCAAATCGCCAAAGAACTGGCAGCGCTGGGTAAGCAGATGGGGAACTCCGGCGGCAGCTTGGGCCATATGCCGTCCATGTCGGTTGCTTCAGGCGAAGCTAGTGCGGATAGCGGTAGCGAGGAAATGGCAGGAGTAGACACCAGCACAGAGCTTGCCCACATGCAAGATACCAGTATGGCAGAGTTAGCTATATCAGATGAGGCGCTAGCCAGTGCCGCATTGACTGCCGAGACAGCTGAAGCTGAAGCAGACGCGCAGCAAGCGGCTAATCTGTCAGCAGATGTTGAGCGCGACGCTCATGCCAAAACTGATGAGCAGCACGATTCCAAGACGGATAAGCTTCGTGCAACTGGCCAGCGCCAGAATGAAGATGCCGACGATAAAGCTCTGCGTGCTATCCTCACTGAAGCCAGAAAAACGCTCAAAGAAGTGCTGAACTTACTGAAAGCCAAACACCAAGTGGATGACAAGGAATCGCGCAAGCTGTTTGCCAGCATTGAGCGCGAGCTAGAAACCTTAGATCAGTCCCTCCAGCAAGGTGCACTCGCCTCTTCCGCCTCTGAACTCGTTTCAGCTGGAAGCATTGAAACTGGCAGTATCGGTGGCATGGGCGGCTTTGTGGATGTCAGTGTTTAAGGTTTAAGCCTCCTTCTTCACTTTGCTCACCGCCTACCCATTACACTGTCGCATCGTACTCTGCGTTTGTCCGTACTCGCCAGCGCCGCTTTGGTTTCCGGCCAGCCGCGGGTTTTCAGGCCACAGTCGGGGTTGGCCCAGAGCCGTCCCACCGTCAAAACCTGTCATATTAAAGTTTCCAGCTAAACATCCGACACACAAATTAATAATACAAATATATTAACTATGGAGGAAAAGCATGGAAATCACCTCTTCTTACCTGAAAAGCCTGCCCAACCTCAACCACCAGCTACGCGAACAGTCAGGGCAAAGCGAACAAGCAGCAGTGCTGACAAAAACTGAGGCCAAAGCTATACCCTTCAACCCAGACAAAACCACACTCGAAAACCTTGAGCATCAGCAAGAACATAGCCCGACAGGTATCGTCGTCTGGACTATCAAATACAATAAAAATGAAGCTGAAGATACACTCAGAATAGGACAGTCACTGTACCCAACTCTTAACCTAATAAAACAAGAATATGAGCGTATGCATACAGAGTTGGAGAAGTATAACCCTGCACTGGCAGCCAAAGATTTTGGTTTTACTTTAAATCCAGCAGGAAATCTGATGGTGCTAGAGCGTAGCAGCCCTCTCAGTCAGCAGGAAACAGACCACCTAAACAACTGGCTAAATAGCTCAAGCAACTTAAAGAGCTTATCAAAAAAATCTGCCGATCTTATGATGGAATATACCAAAGCATCCAACCCTTACAGTGTTAATGGAAGGAATGGGAATACCACCGAACTTATCTGGAATGGCGGCGGCATCAGAGACCTTGGCGGTTATAAATTAGACATGAACAACTTCCATAGCACGATTGATTTTCATAGGGCTGTAGACCCTTTCGACAAGGAAGTATCTAGCGTATTTGCTGGCTCAGCAGCCAATGTTGCTTTTGGCAGCATCAATTCTAACTATTGGATTAACCAAGTACTCAGCAAGGGCGAGTGGCGCGATGTTAATGAATTTATGAGCAGACAAGAACTTTAAGCATACAAAAGGCGCTGCCTTGCGGCAGCGCCTTTTGTTTATCCATCCATGGCCCCTGCGTCTACACGCAGGGTAACGATGACCTTCCAGAGGATAACAACTATCCCGCCAGAAGGTGACACGCCTTTCCCTTACACCGCCCTGGCATATTCCTCGCGCAGCTGTTTGGCTGCTTTGACCATGTGTTCCAGTGCCGCTTTGGTTTCCGGCCAGCCACGGGTTTTCAGGCCGCAATCGGGATTGGCCCAAAGTTGTTCCACCGGCAGGCGTTGAGCGGCTTTGCGTAACAAGTTAGCCATTTCTTCGCTGCCCGGTACACGGGGCGAGTGAATGTCGTACACGCCCGGGCCAATATCGTTGGGGTAGTGGAAGCTCTCGAAGGCATCCAGCAGCTCCATTTGCGAGCGTGACGTCTCGATAGTAATCACGTCGGCATCCATCGCGGCAATCGAGGCGATCACGTCGTTGAACTCGCTGTAGCACATATGGGTATGTATCTGGGTGGCATCCTGTACACCACTGGCGGTCAGACGAAACGCTTCGGTGGCCCAGTCCAGATACACCTGCCAGTCTGCACGGCGCAGCGGCAAACCTTCGCGGAACGCAGCTTCGTCAATCTGAATAATCTTGATGCCTGCTGTTTCCAGATCCACCACTTCATCACGAATCGCCAGCGCCAGCTGTTGCGCCTGCTGCTTGCGGCTCAGGTCTTCGCGAGGGAAGGACCACATCAGCATGGTCACCGGGCCGGTCAGCATGCCCTTCATGATCTTGCCGGTTTGTTGCTGGGCGTAAGCAATCCATTCCACGGTCATAGCCTGTGGGCGGGAAATATCACCGTAAATGACCGCTGGTTTCACACAGCGTGAGCCATAGCTTTGCACCCAGCCAAAGCGGGTGAACAGGTAACCGTCCAGCTGCTCGGCAAAGTATTCAACCATGTCGTTGCGCTCGGCTTCGCCATGCACCAAGACATCCAAGTTCAGCTCTTCTTGTACTTTAACCGCGTGCTGAATCTCGGTCTGCATGGCGTGTTTGTATTCAGCTTCGTTCAGCTTGCCCTGACGGAAGGCTAAACGGGCGGCGCGAATCGCTTGCGTCTGCGGGAACGAACCAATGGTTGTGGTTGGGAACAGCGGTAAATCCAAGCGCTCACGCTGCAGCTTAATGCGCTCAGCAAAAGGAGATGTGCGCTGACTGTCTTTCGGAGTTACCGCAGCCAAGCGGGCTTGCACTTCGGGTTTGTGAATGCGCGGCGAGTTAGCACGACTCTCTTGCACCTGACGGCTTTGCGCCAGCGCGGCCTTCACTTTGGCGCTGTCTGGATTGTTTAACGCTTGCGCTAAAATGGCGACTTCTTCGGTTTTCTGTACGGCAAAGGCGAGCCAGCTTTTCAGTTCTTCATCCAGTTGATCTTCACGGGCTAAATCCACTGGGCTGTGCAGCAATGAGCAGGACGGCGCGACCCATAAACGCTCGCCTAAACGCTCGTGTGCATGCTGGAGAGTTGCTAATACTTTTTCTAAATCACAACGCCAGACATTACGGCCATTAACCACACCCAGCGATAAGATTTTGTACGCAGGCAGACGGTCGAGAATGGTGGGGTATTGTTCCGGCGCACGCACCAAGTCGAGGTGTAAACCATCTACCGGTAAACCCGCGGCCAGTCCTAGATTGTCTTCTAGGCCTGAAAAATAAGTCGCTACCAGCTTTTTCAACGGCTCACGTTGCAGCAGGTTATAGGCACGCTCAAAGGCATTTTTCCAGTCTTGGGGTAAATCCAGACCCAAAATAGGCTCATCAATCTGCACCCATTCCACACCTTGCCCGGCGAGACGTTGAAAAATCTGACCATACACGGGCAGCAACTTCTCTAGCAGGTCGAGCTTGTCGAACTCTTCACCTTTAACCTTACCCAACCACAACCACGTCAAAGGACCGATAACGACTGGTTTTACCTTATGCCCCAGTGCCAGCGCTTCATCGACCTCTTCAAACAACTGCTCCCAGCTCAATGAGAACTCTAAATCAGCGGTCAGCTCGGGCACCAGATAGTGGTAGTTGGTATCAAACCACTTGGTCATTTCCTGCGCATGAGCACCGCCACAGCAACTACTTTCCACCACGCCGCGCGCCATGGCAAATAAAGTATCTAAGGTGGGCTTCTCACCGGCCTTAGCAAAACGCTCCGGCACTACACCAAAGGTCAGTGAGTGGGTCAGCACTTGGTCATACCAGGCAAAATCACCCACGGGTACTAAATCTAGCCCCGCCTCTTTCTGCAACTGCCAGTGCTTGGCACGCAACTCGCGACCCACCTGACGTAAGTTATCTTCGCTAATATCACCTTTCCAGTAGGCTTCAACTGCTTTTTTCAATTCACGGTCACCACCAATGCGGGGGAAACCTAAGTTATGTGCTAATGCCATTGGGGCACCTCCTTAAATTTGAGGTGGCCATTGTGGTTTTTTCGCACCAATGAAACAAACTCAAAGTTTTAACGTTTAACTTTAGATTTATTCATGTTGCTGTGGTAAGTTTATTTTGAACAGGGCAGTTTTTTGCTCCTACAAAAACTGCATTTCCGCCATCCATGGCGGTCAGACGTACTTGCGGCGTCTTTGCGTAACTACGGTTATCCGCCGAACTACACAACAAACACAACAAACTCACCCTCAACAAAAAAAAAGAACCTCACATGCTCGATATCCGCCACTTGAAAACCATCGCTGCGTTGCGTGATGCCGACAGCCTAGTCGAAGCCGCGCAACGCCTGCACCTCACCCAATCCGCGCTCTCACACCAATTCAGAGAACTCGAAGAACGTCTCGACATGCAAATCTTCACCCGCAAAACCAAACCCGTACGCTTTACCAGCGCCGGATTACGTTTGCTTAAACTGGCTGATGAGGTGCTGCCCCTAATGCGCGCTGCCGAGCGTGATATCGCCCGCTTACAAGGCGGTAACGCCGGACGCCTACATATGGCGATTGAATGCCACAGCTGCTTTCAGTGGTTAATGCCCACCATTGACCAATTCCGCGAGGCATGGCCTGAAGTTGAATTAGACTTATCATCTGGCTTTTCCTTTGCCCCCCTGCCCGCCTTGGCACGCGGCGACTTAGATCTGGTCGTCACAGCTGATCCGATTGAGCTCACCGGCATCAGTTATATTCCACTGTTTACCTACGAAGCCTTGCTGGCGGTTTCGAAACAACATCCCTTAGCACAAAAAATCTTTATAGAACCGCAAGACTTAGCTACAGAAGTACTGATCACCTATCCGGTGGAGCGCGATCGCTTGGATGTGTTTAATCACTTTTTAGAGCCAGCCGATGTCGAACCCGTTAGCGTACGCACGGCAGAATTGACAATTATGATGATGCAACTGGTGGCCAGTGGCCGCGGGGTGAGCTGCCTGCCCAACTGGGCGCTGTACGAATACAGCTCAAAGGGCTATGTCAGCACCTGTCGCATGGGGGAGAAAGGCTTGTTTTCTACGCTGTATGCAGCCGTGCGTACAGACATGTTAGAAGCTGCGTTTATGCAGGATTTCTTGCTGACCGCTAAGGACACATCTTTTACCACCCTAGCGGGCGTTATCGCGGCGAAAGAATAATTATGATGGCTGTGGAATGGATTCCATCTGCTGTAACAAGAGTGCTGCTTGGGTACGGGTACGAACATTTAACTTGCGGAAAATCGCCGTTACGTGTGCTTTAACTGTTGCTTCAGACACATTGAGGTCATAGGCGATTTGCTTATTCAGCAAGCCATCACACACCATGGTCAAAACACGGAACTGTTGCGGTGTTAAGCTGGCCAAGCCTTCGCTGGCTGCTTTTTCTTCTTCGGTAACTGCTGCAGTAGCTGCAGTTTGACTAGGCCACCAAACATCACCGTCTAAAACAGTTTGTACGCCTTTTTGGATATCTTCTAACGGGCTTGATTTAGGAATAAAGCCACTGGCACCGAATTCACGCGCACGTGCCATTACCGTTGCTTCTTCCTGCGCTGAAATCATGACCACAGGAACCTGCGGATACTGACCGCGCAATAAAACCAGACCCGAAAAACCATGAGCGCCCGGCATGTTTAAATCGAGTAATACTAGATCCCAGTCCGACTTTTCAAGCAAACGCGCTTCGAGCTGCGCAATACTTTCAGCTTCGACCAAACGAACATTGGCACCCAAAGAAATCGTCAGTGCTTGATGTAAAGCACTACGGAACAATGGATGATCGTCAGCGATGAGTATTTCATAGGCAGCCATGAGTTAATATCCTAATTTTGTATAGTAACCTTGCGCAAATTGCAGCGCTTACCTTATACGAAGGAATACATTAGCACAAGACTAAATGACTGCAATGCATTCCGCGTATACTAATTAAAAAAACAACTAACCATTTGACCCGCAAGCATTTATTATTTTAAACCCATGCAAAATAAACGCCTATTCGCCAATCTGCTCATGCTCATTACCGCCATAATCTGGGGCGGTGCTTTGGCTGCACAACGTATCGGCATGGATGATATTGGCCCTTTATTATTTTCCGGTATTCGCTTTAGTTTGGGTGCTGCGGTAGTACTGCCTTTTTTACTCTATCGACGCCATAAAGCTCTTGTCCAAGGTCAATTTTTAAACGCTGGGCTACTGCGCGCCGGCTTGCTGCTTGGCCTACTCATAACCCTCGGTATTAATTTGCAGCAAGTCGGCCTGCTGTTTACCAAGGTGTCCAACGCCGGTTTTATCAGCAGCATGTACGTGATCTTCGTACCCTTAATAGGCTTGCTATTCGGCATGCGTACCGGGCTAGGTGTATGGCTAGGTGCACTGATGGCCGTGGCTGGGTTATATATGCTCAGCGTACAGGACAGCCTCGCCATCGCTCGTGGTGATTGGCTGCAGCTAACGGGTGCTCTGGTCTGGGCGTTACATGTACTGGCACTGGGCTATTTCGCCAAACGCTACGACCCGTTACGCCTGGCTTTTATACAGTTTTTGGTGTGCGCCGTAGCCAGCTTAAGTGCAGCTGCTTACTTTGAAACCATGGTTTGGCAAAACATCAAACAGGCCATTCCCGCTCTTGCTTATGCCGGAATCCTGTCTGTTGGCGTTGGTTTTAGCCTGCAAGCTATTGCACAAAAACACGCCAAAGCAGCTCATGCAGCCATTATTTTATCTTTAGAAGGCGTCTTTGCTGCACTGGCTGCTATGCTGTTTTTAAGTGAAACGTTGAGCATCAAGGGCTATTTAGGCGCCGCGTTAATGCTAGCTGGCATGCTCGTAGCTCAGTTGTGGCCACATAACAAAACCAAAGAAGTGACTAGCCTGCCCGGTGCACATCCGTGAAGACGTTTAATCACGGAAGTTAGTGAACTGCAGCGGCAAGCCTAAAGACTCACCACGCAACAACGCCATAGCCTCTTGCAAGTCATCACGCTTTTTACCTGTTACGCGCACCTGCTCACCCTGAATAGAGGCTTGCACCTTAAGTTTGGCGTCCTTAATAACAGTAACTATTTTTTTCGCCAATTCCTTATCGATACCTTCACGCAGAATAATTTCTTGCTTTACCACTTTTCCAGAACCATAGGCATCTTTGTATTCAAGGCATTGAATATCAATTTTTCGTTTTACCAATGCAAGCTTAATGATCTCGATCACTTGCTCCAGCATAAAGTCAGCTTCGGCGGTGATGGTAATGGTTTTATCACTGAATTCTAAGCTAGCCTTACCGCGCAAATCATAACGGCGCTCTAACTCTTTGGCTGCGTTGTCTGCGGCATTGGTTATCTCATGCTTATCCAGCTCGGATACCACATCAAAAGACGGCATCTTGAATCTCCACTTTTAAAACATTGTAGTTAGCGTCACAATAAACAGTTTGCGCGCTTGCGATCATGGCGCTGTAACATTATAAAACTTATTATAGCGCTTATTATTTTATTAACCTTTATGTGACTATAAATTAAGAGAACGATTTATGCCAAGCTCTCGACTGAGCATTATAGTTGTGGATGATGCTAAATTCTCTAGCGTGGTGGTTGGACGCGCACTCAGCCAAGCCGGATATACCGATATTCGCTTTGCCAGTAGCGCTAACGAAGCGCTCAAACTTATGGAAGAGCGCCCTGCTGGAATCCTGCTTGCTGACTGGCTGATGCCAGAAATGGATGGTTTGGAGCTCACTAAGCAAATTCGCTCTCAGGATGATGCGAAAGGTCACTACACCTATGTAATTTTACTCACTGGTAAAGAGGGCGACGATGCTTTAGTCGAAGCTTTTGATCAGGGCGTGGATGACTTCATTAGCAAGTCAGTCATGAATGAGCAACTGGTACCTAGGGTCTATGCAGCTAATCGACTCTACAGCACGCTGCTTAAATTAATGCATGAGAAACACTTATTGGCGCATAATTTACAACGCATTGAAGCCGTTAACCTCACCGACCCGCTGACCGGATTAGGTAATCGTCGCTTGATGGCTCAGCAGCTTAAAAAAAGCCTGCGTCAGCTTGAATCTCGCGGTGGCACGCTGTGCTACCTACTCGTTCATATTGAGAATTTAGCCGCCTACAACAAACAATACGGTAAGCGCATACATAGAGAGTTGCTGCAAAGTATCGCCAATCGCTTACAACACCTAGTACGTCCGCTGGACACTCTGGTACGTTTGGATAGCAACCAATTTGCCATGGTTACTTTATTGGCCAAACAGCAAGAATGCGTGCCTAACACTTTTAAAAGACTGCATGACGGCTTAAACCTCAAGGCATTCAAAACCAGCGAAGGCTTCCTGAGTGTTCAGGCCAATCTAAGCTTGGTAACCATGCGCTCAATTGCTTTACCTAGCGAAGTAGAGAAAATTATGGAGCTAGCCAAAAACAATCTGGGCTACGCACGTAGCAGCGGTAGAGTGCACCTGGAAACGGTAAAACACTCGCTCATATGAGCTGGCATATTTTAGGTGCTGGCAGCCTTGGTTGTTTATGGGCTGCTCGCCTAAGCCAAATGCAAATACCTATCAGCATAATTCTGCGCAATCAACAAAGCTTGACTGCTCTTCACATGCAAGGCAGCCAAATCAGCTATCTTGCCTACGGGCAAAGCAGTCCACTAGATATTGCTATCAATGCGCAGCTGGCCAGTCATCCACAGCCTATAGAAAAATTAATCGTTGCCTGCAAAGCCTATGATGCGATGGCTGCAGTTGAATCAGTCAAAACGCGTCTTAGCTCAAACAGCGGTGTGTTCTTGCTGCAAAACGGTATGGGCAGTCAACAGGCTATCGCGCAGTTATTACCGGGCATTCGAGTAATTGCTGCTAGCTCCACAGAAGGCGCTTTTCTAACCCAGCCCTTTCACTGCACGCATGCTGGTCAAGGAACCACGCTACTCGGCGACTTAGGCCACACTCAACCTGAGCCGACTTGTTTGCGCGACTGGCAGCAGGCGCAGATTTCGTATCAATGGACAGAGGCTATTTTGGCAGCGTTGTGGCGTAAGCTGGCCATCAACTGCCTGATTAACCCGCTGACTGTTTTGTATCAGTGTAAAAACGGACAGCTGGCCCAGCACACTGAACGCTTGACTGCGCTAGCCCATGAGTTGGCACAGCTGTTAAGTGCGGCGGGTTACCCCTGCACCGCAGAGGATGTGTTTGCACAGTGCCTGCAGGTCATCCAGAATACCGCACAGAACACTTCTTCCATGCTGCAGGATGTGCTCAACCAAAGGCGTACCGAGATCAGCTATATAACTGGTTTCGCCTTGGCGCAAAGCCAACAACTGGGCACCCCACACCGCGCCTTACTGGACTTACACAGCCAGTTACAAGCGCGACTGCAGCAACTGGGTTTACCTCTAGATTAGGCACAGCAACATGGGTTATCGCATCAGTAAAGTCTATACCGGCACCGGCGACGCAGGTACGACAGGCATGGCCGACGGCCAGCGTTTGGCCAAAAGTCATCCACGCATTGAAGCCATTGGCGAGCTGGATATGCTCAACAGCCAGCTAGGATTGTTATTAGCACAGCTACAGCAACAGGGTTTAACCGATATTTTCGATTCATTAGCACCTTACCAGCACCTGTTATTTGATCTGGGCGGTGAGCTGGCGATGCCTGAATATCAGGTGTTGCAGGCGGCACACATTCAACAGTTAGAAACACTGATTGACCGCTGGGCTGAGCAATTGTCGCCGCTGAAAGATTTTATTTTACCCGGCGGCTCGGTGTTGATTGCCCAAGCGCATATCTGTCGTTGTGCAGCGCGTACGGCTGAGCGGCGCTGTCAGTTGTTGCATGAGCACGAGCCTTTGCGCGCTGAGGTGCTGGGTTTTATTAATCGCTTATCCGATGTGTTTTTTGTTGCCGCACGCATGATTGCTTTACATGAGGCCAGTCATGAAGTTCTTTGGCAAGCACAACCTGCGCCCGTGGTGAGCAATGAATAAACAGCTGCATGTCGCCGTGGCGGTGATTGAAGATACCCAAGGGCGTATTTTGCTGACCCAGCGTGCTGCGGATAAACACCAAGGCGGTTTGTGGGAGTTTCCTGGCGGCAAATGCGAAGCGGGAGAGTCGGTATTGCAGGCGCTGGCCCGCGAACTGCAGGAAGAGTTGGGCATCGAGGTCGTCAATGCCGAGCCTTTGATTCAAATCCCCTATCAATACCCTGAGTTGAACGTGTTGCTGGATGTGCATCGCGTCACGGCGTATCGCGGTGACGCGCACGGCGCTGAGGGTCAACCGATGCAGTGGGTGACGAAGGCGCAACTACAGCAGATTGCTTTTCCAGCGGCGAATCGCCCCATCGTTTGCGCCGTGCAACTGCCTAAGCAGTATTTGATTACCCCAACGGGACTGGATGCAGAGGCACTGTATCAGGGCGTGATGCGGGCAGCAGCGCAAGGAATTGAGCTGGTGCAGTTACGGGCGCCTGAGTTAAGTGAGCAGGCGTATTTTTCCTTAGTGGAGCGGCTATTGCAGGCATTGCCCGTAAGCTGCCGCTTATTGATTAAAGGCAGTTGGGCGCAGGTGCAGGATTATGAGCAGGCCGGCTGGCACCTGACCAGCGCGCAACTGGAACAGTTTGCGCAGCAGTCTGAGCGGCCTTTGCCTAGCAATCGCTGGCTGGCGGTTTCCTGCCATAACGCACAGCAGCTGGCGTGGGCGGCGCAGATTGGCGCGGATTTCGCCTGTTTATCACCCGTGCAGGCCACTGCTAGTCATCCGCAGGCGCAGCCTTTGGGTTGGACTGCGGCGGCTGACTTGATCACTGAGGCGCAAGTGCCTGTTTACCTGCTCGGCGGCTTGCAGCCAAGCGACTTAACCCAAGCCTGCACCATCGGCGCCCAAGGGATCGCTGCCATCCGCGGACTATGGCCATAGGACACCTGTTGGAGACCAGCTTCTGGGCGATGTGGACGAGCAGTAAGCTTCAGCGCTGCAGGTTGATCCCTATCGCGCAAAAGTTGCGCTCCCACAAGAGTTCGTTACGCGCGTAGATATTTTGTTGGATTGAAACCGTATGAGGATGCCATGCATCCGACCGCGGATTACGGCCGCAAACACAGCGCTGCCTGACGTACTGCTGTCGCAGGCATGGCCTGCTCCTACCAAAAACTGCTATTTATGCTGGATTCGGGTGAGCTAGAACCACTCGCGCAATGACTGTAATGAAGCACAATGCCGTGTGGGACCTGACTTGTCAGGGAACCAGTATCCGCCTGTTGCACTAAGCCCTACACCCTACTCAGACTCAAAAGCAATAATATCCACCTGTTGCACCTAGCCCTACACCCTGCTCAGACTTAAAAGCAAAAAGCTTCCCCGACAAGTCGGGTCCCACAAAAACGGGTGTCATCACTCGGCATTTAAGCTGCTTGTCAGTTCGCACCGCGCAAAAGTTGCGCTCCTACCAAAAGCTTGGAATGCTTCCCTAAAGCTGCGCTCCAATAGGGGTTAAGATGCGCTCCATCAGGAGTCTTAGGTTCTGTACTCAGCGTTGATGCGTACATATTCATGGGACAAGTCCGTGGTCCAGATCGTTTCACTACACTCACCGCGCCCCAGCTCAATACGGATCAGGATCTCCTCCTGCTGCATCACCGCAGCGCCCTGCTCCTCGGTATAGGATGCGGCACGGCCACCATCACGCACAATGCAGACGTCATTCAGGAACACATTGACCTTTTCCTGCTCCAAAGCCGGCACACCAGCATAACCGACAGCCGCCACAATACGCCCCCAGTTGGGATCAGAGGCAAACAGCGCAGTCTTGATCAGCGGCGAATGGGCGACTGCATAGGCCGCATCCAGACATTCCTGCACGTTGCCGCCCTGCTCCACTTGCACGGTGACAAATTTGGTTGCGCCTTCGCCATCACGCACAATCGCCTGCGCCAGTTGCATGGCTACAGCACAGACCGCATCACGCAACTTCTGATATAGCTCCCCCGTAGCGGTTTGGATAGCTGGCCCAGTCTGACCGGTGGCAATCAACATAAAGCTGTCATTGGTTGAGGTATCGCCATCAATGGTAATGCGGTTAAAGGACAAGTCCGCCGCTTCCTTCACCAGCGCCTGTAATATCGGGCCAGCCACGCAGGCATCAGTAGCCACATACCCCAGCATGGTGGCCATATTGGGGCGGATCATACCAGCACCCTTGCTAATACCAGTCACAGTGAAGGTTTCGCCGTCGTGCTCAAACTGGCAGCTGGCTCCCTTGGGCAGGGTATCTGTGGTCATAATGCCTTCGCCGGCCAGATTCCAGTTGTCTTCACGCAAATCAGCAATGGCAGCCGGCAACGCGGCAGTAATTTTGTCCACCGGCAGCGGCTCGCCAATGACGCCTGTAGAAAACGGCAACACCTGCTTTACCGACACCTGAAAACTGTCCGCCACTGCTTGGCACACCTGCTGTGCTGCCACAAGACCGGGCTGGCCGGTGGCTGCGTTGGCATTGCCCGTATTGGTTACCAGAAAGCGTACTGGCTGGCCCAGACGCTGCTTGCATAGCTGCACAGGCGCGGCACAGAAAGCATTTTGGGTAAACACACCCGCCACTTGCGAGCCTTCAGCGCAACGCATCAGCACCAGATCACGGCGGCCGACTTTTTTAATGCCAGCACTGGCTATACCTAGTTCAAACCCTTTTACTGGATGCATTACCGGCATCGCTCCTAGACCCACCGCCATGATATTTCTCCTATTAAATAAAAAACGCCGCTTTTATAGATGATAAAAACGGCGCTTAGTATGGGCTTACTTTTGCTTTTTTGACAAGCTCACTGCTTAGGCGATTTTACCGCAGCAGTGTTTGTATTTCTTACCCGAACCACAGGTGCAGGGCTCGTTACGGCCAACCTTGGTCAGATTGCGTACTGGCTCATTACTGCCTGCCGTATCCCCTTGCGCCTGTTCTTCTTCTGCTGCACCATGGGTGTACTGCATCCGTGAGGCACGCTCTTGTGCTTGCTGGCGTAGGCGTGCTTCTTCTTCCTCAGTATCTTCCTGACGTACCTGCACAAACGACAAGTAACGAATGGAGTCATGCTTTACGGCATCGAGTAAATCACGGAACAGGTTAAAGGATTCGCGCTTGTATTCTTGTTTAGGGTTTTTCTGTGCATAACCGCGTAAGTGAATACCTTGGCGCAAATGGTCCATGGCTGCCAAGTGGTCTTTCCACAGGTCATCCAATACGCGCAAGATAATATGCTTTTCAAACATACGCAGATTCTCAGCACCCACCAGTTCTTCTTTAGCTTGGTATTGAGCAACAATCTGTTCTTCTATACGCTCGCGCAGGGTTTCTTCATAAAGATTTTGCTCGTTATCAAGCCACTGCTGAACAGGTAACTCGGCTGCAAATTCACGCTTCAATTCCTCTTCTAAGCCTGCAACGTCCCACTGCTCAGGTAACGATTGCGGCGGAATAAACTGACTAACGGTATTGCTTAACACCTCATGGCGGAACTCAGCAACAATATCACCAACGTCTTCGGATTCAAGCAGGGTATTACGCATGTGATAAATCACTTTACGTTGCTCGTTCGCCACGTCGTCGTATTCAAGCAGCTGCTTACGAATATCAAAGTTGCGTTCTTCTACTTTGCGTTGGGCTTTTTCAATGGCATTGCTGACCATACGGTGCTCAATCGCTTCGCCTTCTTTCATGCCCAAGGCTTTCATAAAGTTTTTCACTCGATCCGAGGCAAAGATACGCATCAGGTTGTCTTCCAGCGACAGATAGAAACGGCTGGAACCCGGGTCACCCTGACGGCCAGCACGTCCACGTAGCTGGTTATCAATTCGACGGGATTCATGACGCTCAGTAGCAATTACATGCAAACCACCGGCATCAATGACCTGTTGGTGACGGGCTTGCCACTCTGTTTTCAGGCGCTGCACTACTTCTTCGCTAGGGTCTTGTAAAGCTGCCAATTCAGATTCCCAGTTACCACCCAAAACAATATCCGTACCACGACCCGCCATGTTAGTAGCGATGGTTACATGGCCTGGACGACCTGCCTGGGCAATGATCTCTGCTTCCGAGTCGTGCTGCTTGGCGTTCAGTACTTTGTGCTTAATCTTAGCCTTCGTCAGCAGCTGCGACATATATTCTGAGCCTTCAACAGAGGCGGTACCCACTAAAATAGGGCGACCCTGCTCTTGGCAGTGCAAAATATCCTTAATAATGGCTTCGTATTTTTCCGGCTGGGTTAAATACACTAAGTCGTTATAATCTTGTCGCGCTACGGGTCTATGGGTTGGAATCACCGTCACATCCAAGCCGTAAATCTGTCTAAACTCAAAGGCTTCAGTGTCTGCCGTACCTGTCATACCAGATAGCTTTTCATACAGGCGGAAGTAGTTCTGGAAGGTTGTAGAAGCCATCGTCTGGCTTTCTGGTTGGATATTTACGCCTTCTTTGGCTTCAATCGCTTGGTGCAAACCTTCTGACAAGCGACGGCCATGCATGGTACGACCCGTATGTTCATCAACCAGCACCACCTCGCCATCTTGCACGATATATTCAACGTTGCGGTTAAATAGCTTATGTGCGCGCAGACCCGAATATACGTGAGTTAGCAGGCTTAGATTAGAGGCTGAATAGAGCGAGTCATGCTCACCCAACAAACCAAGCTTGATAAGCTGTTCTTCAACAAACTGGTGACCTTCTTCATTCAGCTCTACTTGGCGCGTTTTCTCATCGAGGGTGTAATGACCTGCTTCGATGACGACACCTTCTTCGTCTTCAGTTTGACGTTTAAGCGCTGGGATTAAAGCATTGATGGTTTTATACAACTCTGAGCTGTCTTCGGCCTGACCCGAAATAATCAATGGCGTGCGTGCTTCGTCGATGAGAATCGAGTCCACCTCATCCACCACGGCAAAGTGCAGGCCACGCTGGAATTTGTCTTCCAAACTAAACGCCATATTGTCGCGCAGGTAATCAAAACCAAATTCGTTGTTGGTACCGTAGGTAATATCACTGGCGTAGGCGTCGCGCTTTTCTTCAGGCGACTGGAAAGGTATGACTACACCGACCGTCAAACCTAGAAACTCATACAGTGGACGCATCCAGTTGGCATCACGACGTGCTAGGTAGTCGTTCACCGTAACCACGTGCACACCCTTGCCTTCAATAGCATTTAAATACACCGCCAAGGTTGCAACCAGAGTTTTACCTTCACCGGTACGCATTTCAGAAATACGTCCTGCGTGCAGCGTCATACCACCAATAAGCTGCACGTCAAAGTGACGCATTCCCATAACCCTTTTACTGGCTTCACGCGCTACAGCAAAAGCCTCAGGCATAATTTTATTTAAACTTTCACCCGCTGCTATACGCTCACGAAACTCCTGTGTTTTCTGCTGCAGCTGCTCGTCAGACAGTGCCACCATTTTTTCTTCAAGCGCATTAATGGTCTGCACCACCTTATACATGCGTTTGACTTCACGTTCGTTTTTACTACCAATCAGCTTTCTTAATAATGGGGCAAACATATTGATATGGGTTCCACACGGGTGATAAGTACGTTTAGTTTCTGCGTTCTATAAAAGGTATCCATTCTACCTTTAATTCGTAGCAAATAAATAATTAGTTAGGAGCATACAGGTTGTGGAGACTAACAAAATTTGATTCTTCCGGCAAAATTAACTCTGCAGGTCTATAATGTGACACAAGGTACAAAAAAGTGTGGGTTCGCGGAGCAAAATCATGTCATACAAGCTCAATCAGTTAAAACACACTGCTGCCATCCTGAACAAACAATCTGTTTTACGGGATATAGTGCAGCGAGCCAATTCCTTTGCTCTGTTGCAGAGCATTGTGCACTCTTACCTACCAGGCGCGGCGGCTGAGCACTGCCAGCTGGCTAACTACAATCAGGGTCGTTTGGTGTTAGTCATCGACAATGCACACTGGGCAACCCGCTTGCGCTATCAACAAAACCAATTGATGGACAAACTTTGTCAGCACAATGAGTTTTCTGACTTGCAACGTATTCAGTTTAAAATCCGACCTAACACGGCCTTTAACGATGCTATTCAAGAGCAGAAACCCCGTTTAGAAATTTCCGCTCAGGCTGGACTGGCTATCTTTAACTGCGCTGAGGCCATTGAAGACCCACATTTGCGCGCCGCACTAGAACGTCTGGCACGCAACGCCGCTAAAGAATAACTACAGCCCTTTCACCGCATAGATGCCAGCGGCATTACGCCAGTAGCCTTTGTAGTCCATACCGTAACCAAAAACGTAGCGGTCGATACAGTCCAAACCAACAAAATCAGCAGTAAAATCCGGACGTGCTTTGCGTTCGTGTTTTTTATCCAATAACACCGCGGTGTACACAGCTCGCGCGCCGGAACGTTTGCAAAAATCAACAATGGCCATCAGCGTATGACCCTCATCAAGAATGTCATCGACAATCAGCACATCCCTATCCATTAATGAGACTTCCGGCTTGGCCTTCCAAAACAGCTCACCGCCGCTGGTTTCATTACGATAACGGCTGGCATGCAAATAGGACTGCTCTAACGGAAAATTCAGCTGCGTCAGTAACTTGCCTGAAAAAATCAACCCACCATTCATAACGCAAAAAACCAACGGGTTTGCATCGCGCAACGTGTTGCTAATTTCTTGCGCTACCCGCGAAATAACGGCTTCTACTTCTGCCATAGGATGCAAACAATCCGCCTCATTCATAACGCGTTGAATATGTTCAAGATCTGTAGGCATACGCACCCATCCTTTATTTAATAACCCAAAAGACGCACAGTTTAAGCCAAAAAAGCGCCAGCTAGAACTATAGTTTTTTTTGTTCTACCTGCGCAGCTGAGTATTTGACCAACGGGCTCCATTGGCATACACCTCCCTTACTCTCAATCTAGTTCATAAACTAAGACACTCAATCCAATTTGCCTGTGCCGTTTTACCGCTAATTCCATTAACCTATGCACAAGTCAATTCCACACAAGGGTTCACCACCATGTCAGTACAAGAAATCCAGCATCCACTCATCCGCCACAAACTTGGTCTTATGCGTAGCGCAACTGAGAGTACAAAAAACTTCCGCGAACTCGCACAAGAGATTGGCGCACTGCTGACCTATGAAGCCACCAAAGATTTACCGCTGGAAAGCTACAGCATCCAAGGATGGTGCGGCACGGTTAAGGTTGAAAAAATTGCCGGCAAAAAAATCACTGTAGTGCCTATTTTGCGTGCTGGTATTGGGATGCTGGATGGCGTGCTCAGCCTAATCCCAGGTGCCAAAGTCAGTGCCGTGGGTGTAGTACGCAATGAGGAAACCCTGCAAGCGCAAACCTATATGGAAAAATTAGCACCTAATATGGGTTCACGTTTGGCGCTGATTATTGATCCGATGCTCGCCACCGGCGGCTCGATGGTCGCCACTATCGACCTGTTAAAAAAAGCCGGCTGTAAAGAGATCCGCGCCATGGTATTAGTGGCTGCACCGCAAGGCATTGCCGCCGTGGAGCAAGCGCATCCTGACGTCAAAATCTATACCGCCTCCATCGACCAAGGCTTGGATAGCAATGGCTATATTGTGCCGGGACTGGGTGATGCGGGTGATAGAATTTTCGGCACCAAACAGAAGGATAGCTAACATGCAGGACTCGCTTAAAGAACCGCTGCCAAGGCAAATCCTCGCTGGAGCGCAGATGCTGTTTGTTGCTTTTGGCGCGCTGGTGCTCATGCCGCTGATTACCGGCATGGACCCTAACGTTGCCTTGTTTACCGCTGGTATCGGTACTCTGTTATTCCAGTTGGTAACCAAACGCCAAGTTCCTGTTTTTTTGGCGTCCAGCTTTGCCTTTATCGCGCCTATTCTTGCTGCTAAAACAGCCTTTGGCTTACCGGCAGTCATGGGTGGGATTATTGCGGCGGGTGTGGTTTATATGATTCTGAGCGCGGCGGTACGCCTTAAAGGCTCTGGCTTTATCGATCGCCTGCTGCCGCCCGTAGTCATTGCGCCGGTGATCATGTGTATCGGTCTTGCCCTCTCTCCTGTAGCCGTCAATATGGCCATGGGTAAAGCTGGTGATGGCAGCGTGCAGTTGATTGAATACAGCACTGCGATGATTATTTCCATGTCGGCACTGTGCAGCACATTAGCGGTGGCCGTGCTGGGCCAAGGCTTATTTCGCTTGGTACCTATTCTTGCCGGTATTGTTGTGGGTTGCGCACTTTCCTTGGCGCTAGGCGTTGTGGATACGCAACCTATACTGGAAGCCAGCTGGTTTGCCGTGCCGGCCTTTGTTGCACCCGAGTTTCATATCGGCGCCATTCTCTACATGCTACCCGTAGCGTTAGCGCCAGCCATTGAGCATATCGGCGGCATCGTTGCAATCGGTGGCGTTACTGGCAAGAACTTTATCAAAGAACCCGGTTTGCACCGCACTTTATTGGGTGACGGAATCGCCACCTCAGCGGCTGGACTGTTTGGCGGTCCACCTAACACCACCTACGCCGAGGTTACTGGTGCAGTGATGCTGACGCGCAACTTTAACCCCAACATTATGACGTGGGCCGCTGTCTTTGCCATTGCGTTGGCTTTTATTGGTAAGTTTGGCGTGGCCATGCAAAGTATTCCCGTGCCTGTGATGGGTGGGATTCTGTGTTTGCTGTTTGGCTCTATTGCTGTGGTCGGTCTTAACACCCTGATCCGCAACCAAGTTGATTTATCTGAAGCGCGTAATTTGATTATCGTTTCAGTCACACTGGTGTTTGGTATTGGCGGCATGGTGATGGGCAGCGGAGATTTTGCGCTATCGGGTATTTCTCTTTGCGCTGTAGCGGCTTTGCTGCTGAACCTGCTTTTACCGCGAAGTAGTTAACTAGCGTTAATACGCGCACCCAGTAGCATGCTGTAGGAGTGCAACTTTTGCGCGAAGCGGTCTATCAGGTCAGCTCAAGCGTTGCCGGAAAATCACCCTCGTGCAAAAGTTGCGCTCCCACAAGAATCCGTTGCGCGCGTAGATATTTTGTTGGATTGAAACCGTACGAGGATGCCATGCATCCGACCGCGGAGTATATCTGCAAACACAACGCCGCCTGACGTACTGCTGTCGCAGGCATGGCCTGCTCCTACCAAAAACATGCTGTTTCTTCTGGGTTTTGGGTGAGCTAGAACCACCTGGGCAATGACTGCAAAGAAGCACAATGCCGTGTGGGACCTGACTTGTCAGGGAACCAATATCCGCCTGTTGCACTAAGCCAAACACCTTACCTAGACTTAAAAGCAAAAAGCCTCCCCGACAAGTCGGGTCCCACAAGAGCGAGGCGGTGCTGCCTTATAGAACGCATCGCGCAAAAAAAAAGACGACCCGAAGGCCGTCTTAAAGAAATACGTTCCGGGGGAGGAACGTTTACGCATGAATCTGTCTTCTCGCAGGAGGTAGACGGCTGCCATTCTAGAGCCAAGCATAGCGCAGTGCCACTAAACAAAAGTCTATACAGTCAACTTGTGACTGATCATCCACAAATTACAGCAACCCCTTATATTTACAGGCTTTATCAGCTTTCAAGCTCAGTTAAACGCTGGATAAATTCTCGCTCATTTAATACAGGAGTATTTAATTCCAACGCTCTGGTCAGTTTGGAGCCCGCGCTTTCCCCTGCCACAACCACAGCGGTTTTATTGGACACAGAACCTGCCACCTTAGCCCCAAGCGCCTCTAAACGCTGCTTAGCTTGGCTGCGGGTCAATTGGCTAAGCGTGCCGGTCAACACCCAGGTTTGTCCGCTTAACGCTGCTTGCTCTTGTGCTTGCTGCTCGCATGTCCAATGCATACCAAACTCCAGCAACTGCTGTTCCGCTTGTTCAATACGCTGCACTTGTTCAGCACTTTGTAAAAAATCCAATAGGTTTTGCGCCGCTTTTTCCGGCAACTTAGGCACAGCCGCAAGCGCCAGCCAGTCGGCGGTAAGTAATTCGCTCAATGAGGAAAAATGCTCTGCTACACGCTGCGCCGTGGTGCGGGCAATACCGCTGATTTGCCACTGTTCAATGAAGTCGGCAAAAGTGACAGAGCCTGCCAGCTCTGCCGCCAATTCCGTTTCGCCTTGCAGCTCAATACCTGCAGCCAATAACGCTGCCACCACCTGTTGGTTATGCTCATCTTGAAAGAAGTTAAAAATCTCATGGGCTACTTCATGTCCCACTTCCGGCAACCACTGCAAGGTTTGTGGTAAAGCCTGCTGAATACGGGCCAGACTGCCTAAGCAACGCGCCAGCACCTTGGCGGTTTCTTCGCCCACATCGGGAATGCCCAAGGCATACAGAAACCGCGCCAGCTCTGGCTGTTTACTCGTACTGACGGCGTTCAGGAGGTTTTCCGTAGACAGCTGGGCAAAGCCTTCTAGCTCGATAACCTGCTCATAGGTTAAGTGGTATAAATCCGCTGGTGAACGCACCAACTCTCGCTCGACCAGCTGATCAATAATTTTCTCGCCCAAACCGTCCATATCCATGGCTTTACGCGAGACAAAATGCAACAAGGCCTGCTTCAGTTGCGCTGGACAACTGAGTCGCCCTACACAGCGCCAAATAGCGCCCTGACTTAACACCTCACCCGCCTTGCTGTGACGTCGAAGTTGCGTGCGCTCAACCAGTGAGCCGCACTCTGGACAATGCTGCGGCTGCGCTATGGCGCGTGCATCAGCAGGGCGACGCTCCAGTACCACCTGGGTTACTTTGGGAATAACGTCTCCGGCGCGGTGCACTATCACCGTATCGCCAATCATTAAACCTAGACGCTCAATTTCATCCATGTTGTGCAGCGTTGCATTAGACACAGTAACGCCGCCCACCTGCACGGGCTGTAAGCGTGCCACGGGTGTAATCGCGCCTGTGCGCCCCACCTGAAACTCAACGTCCTGCAAAATAGTAATTTCTTCTTGGGCAGCGAATTTATACGCAATTGCCCAGCGTGGTTCACGCGCACGAAAACCCAGCTCATCTTGCTGATCAATGGCGTTCACTTTAAACACCACACCATCAATCTCGTAGGGCAAATCATTGCGCCGCGCGCCAATATCCTGATAGTAATCCAAGCAGCCTTGCACACCCTCAACCACGCGCAACTCTGGACTGATAGGAATACCCCACTGCTGTAATTGCTGCATAATATCGCTTTGCGCTTCAGCAATATGGCTGTCACCCAGTCCGTAACAACAAAACTCTAGCGGTCGCAGCGCTGTAATTTTGGCATCTAATTGACGCAAACTGCCCGCCGCGGCATTACGTGGATTGGCAAACACCCGTTCTCCGGCAGCAATAGCGCGCTCATTAAATGCAGCAAAGCTGGCTTTGGGCATATACACCTCGCCACGCACTTCCAAACGCTGCGGCCAGCCCTGCCCCTGTAAACGCAACGGCACATTACGAATCGTGCGCACGTTATGGGTAATGTCTTCGCCCACAGCACCATCACCGCGAGTGGCCGCCTGCTCCAATACACCATCCACATAGCTGATGCTAACCGCCAAGCCATCAAGTTTGGGTTCACAACAAAAAACAATGGGCTCCGGCTGAGCAAATAGATCATTCTGCGCCTGTCCGCCGACCAAGGCGCGCTCGATACGCTGCACAAACGCCTGCATATCCGTTGGTTCAAATGCATTACCCAAACTGAGCATAGGAATGCTGTGGCGCACCTGTTGAAAACCCTCCATGGGTTTGCCGGACACGCGCTGACTGGGTGAGTCGGGGGTAACTAGCTCAGGATGTTGACTTTCTAATTCTTGCAGTTGTTGGAACAGACGATCATATTCAGCATCGGGAACACTGGGGTTATCCAATACATAATATTGATAATCATACTGCTGGATTTGTGCGCGTAACTGCGCCAACTGCTGTGCGGGGGATAAAGACTGAGACATGGTGATTACCTTGAAATTGCTGCGCTAAGCAATAAGGCTACGAGGCTCGAAGTTGAGTTGCAGGTCGTGCCTTTAAGCCTGACCTGCAAGGTATTGGCGCTATAACTCCGACTGTTACTTTTTAAGCAGCATGTAGCGACGTTCAAAGTCGGTAATTTTCTGACGGTACAGATCAATAGTCTGCGCAGTTAGCACGCTACGGTGGTCATCCTTAAGCTCGCCACCCAAATCATTGGCCAACTTGCGTGCCGCATTAAGCATTAAATCAAAAGCCTGTTTAGGGTGTTTCGGCCCGGGCAAGCTCATAAAGAAACACACCGCTCTGGTGCTGAAGTCTTCCATATTATCCAGATCAAATACGCCAGGATTCAGCGCATTGGCCATGGAAAATAATTTAGCGCCGGTGCCGGACATGGTTTCATGACGGTGGAAAATATCCATCTCGCCAAAACGTAAACCGCTCTCTAACAAGCACTGCAACAAATCTTGACCGTGAAAACCTGCTTCATCAAACGATTCGACATAGATAACCAAAATCTCTTCAAATCCGACTGGCGCATCATTTTCGTCTGGCTCGTCATCAGTAAACTCAAAGGTATCTTGGCTGGCTTGAATAGGCTCATCGATATAAAGATTTGCCTGACGTTGCTCATACTCTTCAAGTGCATCATCGATTGTTGAATCTGGAACACCTAAATATGGTTCTTTCGTCGTTTTGGTTGCTTTCTCTTTAGTGGCTTTGTTCTTAGCCACTCGAACAGGCCCCACTATTTCCGGATTGCCAACATCTTCCGAAAACTGGTTAATTAGCTTGCGATCCAGCTTAAATTTAAGTGAATTTCGACCAAAATGCCGGCGTACGCTATCTAAAATAACCAACAGCACCACCACCAAGCCACAGATAACTAGCCACTCGCGCAAACCCATATCCATAAAACCCTCAAAACCGCAAAACTTTTTAAAATAATTGAGCCAATAATTAATAAATATATTGGGAAAAATCTACCTAGAAGCCTCTGCAGAACCTAAATCAAGCAGCGAAAGCAAGGTAGATATAAACGCAGTTTTCACTAAATAAATGAGCATTTCGATTCGCTTACCTCTTCAATGTGCATATCTTAACAAAATACACAGCTCATTTTGAACCTAGGTTAAGCAATTAAATACTATAAACAACAATTAGACTATTGTTCAGCCATTGCTGCCGCCTCTGCCAAGTCCACTGCAACCATCCTTGAGCAGCCCGGCTCCTGCATCGTCACCCCTAAAAGCTGATGCGCCATCTCCATGGCAATTTTATTATGAGTGATATAAATAAACTGCACTTTCTCTGACATTTCTTTCACTAAACGTGCATATCGACCCACGTTTGCATCATCTAAGGGCGCATCTACCTCATCCAGCATACAAAATGGCGCTGGGTTTAATTGGAAAATGGCAAACACGAGCGCCAAGGCGGTCAATGCTTTTTCACCACCAGACAGCAAATGAATGGTGCTGTTTTTCTTACCTGGTGGGCGCGCCATAATCGCCACCCCAGTATCGAGCAAATCATCGCCCGTAAGTTCAAGACTGGCCATACCGCCACCAAACACTTTCGGGAACAAGTCTTGTAAGCCTGTGTTGATCTTATCGAAAGTCTCTTTAAAACGCTGGCGTGTCTCACGATCGATCTTGCGAATGACGTTTTCCAGTGTGGCTAATGCTTGCTCTAGGTCTTCGTTTTGCGCATCCAGATAGTTTTTTCGCTCAGATTGCTGTCGGTATTCTTCAATTGCCGCTAAGTTAATCGCACCCAGACGTTGGATCTGCTCATTCAATTGCTCTGTCGTTGCTTGCCAGCTATCCATGGCCGCATCACTGGGCAAGCCAAGCAATACCTCATGCACCGTTAGCCCTGTAGTGGCTAACTGCTCGATTAGCGCCTGCTGCTGCACCTCAAGAGACAATTTATTTAAGCGTAACTTTTCTGCTTCGCTGCGCACTTGTTCGGCTTGCTGCTGTGCTTGGTGGCGTTGTTTTTCTAGCTGGCGTAACTGCTGCTCTGTTTCTTCTACCGCCATACGTGCGCCGCGTAACTCTTCATCAACGGCAAAACGCTGCTGCAGTTGTTCTTCAAGCTTGGCACGCAACTCATCAATGGGTGACTCGCCTTCTTCGAGGTCGAAGCCTAGCTGCTCTTGGCGTTGATTGGCGCGCTCAATCTGTATGCGTAAGCGCTCCAGCGCTTGTTCAGTTGAGTGTTTTTGCGTGACTACTGTACTTAGCTGTAACTTAAACTGCTGCGCCTGTTGCTGGCTCGCCTGCGCTTGATTGCGCGCCTGCTCATAGGCGTGGCGCTTATCTGCTTGTTGTTGTTGTAACTGCTGTGCTTGCCCTTGCGCATCAGCCACGGCCAGTTCGGCCTGTTCGAGTAGCAGTTCAGATTCGGCAAGGCGCTCGTGATCGATAGCCTGCTGTTCATGTAACTCTTGCAGTTGTTCAGTTATTTGTTGTTCACGTTTCTCCAGCTGTTCCGCACGCGCCTGTATGGCTGCCAGCTGGCTTTTTCGCTCACTGAGCTCGGTGCTGTAGCTTTGTTCCTGCTGGCGTAACGCCTGTGCTGATTGCTCTAACTCAGCCAGCTGACTGTGTGCGTCGTCTAGTGCGTGCGTGTTTTGTGCCAGCTGTTGCAGCAACAACTGCTCGTGCTCGAGCAACTGCTCTAACTGCTGCGCACGCTGCAATACACCCTGTTGATTATCCTGCCCTAACTGCACCCTTAAAAAATGCGAGCTGAGCCAAAAACCATCACGTGTTACCACGCTGGCATCAGCGGCAAGACTGTCGAGCATCGTCCACGCTTGGTCGAGGGTTTCTGCACAATGCACCTTAGCCAGCCAAGCACTTAAATCAACCTCTGAGCTTAATACCTTAGCCAATAATGTGTGCGGATTAGCCGTGATATTTGTGCCTGATTGCTTGAGCATACGTACATGGGCGTTATCCAGCTTGGCAAAATCACTGGGCCACTGTGCCACACAGAGTGCATGTACATCTTCACCCAGCACGCTTTCAACAGCACGCTCCCAGCCAGACTCCACCCGTAACACGTCAGCCAAGCGCGGTGCTTGCGACAGCTGCTGCTCAGACAACCAGTCCTGCAATTCATCAGTTGATTGCCCAGCGTCTTGCTGCAAAGCCTGCAAGGCACTGAGCTGACCTTGGCAGCGCTGTAGCTGGGTTTGCTGTTCATGGCGCTGCTGTTGCAATTCTTTAATACGTTGGCGCTGGTGATTCTGCTGCTCGTTACTGATTTCTTGCTGCAACGCAACTTCAGCCAACTGCTCTTCGAGCATAGCCAGCTGTTCCTGCAACTCGGCAGCGGTTTGCTGGGCTACCACAGTAACCAGTTGTTCTTGCTCATTACTCAGGTTGCTGATGCGCTGTTGTAATTGCTGAATATTCGTTCTGAGCTGTTGTATACGCAGCCGTTCAACCTCAGCCTGTTGCTTAGGCGCACTGCTGATTGCGTTAAAGCGTTGCCATTGTTCTTGCCATTCTTGCAGCTGTTCTTCTGCCTGCACAAAAGCGGCCTGATTTATCTCATCCTGCTCACAGGCAGCGGCGTAATTCTCTTCTAACAGGATCTGCTGCTCGGCCAGCTCTTCCAGTAGCCCTTGATCTTGCGCCAAATGTGCTTGGGTTTCTTGCTGCTGGCGCTGTGCATCACGCAAGTCATCATGCAGTTGACGCAGACGTTGTTGACCATGCTGAATACTTTGTTCGGTGCGGGCAATATCTGCACCTAGGGCATAAAAGCGCGCCTGTATTTTATTAAAGGTTTCGTTGAGCTCATGCTGCTGATCACGCAACAGCTCTGTTTGCGCATCGGCTTGGTATTGCGCGCTGATATGCTCTTGCAGATGGTTTTCTTGGCTGGCGAGCAATTGCTCCAGCTGTTCGCCCTGCTGCGCCAACGCTTGCCAACGCATGGCGGTTAACTGGCTTTTATATTGTTCTAACTGCTGCTGTAGATTTTGATAGCGCTCTGCCGCCTGTGCTTGACGGTGCAGTCGTTCAATTTGGCGGCCTAGCTCATCACGCAAATCACTTAAGCGCGCCAGATTATCTTGGGTACGTCGGATACGGTTTTCTGTCTCGCGACGGCGCTCTTTGTATTTGGAAATCCCGGCGGCTTCTTCAATAAAAATCCGCAAGTCATCAGGACGTGCCTCGATGAGCCGCGAAATCATGCCCTGCTCGATAATGGCGTAGCTACGCGGACCTAAACCCGTACCTAGGAATATATCGGTGATATCACGGCGGCGACACTTGGTGCCGTTAAGGTAATAGGTACTTTGGGATTCTCGCGTGACGGTGCGGCGGATAGAAATTTCGGCGTAACTGGCATATTCACCCGGCAAGGTACCGGCTGAGTTATCAAACACCAGTTCAATGCTAGCCTGGGACACCGGCTTACGGGTATTGGAGCCATTAAAAATCACATCCGTCATGGCTTCGCCGCGCAGGTTTTTGGCTGAGCTTTCACCCAGCACCCAACGTACGGCATCAATAATGTTGGACTTGCCACAGCCGTTAGGCCCCACCACTGCAGTCATATTACTGGGAAAACTAACAGTGGTTGGGTCAACAAAGGATTTAAAGCCGGCTAAACGTATGCATTTTAGTCGCACAAATGGCTCGCTAAAGTTAGCTGTTTATTTCTTTTTCGCCGCGGCACGTGGTTTGCGTTTGGCTTTTTCTTCCGTAGCTGCAGTGACCACTATTGACTCGGCTTCTCGGCTATAAAAACGTCCGCCTGCTTTAGAGTCGCGGGTATAGTAGTTAATCCAAGTCCACAATCTAGATTTACCCTGAGTCAATATGGCATCTTTTGCTTCCAGCTTGGCTAACAGCTTATAGCCCGTGGGGTTGGGATAGTTGATCGAACCGCAATAAGCATTGAGTTCCGTGGTTAGACGCAATAGCTCTAAAATATCGTCCTTGCCGATAAGTCCTGGATTTTCCCAACTATTAATCACATAGGATTCTTTGGCTGGATGGGCAATCTCTGAATGAGGAGGATAAATTTCCGCACTAATCCCACCCGATAATGACTGCGAAAACACTAAGCGTGCTTTTTCTTCCGCCAACTCAACAATGCTGTCACGCCCCGGCACCGACTCTGGTACATCAATAGGCTGAGCATCATAATAAAATTCAATTTGGTCACCCATAAGCTCTTGTTTTTTGGCTGAACGACCTTTGCTTTCTTCGCTATGGATTAAGAGTTTTACTGGTGGAAGCTCTTGGCTAGACAACTCCTGATTAAACTCATCAGCAGCTTGTTTGATGGTCGGCAGCATATGTACGCCCCAGTTAATATGGGAGTACTTAACCTCACTAAAAGTCTGTCCGGCTTTCTTTTGCAGCTCACTCATTGATGTGTCCTCGATCTGGCTCATGATGAAATGAGTCTGATGATAACGCCAAAAGTTCAGCAAAACTAGGCAACTTCTGATTAGTATTCAGCAACCTAGGTATAACTATCAGGCAGACTGCTCCAGCAAGCCGATGTCACGCATTTGTGCCAATTTGTAACGCAAGGTACGCGAACTAATCCCCAAGCGCTTAGCTGTCGCCTCACGGTGACCGTTTTCTTGACGTAAAGCCTGAGCGATTAAGCGAAATTCATGCATTCGCGTGTCTTGCTCTAAATCATTACTTGCCGTCTCTGTGACTGTCGTCTCATTTTGCTGCGCTATTGCTGTCTGCGCACTCGCCGCACTTAAGACAAAACCCTGCAATCCCAAGTCTTGCACTTCAATACAATGACCCTGCTGCAAAATTAACGCGCGTTGCACCACATTATCCAGCTCACGCACATTGCCGGGCCAGCCGTACTGCTGCAAAGCCTGCCGCGCTGACTGCGCAAAAACCATGCCCGCACGCCCCTGTTTAGTCGCATGCACCGCCAACAGCCGTTCGGCCAAAGGCACTATATCCAGTGGTCGCTCACGCAAAGGCAACCAAGCCAACGGAAAGACCGACAAGCGATAGTACAGATCTTCACGAAAACGCCCCTGTGCAATATCTTGTGGCAGATCGCGGTTGCTGGTTGCCAGTACCCGCACATCTAGCTTTATCACCTTGCTGCCACCGACACGCTCAACTTCGCGCTCTTGCAATACGCGCAACAGTTTGGCTTGCAACTCCACCGGCATCTCTGAAATCTCATCCAACAGCAGCGTGCCGCCATTGGCCTGTTCAAACTTACCCGGTTTACTGGCTACAGCACCGGTAAAGGCGCCTTTTTCATGACCGAACAGCGTTGCTTCCAGCATGGTTTCTGGAATAGCAGCGCAATTAATCGCGACAAAAGGCCCTTGGCTGCAGGCCGAATGCTGGTGGATATAGCGCGCTAAAACTTCTTTACCTGTGCCAGACTCTCCGGTAATTAGCACTGTGGCATCGGTTAGTGCAACGCGCTTGGCTAGCTTAAGCAGTTCAACGCTAGCCGGATCAACGGCTATCGCTTCATCATCAGACACAGCGCCTAGCGCATAACGCTCAACCAGTTTGAGCAAAGCTTTGCTGCTAAAAGGCTTTAATAGATAATCCACTGCACCGTTGCGCATGGCGTGGACGGCGCCTTGCACATCACCGTAGGCCGTCATTAATACTACGGGTGTGCCGGGTGCGTTTTTAACGATATAGCCCAGTAACTCCTGACCATCCATGCCCGGCATATTGATATCGCTCAGCACCATGCTGAAACTACGCTCTTGCAAGGCGACAATCGCCTGCTTGGCATCGGCGGCGGCCTCACACTGAAAACCTGCCAACTGCAAACTGTCTGACAGCGCTTCGCGCAAGGCGCGGTCATCTTCAACCAATAAAATATGACGCTGCATTAGTATTCTCCTGCTTCTTGCGCCTGCGGCATGAGCGGAAGCTGTAAAATCGCACAGGTTCCCCAGCCCGCCTTAGAGCGCAACATAAATTGTCCTTGATGTGCTTTAGCTACGGCCTGCACTACCATTAGCCCTAAACCGGTTCCGGTACTTTTACGGCTAAAAAAATCCTCACCCGCCTGCTGCAAAATATCTGCCGACATACCCGGACCGTTATCTACTACGGCGATGCGTAAATACTTATGTTTACGATAAATATGCACCTTGACTGCTTGCTGTGCAGCTGCTTGCAGAGCGTTGTGCAACAAGTTCATTAGCGCACCAATCAGCATGTCTTGACTACAGCGCAGTTGCGCTGCTGGGGCGGATAGACACCAGCGTACTTGCCGCCCGCTAATATGTGGTTCAGCCGCCTGCTGCAGCGCACTCAATAGCTGCTGCGCCGTGAGTTGCTCTTCAAGCGGTAAAGGGCCGCGGGCAAAGAGCAGCATGTCGCGAATCTGGCGCTCTAGCTCATACAGGCTTTGCTGCACACGCTGAGCAAAACGTTGCTGCATCGGCTCGGGCAGTGGTTCTTGCAAATGCTCTGCGTACAGCAGCGCTGCAGACAGCGGTGTACGAATTTGATGCGCTAAAGCCGCGGTCATTTTACCTAACGCTGACAGTCGTCCTTGATGCGCCAACTGATCTTGCAGCTGGCGGGTATGGGTTAAATCCGTTAATAAAATAAGCTGCCCGGGCTCACCGTGCAGACTTTGAATCGCCAAAGAAATACGCTTGCCATTACGCAAAGAAATCTCATGTCCATCATCGGCTTGCGGCTGAAAGCATTGCAGAATCAAATCACGCCACAGTCTGCCCGTAAGCTCTACTTGTAGAATATGCTGCGCCGCCGGGTTGGCTTGACGCACATAGCCTTGCGCATCTAGAACAATCACGCCGCTAGGCAAGGCGTCTAAAGTACTTTGTAAGCGCTGCGCTAAACGCTCTTTCTCAGCCAACTCATCCAAGCGTTGACGGCTAACACTTGCTAGCTCATCTTGGATTTGCGCGTAACGCTGTTGCATAAGCTCCAAAGACTGGGCCAAACTAGCAGAAAGCTGGCTTATTGCTGCTAAGTCAGCCGGTGTTGCAGACACAGGTGCGCTTGAATGCACTGCATCAGGCTCAGACTCGACACGCAACGGTAAATTGGCAGACATAGACAACCTCAACAAATTCGTCAAAAAACAGACAGTTAACCAGTGAGCTGCAATTTATGTGCCTAGTTACAAAAAGCAATACCGTTAAACAGCTAACCCTCTCTAGACACACGGGCTCCATTAGCGCTAACAATGCGTATTTCGCTCAAGTAAAGCCTGTATTTAACGAGTAGATTTTTTGTCACCTCATATGCAATCAAGTGGCGCTTGTGTCATTATGCACGCATAGAAATCTTTATTTTTAGTGTAAATTATGGAAAACCAAATCAAGTCCAAGTCACCCCAGTCATACCCTGAACAAGTTCAGGAAAAAAATACACTCGCACGCCTAGCCAGTGCAACCCAGTGTGCCTGCGCACCTGAAATCAGCCAGCCAACAACCTTGCCTGCTCGTTTAGTACAGCTTGTTTCCAGCCGCATGTGTTTTATCACCCAGCTGATTTTTATTGCCATCCTGATTTACATACTCAGCGGCTGCCAAACACTGTCGTCTCCAGCACCGGATACGCAAGAAAATACTGAGCAAGAGCAGCTCGCCACTGCACAACCAGACAGCGCCACAACCAACTTTTCTACAGACGCTATGCTCAGCCTATTAACCGCTGAAATAGCTGGACACCGTAATCGCCCATACCTGGCGCTAGAAAACTATAGCCACCAAGCCCAAACCACACAGAACGCACAGATTGCTGAGCGCGCTTACAAAATAGCGATTTTCTTAGACATCCAAAAACCAGCACTGAGCAATGCGCTACTTTGGGCACAACTCGATCTAGACTCTGCTGAAGCACAGCGCGCGGCAGCAGTTGAGCTTATTAAAACTGAGCGTTACCAAGAAGCCATGGATTACATGGAGTACGCGATTGCTTTAGATCCAGAAGGAACCAGCTATTTTGACTGGATTGCTTTTTCCGCCACCCATGCAGACAAGGAAACCCAGCAAGACCTATTAATTCATTTTGATGCTTTGCTGGATAAATACCCAAACCATAATCCGCTAATTTTGGCTAAAGCTATTTTGCTACAAAAAAACAACCCGCAGCAGGCATTACACCTAGTCAACCAGATTAGCCACCCGCAAGCAGCAGTCGCCGTACTCACCCTTAAAGCCAAACTGCTACAACAATTAGGGCAAACTGATGCCAGTCTTGCTGTTATCCAGCAAATACTCGAACAACAACCAGACAATGAAGCCATTCGCCTCAGCTATGCCCGACAACTAATTAGCGCCAACCGCTTAGAAGACGCACGCGCCGAGTTTCTAGAGTTATTGCAACTCGATCCCTTTGATGATGATTACCGGCTTGCCTTGGGCTACATCAATATGGATTTAGAGGCTTGGCAAGAGGCTATCGTCTATTTTGAAGAGCTTTTAGCACGCGATAGCCACACAGATACCGCGCTTTACAATCTGGGGCGCTGCTACGAAGAACTGGGTAATACCGAACAGGCCGTATCCGCCTACGCCTCAGTTGACCAAGGACAGAATTATCTCGCTGCGATGCAGCGCCAAGCGAACCTGCTGTTAAGCGAAAACAATTTGGTGAATTTTTCACTACTGTTTCAACAGGCACAACAAAATAACAGCGAGCAAGCCGTTGAGCTATACCTGATAGAAATCGAAATGCTGGCCAAATACAAACTGCTTGACCTAGCTTGGCAACAAGCTGAACAAGCACTGCTTGAGTTTCCTGATGATCACAGACTGCTGTACACCCGAGCTATGGTGGCCGACCAAAGAGGCGACTTAGCCCAGCTTGAGCGTGATTTACGCACCATCATCGCGCAAGACCCCAAGCACAGCATCGCCCTCAATGCACTAGGCTATACTCTGGCCGATCGCACTGATCGATACGAAGAAGCATTACAACTTATTCAAGAAGCGCATGAATTAGACCCAAAAGACCCTGCCACCCTTGATAGCTTGGGCTGGATTTACTTTAAGCTCAAACAGCCTGAACAAGCGCTTAAATACTTAGAGCAATCCTTTGCTGCCTACCCCGACGCCGAAATTGCCGCACATCTGGGGGAAGTTTTATGGGAGCGAGGTGATAAACGCCAAGCCAGAAAAATCTGGCAGCAAGGCCTCGACTTGGACGCAGAGCACCCCGTGTTACTAGATACACTCAAACGTCTAGATAACAGGAAAAACTGGTTTAAATGAGACTTAAACTTTTTAGCCGACCGCTACTTCTACTCACCACACTCATACTGCTTAGCGCCTGTAGCAATCTCTCTAAAACAGAGAAACCCACAGGTCTAGGCAATGAAAAACTCTGGCAAGCCCACCAACAGCAGATAAGCCAAGTAGATAGCTGGCAGATCACTGGAAAAATCGCCATACGCAGCAATCAACAATCGGGCAGCGGCGCACTAAGCTGGCTGCAAGAGCAAAAACACTTCGATATTCAAGTCAGCGGCCCCTTAGGGCAAGGCAACTTACGCCTCAGCGGCTTACCTAACCAAGTGCAGCTGACCACCAACACACACAAAGTCACTTCCAACTCCGCCGAACACCTCATGCAACAGTTACTAGGCTGGAGTGTTCCACTGGATCACCTGCTCTGGTGGGTGCGCGGTCTGCCAGCGCCCAAAATTAAACATCAGGTGATGCTTAATGACGACAGCCTTGCCTACCAAATTCAACAGGCTAATTGGAAACTAGATTATCTAAGCTATCAAACCACCAAGACGGGCGCGCGCTTACCCCAGCGTATCAAAGCTTACGGCCCCGGACTCGAACTCACTTTGTTTATTAAACAATGGCAAGATTGATATGCAACCACCGGTACAAGGCTGTTTAAGCCTACCTGCTCCCGCCAAGTTAAATCTGATGCTGCATATTGTTGGGCAGCGCGATGACGGCTATCACGAGCTACAGACACTGTTTCAGTTTCTAGATTATGCGGACTATCTACACTTTAATTCTCGTACCGACGGGCTTATTCAGCTACAAACACCCATTGCTGGCGTGCTGCCTCATGACAACCTCATCGTTAAAGCCGCTAAGTTGCTACAGCAGCACACAGGCTGCTCGCTGGGTGCTGACATCTGGTTAGAGAAAAACCTTCCCATCGGTGGTGGTGTTGGCGGCGGCAGCTCCAATGCTGCAACCACCTTGCTGGGGCTAAATCATCTCTGGCACCTAGGTTTATCCTTAGAGCAACTGGCCGAACTGGGCGTGCAACTGGGTGCTGACGTACCCGTTTTCGTCCACGGCAAAGCGGCTTTTGCTGAAGGCATTGGCGAGAAACTAACCTTTGTTGAGCTCGCCGAACCTTGGTATCTAGTGGCTAAACCTGCTGTTTTTATTAGCACGGCAAAAGTTTTTAACGATCCCAGCTTGACACGCGACAGCGCAGTAATTAAAGTACGCACCGTTCTTGAGCAAGGCGGTCGAAATGATTGCCAAGCTGTAGTGGTTAAACATTACCCTGAGGTTGGACAAGCCCTAGCACTGCTAGAGCAATACACCCAAGCAAGGTTAACAGGAACAGGAAGCTGCGTATTTGGGGTCTTCCCAAATGAATTAGATGCTGTTAAAGTATCGCACCAGCTTTCAAGCTTACTTGATTGTTTCGTTGCTAAAGGCAGTAATGTTTCACTACTGCATAAAGAGCTTCAAAACAAACTAGAACGCTAAATTTAGGGGCGTCGCCAAGCGGTAAGGCAACAGGTTTTGATCCTGTCATGCGTTGGTTCGAATCCAGCCGCCCCTGCCATATTCCGAAACCTTTGTGGTTCGCGAAAGCAAAACCACAAAGGTTTTTTTCGTCAGGCCCACCCTCAGTAAAACAGGTACTGCGCGTGTCCAAGATGATGATCTTTACGGGGAACGCAAACCCCGACTTAGCCCGCCGCGTTGCACGTCAGTTACATATGCCTTTGGGCGACGTGTCCGTAGGTAAGTTCTCTGACGGTGAAGTCAGTGTTGAAATTAATGAAAACGTTCGCGGTAAGGATGTTTTCTTAATTCAGCCTACTTGCGCACCAACCAACGACAACCTTATGGAACTCGTATTAATGGTTGACGCCTTCCGTCGCTCTTCTGCATCTCGCATTACTGCGGTTATTCCATATTTTGGCTATGCCCGCCAAGACCGTCGTCCGCGCTCAGCTCGTGTAGCTATTAGCGCCAAGGTCGTGGCTGACATGCTCTCCACCGTCGGTGTAGATCGCCTCTTAACCGTAGATTTGCACGCTGACCAAATTCAAGGCTTTTTCGATATACCAGTAGATAACATCTACGGCTCGCCTGTTTTGGTTGACGATATTCAAGAGCAACGTTTCGAGAATAAAATTATTGTTTCACCCGATATTGGCGGGGTAGTACGTGCGCGTGCTGTCGCAAAATCTCTGGGTGTAGACTTAGCCATTATCGACAAACGTCGTCCAAAGCCCAACGAATCAGAAGTGATGCATATCATTGGTGATGTTGAAGGACGCGCTTGTATACTAGTTGATGACATGGTGGATACTGCCGGCACACTGTGCACTGCTGCCAAAGCGCTTAAGTCGCGCGGAGCTGCCAAAGTTTTAGCCTACTGTACGCACCCTATTTTCTCGGGCCGCGCCCTAGAAAACATTGAAGGCTCACAACTGGATGAAATTGTTGTTACCAACACCATTCCATTGTCAGCCGCCGCTCAGGCGTGCAGCAAAATTCGCCAACTCGATATAGGCCCTATAGTTGCAGAAGCAGTTCGCCGCATCAGCAATGAAGAATCCATCAGCGCTATGTTCCGTTAATAGCGCTGGTAACTACAGCCTGATTAACAGGCTGATAAATCAACCGCCTAACACTGGTCGCAGGTGTTAGGCGGTGTTGTTTACTGGAGATACACAATGAGCGAATTTACTCTGAATGCCCAAGAGCGTTCTGACTTAGGGAAAGGTGCGAGCCGCCGCCTACGTCGCAACGCCAATCTGATTCCTGCTGTCATTTATGGCGCAGGTAAAGAAGCTGCCTCAATCAGTCTTGAAAACCGTGAGATGGCTAAGCTATTGCTCAACGAAGCTGCTTTTAACAGCATCTTGACCCTCAAGATTGGCAGCAAAAAAGAAGACGTACTGATCAAAGACCTGCAGCGCCACCCGGCCAAAGGCTTTGTGTTACACGCGGACTTTATCCGCGTTGTTGCTGACCAGAAGCTGACTGCATTAATCCCAGTTACACTCATCAACGAAGATAACTGTGTGGGTGTTAAGCGTGATGGCGGTGAGCTGTTCCGTCCGTCTCCTGAGCTAGAAGTTTCTTGCTTGCCTAAAGATCTGCCAGATACCATCGAAGTTGATGTTGCCAACCTTGAAGTGGGTCAGGTGATTCACGTTGAAGACATTAAAGCACCTAAGGGTGTTGAGTTTGTTGGCACTGGTATTGCCGTAGTTACGGTAACCGCAGCACGCGTATCTGCAGAAGAAGACGAAGTAGTTGAAGCAGCTGATGCTGCTGAAGAAGCAAAAGACGAGAAAGCAGAAGACTAAGGAACGTCTGAATAACGTTACCGAGGACGCTAGCACAAGGCAAAAACGCATGAAAAAGCGCAGTTTACACCAAGTAAATGAGCATTTTGAGTACGTTTTTAACGCAGTGATAGCTACGCAGGTAGTTATTCAGAGGCTTCCTGATTCTGCCTCTGCCTTAAGGAGCCCAGTCGTGACTGCTGTAAAACTGATCGTTGGCCTAGGTAACCCGGGTCCACAATACGAACAGACAAGGCATAACGCTGGGGCTCTTTTTGTTGAGCGACTCGCAGATGCCATGCGCTGCACGCTCAGCCCAGATAAAAAATATTTTGGCCTCAGCGCAAAGTTTGTCCATCAAGGCCAAGATGTGCGCTTGCTTATTCCTACCACCTACATGAACCGTAGCGGTCAGTCTGTTGCTACGCTGGCTAATTTTTTCCGCATCAAGCCTGAAGAAATCCTTGTCGTTCATGATGAATTAGATTTGCCACCCGGTACTTGCAAACTTAAACAGGGCGGCGGACACGGTGGTCATAACGGTTTAAAAGACATTATTGCCTGCCTTGCCAATCAGAATACATTTTATCGCTTACGCATTGGTATCGGCCACCCAGGTCATAGCAGTCAGGTAACCGGCTTTGTTCTTGGCCGTGCGCCTAGTAGCGAGCAACAACTGATTGACTCTACAATAGAGCATGCCATTGCTGTGTTACCTGAAATCCTTGATGGGCAATGGTCACGCGCCACGCAACAATTACACAGTTACAAAGCCTAGTCTGCTGCCACCTTTTTGTTCGGCACTAGCCACCTAGCAGCCTTTCTTTTATTTTGAGGTACGTTTTATGGGGTTTAAATGCGGTATCGTCGGCCTACCCAACGTCGGCAAATCCACTCTTTTCAATGCGCTAACCAAATCTGGCATTGCTGCTGAAAACTTCCCTTTTTGTACTATAGACCCCAACAGCGGCATTGTGCCTGTACCGGATCCACGCCTAGATGCTTTAGCGCAAATCGTCAAGCCCGAGCGCGTGCTGCCCACCAGTATGGAGTTTGTGGATATCGCTGGCTTGGTGGAAGGAGCCTCTAAAGGAGAAGGCCTAGGCAATAAGTTTTTGGCTAATATCCGCGAAACAGATGCTATCGCCCACGTGGTGCGCTGCTTTGAAGATGACAATATCATTCACGTTGCCAACAGCGTTGACCCAAAACGAGATATTGAAATTATCGACTTGGAGCTTATTTTTGCCGACCTAGAAAGTGGCGAAAAACAATTACAGCGTATAAGCCGTAATGCCAAGGGTGGCGATAAAGAAGCTTTGCAACAAAAAGCCATTTTAGAAAAGCTACTGGATCACTTTACTTCAGCTAAGCCGGCGCGCTCACTTATCAAAGACTGGAGCGAAGAAGAACAACGCATCGTTAAAGGTTTTCATTTTTTAACCAGCAAGCCCGTCATGTACATTGCTAACGTGGCTGAAGATGGTTTTGAAAATAACCCTCTGCTAGATGTAGTGCGCGAAATTGCCGCCGAAGAAAACGCCCTAGTTGTGGCAGTATGTAACAAAGTTGAAGCTGAGCTGGCTGAGCTGGACGATGGCGAAGACAAAGACATGCTACTTGAAGACTTAGGTCTTGATGAACCCGGTCTAAACCGTGTTATTCGTGCAGGCTATCAACTGTTAAATTTACAAACCTACTTCACTGCGGGCGTTAAAGAAGTACGCGCTTGGGCAGTCAAAGTCGGCGCTACCGCACCGCAAGCAGCAGCAGTGATCCATACGGACTTTGAGCGCGGTTTTATTCGTGCAGAAGTTGTAAGCTATGACGATTTTATTCAGTACAAAGGTGAGGCAGGCGCTAAAGAAGCTGGTAAGTGGCGCTTGGAAGGTAAGGAATATATCGTTAAAGATGGCGATGTAATGCACTTCCGCTTCAATGTGTAATAGGTTCTAATAGCTACACCATAGGCAATCCAGTCCCCCGCTAATGACTTTACTTACCCCAGAAGCACTTGGCATCGGTTTGATTTTAGGCAGCCTGCTGGGCCTAACTGGGGCTGGGGGTTCGCTGGTTGCCCTGCCATTACTGCTCAGCCTACACTTACCCATGCGCGACGCTATCGGAATAAGTTTAGGTGCTGTGGGTTTATCCGCCTTGATTGGTGCCATCGGTCGCTGGCGTAGCGGCCATATCCACTCGCGTACCGTGCTCACCCTAGCGATTACTGGCGTGCCAGGCAGTTGGTTCGGACAGTTTCTGGGGCACTATACCAATGAAACCTATTTGGTTATCGCCTTTTGCTTACTGGTGCTTTGGTCCGCGCAACGTATGTGGCGTCAAGCACGCTTACCTGATACTACAGAGCGCCAACACCGCCCTGTTATTTTGGTCGGTATTGGCTTATTGGTCGGCGTACTCTCTGGCTTAATGGGTGTTGGCGGTGGTTTTTTAATCGTTCCTGCCCTGCTGTGGTTTAGCTCATTGACCATGCTGGCGGCAACAGCTACGTCCATGGCGGTGATTGCGCTGGTTTCTGGCTCAGGTTTTTTGATCTATATAAGCTCAGCTAGTCCGCCCGTTGGCTTACTGGCTGGGCTGTTTAGTGGCGGCGCGATTGGCGTTTTACTCGGCAATCGTTTGGCCTACAAACTCGGCGGTCCGACCCTGCAGCGAATATTTGCTTTGGTATTACTGACGGTTAGCCTGACAATAGCAGCACAAAAGCTGCTCAATTAATTTTAACGCACTTCAATCAAAAGGCAGCTCAAGCTGTTGCGCCTGCCCTTGCAAGTCTTCCAAGCGAATCCCCAAACCCAGCAAACGCACCGGTTTGTTACCGCGGGCATAAGCGGCAGACAGCATCATGGCGTAACGCTCTTGGCTCACCAACGCGCCCGCCTGCTCCAAAGTGGTTTGGGTAAAGTCATGGAACTTGATTTTTACATAGGGACGGTCAATTCGATATTCCTCACCTACGCGCGCCAAACGTTTATTTAAACTCTCCATGAGCATAGGTATTTGCGCCAAACAGGCCGCCAAATCCGGCAGGTCTTGGTTAAATGTCTGCTCAACACTCACACTTTGGCGTCGACTATTGGCCTCTACAGGACGCTCGTCCCTGCCATGAGCCAGTTGCCATAAACGCTCGCCAAACTTGCCAAAGTGTTTGATTAACTGCAGCGGCTCAAACTTGCGTAAGGTGGCGCAATCACTGATCCCTAATCGCTCAAGCTTTTGTGCAGTCACTCGTCCCACACCATGCAATTTAGTCACTGGCAACTGCAAAACAAACTCATCCACCCCAGCTGGCGTAATCACAAGCAAGCCATTGGGTTTGCGCCAATCCGAAGCTATTTTGGCTAAAAACTTATTCGGCGCTACGCCTGCCGAGACCACCAAACGCAACTCTTGCCAAACGCGACTGCGGATCTCTTGCGCCATCAGGGTCGCACTGCCATGACAGTTCTCACTAGCAGTCACATCAAGAAAAGCCTCATCCAAGGATAAGGGCTCGATAATGTCGCTGTAGTCCTGCAAAATGGCGTGAATCTCACGAGAAGCTTGACGATACATATCCATTTTAGGGCGAATGACGATTAAGTCAGGACACAGCTTAAGTGCCTGCGCCATGGGCATCGCTGAGTGCACTCCCCAACTACGCGCCTCATAGTTACAGGTCGCCACCACACCGCGCTGACGCTCATTACCACCCACTGCCACAGGCTTGCCCTGCAAACCCGGGTCTTCGCGCGTCTCCACCGCGGCATAGAAGCAATCCGCGTCGATATGGATGATTTTGCGATCTGCCACGGCTGCCTTACTCAATCCCTGTCTGAAATACTGAAATCATCTGCATCCATATAGGCAGGAAATTTCTGTTTAAAGCGCGCTAAGGATTGCGCGTTAAGGCGCACGTGGTAAACGCCTTCTTGTTCATACGCCAGCAACAATGGATCACCCAAATAATCCAGCGCTTGGGAGTCGCCGCTGTGTGGGTAACCATTATGGTCCTCACCAATGCGGTTAACACCCGCCACATAGCATTGATTTTCAATGGCACGTGCGGCTAGTAAACGATTCCAGGTCGAGCGGCGCACTTTTGGCCAACAGGCGACATACAGCAGTAAATCGGTATTTTGCGCATCACGGCTCCACACCGGAAAGCGCAGGTCATAACAAATCAGCGGGCGAATACGCCAGCCTTTAAGCTCGACCACCAGCTGCTGCTGACCGGCGGTATAGTGTTCGTGCTCACCGACCATGCGGAACAAGTGGCGCTTGTCATAATGCTGCAAACTGCCATCCGGACAAGCCCACAGTAATCGATTACGGTAATCGCCTTCTGCCACGCGCACAATTAAACTGCCGCAAACCACAGCGTTAAGCTGCTTAGCCTGCGCCAACAGCCACTGGGTCGTTGGCCCGTTAATTTCTTCTGCATGCGCGGCGGACTCCATGCTAAAACCGGTATTAAACATTTCGGGCAGCAATACCAAATCAGCACCCTGAACCTGAGTAAATAAACGCTGAAAGTTTGCCAAGTTAGCCTTTACATCACCAAACACTAAGGGTGCTTGCACCAAGGCTAACTGCAAGTCGGTCAGATCATTTATATCGCGCATAGTAATTCTCCTGCTTGTTCAAGGGTGGCGGTGGTTTTAGCAAAGCATAACCTTAGCAAAAACTGCTGCTCAGGTGGCTGCTGGTAAAAGACCGACAACGGAATACTGGCGATACCTTTGTGCTCGGTCAGCCAGCGCGCCATGGCTACATCATCCAAATCATCACGAATAGCTCGGTAATCCACCAATTGAAAATAGGTACTGGCGCTAGGGCTAAAGGTGAATCGAGACTCTGTTAGCGCTGCACATAACTGATCACGCTTGGCCTGATAAAACGCGGGCAACTCCTGAATGTGTTCAGGATGGTTTTGCATAAAATCGGCCAAAGCCAGCTGGATAGGCGTGGGCGCACAAAAACTCACATACTGATGCACTTTTCGCACCTCAGCTGTCAATGCAGGCGGCGCAGCCAGGTAACCGGTTTTCCAACCCGTCACATGAAAAGTCTTACCAAAGGAGCCCACCACACAGGCGCGCGCATAGAGTTGCGGATGACTTAACACTGACTGATGCTGGCGTCCATCAAACAGCAAATGCTCATACACCTCATCACTCAGAATATAAATACCCTGCTCCTGCGTTAGCTGGGCCAACTGGGTTAAATCTTCCTGCGTGATGGTGGCACCGCTGGGATTGTGCGGGCTATTGATAATAACCAAACGCGTACGCGACGAAAGCGCTTGAGCAAAGGCCTGCCAGTCATAGCTAAAGTCGCTGCTTAGCGATACATGTACTGTACGTCCTCCTGCCAAACGCACCGCTGGTGCATAACTGTCATAACAGGGATCAAACACTATGACTTCATCACCCGGACCGACGATGGCCTGAATGGCACAGAATAACGCCTGAGTCGCGCCGGGCGTAATGGTGAGCTCCTGCTCTGGGCACAGTGTGACGCCATAGAGCTGCGCGATACTCTGCGCTAACTGTTCACGCAAGGGCGCAACACCCGCCATGGAGGCGTATTGATTATGCCCAGCTTGCGCATAACGCCCCAAAGCAGCAATTAGGGGTTCAGGCGCCGGGAAGTCCGGAAAACCCTGCGACAGATTAAGCGCACCATGCTGCTGTGCGAGCTGCGACATTTGACTAAAGATGGTTAAACCCACATCAGGAAGCTTGGACTGAATCATGAAGATAAGCCTTGAATTTGAACAAAGTAGCTATAGGAAGCGCTGAATAATGTTAGCGCCCCCTATAATAAACCATTGCCAGCCAAAGGCTCTATGGCTTCATTACAGTGCAAAGTCTTATATACTCGCTACCATCGTAGAAAACAAAGAGACTTTGGCTGCCCATGCATAACACCCACACAACTAAAGGCATTATTTTGGCTGGCGGTTCCGGCACACGCCTGTATCCCATCACCAAAGGCATTTCCAAACAATTGCTGCCCATTTACGACAAGCCGATGATTTACTATCCATTATCGGTATTAATGCTGGCAGGTATTCGCGATATTTTACTTATTTCGACACCCGACGACCTGCCCAATTTTCGCAAGCTATTGGGTGATGGCAGTCAGTTTGGTATACAGCTGAGCTATGCCGAGCAGCCTTCACCGGATGGTTTGGCACAAGCCTTTATCATCGGTGAAACCTTTATTGGCACCAGCAATGTGTGTCTTATTCTCGGTGATAATATTTTTTATGGTTACGGCTTTAGCGCCACGCTCAAACAGGCCATACAGCGCCAGTCTGGTGCAACTATTTTCGGCTATCACGTTACCGACCCTGAGCGCTTTGGTGTGGTTGAGTTTGATGAGAACGGTAAAGCAGTCTCCATCGAGGAAAAACCGCAACAACCAAAATCTAACTACGCCGTTACCGGTTTATATTTTTACGACAACGATGTCACCCACATAGCTAAACAAATCAAACCCTCTGCTCGTGGCGAACTAGAAATAACCGATGTGAACAATGCCTATTTGCAGCGTGGCGATCTGCATGTAGAACGGTTAGGTCGAGGCTTTGCTTGGCTTGATACGGGCACACACGACTCGTTGATGGAAGCGGGGCAATTTGTACAAACCATCGAAGCCCGCCAAGGACTCAAAGTGGCGTGCTTAGAGGAAATTGCTTACCACAACGGCTGGCTCAATGCGGCGCAACTCGCCGAGCAAGCCAAAGCCTTGGAAAAAACAGGTTATGGTCAATACTTGCAACGCATACTGGGCTAGACAGCCCTAAGGAAGCCTAGCGTTATTAACATAGACCCCAGCATCCTTTGTTTTATAAAATCAACTTTAAAATAAGCCTTTATAAGCAGACTAACTATGCAGATCACACAAACCAATCTTCCCGGCGTGCTGGTTATTCAGCCTAAAGTTTTTAAAGATGCACGAGGTTTTTTCTTAGAAACCTTTCAGGCTGAGCGCTATCGCCAAGCTGGTATTGCTGCCAACTTTGTGCAAGACAATCACTCACGCTCACAAAAAGGTGTCCTGCGTGGTCTACATTTCCAACAGACCAAGCCACAAGGCAAGCTCATTAATGTGAGTCAGGGTGCGGTTTATGACGTCGCAGCTGACATTAATCCTGGGTCACCTACTTTTGGTCAGTATTTTGGGATCGAATTAAGCGATGTAAACCATTTACAGCTGTGGATTCCACCCGGCTACGCCCATGGTTTTTGCGTACTTTCTGACTGTGCCGACTTTCATTACCGCTGTACTGAATACTACGATCCGCAGGATGAGGCAGGTGTACTTTGGAGCGATCCACAGCTTAATATTAATTGGCCCATCACACTGCCGTTGCTCTCAGAGAAAGACAAGCAACTGCCATTACTCAAAGATTTGCTGCGCCACTCACTCTAACTTGCAGGATTTACCATGCGTGTTTTAATCATTGGTGCTCGCGGTCAGGTTGGTCATGAGCTAGTACGCCAAGCACCACCGGCTTTCGAGCTCATTGCTCTAGGCTCGCACGAGCTGGATATCAGCAGTGCTGCACAGGTTAACCAAGCCGTAGCTGAATATCAGCCCGCGCTAATTATTAATGCGGCCGCTTACACTGCAGTTGACCAAGCTGAAACCGATACCGAACGCGCCTATGCGGTCAATCGTGATGCCTGTCTGCATTTGGCGCATGCTGCTCAACAAACCAATATCCCGTTACTGCATATTTCCACTGACTATGTGTTTTCTGGTCAGGCAGCACAGCCTTATTGCGAGAGCGATCTGTGTCAGCCACAAAGCATCTACGGCGCTAGCAAACTCGCTGGCGAACAGGCGATAGCACAACACTGCCCACAGCATATTATTCTGCGCACCAGCTGGGTCTTTGGCATTGATGGCAATAATTTTGTTAAAACGATGCTGCGCTTAGCACAAACCCGCACTGAACTAAGCGTGGTAGACGATCAGCATGGCAACCCAACCTCCGCACGCAGTATCGCCATGGCTTTGTGGCGCATCGTGAACCTATATCAAACGAATCCCAGCCAGCCTTGGGGTACCTACCATTACAGCGGCACACCAAGCTGCACTTGGTATGAATTTGCTACGGAAATCTTTGCCCAGGCACTGCAATTGGGCTTAATTGCTGCTCAGCCATCACTAAACCCTATCACCACCGCCGACTACCCTACGGCTGCAAAGCGACCTGCCTACTCGGTACTAGATAATCAGTTATTTAGTGAGAAATTCGGCATTAATCCATTAGATTGGCGTCAGGAGTTGAGCGCAGTACTACTAAGCTTGCGCGCCCACTCACAAGCCTAGAACTGGTAATTTATAGCCGCACTCTACTGTTGCGTTACAATCGGATTATTCTCAACCCACAACAGCGTCGCACCAGCAATAGCAGCAGGCATGGCTATCAGGTTAAATCCTGGCACCATCAGTGCCAAATACGTCACCCCACCAAAACTTAAACTGGCCCAGCGATGCTCACGAATCCAGCGCAGGGTCGCTAGCCAGTCGACTTTATTGTTATCCGCTGGGTAATCCAGATACTGCACCGCCATCATCCAAATATTAAACAGCACCCATAACGGCGCAGCGATGAGGTTTACTCCCGGAATAAACGACAGAATAAACAATCCCAGACTGCGCGGTAGAAAATAACCCAGCTTACGTAGCTCACGCATCATAGTGCGCGGCAATATCGCCAGCAGCTCGGTCCAGCTAAATGATGGGAAAGGATCATGTCCGCGCGCAACTACTTCTACTTTTTCCGCTAAGAAACTATTAAAAGGCGCAGCCACTAAATTCGCTAGGGTGGTGAAGGTGAAAAAAATCATCAATAACACCAACAGCACAAACAGCGGCCAGAGCAGATAGTCAAGAAAACTAAGCCAACTGGGCAGCTTAGGCATTAATTCAGCCACCCAATAATTAAATCGTTGTACTGCAAAACTCACCAAAGCCACGAATACCAGCAGATTAATCGTAAAGGGCATAAGGACAAACTTGCGCAGCCCAGGACGTAAAACCATCTGAAAACCGGCATTAAAAAACTGCGGCCCTGATATAACCTGTGCTGGCATAAGTTCTCCTAAAGTTTTGGGTATAGCTGGGCTAAATCAATCAGTAATTGGTTTTGTTGCCCTAGCAGTTTAATCAAAATAACGGCGCGCTCCTCACCGTTATATTGATGAAAAATAGCCTGATAATCTCGAAAGGGTCCATCAGCTAGAGTAACCACATCACCCTGTTTAAAGGCTGGAGCACTCTCGCGCTGGGCAAGTCTTGTACGCAAATCTTCGATCAACGCATCCTGTATTTGCATCACCTCTGCACCAAAGGTGAGCAGCTTGTTGACGCCAAATGTCGAGCGTACTCGGCTCAGCAACATGTCATCTTCGCCAACACGCAAGAACAGATAGCCGGGAAACAAAGTTTCGATTTTTTTTATGCGCTTGCCCTGCCGGATGCGCTCAACCTCAAGCATAGGCAGGAACACCTCACCACCTTGATTCTCTAACTGCTGAGCAGCGCGGGATTCTTGCCGTGGCTTGGTAAGAACAATGTACCAGTCGTTATTGCTCATGCTGCTAGTTAACGGAACCCATGCGGATTTTGACTTTGCCAACGCCAGGTATCTTGCATCATCTGCGACAGCCCCAGCTGCGCTTGCCAACCAAGTTCGCGCTTGGCTTTGTCAGGATTGGCATAGCACTGAGCGATGTCACCGGCACGACGGGGTGCAATTTGATAAGGCACGCTTTGACCACTGGCCTCTTCAAAGGCTTTGACCATTTCCAATACAGAGTAGCCCTTGCCAGTGCCCAGATTCCAGGTATGCACACCCGGCTCTTTAGCCAAATAATCCAGTGCCGCCACATGCCCTTGAGCCAAATCCACCACATGGATGTAATCGCGCACGCCCGTGCCATCCACAGTGGCATAGTCATCGCCAAATACGGACAGTTGCTTCAGCTTACCCACCGCCACTTGCGCGATATAGGGCAGCAAATTGTTAGGTAAGCCATGGGGATCTTCGCCAATCAAGCCGCTTTTATGTGCGCCAACGGGGTTAAAGTAACGCAAAATCGCAATCCGCAGGCGTGGCTCGCTGATGGCCAGATCGCGCAACATATCCTCCACCATCAGCTTTGAGCGACCATAGGGATTGGTCGGTCGACCCACCGGGCACTGCTCACTGATGGGCATCTCTGCCGGCTCACCATAGACAGTGGCGCTGGAGCTAAACACCAGCTGATACACACCGGCGTTAAGCATCGCCTGCAATAACACCTGACTGCCGTGTACGTTGTTATCGTAATAACTCAGCGGTTGCTCAACGCTTTCACCCACCGCCTTAAGACCGGCAAAATGCACCACTGCACGAACACTGTGCTCGGCAAAAACCTGCTCTAACAAGGCGGCATCACGGATGTCACCCTGAATAAAGCTCACTTGATGCCCCGTGATTTGCTCAACGCGCGCTAAAGACTCTCGGCTAGAGTTACACAGGTTATCCAGCACCAGCGGTTCATAGCCTGCCGCGAGCAGCTCAACCAAAGTGTGCGAGCCGATGTAGCCCGCCCCTCCGGTGACCAGTATTTTTTTTGCTGCATTTTGCGTAAGGCTCATAGCACGCACCTGCTGTTATGCTTCTAGGCTATCCAAATATTTTTCCGCATCCAAGGCCGCCATACAGCCTGCACCTGCTGAGGTAATCGCCTGACGGTAGACATCATCCGCCACATCGCCGGCTGCAAAAACACCTTCAATACTCGTGGCTGTGGCATTGCCTTCACGACCGCTTTTAACCACCAAATAGCCGTCTTTCATCTCTAACTGGTTGGTAAACAAGTCCGTATTGGGCGAATGACCAATAGCAATAAACACACCATCCACGGCCAGCTCACGGGTACTGCCATCGTTATTACGTACGCGCACGCCGGTGACGCCCATGTCATCGCCTAGCACTTCATCCAATTGCTCATTTAATGCCAGCTCAATTTTGCCTTCTTTAACCCGCGCATAAAGCTTGTCTTGCAGGATTTTTTCCGCACGGAAGGTCTCACGGCGGTGAATTAGGGTGACTTTATTAGCAATGTTAGACAAATACAGCGCTTCTTCTACCGCCGTATTACCACCACCCACCACCGCCACATCACGATTGCGATAGAAGAAACCGTCACAGGTGGCACAGGCCGAGACACCCTTGCCTTTAAACGCCTCTTCGGACGGCAGGCCTAAATAGCGCGCGCTAGCACCGGTTGCAATAATCAGCGCATCACAGGTATAGGTGCCACTGTCACCAATTAAGGTAAAGGGTTTGCTGTCGAGCTTCGCGGTGTGGATATGGTCAAACACTATTTCTGTATCAAAGCGTTCAGCATGTGCTTGCATCTGCACCATCAGATCTGGGCCGCTTAATCCTTCTGGACCGCCCGGCCAGTTGTCTACATCGGTCGTGGTGGTCAGCTGGCCACCTGCCTGCATTCCGGTAATTAATAGCGGCTGTAAATTAGCCCGCGCGGTATACACTGCAGCGCTGTAGCCGGCAGGGCCCGAGCCTAAAATCAATACCTTAGCATGACGCACTTCTGACATAATTTTTCTCCAACGGACGGCACTAGAATTATTAAAACATTGTCTAGACTATACTAAATAGCTAAGAGTTACGCAGCTGTTTTATAGGGATAGAGACAGCATTGGCCATAGTTAAGCGCACGCAGCCAACCAATAAAAACTATTGTTCTGGGCTGGCAATGATAGGTCGTACGCCCACCTCAGCTTTAAAGGTCAACTGCTTATTTTCGCGCAAGACCTTTAAACTCATTTTCTCACCCGGCTTCATGCGCGCCACTTGGTTCATCGAGATACGCCCATCATGCGCGGCTTCACCAGCGATTTCTAAAATGACATCACCGGGCAGCAAACCGACTTTAGCCGCGGGACCATCGCGAAATACACCTGCTACCAAAACGCCCGAACGCTCAGGCAAACCAAAGGACTCTGCCAACTCCGCGGTTAACGCCTGCACCTCAATGCCGAGCCAGCCTCTAACCACCTTACCGTGTTCAACAATGGAGTTCATCACGCTCATCGCCAACTTCACCGGAATCGCAAAACCTATGCCTTGCGAACCACCCGAACGCGAGAAAATAGCTGTATTAATACCCAGCAAGTTCCCTCGCGCATCCACTAATGCACCGCCCGAGTTACCGGGATTAATCGCCGCATCGGTTTGAATAAAGTCTTCGTAGGTATTAATGCCCAACTGATTGCGTCCAGTCGCACTCACTATGCCCATAGTCACTGTTTGCCCCACGCCATAGGGGTTACCAATCGCCAGCACCACATCGCCAATTTGCACGCTATCCGAGTGCCCCAAGGTAATCGCCGGCAAATCAGTCAAATCAATTTTCAAAACCGCTAAATCTGTTTCTGGATCACTGCCTATGACTCTGGCATAGGTCTCACGCCCATCTTTTAACGCCACCACGATCTGCTCAGCTCCAGCAGTTACATGGTTATTGGTGAGCAGGTAACCGTCTTTGCTCATTATCACCGCAGAGCCCAGGCTAGACTCTAAACGCCTCTGTTGCGGTAAATTATCACCAAAAAAATGCTGCAGCGAAGGGTCCTCATGCAGCGGATTAATGGCCTTGTTGACCATCTTAGTACTATAGAGATTAACTACCGCAGGAGAGGCCATGCTCACCGCATGTGCATAGGATTCCGGTCCCGTACGCGCATGTGTATAGTCAGGTGCAATCTGTACTTGCAACCTATTTTTAGATAACCCAATCCAGCTGGGAAATAAAACCATAATCAGTGCAGCAAACAGCAAACCACTGACTAGCGGCCAGCCATAGTGGCGTAAAAGCCTACGCATAAAAATACCCGACAATTTAACCATTAGCGCAAAACGCTATATTATAGTGTGCATTAATAAAGAAATACGTTAATTTTGCAGGGGTTACCCATGAATGTCAGCACCACAACACTTTTAGCCGCACTTGATAAATACTTAGATGCAGCCAGTATCAGCGATTACTGCCCCAACGGACTACAAGTACAGGGTCGCCCACAAATCAAACGTCTGGTTACCGGAGTAACCGCCAGCCAAGCTCTAATTGATGCCGCCATTGAACAGCAAGCCGACGCTATTTTGGTGCATCACGGATATTTTTGGAAAGGCGAAAACCCCTGTATCGTCGGCATGAAACACCGCCGCATCCAAAGTCTTATCCAGCATGACATTAATCTATTGGCCTACCACCTGCCCTTGGACATCCATCCCGAGGTCGGCAATAACGTATTGCTAGGCAAGTTATTAGGTTTAACCGTTACTGGACCGCTGGAAGCGAATAATCCACGCAGCGTTGGCTTAATTGGTGAACTAGAAAACCCTATGACTAGCCAAGAATTCGCTCAACTCATCGAGCAAAAACTGGCACGCACACCGCTGGTGATTGATTGTGAAAAACCCATTCGTACCGTCGCATGGTGCACAGGTGGTGCACAGGGTTATATCGAGCACGCCATTGTTGCAGGCGTTGATGCCTTTATTACCGGCGAAATTTCAGAGCACAGCACCCACAGCGCCTTGGAGAACGATCTCAGTTATTTCTCCGCCGGCCATCACGCGACTGAGCGCTATGGTGTACAAGCCCTTGGCGAATGGATAGCAGAACGCTTTGGGATTGAACATCAGTTTATTGATTGTCCGAACCCGGTGTAATGCCTATTAGAGTTTGCGGTACCAAAACAGCTCGTGCCTGCGCACGGCTTTGCGCAAGAACTCATTTTCACCGGTCTTAGGCCATTGACGGCCCGTGAGCCAGCGCTGAATCAGACGACGCAAGCGTCGTTTCAGCGTTAACGGAGTTTGCAGATCATGCTGCATCAATAGCGCTTGCGCTTTATCAACCTGCTGCTGCGCACTGAGCACATAGCAATACAGCTGATCAGCTGGCAACTCAATCATCGCCGGCGGCAAGGCGACACCGGTATTAGCATTACCCATCGGCCAACGGTCGTTATCATGCAAGTGATTGGCATACAGCAATAAGCCACTGGGCTTGTGAACGCTATGCTGCACCGCTTGGAAGAACGCTTGCCCCGTCGCAGTGTGATCGGCGTGGGGATCAAGCTCTGGGTGCGGTAGCACAACAATGTCCGGCTGATAATGTTCCAGACAGGCGCGCAAATCAGCAATTAAATTAGTCCAGTTCGGCTGGCCATCAGCATCACCCGGCAAAGCGAGTGGATTATGCTGACGTACTGCACGAATATCCGCCTCGCCCGACTCGCGTGAAGCAAAAGCCTGCTCAGGTTGCTTCGCCATCTCCGGCAACTGCAAACAGTAATAACCCAGCTGTACACACTGGCTTTGCGGCACACCACCCCACAAGGGAATCGCCATGCTATCCCAAGCACGCAAGCGCCCCTTAAGCGTGGCCGCCTGCTCACTGCTAAGACCTAAACGTTGATAATACTCAGCCTCGATTTCACCCTGCGTCAACGTGACAATGCTCACCTCACGCGCTTGGCTATATAAACCAAAAGCCGCTAACTCCGCATCATCGGCATGAGGCGCCAGAATCATCAGGCGCTGCGCTGCTGGATTAGGCACAGTAAAGGCAATGAGCTTTACGTTGCTGGCAAGCTGACAATACTCACCTTTGATGCCCAGTCCTTGCTCTTGTAGCTCCTGCGCTCGGCCGGTTAAATTTAGGTAACGCACACCTTGCGCGCCACGCTCAAACACCTGCTGGTCATCACCCACATGCACCAGCGGATCAAGCAAACGCCCCAGAATCCCAGTTTTAAGCTGAATTTCGAGGATAAGCGTGCTTTCTGGCGTGATTTCAGCATTATCCGGCAGTTTAAGCTGGTCATTAGCGATCTCTAGCTGCCAGCTAAGCGCATTTTCAGGAAATCGATAACGATAATCCTCGCTCGGCGCATAAAACAAATGGTCCGCAAACCAAGCCTCGTGAATCAACCAAGCCACCAGCAAGCCAATAGGCAGCAACCACCACTTCACAAAAAGGGTCAATAACAACACAAGCGCAACAATGACCAACATACTGATACGCTTTTGCCGACGATGCTGTTTAAGAAGTTGCTGCTTACGGTTGTGCATTAGCGCACCTCATAGACGGGGACTGTGTTGCACCAACGGTCTTTGTATTCGCGATCAGCGCGTCCAAACGAGTAACGCAGCGGTTTATTCTGCTCCCGCGCATACGCCCACTCAGCTTGCGTATTTACAAAGCTCAATACGCTGCCAGGGCTGTGCGCATTAAACTGTGGGTCCACCCCACCATTAATATATTCAACACTAATCCACTCAGGCGATTCCACCCGGTAAAGAATTTGCGCGGCCGCTGGCAGATCATCAATACAAATAAAAGAACCCGTTACAAAAGGACGCAACTGCTCCAACACTTCAGCTAAATGCTCCTTACCCGGCGTGGAAAAATCCCAGCGCTTTTCAAACAAGTCAATATACATTGCTGCTTGTTCAGCACTCGACAACTCAGTAAAAGGCAAAATCTTACCGCCCTGCTGCTCCAGTAAACGCAATTCACGACGCTGGTTGTAGCGGAATTTTTTACTGTAATCTTCCGGCATGCGCGCTAACGCCAACCCTTCCTGCTGTTGCTTAAGCGTACTGATACGCCCGTGATTGAGTTCCGATACGTAACGCATTTGGTGCCGCACACTGACCTGAGAGCCAGCAGCCTGCGGAATAATCACCTCAGCATTACCCAAATCAAAAAAACGTCTTTTGTTGTGCTGTTTTAAACCCGACTTAGATAAGGCCAGATGACGACCCCACACCGCAATAGCCGCTTGTATTTCACCATCCACTAGCCAACCCAAGTAAGCAACAGGTATGGAGGAAAGCACAGACAGGCGCGAGACAAACTCAGGATGCGTAGCCACGCTGCCGCCCCAACGATGCCAAGCTGCACTGTAATCCTCAGCAGAAATGGAAGACCAACCGCGTTCACGCCAACTACGGAAAAAACTAAACATATAGAGCAATACGCCTTGATGTGTAAGCAAAAGAATGCCGCACAGTATAGCAAGCAGGCACTGCAAGGACAGGCAATTTATTGAGCGCAAACTAGGCAACATGCGCACTCGTACAGATGCCGAGATGAATGTTTTAAGGTAAACTGCGTGGCTCAGACAATGGAAAAACTATGCAACTGCTAAATCACGAAGACTACCTCGCCCTGCGCCACCAAGGCAAAGTCATAGAACAAGACGGCTTTGGCGACAAAGTAATCATCCTGCAAGACGGCACTTTTCTAAAACTGTTCCGCCGCAAGCGCTTAATTACCTCAGCTGCTATCTGGCCCTACGCTCAGCGCTTTGCCAACAACGCCAAGAAGCTAGAAGAACTAGGTATTCCCTGCCCAAAAATCATACAGGTCTACCGCATCCCCAGCATAGAACGCGACGCCGTGCACTACCACCCGCTACCCGGAAAAACCCTACGCGATCTGTATCGTGGTGAGATGGAATATCCGGATGATTTACGTGAGCGGTTTTTAGAGTTTGTCGAACACGTCCAAGATTTAGGCGTGTACTTCCGCTCGTTTCATTTAGGCAATGTGGTGCTAACACCTGAAAACGAACTGGGATTGATTGATATATCGGATATGAAAATCTTCCGCAGACCACTGAGTAAGTGGCAGCGGAAGAGGAATTTTGAGCATATGACGAAAGACCTCAATGATACATACTGGCTAGAAAATTAATATCTTAAAGTGAACTCAAACAAGGTTAAACATCTGAATGAAAGACAATCAACTAATTTACATTGCTTTTGGAAGTGAAACCTACCAAATAGAAGCTGTTTTTAGCATCTCAAGCGCCATAGCCAGAAGCCAAGAAACTCCTGATTTTTTATTTGATATCAATGTGTATACAGATAACCCGGGGCTTTATAAAAACTTACCTGTTAAAACGCATCCGATAAAAAAAGAATGGTACGGTGATATAAATTATCACTTCAGATTAAAGCCGGCAGTTGTTTACGATAATACTAGCAAGTATCGAAAATCAATCTTAATTGACACTGATACTTTTTTTAAGAAAAGTCCAAAACACTTATTTGATAAGATCACTGAAAAAAATCTGTTATGTAATAGCAAACATCCTGAGGCTAACATATCTCTCGATAGCAATGTGCTCGACACAATCACTAATGAAGATCTATTAAGAAAAAACTTTATATATCTTAACTCCGGCGTCATAGGGATACATAAAAAATCATCCTATCTTTTAGAAGAAACAATAAAAATAATTGATAGTCTTTATCCGAAATTATCGTATTATTATACGTTAGAAGAATTAGCTTTGGCGCTGGCTGTTAGCTTAAACAACATAGAATCTGTAGGTTGTACTGAAATAATACATCACTACTGGAGTAGAAAAGCGATATTCAGGAAAAAAGCCGAAACGTGGTATGCAAAATACAAAAATAATCCATGTTCAAATAATGCATTGCTAGACACTTTAAATGTAACAGTAAAAGTGCCCAAGCCACCAGCTATAAGCAGGCTTATCAATAAATTAATAGCATTAACTGTAGAAAAAAAATATCGCCAATTTATTTTAGAGCTTTTCAATGCTACGCATCAATATAAAAACGAATTCGATAATGCTGCTGCTACAGTTTGGATTCAAAAATCATTTGAAAACCTTAAAATTAAAAACCCCAACATTACCCAAGTAGAAGTTGATAGCATTCTAAAAAACAAACTAATAAGCACTAAAACAAAAAACATTAAAATAAATTTAAGTGACTTTTTTTCCTAGCTGATAAAGACACAGCAGTTGGAAACCAAAGCCATAGCCAAACTAAATTAGGACTATAAATCAAGTTTGAGAAATCAAAGAACATCGCAACAGAACCACCGCATATAATAGCTATAAAAAAAACACTCTCCTTTTTATTTATTGATAAGACTAAATTTCTCACAACTAAAAAAATTAACGATAGAAGCAAAATTAAACCAAACAGTCCATTCCTGTAAATTGTTTCTACATATATATTATGTGCATGAACTGCAAAAGCACCATTAGGTAACTTAACAAATGAAACCGAAGCAGCTGGACCCATACCAAACATCCAGTCTTTCGCGCTCTGTAGATTACTTAATAAACCAATCCAGATTGTATCCCTATAGGTCAATCCTCTAGCAAAATCTGAACTATAGAATAAAGACAAATAGAGCACAGCAAGAATGGCCAAAACACCATAAACGGCCATAACTTTAAGCTTGTTTCTTTTAAATTCAAATATAAAAAAAATAAGCAAGCTGGTAGAAACAGCTATCCAAGCAGTTCTAGCAAAGGTGACGAAAATTGCAGCAAGCAGAATAAAAAATGTTAGATAAAAGAAAGCTATTACGATCTTACTCTTGGAATTGAACAGGCCCCACAAGGCTGCTACGCATAAAAAAGATACATGGAGTGCTGCCGTTATAGTGTTATCGTAGCTTGCAAGCCAAGAAAAGCCTGTGCTTTGTACGCGATTGCTTCTATACCCTGAAAATGAAAATCCACTTAAAGTTAAGTACTCATAAAGGTATAAAAAACCTACGAAAAAACCAAAAAAACCTAGCGCATATATTAGATAAGTGTAATTAAAATCCAAATAAGCGCTATAAATCCAAACAATAAACAAAAAAACCATTAAAACAAAAGCTCGTCTTAAAACAACCAAATCACCATAAAAAACAGATGTCAATATCATATATAAGAACAATAATAAAAATGAAAACAGTAAAGCTTTGATATAGAAAAACTTGTTATTAAAAAGAAAATATTTCCACTCTAGCTTAGATGATACTTTCAGGGCTACTAATAAAAAAACACCTACTAGCAAATAAAACCTCAATAAAGAACTAAAACTACTTCCACTATACTCTGTTAAGTAAAATCCTGAAAAAAACAATAACAAAAAAGCTATAAAATAAACATGCGCAACCCTACTGATAAGACTATTGCTATTCATATTCAAAAATCAACTCGAAAAATTGTTTTAGGTATATTTTTAAGTACAGACACATACTGTTTTATATTATTACGTGCACGATCTGCACTGCTATAAAAGTAGTCCCCGCGAGTCGATCTTATATTGCTAGGCAAGACTTCCTCTACTTGGTGTCCAATCATAAAAGGAAACACACTATAGCCCTTAAAAATCTTTGAATAATAATTATCAATCCCCCTTCCTTCGTACTTAAGCTCTACAATTGTCTCACATGACTTATTTGACAATATATAAGCGAATGCACCTTGAGACCTTATTCTTGCAATACTGAAGCTCCAAGTAAGCCAAATTTTACCTAAGGTAGCCCCTAAGTATAAAATATCAGGGTTTTTATTTAATAAAAATTTATTAATTATTCTTATTTTCTTTAAACTCGTGTGCTCTAAAGTTACATCATCTTCTAGAATCAAAATATTTTTATAGTTACGTTCTAACGCTATCTTTGCACATAACTGATGTGATAAGAAACAACCTCTTTGACCATCTTCATGGTCTCTTTCAACAAGAACATACTCAATTTTTAAACCACTATCTTGGAACTGTTTTTTCAAATGTTCTCTTCTATCAGCACGCTCAGATGTACTAATACATAAAACAGCATCTACTTTCAGATTACTTAAAGGTCCCATAACAATCCCAATTAATATCAAAGTACTATTAAATATAAATTATTAATCCTAGGATATAACAGCATTATCGCAGACTATAAAATCGACCCTGTCCTCTTTAAGAGCCTGCAAAGCTTCCTCAGGTGTATTAATAATAGGCTCTTCATGAGCATTAAAGCTAGTATTAACCAGCACAGGCAGTCCAGTCTTATCCTTAAACTGTCCTAAAATATCGTAGTAAAGTGGATTTTCCGATCTTTCTATAATCTGTGGCCTTGCAGTTCCATCAACATGAACTACAGCAGCAATTTTATCAACCCATTCTGTTTTTACATTTGCTGTTACCGTCATAAATCTACAAGCGTATTTTACTGATTGACTAATATCAAAAACCTGTTCAGCATCAACATCGCGAACAAAGGGTGCAAATGGCATAAATTCAGTACGTTGCAATCTTTTATTTATACTATCATTAATATCCCTTTTATCAGGATTAGCTAATATAGTCCTTGCCCCTAAAGCTCTAGGACCCATTTCCATTGCCTGAGTAAAAATGGCACCCACTTTATGCTGTGCTAGTAAATCGGCTGCTGTACCGACTGGATCCACTGGGTTGATATTGAACCCTTTTTCAGCTGCTAAGCTAACTAGTGACTCCGCATCGTATCTCCAGCCAAAGTAAACATTGCTTAACCGCTTCCTATCAAGCGAGTTAATGCCATTTTTTTCCACAAGATAATCAACGCATGCACCAACTGACAACCCCTCATCCCCCATAGCAGGGAATATAAATATTTCTTCAACGCCATCTAGCTCAGCAATGTTTTGATTTAGCTTTACATTAGAAAAAACACCACCACTCATAGCTATATATTTTGCATTTGTTATTTCTAGAAGTCTCTTCACCCATCTATTAATAACGCATTCAGTAGCAACTTGAATCGATGCTGCTACATCCTCATTAGATAACCCTGAGAATATTTTTTCTAGACTGTTTTCTAATTCTAGATAGCCTTTTAATTTTGATGTCACGCTTCCATCAGCATTAATTTCAAATATACTTGAAATCTCTTCTGCTTCTTTAGGCTCACCAAATGCAGCTAGCCCAGTTAATTTTCCTTCATGCCTATTGCGCTTAAAGCCACAGCGTTCAGTAGCATACGCATAGGCCAAACCTATTGACGCGCCTGTATTCTGTGGTTCTTCTAAGATTGTTTCTTCCCCGCCAAGTAAAAGCTGAAAGCTATTGCCGTCATAGTAATAAGCTGAGTATTGAGCACCATCACCGCCGCCATCACAACTGATAACTAGCGTATCTTTTTCCCAGTCAACAAACTTAAAAGCCGATAAATTATGTGCGCGATGATGATTTGAAAAGAAAATATCTGTACTTGGGCCTACTCCCAGCAAACTCTTTAGTTTATTGGTATCAATAAACTGCTCAAAATTCGTAGTTTTTGAGCTACTTAAGTATCTAGAAAGGTTTAGATCGGTCTTTCTTCTCAGTATCTTTCTCTTAATATTATTAAAATTCAAAACGGAGTTTTTGTAAATACTCACTGGCAGTTGGAGTCTGGTGATTGCGACAGCATCAAGAGAGCTCCTACAAATACCAGCAATCCTCAAAACCTCATCTACAGATTGCAAGTCAAAAAAACCGCCATCATTTTTTATGCGGTTTAACCGCTCTTCTTTGCAAAATGCAACTAATTCATTTCCTTTAAAAAGACACACGCTGGCATCATGACCTGTATGCAAACCTAAAATATACATTTAAAAACCACCTAACAATAAACCAGCAAGCAAACCAATCAATGCGAAAAAAATGTTCTTTATTTTTTCTCTTCTCTTTCGCCTTTTCTTTTTTTTCTTTTCTTCATTAACTACGACGTGCGCGCCAAAGCCAGTATGTAAAACTGCATCATTCTCAAGGATCAAAGCATATCTATTTTCTGCTGCATACAAGCGTGACAAATCCTTTTCACCAGAATACTGAGAATATGGTGCATGTTTCTTATAGTCAGCCATTCTTCTAAGTCCAGGATTAAAGGAGAATCCTTGCCAGTCAGCCTTTTCAGAATTCACTTTATAACAGGGGATACCTTGCACGATCTGGCGATCGGTAAGGTAGACATAAGGGCTATGAATCGCCAAATCCTGTGCCGCACTTCTTAACCATACTTGCAATGCTTGCTGATCGTTTTTTAATAAGGTCATAGACTCTTCGATAAATCCTGGTCTATAAAACTCCCAGTCATCCTCACAATGAAATACCCACTCAGTATTTATTTCACCGTAAGCTAAATCTATTGATGCCAGCTGGCCTAGTTTAGGCTCATTTACATAGACTTCAGTATGCTCGCGCCACTCCTCTGGAACACAGTCAAATACATCTTGTTTGCCAGAGTCTTCAGTAATATATACTTTGTTTATAGGGTAGGTATTAAACTTATCTAAACTTTTTAACGTCCGTTTTAAAAGATCAAAGCGTCCACAGCTAGTGATCATGATCGAAACATCGCTATTTTTTGAAAAAATCATATATTCCTCTAGCGTGCAGCCTTCAAAATTTATTCGTCAGATTAAAAACCAAAATAACTTTTAACTTTTTGCAGTCCAGTTGGAGCGCGATATTCCCTCAAAGGAGCCCTCATAGACTCCACAATTCTCTTACCAATTTCTTTAAAACTATATCTAGACTCAGCTAATGTTTGCCCATTAGCTGCAATTTTATCCGCTAAATCACTATCTTTACGCAACACTGCTAACTTACTACGAAACTCGTCAAGTGTTTTATATAACACCATATTTTCCATATCTACAAAACCAAGTGCATTATTTTCTTCTTGGCCTTGATCATAAGCAAACAGCACGCAGCCACAAGCCATGGCCTCAAAGTTTTTAATCATATACTCCCCCATACCTATATCCGCACTAACAAAAAAACGGATACGGTTTAAGGTTTGTAAGTACTCATCACCTGATTTTGTACGTGTAGCTAGTAAGCTTTCCTTATCCGAAAGCACTTCTAAAAACTCTCTACGCTGTGAATAAGCCGCACTTTTAGTGCTACCGATAAAACCAAGCTCTATATCACGTGGCTGCTCTAGATTTCTTAATAACTTTTGGTCATAGCCTTTAGGTACAAAAACAGCATCAAAACCTTCTTCTTGAAGCCGTTGCGTAACCACTGCGCCAGAGCTAATCACGCGAGCCGAAGGCAGTTTTTTATAATAGTTAGAAAACTTACCTGTGTACTTGCAAGGTATATAGTTTTGATACGCATCGTGCTCAAGAATGATTAAATTAGGTATAGTTCTAATAAAATTAACTTGCCGCAATTCTTTTTTAAACCTTAGAAAAAGAACAACTCTATTGTAATCCTGCAAATTTATATTTTTTTTAAAGTAACCTTTAAGATTATCCTGCTCTGCACTACTTAACCAGCGTAGGTCTGTAGAGGCATTCTCAGCAACCCCTTCATACAGGCGATCAAGTATAACCCTTTGCTCTTTCTGCACTAGAAATAAAACCTTGATCAATTCAGTCACCTTTAAATAAGATCTTTTTGTTCTTTATTTTAACATGTACTTTACTAAAGGCTTCCTCACTCCAACTAACTTTAGATAGTTGCTCTATAGCTTTTTCTATATCATTGAAAAATAATTTCTGTAAAGTAGAAGCCGGCAAGCACCACCACGGGTATTGCTGTAGTTTTTCAATTACCGACTCTGAAAATCGATACTTTATTATTTTTGCTGGAATGCCTACGACAACCGCATAGTCAGGAACATTTTCAGTGACAATACTACGCGCACCAACAATTGCACCGTTACCTATTTTGACTCCTTTCATAATCATAGCTTCTTGACCAATCCAGACATCATTACCGATTTCAACATCTTCCCACTTACTTTTATAAACCAATGAAGTCTCAATAGGTGAGTGTTTCTTGGTGTACTGAAATGGGTGAGTGCTTAACCAATCAACAGGATGTCCTACAGGATCAACCCCTATTATTACCCTTTCAGCAATAGAGCAATATCTACCTATTTTTGAAACCATATAAATTTCGCCACTGTGCATGTAGCTATATGCACCAATTTCTAATTTTTTGCTGTGGAAACTAACCCTATTAAATCGAGCACCTTCTTCCACCCTAAGCTCTACAGTTTTTCCATAGCTTTCCTTAGTTAATGGCAACTTTATTGATAAGCTCTTAAGTAATCTTTGATTACTAGCTCTGTTAATTAGTCCCACTATATTCATTACTCAGCCAACTCCAAAAATGGTGACGTACGCTTGAGTCAGTAAATTGCGATACATTAGCTATAGTGACTTTGCTTTCCAAGCCTGTTATTAACTTGGCGCTTAACCCCCCAACATCCCCCAACCCAAACAAGCACTCAGGATCACTCACCACCTCCTTCGCCCCACCACAGTCCGTCGCTATCACCGGCACACCTGCTGCCATGGCTTCTAACAGCACCATGCCGAAGGGCTCATGATCGGAGGTCAGGGCAAAGAGGTCAAAGGCCTTAAAGTAACGCCTCCCATTGGATACTTGACCTAAAAAGCGCACGCTACCAGACACGCCTAGTTCATGTGCTAACTGCTTAAGCTGCTGCTCTAAGCGACCGCTCCCCATAATAGCCAGCAAGCTGCCTGCTGGTAATTCCGGTAGCGCCTTGGCGAAGCCTTTAATCAGCGTGGTTTGGTCTTTATCTGGGTGCAACCGCCCTACATTACCAACAATCCAAGCGTCCTGCGGCAAGTTAAGATACTCGCGTGCTTCTTCACGGCTTACTTGCTCAGCCTGTACCGCTTCAACGTCGATGCGGTTGTAGAGGGTTTCGATATGTTCAGGTTTAAACTTAGGCAAGCTTGCGCGCATATCATCGCGCACTGCATTAGATACCCCAAGCAAGCGCAAGCGCTGGCGGAAAAAATTAGCCAGAACTTGTCTTGAGCGACGCTTGTAGTCGCCAAAAGCGTGGTGAACGCCGATTACAGGTAGTTTCGAGCCAAATAGCGCGATGTAAATAGGCTTAAATCGGTGGGCAATACAAAATTTAAAATTACGGCTAGCTACAATTTTTTTAAAGTCTTTAATAGCAGCCAGTTTAAGGCCGCGCACTTGTTTGCTGCTGTAATTTAAGAAAATTACTTCATCCGAAGCACTGCCCTGCACGACCTCATCACTAGGTTCGCCCGTTAAATACACCGTGCAAACTTTATAGTCCGTATCTTTAAACAACACCGCGTATTGCCGTGAACAGTCAAGAAAAGGGCCATCATAACCATGGCTAAACTGCAGAACCCATTGTTCTGCAGTATTTTGCTCATCGTTACGACTGCTCATCAGTCCGGCCTTCCTTCACCACCAAAATATCTTCCATAATCAAGTACTGCAGATCCGAGCCATAGAACATATCCAAGGCGTCTTTCGGTGAGCAGACCATGGCTTCGCCGCGGCGGTTTAAAGAGGTGTTGAGTGAGACGCCATTGCCGGTGAGTTTTTCCAGCTCTAGCATTAGGTCGTACCAACGGGGGTTGTATTGACGCTCAAGCACTTGTGCGCGGGAGGTGCCGTCTTCGTGCACCACTTCGGGTACGCGTTCTTTCCACTCGTCACTGACTTCAAAAGTAAAGGTCATAAAAGGTGAGGGATGATCCACTTTCAGCATTTGCGCCGCTACAGTATCGAGCATAGATGGGCAGAATGGGCGCCAGCGTTCGCGGAATTTAATCTGCTCGTTAATTCGATTAGCTACATTCGGAATACTTGGGCAACCAATAATGGAGCGACCACCTAGCGCACGCGGCCCAAATTCCATTCGCCCTTGGAACCACGCCACTGGATTGCCTTCCACCATAATTTTAGCAATATGCTCAGGCACGTTATCAATCTTTTGCCACTGGGGCTGCCCCGGATGTTTGGCGCAGGCAGCAATCACCTCTTCATTGGTGTAGGAAGGACCAAGGTAAACATGCTCCATCTTCTCCACTGGCACGCCACGCTGCTGCGAAACGTAAGCCGCCGCACCCACAGCTGTACCCGCATCGCCCGCGGCCGGCTGTACGAACAGCTCTTTTACATCATCCCGAGCAATAATTTTTTGATTGAGTTTTACGTTCAGTGCACTGCCACCTGCAAAGGCAATACGCCCTGTTTCTTTCAAAATATCACCTAGATAGTATTCCATCATCTCTAACGATAACTTTTCAAACAGTGCCTGTACGCTGGCAGCATAGTGAATGTAGGGTTCGTCAGCGATATCACCTTCGCGCTTGGGCCCAAGCCATTCAATCAGCTTAGGCGAGAAGTAATAACCCTTGCCCTTTTCCTTATAGCGACGCACGCCCACCACGTTAACGTAGTCCGTATTAACAACGAGCTCGCCGTTTTCAAACTTCGCTAAGCGGCTTAGATCATAAAGAGTCGGGTCACCATAAGGTGCCATGCCCATCACTTTAAACTCGCCATCAAGCATTTCAAAACCAAGAAATTCGGTCAAAGCGCCGTAAAGGCCGCCCAATGAGTCTGGATCGTAGAACTCTTTAATTTTATGGATTTTGCCGTTTTCGCCATAACCAAAAAAAGTGGTGGCGTACTCACCTTTACCATCAATACCCATGATGGCGGTTTTTTCTTTGATACCTGAGCACAAATAAGCACTGGCTGCGTGAGCCAGATGGTGCTCAACAGGTTTAATGGTAACTTTTTTTAAGTCAAAACCTAGTTGCTGTAGGCACCATTGGATTTTTTTGTAATAACGCTGGTAGCGGCGATTGCCCATTAAAATAGCATCTAAAGCACGATCCGGCGCGTACCAGTAGCGCTTGGCGTAATGCCAACGGGCTTTTTCAAAAATACTGATAGGCGCAAAAGGGATGGCGACCACGTCCACATCGTCTGGCGTGATTCCGGCTTGCTCTAAGCAAAATTTAGCGGATTCGTAGGGCATGCGGTTTTTTGCGTGCTTGTCGCGTACTAAACGCTCTTCCTCCACAGCAGCAATCAGTTTTCCATCAATGTATAACGCTGCCGATGGGTCATGGCTGAGTGCGCCAGATAGGCCAAGAATAGTCAGTGCCATGGGTCTTTTTTGCCTCTTAGTCTTCAATTCAGTTGTCGAGCAGCTGTGGTAAGTGCTGATCTAATAATTTATACAACGGGCTCTCTTGCGGCCAATTGCGTAATAAGCGTGCACGATCGCGACTGAATGCACGTGCAAAGCTGCGCGGACAGGTATGCGCACGCACCGCGTCTAGGTCAATTAATAAACAACGGCCATTATGCCAGAGAATGTTATGTCCTTTTAGATCTCCGTGACTGATTTTTTCGCGAATCATACTTTTGAGCAGCAACTGCAGCGCCGTTAAATCTGCTTCAGGCACTTGGGCAGTATCAATATAGGGCTGAAAGCGAGCAATTAAGTCTTGTTCGCCACAATATTCGGTCACCAGCCATGCTGTTCGGCGCAACCCCAGCGTACGCTGCTCTTTGACCGCAATGGTGTTGGCAACAGGAATTTCCAACTGCTGCAAGCGATGCGCTGCTTGCCAGCTATGCCACGCACGGGTTGGCCGCCAGCAGCGTTTTAACCAATGCGCCATATTTTTAATATTATAGCGTTTGATAATCCAGCTTTTATTGCCGTGCTCTACCCGTGCAACTGTCGCTGCACCGCCTGTTTTATAGATATGTCCTTGCTCGATAAGCTTATCTGGATTAGCCAGCAACGGCTCAATTTCTGCCAAATAGCTACGCTGAACGGCGGTAATGCCTCGACTATTTTTACGCACACTAAACAGACTGCAATCTCGCGCGGTTTTTTTAAGGTAATCTTTAACGCGCCAGTCACGTACCTGTTGAGTTTTGCTGTGTAACTCTTGCAACGGCAGCTTATGAGTGGTGTTGATTTGCATGTAATGGGTTAATAGGTCATGCACATGGGCCTCGAGTGCTCGTGGCAATTGCGCGAAAAACACCGCCAAATTCTTTAGTGCCGCTTCTTGGTTAATCGGCTGCCCCAGCGTTTGCTGAGCAATAGCGCCGCCATCAATGATGTACAGCTGCTGATTATGCAACAGAAAGTTATCCAGATGAATGTCTTTTTGCCACAGTCCTTGTGCATGCATGCGTGCAATACTGGTGAGAGCTTGGGCTAAGACTTTTTCTTGCGCGGTGCTGAGCATGGGCTCAGCGGCATGTTGCTGCCATTGTTGTTCAAGGCTTTGCGCGTCTGCTAAATATTCAAATAAAATCCAGCCACCAAAAGCGGCATCAAAATCACTGGCCAATAACTGTGGAGTTTTTAACTGCTGCTGCGCCAAACTTTGCACGCCCGTTAACTCTCGCTGAAAATGCCGCTGGGCTTTTGTACCAATAAACAGCTTGGCTAAAACACTGCGCCCTTGCCAAGTCGCCCGACCGACATAACGTTGCTCTGGTAATACGCGCAGCCACTGAGTAATAACCAGCTTATCGCCGGTATGCAGCCCCAAAGTTAGGGGCAAGCTGGGGCTTCTTCCCTGTAAAAGCGAGCTATTCATGCGCGATTTTCCTTATCTTTGCGCCGTGCCTGTAAACGCTTCAGCCAGTTTTCAACCGCGGGGCCATCGTCTAAATAGGCGCGCAAGAAATCACGCCACTGCTCTGCGCCCCATACACGCTGTGAACGGCGCACCAGCGTTTCAAGATCTTTAATACGATCGCGCTGCCCTAACAACAGAGGGCGAGTTTTCTCTAAATCAATCAACTGTGCGGTAAAGTTATACGCGTCTGTGCGTTGCAGGAAAATATGCTTGGGGTAAAAACAGCCGTGCATCTGTCCCGCAGCGTGCAGGGTTTTCGCTAAGTGCGCGCAGGCGTGGATAATGCCTTTTTGTTCCGCCGGGCTCAGCTCTGGCCACTGCTCAAACCAATCATCCAGATCCTGCCAATCATCTAACGCATAGGTAATCAGAATGGCACGCTGCTCGCTCCCAACCTTGCGCTGTGCAAAGTAAGCTGCTTTTAAGGCGGGAATACCCAAGCGTTGATACTGTTGTATGGTGCGAAACTCACGCGCAAAGGTTGGCTCGCCTAGGGGGTGGCGAAAGCTGCGGGGCAGATGATTGATTTGTCGCTTAAGATACAAACCCTGATCCCCGAGCTGTAATCGCGCCACGCTGCTCCAGCCGCCACGTTCAGTGTTGGGCACATCTACGGCTTCAAGTTGCAGCGCCCACAGTGCCGCAAAATCATTTAGCTGATGCTCGGCTAGTAATGGCTCAAGATTAGGGTCTGTATAATCCTGCAAGACATATCCTCTTTTTAGAGTCGTGCATTATAGTGGGGTTACGCCTTCTGTGCGACCTGCGCCTAGCCCTGTAAACAACCAAACCGCTTTATTCACGCCCAGCAAAAAAACTAATAATCTTAGCGATACGTTTTTTATCCGTAGGGGTAAGACGTTGCTGCTGACTATACTGCAAATAAAAGCGCAGACGCTGGCTACGACTCAGATGATATTTACCCACTTTATCTAAGCAGGCTAGATCTTTGATAATTCGATAGTGCAGAAAGGGTCCCCACCAAAAACCACCGGTTGGGCAGTCAATTAAATAGGCTGCGCCAGCTTCATCGACCAATATATTGCGCCACTTTAAATCATTATGTACAAAACCCTGTTGGTGCATTGCACGGGTAAAACCTGCAACTTGCTGGCTAACGCTGTGCACCCAGTGATTATCCTGCAATAACGGGCTGCCGTCATGAGCCAAAGCAGCCAAGTCCGTCGTATTAGGAATTTCTTTAGTAATCATCGCCCCGCGCACAAATGCACCGGCGCGGCGCTGCAAACCATGGGCGATAACCTGTGCGGTGGGAATGCCCCAGCTAGCAAAATACTCTAAATTTTCCCACTCAGCCTGTATGCGTTGGCGCGGTAAGTACTTGCGCCAGCTAATGGCGCGACGGTAGCGCTTAACATAAAACACCACTGCCGCGCGACTGACGCGTATAACCTCAGAAATGGAGTCGTGGGTGACACGCTCGCCTTGCAGATTAAACACCATCTCCAAGCTGCCAAACTCTTCTCTTAGATGTTGATAGTCAGAATGCAAATACCAATCAGACATCAGAGCGCATCCCCGTAGCGCTGCTTGCGCTCATAGAGCTGGTCTGCTTTGACCTCAAGCCAGCTCAACAACTGCGCCTCATCCTGCAAGACTTGGCGCAAGGGTTGGACAAAATAGCTCTTTAAAAAACGTAGCTTATCGCGCTGGGTTAAGCCTATATCCAAGGCGGAGAAATACAGGGCCGCTAGATCTTTGTTACGCCAACGCTGCGGCGTCGCGTTACGTGTTTGCGCCCGATGCAAATCAATCAAGGACAACTTGAAGTCATCCCCCTGCATGGGCTTATCCGTGTGTAAAAGAAAGTGGCAGATATAACAATCGCGATGATTCACCCCGGCGCGATGCATGGTGCCGAGCATGGTAGCAACGCGCTTAATCAGTGCGTGTTTGATGGCTGGCAAAGGCGGATTGTGTGGCCAATCCATGCAGTAGTCTTCTAGGCTAATGGTCGGTGCTAATTCTTTGGTGATAATAAAGGAATGCTGTTTGGCTGGATTGCTACCACGCTCGGCAAAGGCCACCGCGGTCATGGTGTCGACGCCAACCTGTTTGAGGCGCTCGATAGCTAACCATTCGTTACGCGCACCGAGCACCGGCAGCTTAGCAGTGAGCAGGTTTTTAAAAATCTCACCCCAGCCTACACCGCGATGAATTTTGACAAAATAGCCGTGTCCGCCCACTTCGGTACGCAGGGTACGCCGCCCTTCCAGTTCGCGATACACCTCGCCCTGCAAGGCTTCAGCGGCAGTAAATATGTCTTGCTGTGCCCATAGGCTGGCAAAGGGTTCGGCTAAAAAGGGTTTCATTAGGGACGCTACCTTGTTATTTACTGAAAGTAACCTATTGCTAGGCATTCAATCGCGCAATGGTTGCGCTGCTACATTTAAAATCACATCCGCGGCACGCTCTGGCATGGAGTACAGATCGGCATTTTGCGCGTAGTTTAACCCATTTTGCGCCCAGACTTTGCGCTGCTCGGAGTTTTCCAGCATCTGCACCAACGTTTGATTAAGTTTTTTCTGCGCGAAAGGACTACTCAACACCTGACCGCAGTCGGCCTCTTTTATGTAATAAGCATAACCGCAGATATCCGTCACTAACACCGGCAAGCCAGACACTAGCGCCTCTAACAGCACGGTACCGGTATTTTCATTATAGGCTGGATGTATGAGCATATCGGCACCTAATAGAAAACGTGGAATATCATCACGGCCCTTTAAAATACTGACGTGCTTAGCAATACCTAGAGTTTGTATTTGCACCAAAAACGGCTTGGGATCATCCTGCCCAATCACAATCAGTCGGGTACGCTTTTTGATGGCCTCCGGCAAGCTGGCCATGGCTTTTAAGCTACGGTCCAGCCCTTTGGTTTTAAAGCCTGAGCCTATTTGCAGCACCAACAAATCATCATCAGCCAGTTTGAATTCTTGGCGAAAGCCGCGGCGAATGTCGGCTGCATTAGGCGGAGCTTGGCGATCGCGGCTAATACCCGGCGGCAATAAGTGAAAGCGCTCTGCAGGGGTTTGATAATGTTTGACAAACAAAGGCTGCTGCTGCGCTGAGATCATCAAAATCTGCGTCTGCGCACTCGGCTCAAATACTGCTTTTTCGTAATTATAAAAATGCTGGTAACGCCCCCACATCCGGTACAGGGGATTGCGTTGATTTTGAGCTTTATCTTCATAGCAGGCATCGGCTGCGTAATACACATCTAGCCCGGGCATTTTGTTAAAGCCCACCACGCGGTCGACTGGGTTCTGCGCTATATCGGCTTGCCACCAGCGTTGGAATTTAGCGTATTTATGATGGTTAAACAGGCTGTTAATGGACGCTACGCGCACATCAAAACCCTCTGGAATATTGCCCTGCCAGCTCAGCGTATACACACGAATGCTATGGCCACGCTTTTGGCATTCAAGGGCGATGCGTAAAAAATCACGCTGCAAACCACCGAAAGGGAAATATTTGTATAAAACAAAAGCTAATTGCATAACTTAACAGTCTTCTGTGTTTTCTAAATGCGCTAATGCTTGGATTACCTGCTCTGGACCTAGCCCATCAAAACAGGGCTGCTCTTTGTCGCCCTTGCCCGCATAAGGACCAGTCGCACACAGATGAATTTGATTTTCACCATAAGCCCCTACACGCTCAGGCCGGGTTGGGCCATATAAAGACACACAGGGCGTAGCCAAGGCGGCGGTTAAATGTCCCAGCCCTGTATCCACGGCCACACAGGCTTTGGCACCGGCTAAATAACTCGCTACTTGCGCGATGCTCAGTTTTGGCAGCACCTGTACCCTGGGCAAATCAGCGGCAATACGCTCTGCCCGCTGCTGCTCAGTGGCATTTCCCCATGGCAATAAAACCTTCAACCCCTGTGCGTTATAGTGCTGCGCCAAAGTGCGCCAGTGTGCTTCTGGCCAATGTTTGCTCGGCCAAGTTGTACCGTGTAACAGCATTAAATAAGGCTCGCTCGGCACATCCACACACCGCCGTGCGATTTGTTGGCGATCTAAACCATAGTCACCAACCGTGTCGGGCTTGGGATAACCCAGCGCTTGCGCAAACAGCAAACGTACACGCTCAACGGCGTGCAATTGCGGGTTGACTGTATAGCAGCGGTCGTAGAATAAGCAGGCCAAAGGTTCTCGCGCACTGGCGCGGTCCAATCCAGCAACGGGTACTGACAAGCCGCGCGTCAGCCAAGCACTTTTACTCAAACCCTGCGCATCCAGCACTAGGTCGTACTGGGCTTGCTTAAGTGTTTGTTTAAAAGCACGATACTCGCCACTGCGCCAAGTACGCCACAGGTTTTTACGCCAGCGTCTAATCGCCACTGGAATAACTCTATCTACCGCAGGATGCCACGCCGGAATATCGGTAAAGCCTTCTTCTACTACCCAGTCAAAGCGAATTCCCGGGATGGCCTCTTGCGCGTCAGTCAGCGCAGGCAGGCTATGGATGACATCACCCATGGAGGAGGTTTTAATTAAGAGTACGCGCACTAGCCGTCTAACTCCTGCAACATAACAGGAACGCCTACCAATTTGGTTAGTGCATCAATAACCATCGACGGCGGTAACAGGCGTAGGCAGTCGTAATGGCCGTATCTGCAGGTGCGGTCAAAACAGGGGCTGCATTCAATTCCCGTGCGTACTATCGCCACCTGCTCAGCAAGCGGCGGAGTGAAATCGGGCGAGGTCGAGCCATAGACTGCCACCAAAGGTAAATTTAACGCGGCTGCAACATGCATTAAACCGGAATCGTTGCTCACTACGGCGCCCGCACAGGACATAAGATCGATAGCCTGCGCTAAAGAGGTTTCTCCAGCTAAGTTAGCCACTTCTTCACGTAAACCTGGAATAAGTAGGGCTCGAATTTCCTCACCTACTGGATGATCTTTTTTAGAACCAAAAATCCACACCTGCCAGCCTTGACGAATATAGTGCTCGGCAACCTGAGCATAGTGTTCTGCCGGCCAGCGTTTGGCTTCACCAAACTCAGCACCTGGACAGAGCGCCAAAACGGGCTGTTCGGTGGTCAACTTAAATGCTCGTAGCGCAGCATCTCGATTCTCTGCAATAACGTTCAGATGTGGACGCGGATAAGGCTTGGGCAGTTCCATATTTTTGTCATAGGCCAAGGCCATAAACCGCTCAATCATTAGCGGGTAACGCTGTTTATCCAGCGTGCGCAGATCGTTGAGCAGCCCATAGCGCATTTCGCCCTTCCAGCCGGTACGCAAGGGAATACCAGCAAAAAAAGGGGTTAACGCAGATTTCAAGGAATTGGGCAGTAAAATAGCGTGTTGATATTGTCCCTTAAGCTGCTGACCAATACGCCGACGCGCGCGGATATCGAGCACGCCATGACCTAGGGGAAAACTGAGTGCCTGTCGCACTTCAGGCATACGCTCAAGAATAGGTCGACTCCACTCGGGAGCGAGTACATCAATACTGCAGTCTGGGTGACGCTGCTTTAAACACATAAACAATGTCTGCGCCATCACCATATCGCCAACCCAGCTTGGGCCTACAATGAGTATATTCATAAATATGAGTATAAAAGCTCTGTTAAAGATGTAGCTATCTTACACTATCAAGCGATTAATGATTAGCACGCCCCGGAAAAGTTGTGTGCTGTGTGACGTGAGCAAAGCTTGTCGCAAGCAGGGTTACTCAGCTGGGCAAAAACCCCGTTACTCAGGCTTATTTTTGCGCTTAGCACGTGGATGTGCTTGATCGTAAACCTGGGCTAGATGTTGAAAATTCAAGTGCGTATAGATCTGCGTGGTGCTGATATTGGCATGCCCAAGCATTTCCTGCACCGCGCGCAAATCTTGCGAAGACTCTAATACATGACTGGCAAACGAGTGGCGTAGCATATGCGGGTGCACATGCTGCCCCAGCTCTGAGCTACCGGCGCGCCTAATCTGTTCACGCACCACCGAAGGGTTAATACGCTGTCCGCGCGCGCCGACAAAAACCGCTGCTGTATCCTTGGCTAATTGCTCACGTACATCCAACCAGCTTTGCAAGGCGATTCGTGCTTGCCGGCCAACGGGAAGAATACGCTCTTTATTACCCTTACCTAATACCTTAACCAAGCCTTGTGCCAAATCCAGCTCTGCTATATCCAACCCCACCAACTCAGCCAAGCGCAGACCAGAGGAATACAATAATTCCAAGATCGCGCAGTCTCGCTTTTCTATCGGCGTTTGCTGCGGCAGTTGCTCAAGAAACTGATCGACTCGGTCGACGTCTAAAGTTTTGGGCAGACGCTTTTCACCACGCGGCGGACGAACCCCTTGTGCGGGATTGTTTTTCGCCATGCCCTCTACAATTAAATACTGATAAAAACTGCGCACTGCCGAGAGTTTACGCGTGATGCTGCGCACCGCATGCCCAGTACGATACAGTTCAGCCATCCATGCACGCACCTGCATAGGTTCAAGGTGCTGCCAGTCGGTGATTGCTTGTTGCTGTAACCATGCAAGCAGCTGGTTGAGATCGTTTCGATACGCGCTATGGGTGTGAGCAGATAGCTGACGCTGCGCCACTAGCGCGCCGAGAAACTGCTCCACCTGCGCCTGCATCTTAACCCTTGGAGTTCGTTAACAGCGCAGGCAATAAGCGCGCGACAACCTGAGCAATATAGTCTAAAAACAAAGTATCTACCGCGTTGCTGTACTGTTGCGGGTTTTCACTGCCTAACGCTAAAACTCCTAGCTTTTCTTTATGGGCAATACTGATAACTGCAGCCGACTGGATACTTTGCGCTTGCTGCTCACCAAATAAAAACTGCAGCTCAGACTCACGCAATGCACCACTAACAGGCGTGCCCACCAATAAACCCGAGATTTTCTTTTGCGCATCAGCCAAGGTCTCTGTGCGGCCCACGGCTAAAGGTTCCTGCGCAAAAAAAACTAGACCGACAAATTCCACCTGAAACTTCTGTTTCAAACTGTCTTCTAATGCAGCAACTAAGGTTTCTAAATTGTCCGCTTCCAATAACTGCAAGGTTAAATCACGGGTTAACTGGAATAAGCGATCATTATCTCTGGCCACTTCGAGCAGCTGTGTTAAACGACTGCGCATGTCCAAGCCACGTTGACGCAAAACAGCCAATTGCCGTTCAACCAGCGACACCGATGTACCGCGCGCATGAGGTATTTTTAAATCTGCCAGCAGATCATCCTGTGCTAGAAAAAAATGCGGATGCCGGCGCAGATAATCAGCCACTAGCGCATCGTCCAGTATTTTCACTTCACCTTGGGTATCAGTCATATCCTAATCTGTCCTTCAAAAGTACGCGTAGCCAAGCCGCGCAACTCTACTTTTTGCTGTTCAAAACACAGGCTAAGGCTGAGTTCATCCTTTACTAATTCAAGACGCAGCTTATTGTGCTGCCCGTCCTGCTGTTTAACAGATAGCGCTGCTGCTAGATTGGTGTCTTGATAGTTTTCACCCAGATCAACCTGCCAGCTTTGTGCAAATTCTAGTTGGGTAAAGTTTTGTAGCGGGTATTCGACGCTCACCCAACCATCAATTGATAAGCATGTGTTTTGCTGTCCGGTGCGGGTATCGAATCTAAGCTCAGGCTGTGTAGTAAGCTTTTTTTCCATTAGCAAACGAGTCACACAGCATAGGTCGACAAAGGAGCAATCTAGTTCCGTGCCGTCTTGTGCATATACGCGGCAGCTAAAATCCACCTCCGGTTGCCGCGGCACCTCGATCAGCACAAAACGCTTAAAGCCTACGCCACGTGCGCGCGATGACCACTGTTGTACTTGGCGAGGATTGATAAACGCATGCTGACTGAGTAGTTCAACCAGCATCAAATCATCGCCCAGACAATGCATTTTGCTAAAGCGTAGTAACATATTTACTCCGGTAGCAAACTCTCATTGGCATAGAGCTCAGCGATGGTTTCACGCTGACGCACAACCTGCATTTGCTCACCATCGACCATCACTTCAGCAGCACGGCCGCGACTGTTGTAATTCGAGGCCATCACAAAACCATACGCACCAGCCGAGCACACCGCTAGCAAATCGCCTTCTTGCAGACAAAGCGGGCGGTCTTTACCCAGAAAATCACCTGTTTCACACACCGGCCCCACCACATCATAATGGCGTGGCGTGCCTTGGCGCGGCTGCACGGGCTTGATATCCATCCAGGCTTCATACAAGGCAGGGCGAATCAAATCATTCATCGCCGCATCAACGATGGCAAAGTCTTTGTCAGCGCCATGTTTTAAATACTCTACCTGCGTGAGCAAGACACCGGCATTGGCCGCGATATAACGACCAGGCTCAAAAATAAGGGTTAGCTGACGACCTGCCAAGCGTTGTCTAACTTGAGCAATGTAATCACCAGCACAGGGCGGTTCTTCATCGCGATAACGCACACCCAAGCCACCGCCCAAGTCAAGATGCTCAATGTTAATGCCTAATTCAGCTAGGTGATCAACCAAGATAAGCACGCGCTCAAGTGCATCTAAAAAGGGCTCAAGACTGGTTAACTGTGAGCCAATATGGCAATCCACACCCAAAATAGTTATGTTCGGCAGCTGTGCCGCGCGCTGATAAACCGCCTCTGCCTCATGGATGGCAATCCCAAACTTATTGTCTTTAAGACCCGTAGAAATATAGGGGTGCGTACCCGCATCAACATCGGGATTGACGCGTACCGAGACTGGCGCCTGCACGCCCAACTCAGCGGCGACTTCTTGCAGTCGCTCAAGCTCGTCCAATGACTCCAGATTAAAGCAATGAATTCCCACCTGTAGCGCACGATGCATCTCTGCTCGAGTTTTACCTACACCTGAAAACACTATCTTATTGGCTTGCCCACCGGCAGCCAGCACACGCTCTAACTCGCCACCAGAAACAATATCAAAACCAGCACCTAGTCGTGCCAACACGTTCAAAACCGCTAAATTAGAGTTGGCTTTTACGGCAAAACATACCAAATGCGGCATACCAGCCAGCGCATCGGCGTAGCTGTTGTATTGCTGCTCTAAATGAGCGCGGGAATACACATAAGTAGGCGTGCCAAACTTCTTGGCCACTTCGGTCAAGGCTACATCTTCGGCGTATAGCAGACCGTCACGATACTCAAATTGACTCACATTAATATCCTATAACTCATAACGATCGCGGCGATGTTCATGGGCTGCTTTTTCGTCTTCAGGATCATACAGTGGCCCTTTTTGTCCACAACCACTGAGCACGGCGCAAATTGCAATCAAGCTAATAAAAGAAAGCGCAAGGCGTTTCATCTGGAACATCCTATACTGTTGCGATAAATTGTTGCGAGTATACCCACACCGCAAGTTCTTGACTAATTTTTAGTTTAGCAGCTTTGTACCATTCAGAGCCTGCCCGAGGAAAAGCCAATGTCCCTAAATTCAAGCCAATTTCATGATCTGATTGATACGTTACAAGAGCAGCTAGAAGATTTGTTTGATGAATCCGAACTCGATTTAGATATAGAAAATCAAGGCGGCGTATTAACCATTACTTTCATCAACGGCAGTCAGCTGATTTTCAGCCGTCAAGAACCCCTTAAACAACTGTGGTTAGCCGCACGCAGTGGTGGATTTCATTTTGATTACCTGCACACTGAGCAACGCTGGTATTGCGCTACAGAGCAGCTATATTTAGACGCCATGCTCAACAAAATCTTTGCTGAACAAGCAGAAGTTGCGCTCGATTTCCCACCACTATAAACAGCAGAGAATCCGTTTAAACAAAGGTTTGCATCGCTGTATTGAGTCGCCGCTCCAGCTCCGCTTTTTTCTTTAAAAAGCGTACGGTTTGCAACTCTTCGGCGGGCAAGCGTCTGGATAAATCCAAATCCGTGATATAACACGGATAAGGCTCGGCTGAGCGACGCATCGCCAAAATAGTACCTGCAACTTTTTCGTACAGCTTGTCGCCATATTCAAGCTCGGTAAATTCCTGATGATTACAGTAGAGCGTCACCGCGCCAGCACTACTAATAATGGCCTGCACCGAGTAAAACGTATCCTGACCCAACAAGGCAGGTTGTGCTGGCTCAACACGCTGCACAGCGTAGGTACCGTCAGGCCATAAACGATAGTATTCAAGCTGATACGGCAACTCAAAGCTCGGCTGTTCAATAACTTCGGTAGCAAAGCGGCGATACTGCAAAGCAGTAAAAAAGCGTTGCAGGGGCATCAACAAGGCTTGTTCAGTGGTAAATGCTAGGCGCTGCTTAAACAGACTGTTGCGCTCGTCGAGCACATAGATCTCTGCTTCTTCACCCTGGATACGATAATACACCTGCACCTTATGCGGCTGCGCTAAAGGCAAAATATACTTTAAGGCATGCCCCTGCAGACTGTATTCATCAATTTGCCAAGGCAGGCACTCTGCTTGGTTACGCCCCAAATAAGTTTCAAGGCTTGCCAGACTAGGCATTGTATGCTGGCTGGCAACCCCGTCTTTAAGCTCTAAAATCTGGAAGTAATCCTGCACCTGCAACAAGTAACGACTGCTCGGGTAATTACGTGCATGCATAAAAGCCTGAATAACCACCTCGCTAACCCGCTGGGAAATGGCCCGCGCACGATTACGGCAGAAACACTCCACCTGCACATCAGGTATCACTGTGGTTTTGGCATACTCATTGAGCAGTGCCGCCAAGCAATCCAACAAAGCACTTTCACCGCTAAAACGCCGCACCAGCATTTCGTTCCAGTTATTGATAACGATATGATCCAAGGTCAGTACCAAATTTTCGCGTCGCCCAGAAAAATCCAACACGTTGGTTTGTTCGGTAGCAATGTGCACATTGTGCTGACTGAGCAAAGGCAGTGGATCGACACCCACGTTTACCAACAACAGTACCCGTACGGGATACGACTGGCTCAGCAGCTCAGTTTCTGAAACCTTGCGCAGGGGCAAAGCAAAATTTTGCCGTAAACTTTGGAAAATCCCATACAGCTCACGCTCACGCAGATCGCTGGTGCTCGTCAGCACACTAATACGCGTGCCGGCATCCACCACAGCGTTAAAGTGCGCCCATACCAACAAAGCCATCAACTCGCGCATACGCTTAAGCGGGGTATGGTAGCGCCAGTTTTGCTGGGTCACGCTCCCGGGATACAAAGCCCAGTAATGCTCTGACCTATCATCGGCAAAGCACTCAACCAGCGTGAGTGTATCTTCGGCTAAGTTGGGCGCAATACCCGGATTAATAAACTCGACTTTATCGGCCTTACGCTCAAACGCTGCATACAGGCGTCGCCCCAATATGGCCAAATCCCGCGCATTAATCGCACTGACCACTTGCAGCCGTTGCGCTAACTGACTTAAAAAACGGTAGCTGTACATCAACTCAGACACTAAGAGTCGCCGCTCAACCTGTACTTCCATGGTTTTCCATTGATCGCGGCCATCCAAGTGCTGCAGCTCTTTTTCTGACCACTGCCATTGCTGGGTTAGCTTTTCCAACAGGGTGCGCTGCCAGCTTTTATTTCGATGAGTAAGCCCTTGGGAGAGTTTTTTTTCTACTTTCAGATAAAAACAGCGACGCATTAATTCCAAACGCTCGTTTTCACCACGCTCTGTTAAATACTTGGCTAAACGACGATAAAGCATCACATAGGCATCAAGCTCATCAAAATTAATAGTGTCTTGATAAATAGCTTGCTTGAATTGCAGGCTAATGCAGTCAACGTTTGGGTACTCAGAGGCGTACACCTCAATCAACAGCAGCTTTAGTAACGATTTATAGGGCGCTTCAATACCCTTATACAGCTGCCACATACCGGCACTGACAAACTCACCAGCCGGAATACGCGCTAAGTGGCCCAAGTCCACCACCTCATGCTCACGCACAAAGCGTTTATCGAGCAATATTTTGCAATACTCTGCATACCTATGTTCTTCATACACAGGCACATACCACCAAATAGGCGTGCGTCCAGCTAACCAAACAGCGGTGCGGTAAAACTCATCCAACAATAAATAATGCTGCGTGGTGCCACAGTCATCCGAGGTTAACTGCCCTTCTTTTTCACCCGAGGCAAACTGCTGTGGATCAATCAAAAAAATATGTATTTCAGCGCCCATACTGGCCGCCCAGACTTGCAAGTCATCGCATTTACGGCGTAGCTCAGCCACGGACTGCGGATCCAGCGTGGGGTCATAACAAAGCCAGAAATCCATATCACTTTGTTCTACATAACCAATCGAGCCTGAACTGCCCATTAAAAACAGGCTATAAAGCTGATTTTGGTTATAACCTCGGGCGGGACGATAGACAAAAGAGCGTGCCAAGCCCTGCGCTTCCTGCACCAGTTCAGGCTTAGGCTCATAGGTAGTAAACCCAGCCGGCGTTGTTCCTGAGACATAACCCGGTAGTAGCGGATGGTTGGTATGCAGCAATAATGGCAGTAGACGCAGCACCAACTGTTGTCGGCTCGACAGCGTACAATTAGCACGCTCGATACGCTTGTTGTTAACCATCAGGAAACGCTGCTGTAAACGCGTTAAATCCTTGCGGTCAATGCCTTCATCTATATTGGGACGAATTTCTGCCATGTTTATTTAAAATATGAGGGTACCTGGAATGGATTTAAGTCGAGAGTACGCCAAGTAACATTGCGTAACTTGGCATACCCGATAACTAATAACTAGGGAGTGGTCAGAATTGTTTTAAGTGTGCTGAGGTTGCGTACTGCTTCCAAACCCAGCGAGGTCAAATAACCGCCATCTTTTTGGTCCACCAAGCCTTTGTCAAACAAACGCTCAACCGCCGCCACTTTAATGGGATCGGCGCTGCTGCGAACCTTGATGCCCTCTTGGGCGCTTTCTAAAGGGTATAGGCTCAGCACTTCCAGCTCAGCGAATAATTCATCAGTCCAAGACATAATGCCTCCTAAGTGGCGAAATAAATTCAGTACCGTGGCTTAATGCTACGGTTTTATGCATCTTCATCATCGGGCAAGTCAGGTAGCGCCCGCAACATTTTTTCGTAGTTCTGCAGATCAAAACCACTGTCCTGGCTCAGAGTCTTTTGTATTTCCAAGGACAAGATGTACGCCATCATTTCTACAGCTTCCTCTCGCCCAATCCCAACTAGTACAAGTTTATTTAGTACAGATTGCACGAAAGGTGGATCATTATCGCGCAATTGATTTTCAATGGCCTCAAATAACTGCTGACGAACAAACTGTGCTTCTTCTGTTTCTGGCTGTTGCTCATCCTGCGACTCACTGGCTATCTGTGCACTGCCTGCAGCAGATTCAATAACGCCTTCATCCAGTTGGCACAGCGTACATTCGTCTGCATCACCACGGTTGGTTTCTACATAGCGGACGCGACGCACCGCCGACTCACGATCTGCAGACACTTGGTAGCGTGCATCTCTTGGTTTATCTGTCATTCATGTGCCTCTGCATCTACTTACTCTGGACTTAGCGACTGCTATAGCGTGCCGCTATCAGCTCACGCCCACGCGCTACAGCCTTGCGCACCTGCGCCGGTGCCGTACCACCAATATGGTCGCGTGCATTCACTGAACCTTCCAACGTCAGCACCGCAAACACATCTTCAGTAATATGTTCACTAAACTGGCGCAGTTCTTCTAGACTCATTTCTGCTAAATCTTTTTCCTGATCCACACCATAACGCACGGCCAAACCAACAATTTCATGGCAATCACGAAAAGGCAGACCCTTGCCCACCAAATAGTCGGCCAAGTCTGTTGCGGTAGAGAAACCACGCAACGCAGCTTCTCTCATAAACTCGCGCCTAGGTTTGATCGCGGGCACCATATCGGCAAAAGCACGCAAACTATCGCGCAACGTATCCGCGGCATCAAACAAAGGTTCTTTGTCTTCTTGGTTGTCTTTGTTGTAAGCCAGCGGCTGACCTTTCATCAGGGTTAACAGACCCACCAGCGCACCAAAGGCACGACCCGTTTTGCCACGAATTAACTCGGGCACATCTGGATTTTTCTTTTGCGGCATAATCGAGCTGCCGGTGCAAAAACGATCCGGCAAGTCAATAAAACGAAACTGCGCTGAAGCCCACATCACCAACTCTTCTGAAAAGCGCGACATATGCATCATAGCTATGCTGGCGGCGGCACAAAACTCAATAGCAAAATCACGATCCGACACGCCATCCAACGAGTTGCCGGAAATGGCTTCAAACCCCAGCAGCTCACAAGTAAGAGCGCGGTCAATCGGATAGGTCGTTCCTGCCAGAGCAGCACTGCCTAAAGGCATGCTGTTAGTACGCTTGCGGCAGTCTACTAAACGTTCATAGTCACGCGACAGCATTTCAAACCACGCCATCAGATGATGACCAAAGGTCACCGGCTGGGCAGTTTGCAAATGGGTAAAGCCGGGCATGACGGTATCCGCTTCAGCCTCGGCCAAGCCCAACAAGCCTTCTTGCAGGCGGGTGATTTCCGCTAATATTTGATCAATCTCATCTCGCAACCACAGGCGAATATCGGTCGCTACTTGGTCATTACGACTGCGCCCGGTATGCAGTTTTTTACCCGTAATGCCGATGCGTTCAGTGAGGCGCGCCTCGATATTCATGTGCACGTCTTCTAGGTCGACACGCCAGTCAAACTCGCCCGCTTCGATTTCCTGCTGGATGGCGGTTAAGCCGTCCTCAATCGCTTTAAGCTCAGGCTCGCTCAGCACGCCAACCTGAGTCAGCATCTTGGCATGCGCCAAGGATCCCATAATATCGTGCTTGTATAAACGCTTATCAAAATCGACCGACGCGGTAAAACGAGCTACAAAGGCATCGACCGGTTCGCTAAAACGGCCACCCCAGGATTGGTTGGTTTTTTCACTGCTCATAAAATCATCCAGCAAGGTTTAATAACATGCGCCTATGATAGCAGGATGCACGGCAAGCGCGAGTATGAGTTATGGCCGCCAGCTGGTTTACACCTGGGTTAACTACGCTAATCTGCGGCGAACAAGGGTTATATTCCGTGTTTATTCAACCAGAACAGCAGTTTTGGTAAAGCCATGGCACCGTTTTGTCGGGCAATTTCTTTGCCGTTTTTAAATAAAATCAAACTCGGAATGGAGCGTACATTCAACTGACCTGCCAAGCCTTGTTCAGCCTCGCTATCAATCTTGGCAAAACGACACTGACCCTGCAGCTGCTCAGCAGCTTGCGCAAATGTCGGTGCAAACTGGCGACATGGGCCACACCAACCCGCCCATACATCCACCAATACAGGCATATCACCCTTAATTTGCTTGGCGAAACTTGCCGCGGTTAAGTCAATTGGCTTAACGCTCAGCACTGTTTTATTACACACACCGCATTTGGGCGTATCGGCTAAACGCTCCTGTGGCACGCGATTTAATGAATCGCAATGTGCACAGGGAATAATAACGGTTGCGGACATAATCCAGCCTCCTTTAACAATTTACTCTTTTGCATAGTAAGCCTGCTCTGCGCTTTTCAAGCAACCCTTTTGTGCCGGTCTATATTTACACAAGAAGGAGCGCTACATCAGCATGGAGGCTACATTATGCAGCGTACTAAGCAAGCAGGCTTTACCCTGTCTGAGCTACTGATAACCATTGCCTTACTCGCCATTATGGCTCAAATTGCCCTGCCAGCCTGGCAGGAATTTATTAGCAAAAACCGCTCACAAGCCCTTATGCACAGCGTTGAAAACGCAATCCATCATGCGCGCTCAATGGCGGTTACGCATAGAATTAAAACTGAATTATGCGGTTCATTAGACCAAAACGACTGTCACAGCGACTGGTCAAAAGGCTGGCTAATTCGCGAGGCTGTCGCAGGCTCTGCGAATCAAAATCCACCACTGCACATTAACTCACTCGATGAACCTGAACTAAAGCTGCAGTGGTCAGGATTCCAGCAGCGTATTATTTTTCATAATTCAGGTTTGAGTAGCGCCAGCAACGGGCGGTTTTTTGTTTGCCGTAAACAACAAATAGACTGGCAGCTAGTTTTAAACCGCCAAGGTCGTTTAAGACGCGCCACCGAGCAAGAAAATAGAAACGAAGATCGGCGCTGCCTATAAGCTTGTGCGTCTAAGTCGCACACTTAAGCACACAAATCAATGCTAAAATCAGTGCCGCCCTAGCCCGCACGACCAACCTGCAACCGAGGCGCAACTCTGCTACGCTGAGCAGACGAGATGTCATTTCTGTTTGCACACTCTAACCAAAGGTAGGCACACATGATCGCCAGCATGCTGCTAACAGAGCTCAGCCTGTGGATTGGCTGGCTGCTCTACGCCCCGCTGTTATTAATCGCTATCTGGAAAACCCCTTGGGTTGAGCTGTTTAGCGATAGCCGCCGCCAACACCTACTCTTTGGTACAGTTTTAGTACTTTGTGCATTATGGCTGCTCAGACGCGACTTCCCCAGCGGCATATCCGTGCATTTTATTGGCATGACCGCTGTTACTCTATTGCTAGGCTGGCCACTGGCAATCTTGGCGGGCTTGTTTGCCCAGCTGGTGTTAGTAGCTTTTGGCAAACCTGAATTGATCGCCGTTGGCGTGAATGGTTTGCTGCTGGTCATTGTACCTGTTGCGATTACTGAGTTGGCAGCACGTTGGGTTGAGCGCTTTCGTCCTGAAAACCTTTTTGTGTATATTTTTTGCTCGTGTTTTTTCCCCGCTGCTCTTACAGCTGCAGTCTGTGCGGCATTAGGTTTTTTGGTGCTACTGAGCAACGGTCTTTTTGACTTCCCTCCATGGCTAGAAGACTTCTACGCCCTAGTCATCATGGTTATCTTCCCTGAAGCCTTTATCAACGGCACAGCCATTAGCGCGCTCGTGGTGTACCAACCCGAATGGCTCGAAACCTTTAACCGCAGCCGCTATTTCCAAGCGCCTTGGAAGGAGCAAAATTCTGATAACAAGCCTTAAGAAGCGCAGCTTTTGCGCGATGCCGTAACAGCCAGCCTAAATCTAGCTGTTACTGACGGATACCAATCGCGCTTAAAAACCGCTCCAACAAGCACCGATTTAGTCGGCGGCCATGGCCTGCTGCACAGAGGCAAGTGCCTGTTCAGCTTGCGCCACACTGGCGTAGCTCTCACTCTGGGCGATTAACTCTCCGGCTTGCAGCGCTTGAACGTGTTGCTCAACCACTTTCAGCTCTGCTTCACCTGCCTGTAATGCCTTAAGTGCTTGCCCTGCACTGCGGCCATCGGCAAAGGCAACTGACAACAGCACTGCCGCACCCTGTGCATCCAGCACGCGAAAGCGAAAACCCTGCTCATCGCGGAAGCTGACGATGCGAGAGGTTTTCTTGGCTTTCTTTTTACTGACTTGCTCAGCAACCTGAACCTGAGAAAAACTGCGCAAACCCACGGCATCGCGTAACTGCGCCATAAAAGGTGTGGCAATCTTACGCGCCTTAGCTGCGCCAGCTTGCAAAATATCTTCTAACTCTTGCGGCTTGCTAATAAGTTGATGGTAGCGCTCACGCGGCTCACTTAGCTGGGCGTTCAATTGCTCAAATAGACGCTGCTTGGCTTCACCCCAAGCCAAACCACCCAACAAATCCGCGCGCATTTGCGCACTTTGTTCACGGCTAGCAAAGGCTTGATACAGGGTAAACAGATGCGAGTTGTCCGCGTCCTTGGCCTCACCCGGCAGTTTTGAGTCGGTTACAATTCCCGCAATAGCCGTCTTTAGCTCCTTCGCTGAAGAAAACAATGGAATGGTGTTGTCGTAACTCTTGGACATTTTCCGCCCATCTAAACCCGGTAAAGTCGCTACATCCTCTTCAACAGCAGCTTCAGGCATCACAAAAATTTCTTGCCCTTGGCCAAACAAATGGTTAAATCGCTGACCAATATCACGCGCCATTTCCACATGTTGAATCTGATCACGTCCCACCGGCACGCGATTGGCATTGAAGAGCAAAATATCGGCCGCCATTAACACCGGATAACTGTACAACCCCATGGTAATGCCCGCGTCAGGATCTTCACCGGCAGCGGTATTCTGATCCACAGCAGCTTTATACGCATGCGCGCGGTTTAACAAGCCTTTTGCCGCGATACAGCTTAGCAACCAAGTTAGCTCGGGAATTTCCGGTATATCGGACTGACTATAAAAAGTCGCACGCTGCGTATCCAGCCCACCGGCTAACCAGGTTGCCGCCACCTCTAAACGCGACTGCTGAATACGCGCTGGATCATCACACTTAATCAGGGAGTGGTAGTCGGCCAGAAAATAAAATGACTCCACATCAGCCGCTTTACTGGCCGCAATAGCAGGGCGAATAGCACCAGCATAGTTACCTAAATGCGGTGTTCCTGTCGTGGTAATACCTGTTAATACTCTTGTTTTCATTATTTTGATTTCTTATAACTGCGCAGCAAAAACCTGCTGCAAAATAATCTCTTTAAGCTCAACCAGCTTGCCATGAAAAAAATGCCCACTGTGTGGCACTTTATACAGTTGATGACTGCGCGAGAGTTTCTCTGCCCATTGATACACCTGCTCAGGCTCAATCACTTCATCATCCTGCGGCTGTATTACCGTCAATAGCCCATCACTGCTGATAACATGCGGTAGCTGTAAGCGCGTTACGGCTGGGGCAACTATACACAAGTGAGTAACTTTAATGCCACGCTGCTGCAGTCGTCCAGACAAACTTGCTGCCACAAAACCACCAAAGGAAAAGCCAAACAAATAAATCGGCTTATTCGGGTGGCGTTGACGCAGCCAATCTAGCATGGTTTCAGCATCATCCACTTCGCCAGACTCCATATCATGAGCGCCAGCACTTTTACCTGTACCACGATAATTAAAGCGCAGCGTAGCCAAGCCCTGATCCCGCGCTGTGCGCTGCATGGTGGAAACCACTTTATTAAGCATGGTTCCGCCTTGAGTAGGGTTCGGGTGGCAGAGCAGCGCAATGCCTTGCGCGCTGTCGTTATTCAAATACATGGCTTCCAAGTCCCCAGCCGGACCGGGAACCATTAATCTTTCTTCACGTACTAACAATACTTACTCCGTGACTTTATTCATGTAATTTACTGTAGTTGCGGGTATTATCTGCACAACCCCAATCAGGAATCTGACACTAAAGACTGGCTCATCAGTGTTTGTTGAGCAAAGCTTTATGACAAGATTTCATTAAATTACACTGTTTTTTGCTTAGGAAACTATCCCGTGGAAAACTCACTACCTATCTGGTTAATACCCACCCTTACTTTAGTTGGCGGCATTATTATCGGCGTTATTTTAGCACGGATACTGCAAGCCTCATCACCGAAAAGCACGCAAAGCCAGCTGAGCGATTTGCAAGAACGCTTTGATAGCTATCAAAACGAAGTGATCAGCAACTTCAGCACCACCGCTGAGCTGATTAGCAAGTTAACGGAAAGTTATCAGAATGTGCAGGAACATATGCTGCATTCAGCCGAGCGCTTAGCTGTGGATGAGCAATCACGTGAAAAGCTATTAGCTTGTTTGACTGATGGCTCAGTAAAAGAGCGCATTTCAGCACCCAGTAAGCCAAGTAAAAAAGAAGAATTGCCGCCGGAACCACCCAGAGATTACGCGCCCAAGGCTGAAGGTGAGCCTGGCACCTTAGATGAAGACTTTGGTAAAACCAAGTAAGTTTTTGGATAAACTGCCAAGTAGCTTGCCAAGGAAAAACAACTCCCTTGGCAAGCTTTACCTTAGAGCAACAAACTACGTATTTCCGCTAACAGATCGCTCAGCCTTCTGCTAAAGCGTGCTGCAGCAGCACCGTTAATGACGCGGTGATCATAGGATAGCGACAACGGCAGCATCAGTCGCGGAGCAAAATCCTTACCGTCCCACACGGGCTGCATGGTCGCACGCGACACTCCTAGAATGGCCACTTCTGGCGTGTTCACAATCGGCGTAAAGCCAGTACCGCCAATATGCCCCAAACTAGAAATAGTAAAGCAGCCGCCCTGCATCTGATCTGGGCTGAGCTTTTTATTGCGCGCCTTGTCTGCCAACTCAGCCGCTTCAATCGCTAGCTGTAACAGACTCTTTTGGTCTACATCACGAATTACCGGCACTAATAGGCCATCCGGCGTATCCACCGCAAAACCTAGATTGACGTATTTTTTCATGATCAGCTCTTTGCCGTTAGGTGCCAACGAGCTATTAAACTCAGGCATTTCCTTCAGCATATGAGCGCAGGCTTTGAGAAGAAAAGGCAGTACTGTAAGTTTAGTGCCTGCTTGTTCAGCCACCGCTTTCTGCGTGATTCGAAAAGCTTCCAGCTCGGTAATATCCGCAGCTTCAAAGTGGGTCACATGCGGCACGTTCAACCAGCTGCGGTGCAAATTTTCTGCGCCAATTTGTTGCAGCCTAGTCATTGGCGCAGTTTCCACCTCACCAAAACGACTGAAATCTACCGCTGGTATCGGCGCAATGCCTGCACCTTGCATGGTTTGCGGTGTTGCTTCTGCACTTAGCCTGCTTTGCACATACAGTTGCACATCTTCTTTAAGAATGCGCTGATGCGGCCCTGTTGCGCTCACCTGGGCTAAATCCACCCCGAACTCACGCGCCAATTTACGTACTGCAGGACCCGCATGTACTGGACCTGCTTGCTTAGCAACTTTGCTTGGCTGACTGGCTGGCGCTACCGAAACGTGACCGCCATCAACGAGTTGCTCAGCAACGGCTGCAGTTTCAGGCTGGGTAACACTGGCTTGCAGCACATCGCAGACATCCTGATCCATGCGGATACGGCAAATCAAATCACCCTCAGTTACTTCGCTATTTAACTTAGCAAATACTTCAATGACTTCGCCACTGGCCGGTGAAGGAATTTCCATACTGGCTTTGTCTGACTCAAGCGTAAGCAGGGACTGCTCCTCTATTACCTGATCGCCAACAGCAATCAGCAGCTCAATCACCTGGGCTTTCTCGGCAGAGCCTATATCAGGCACTTTCACTTCTTTAATGCATGCACCACTTTCAGTGGTGACACCGTGTTGCGTTTTAAGAATATCTGTCGCTTGCTGAGAAGCCACTGCACTCTCTGCAGAGGGTTTAGGCGCTTCGTCAGCTACAACCGCTGAGCTCGCAGCCGAACTGTCAACTGCTTGGCTATCTATTTCCAGTTCAAGCAGCGCATCGCCTTCTTTTAAACGGTCACCCAGTTTAATTTTAATGTTTTTGACAATCCCAGCTGTAGGCGCTGGGATTTCCATACTGGCTTTATCGGATTCCAGAGTTAATAAACCCTGCTCCGCCTCAATGCTATCGCCTACATTGACAAGGATTTCAATCACTTCACCCTCGCCTGTGCCAATATCAGGAACGCGAATTAATTCAGTAGTCATCGCTATTGTCCTCCTTAGCAGTCTAGTGGGTTGGGTTTATTAGCATCGATACCGTATTTGGTCATGGCATCTTCCAGTACCTGCACATCCAGCTGTCCTTCTTTGACCAAACCTTCCAGAGCAGCCAGGGTGACCCAATAGCGGTCCACTTCGAAGAAGTCACGCAGCTTTTTACGTGTGTCACTGCGACCAAAACCGTCCGTACCCAACACCTTATAGGTGTTTTGCGGCACCCACTGGCGTACTTGGTCGGCATAGAGCTTCATGTAGTCAGTCGAAGCCACTACAGGGCCACGACGCTCATGCAAACAGGCCTCAATATGACTCAAGCGCGGCTCTTCGCGCGGATGCAGCCTGTTCCAGCGCTCTGTTTCTAGGCCGTTGCGACGTAACTCGTTAAAGCTGGTCACGCTCCAAACATCCGCACCGACACCAAAGTCATCACGCAAAATTTTAGCAGCGGCCTGCACTTCACGTAGAATCGTACCGCTACCCAGCAACTGCACATGCAGCTCGCTCTTACGCTTATCTTCTTCCAGCAAATACATCCCACGAATAATATCGCGCTCAATATTGTCTTGCTGCGGCATCGCCGGCTGCTGATAGGACTCATTCATCATAGTGATGTAGTAGAAGCAGTCTTTTTGCTGCTCAACCATCTGATGAATCCCTTCGCGGATAATCACCGCCATTTCATAGCCGTAAGCCGGGTCATAGGTATGACAGTTTGGAATAGTGCCGGCCAAAATATGGCTGTGACCGTCTTCGTGCTGCAAACCTTCACCGTTCAGGGTGGTGCGCCCTGCCGTACCGCCCATCAAGAAACCGCGCGCGCGGATATCACCCGCCGCCCACGCCAAGTCGCCAATACGCTGGAAACCAAACATGGAATAAAACGCATAGAACGGCAGCATCGGCTGGTTATGATGACTGTATGAAGTCGCAGCCGCCATCCACGAGGACATCGCGCCCGCTTCGGTAATACCCTCTTCCAGCAGCTGACCCTTGACCTCTTCCTTGTAGTACATCACCTGACCTTTATCCACCGGCTGGTACAACTGCCCCACCGCCGAATAAATGCCTAGTTGACGGAACAAGCCTTCCATACCAAAGGTACGCGCCTCATCCGGCACAATCGGCACAATGCGGCTGCCAAGGTCTTTGTCTTTTAACAGCTGCGAGAGAATGCGCACGAACACCATGGTGGTGGACACTTCACGATCGCCGCTGCCATCTAAAATAGCTTTCAATGTATCCAGTGACGGAGTGGGAATACTCATGCTGCGCTGACGACGCTGGGGCACATAGCCACCCAGTTTGGTACGTGCTTTTTGCAGGTATTTAATTTCCGCACTGTCATCGGCTGGACGATAAAAGGGTAGTTTCTCTAACTCATCGTCATCCACCGGAATAGCAAAGCGATCTCTAAAGCCGCGCAAACTCTCCACATCAATTTTTTTGACGTTGTGAGCGATATTCTGCGCCTCGCCACTGCCTGTACCATAGCCTTTAATGGTTTTAGCGAGGATAACCGTTGGCTGCCCAGAGTGGTTCACTGCCGCATGGTAAGCGGCATATACCTTGAATGGGTCATGGCCGCCACGGTTTAGCTTCCAAATTTCATCATCGGATAAATCAGCAACCAAAGCCGCTAAGCGCGGATCAGTGCCAAAGAAATCTTTGCGCACAAAAGCGCCATCATTGGCTTTGTAGTTTTGGTAATCACCATCCAAAGCTTCGTCCATGCGACGTTGCATCACGCCATCAGTATCCTTAGCAAACAACGGATCCCAGTAGCGACCCCAAACCACCTTTAGTACGTTCCAGTCAGCACCACGGAAGTTACCTTCCAGCTCCTGAATAATTTTACCGTTACCACGCACCGGGCCATCCAAACGCTGCAGGTTGCAGTTAATCACAAAAATTAGGTTATCCAGTTTTTCACGACCTGCAAGCGAGATCGCACCAAGCGCTTCTGGCTCATCGGTCTCACCATCGCCAAGGAAACACCACACTTTTTGTTTGCCCGCAGGAATAAAACCACGGTGCTCAAGGTATTTCATAAAACGCGCTTGATAAATGGCCTGAATCGGACCCAAGCCCATAGAAACGGTTGGGAACTGCCAAAAATCAGGCATCAGCCAAGGGTGCGGATACGAAGGCAACCCTTTACCGTCCACTTCACGACGGAAATTCTCGAGTTGCTCTTCACTAATACGCCCTTCCAAGAAGGCGCGCGCGTAAATACCCGGCGCCGCATGGCCTTGGAAGTAGATCAAGTCACCGCCATGCTCTTCTGTCGGCGCTTGGAAAAAATAGTTAAAACCTATGTCATATAAGGTGGCGCTGGATGCAAACGTACCAATATGTCCGCCCAAATCAGGGTCAGCAATATTAGCGCGCATCACCATCGCCAACGCATTCCAACGTACTAAGGAACGAATACGACGCTCCATAAACAAATCACCCGGCATACGGGCTTCGTGGGTGACGGGAATGGTATTACGGTAAGGGGTAGTTATCGCATGGGGTAAGCGAATCCCTTCACGGTTGGCTAACTCGCCGAGACGGGACAATATATAATGCACACGCTCTTCACCCTCACTTTCCTGCACTGACTCCAGCGCATCAAGCCATTCTTGGGTTTCAACCGGATCAAGATCTTGCATGTTGGACTCCTAACGTTTCTGCCTAGGGTAGAGGCTTTTTACATACTATACATCTTATGGATGTACGGTATTGATTCGAGCCTTTATCGTTTTGTAGTTTTACTACATAATGACGCATTAGTCACCTCTTTGCTAGTCTCTTTTAGCACAATAGGCTGAGCGGTCTCTGACGACAGCTGCATAAAAAACACCACAAACCAGCAAGCCACCAACCCAGCCCGAACAAGTAACCGGCGGTTGCGTAATAAAGCCTCTGTCGCCAAGGAGGGCGACAGAGAGCCTACAGGGACGTACTCGCGGCGGCTTTATGGAGTAACTGCCGGTTACTGCACCACTCAAGCCAATACAAACCAACATCACCAACCCAACTGCCACCCATGGTGAACGCCCCTCATTTCAGGTATCTTTACCACCAAGCAGCGACCTTGAGCACAGTATGATTCCCAACCTCCTTACCGATTTACCCAGCCAATTATTCGCCCTGCGCCAACACGCCGAACAAAGCTGGCACACTGCATTAGCAGAACAAAAACTCAACCCACCGGACTGGCCGCAAGCCCTTTTCGAGCAATGCATCAGAACCTTTACGTTAAGTGAGTTTGTCCTCAACCAAGCTTGTCGCGACCCTGCGTATTTTATCGAACAGCTTAACCAAGGCGAACTCGACAAAGGCAAAAACCCAGATAGTTTTCAACAACAGCTCCATGAAATCACCCAGCAATGCCTTGATGAAGCGAGCCTTCTGGAACAGCTGCGCAAATACAGAAACCGCCAGTACCTGCGGATTATCTGGCGCGAACTTAACCGCTTAACGGACCTCGACGGCACCTGCCAAGAACTGTCCGCCCTAGCCGACAGCTGCATTGAAACCGCCTACCAATGGCTTTATCAACAGCATTGCCAACTATTCGGCACCCCCATAGGCCGCCATAGCCAACAACCCCAACACATGGTGGTTCTGGGCATGGGCAAACTGGGTGCTTACGAACTTAACCTTTCCTCTGATGTAGACCTAATTTTCACCTACCCAGAAGCAGGCGAAACCCAAGGCGCTAAACGTAACCTAGACAATCAAGAGTTCTTCACCCGCCTAGGGCAAAAACTAATCAAAGCCCTCGACAGCATTACACTGGACGGCTTTGTTTTTCGCGTGGATATGCGCCTGCGCCCTTACGGCTCCAGCGGCCCTTTGTTATTTAGCTTCACCGCCATTGAACAGTACTATCAAAACCAAGGTCGTGATTGGGAACGCTACGCCATGATCAAAGCACGGGTCGTGGCGGGCGATCAAAGCGCCGGAGCCAAATTACTGCACATCCTCAAACCCTTTGTATACCGCCGTTACCTAGACTTCTCCGCCATTGAAGCGCTGCGCTCGATGAAACAGCTCATCCAACAAGAAGTACGCCGCAAGGACATGGACGACAACATTAAGCTCGGCTCAGGCGGTATCCGCGAAGTCGAATTCATTGCACAAGCCTACCAACTGATTCATGGCGGCCGCGATCTAAGCCTGCAACAACGACATCTACTGGTCACCCTAGACACCCTAGCCATTCAGGGCTATATGCCAACAGACTCTGTTGTCGCACTCAAAGATGCCTATCGTTTTTTACGTTTTACTGAACATGGCTTACAAGCGATTGCCGACCTACAAACCCAGCAACTCCCCAGCAGCAAAGAAGAACGCGCCCGCTTAGCGGCCATTATGGGTTTTGCTGAATGGACAGAATTTGAGCAGCAATTACACAACAAAAGACGAATCATTGAACAGCATTTCCGCGATGTGATTGCCGACCCGGATGCAGAAGACGAAGAGTATATTGGCGGCGAGTGGCTACCCGTCTGGGAAGCATCCATTGAAGAAAGCAGTATTTTGCAGCAGCTCAGCGAAGCTGGATTTAATGATGCCAGTACCGTTTGGCAACGCCTACTGCAACTTCGCAACAGCAGCCAAGTGCGCGCTATGCAGCGTGTCGGTCGCGAACGCTTAGATGCTTTTATGCCGCGACTTTTATGCCATGCGGTTGAGCACGAGCAGCCTGATCTGGTACTCGAACGCGTACTCCCCCTTATTGAAGCTGTGGCGCGACGCTCCGCCTATTTAGTACTGTTAACCGAAAACCCCGGCGCACTCTCGCGCGTGATTGAACTGTGCGCCGCTAGCCCTTGGATTGCCACGCAACTTGCGCTGTTTCCAGCGTTACTCGATGAGTTACTCAACGCCGGTCGCCTCTACCGTCCGCCCCTGGCACCTGAATTGGCTGCCGAGTTACGCGAACGCTTAATGCGCATCCCTGAAGACGATTTAGAGCAACAAATGGACGTGCTGCGTCACTTTAAATTAGCACACCGTTTGCGCGTAGCCGCCTCCGAAATAGCCGGCACACTGCCACTGATGAAAGTGAGCGATTACCTAACCTGGTTAGCCGAAGCCATCTTGGAGCAGGTACTAAAGCTGGTCTGGAAAGACATGGTGCACAAACACGGCCAACCCAAGCGCCATGACAACAGCCCCTGTGAACTTGATTTTGTGATTATCGGTTACGGCAAATTAGGCGGTATCGAGCTGGGTCACGGCTCCGACTTGGACTTAGTGTTCCTCTATGACGCCGATCCACTGGCTGAAACCGATGGTTCACGCCCCATGGATGGCGCACAATTTTATACCCGCCTTGGGCAAAAACTTATTTCCATGCTCACCACCCGCACCACATCAGGCGCTCTGTATGAAGTCGATATGCGCTTGCGTCCCGGCGGTGATTCTGGGCTGCTGGTCAACTCACTGAGCGCCTTTGCTCGTTATCAAGAACATGAGGCTTGGACTTGGGAGCATCAGGCGCTGGTACGTGCACGCATACTGACAGGCTGCGAGCAACTGACGGAGCGTTTTGAGCAGGTACGTCTGCAGGTTTTAGGGCGCCAGCGCGAACTTGTACACTTGCGCGAAGAAGTCAGCCAAATGCGTGCTAAAATGCGCAACAATCATGGCACAGCAATGACCCAGGGCGGCTTGGCCGACAACGCTTTTTGCGCAGACGTTAGCTTCGATCTCAAACAGGATGCCGGTGGTATTGTCGATCTTGAGTTTATGGTGCAATATGCTGTGCTAGCTTGGTCATGGCAATACCCACAGCTTGTGACCTACACGGACAACATCCGCATTCTTGATGAATTAGGCGCAGCCAAACTGCTCAGCATGGACGATGTACACATGCTACAGGAAGCCTACAAGGCTTACCGCGCCGCCGCACACCGTCTCGCCTTGCAAAAACAGCGCGGCGTGGTGGGTGGAGACCAATTTCATAGTGAACGCCATAACGTTATGCGTATGTGGCGCGCATTAAAACTTAATTATCACCCAGAGTCTGGTCAATAAACCCAGGCGAGGGGTTCGTTTACTACCTATTTTCAGGAGCTACAAACAATGTCGATGGCTGATCGTGATGGTCTAATTTGGTACGACGGCGAGATGGTTGAATGGCGTAATGCGACCACCCACGTACTCACTCATTCCCTGCACTATGGCATGGGCGTTTTTGAAGGTGTGCGCGCTTATGAGACCCCAGAAGGTCCCGCGATTTTCCGTCTGCAAGCACACACCGACCGCTTATTCGAATCAGCCCACATCATGGGCATGAACATCCCTTACACCCATGACGAAATCAACGCTGCCACCATCGCGGCGGTACGCGACAACAAGCTCAATAGCGCCTATATCCGTCCACTGGCGTTCTACGGCTCTGAAGGGATGGGTATTCGCGCAGACAACCTAAAAGTGCATGTAATTATTGCTGCATGGCACTGGGGCGCGTACATGGGCGAAGAAGCGCTGAAAAGCGGCATTCGCATTCGTACCAGCTCCTTTACACGTCACCACGTCAACATCACCATGACCCGCGCCAAGTCCAGCGGTGCTTACGTCAACTCCATGCTGGCCCTGCAAGAAGCCATTTCTGGCGGTGCTGATGAAGCCCTACTGCTGGACCCAGAAGGCTATGTGGCTGAAGGCTCAGGCGAAAACATCTTTATCGTTAAAAACGGTGTGATTTACACTCCAGAAGTAACCGCCTGTTTAAACGGTATTACCCGTAACACCATTCTGACGCTGGCCGGTGAGCGTAATATTCCTATTGTAGAAAAGCGCATTACCCGTGACGAAGTGTACATCGCTGACGAAGCCTTCTTTACCGGTACAGCGGCTGAAGTCACGCCAATCCGCGAAGTAGACGGTCGTAAAATCGGCTGTGGCAGCCGCGGCCCGATCACCGAGCAGCTACAAACAGCTTACTTTGATCTGGTCACCGGCAAAACAGATGCCCACCCTGAGTGGCGCACATTGGTGAAGTAATTCAATTACTGCGTGCTATCTTTTCCGGATAGCACGCAGGGTTGTTAAAGGCTTGAACACAGCTGCAACAAAACTAATCTTCTAAATTGTTTAATTCACCTCAAATAGCTTTCCCATTCGTCGTCGCAACTCTACGACCACTTCTTGCTCAAACCATGGGTTTTTATGCAGCCAAATTTGGTTACGGGGCGAAGGATGCGGCAAGGGCAGGATATTTTCTGGCAACTCGCGCCAATTTCTCACACGCTCGGTCAAGGTTTTATAGCCATCCTGCAAATAATATTTTTGCGCGTATTGACCCACCAACAAAGTAAGCTGTATTTGCGGCAACTCAGCCAATATGGGTTGATGCCATTGCGGTGCGCACTCTGGACGCGGCGGCAGATCACCGCTTTTACCCTTGCCGGGATAGCAAAAGCCCATCGGCATTATGGCTACTCCGTCTGGATCGTAAAAATCCTCTTCACTTATTTGCAGCCACTCACGCAAACGCCGACCACTAGCATCATTAAAGGGCATACCGGTTTTATGTACGCGCAATCCGGGCGCTTGACCAACAATCAACAAGCGCGCCTGCGCACCCGCCTGCACTACCGGTCTTGGCCCTAAAGGCAGATACTTAGCGCATATTTGGCAGCTGCGTATTTCTTGCAATAAAGGGATTAGTTTAACCACGGCTTGCCACCTCTTACTGATTTACGCCTAATCTAAGACTCCGCTAGCTTCTTAAGTGTACGCTTGACGGTCACCACGTCCTTGTAGGCCTCCACTATGCAACAAGAGGATTTTTTGTGACGCTGAAGCTGAGCGGCTGAGCTGATACTGCTCGAAGGCGTGCACAAGTTTAGCGGTATACACAGGGTCGAGCGGTAAACCCAGTTGGTCATAACGCTCTATTAAAGCGATTAATTCAGGCGTTTGTTTAGCAAAACCACCCAAAGCCCCATCCAGTACCCGCACTTTACCTGCGCGTGCGGCTGTTGCTTTCCAGCGCCGCGCCAAGGCGCCCTGATCAGCCACCATATTAACCACAACCAGCTTGGTTGTTGCGCGCAACTGCTGCAAACCTTGCTCAATACCCTGAGCCGTAGCGCCACTACCAGCCGCCAACCACAGCTGATCATAATGCTGTGCAAAATCAGCCACTGAGCGACAGCCAAGCTCGCCTTCAACGCCAGCGCCACCCTCTGGAATTACCAATGCTTGATGCTGTTCTGCAAGTTGTTGTTGAAAAGTCAGATCATAGCGTGCGGCATAGGCGCGTCGATCTAAAAACTGCAGCTGTGCGCCCCAATTACGGCACTCTTGCAGGGTTGGCGTTAACTCCACTTGCGCATAGCCACGTATCAGACACAACAAGGGAATATCCAGCGCATATGCAAACGCAGCAGTGGCATGCACATGATTCGAGTACGGACCGCCAAAGGTGATGATTTTTTGATACTGACCGTTGGTATAGCGTTGCCACCAACCCGCCAATTTTAAGGCTTTATTGCCCGATAACAGAGGGTGCACTAAGTCGGTGCGTAACACATCAACACCGCACATACCCGGCATGGTCTGGCAGTAGTTGCGCCACGGCAAACGCTGGTGCAATAAATCGGTCAGTAGTTGTTGTATTTGCGTTGCGACTACGCTCGTCACTTAGCACCGTTAAGCTTGCGATAGTAACTGTCCAGCAACTCGGCCATGCCTGTGCGCCAAGCTCTTGGCTTGATCCCGAAGGTGTGGGTGATTTTCTTGCAATCAAGCACGCCATGCTGGGGCTCTATGGCAGCGTCTTCAAAGTGTGCATGTGGCCGCGGGATCACTTCTTGATTAATGCTTGAGTCCCAGGCATTCGCTTCGTACAAAATAGCTTCTGCCACGGCTAAGGTCGTCGCTGCTTCTTGCCCGCCATACTGATAAGTACCCCACAGCGGCGCAGTGCAGTCCAGCTGCTTCAGAATCGCAATCATAACCCGTGCTGCATCTTCAACAGGGGTAGGATTGCCACGTCTATCATCGGCCATTTCCATAGCGCCACCCGCTTGTGCACGTTGTAAAACCCGCCCAAGCATACCCTCAAGGCTGTCGTCCAACAGCCAGCCAAAACGCAAAATTATATGCTTGGAACAAATCGCTCGTACGCTTTGTTCCATACGCAAAAGCGCCTGTCCCCGTGGGCTCAAAGGGTTACATTCATGCTGCTCGTTATAAGCCGTGGCACGATAGCCATCAAAAACTCTGTAGCTGGAGGGCTGTAGCAAAACACACTGATAATGCTTACACAGTTGCGCCAAGCGCTGGACAGCTTGCTCTTGCGGCGCAAACTTATCTGAAACAACACGACCTAATTGAAACCAATCAAAATAATACGCCAGGTTAATAACCACATCTGGACGTACATCATCGATTAACTCTGTGAGACTGGCAGGTGTCCACACGCCCTGCTCTGGTCGTGGCGCAAGAAAAGAAATATCGCACTCAGCGCCATGGCGTATTAGCGCCTGCCCTAATGCATTGCCTGCACCCAATAAAACCAGTCTTAAACGCATGCCAGCCTCTTGTTATGCTGTTTTTTAAAGTTTTTATGGCACAGAGCGCATAGATAAATTCGCTGCGCTCTGTGCACTTAACGCAAATCAGCTTATGTCATTCAAAACGGAATATCGTTATCAAACGACTCACCGAAGTTATCAGCTGGTTGCTGTGGCGGTGTCGCCACCGGTGCTTGACGCGGCTGCTGAGCTTGCTGCGATTGCTGTTGTTGATACGACTGCTGTTGCTGTGGGGCTTGTTGCTGTTGACGCGGGGCTTGGCTTGCACCCATATCATCACCACCACCTCGACCGTCTAGCATTTGCATCTGGCCATTCATATCCACCACTACCTCTGTGGTGTAACGCTTCACACCGTCTTTTTCCCACTCGCGGGTTTGCAAACGGCCTTCCACATAGACTTTTGAGCCTTTACGCAGATATTGACCCACAATTTCTGCCAGCTTGCCAAAAAACACTACGCGGTGCCACTCAGTGCGCTCTTGCTGCTGACCGGTTTCGCGGTCTTTCCAGCTGTCGGAAGTAGCCAGGGTGATATTAGATACCGCATTACCATTAGGCAAGTAGCGTGTATCCGGATCAGCGCCTAGATTGCCGATTAAAATTACTTTATTGACTCCACGTGCCATCTTACTTCTCCTAATTATCTATCGCGCCCAATAATAGAAGCTAAAAGCTGTTCCAGCTGGGCTCGTTCTATACGTTTATTGTCAAATTTTACATAGACTGCAGCTTCCTCTGCCACATACAGCGCATCCATTACGCCAGACTGCGCGCGCAGTTGCTTTAACCAATCATCAGTCAAAGCCGGCGCTTGCTTTACCTCTAAACGCGTACTTGTGACATAAGGTGGCTCTTGCATATTAACAGCAAATGCTAGCCAAAGTGCAGCCAAAACCGCACATCCAGCAAAAACCGCATTGGTGCCCGCCAGCTGAAATAACCAGCCTCCAAAAATTCCGCCCACTGCCGCACCCAAGAACTGACTAGTGGAATAAACCCCCATAGCCGTACCTTTAGAGCCGGCTGGCGAAATTTTGCTGATCAACGAAGGCAGCGTAGCCTCCAGCAGATTAAAGGCTGCAAAGAAAACCACCGCACCCACCACCAGCAGCGCAAGACTGGTACCCAACCACAGGAAAAATAACTGGCTAAACAAAACCACGGCAATAGCGCCAATAAATACTTTCTTTATTTGGCGTTTTTTCTCGCTATAAATAATAAAGGGCAGCATGGCAAAAAAGCCTACGCCCATCGCAATCAGGTATACCCACCAATGCTCGTCCCTAGCCAAACCGCCCTGTTCAATTAACGCCAAGGGTAACGCCATAAAGCTCGCCATCAACAACGCATGCAGTACAAAAATCCCCACATCAAGACGCAATAATTGACCGTTACGTAAAATTTTCGAAAAGGTTTCCGGGTTAACTCCGGAATCCAAATGCTTAACCTGGTGGTCTGGCTTAGGTACCCAAACCGCCATAATCAGCATGCCAGTTAATGCCATTAATGCCGTGAACCAAAACAGCCCCGACAAACCAAAGTAGCGGGTTACCAGCGGCCCTAACACCATGGCGACAACGAAAGACAGGCCAATACTCATGCCTATTGCTGCCATCACTTTGGTGCGGTTTTGCTCACGGGTTAAATCTGATAACAGTGCCATCACGGCGGCAGAAATCGCGCCAGCGCCCTGTAAAACCCGCCCAACAATAATCATCTCAATGGAACTGGCCATAGCAGCAACCGCGCTACCTGCGGCAAAAATCAACAGTCCTGCATAGATAACCGGCATCCGCCCAATACGGTCCGAGAGCATACCAAAGGGTATTTGCAGTACGGCTTGAGTTAAACCGTAAGCACCAATCGCCAAGCCAATCAGCAAGGGCGTGGCACCTTCTAATTCCTGACCATAGGTGGCCAAAACGGGCAACACCATAAACATGCCTAACATACGGAAAGCGAATACCAACGATAACCCGCTCATTGCGCGGCGTTCGTTCGTATTCATTGCATCACTTACCTGCTTAGCCATTTAGCCCCCTCGATTTTCAAGCGGCTAAGTTTAACAGGCTATCGTGGGAATGCTAAGAAACCTGTTTAAAAATGCCTGTGCATGCTTTCAGCGCTGCCTTAACTCAGCACGTGCTTGCTCTTTCCCGTATAATGGTCTGTTTCTTTGCCACCAGAGGCATGCAGTGGATAACATCATTGTTCGGGGCGCACGTACCCACAATTTAAAAAACATCGACATCACTTTACCGCGCAACAAGCTGATCGTGATTACCGGCTTATCCGGCTCGGGCAAGTCATCGTTGGCGTTTGATACGCTCTACGCGGAAGGACAGCGCCGCTATGTTGAGTCGCTCTCCGCCTACGCGCGGCAGTTTTTATCGATGATGGAAAAACCCGATGTGGACACCATCGAAGGGCTATCGCCGGCGATTTCCATTGAACAAAAATCCACTTCACACAACCCACGTTCAACCGTGGGCACCATTACCGAAATTTACGACTATCTGCGCCTGCTCTATGCCCGCGCAGGAATTCCACATTGCCCAACACACGCCGCACCGCTAGAAGCGCAAACAGTCAGCCAGATGGTTGACTTAGCCATGGCGCTGCCGGCCGAGCATCGTTACATGCTGCTGGCACCGGTGATTCGTGAGCGTAAAGGTGAGCATTTAACGGTGCTTGATGAGTTGCGCGCTAAGGGCTTTATCCGGGTACGTATCAACGGCAAAGTATATGAAATGGATGATTTGCCCAAGCTGGACAAACAAAAACGGCACAGCATTGATGTGGTAGTTGATCGTTTTAAAATTCGTGACGATTTAGCCCAGCGTTTGGCGGAATCCTTTGAAACCGCATTACAGCTAGCCGACGGCATTGCCACTATTACCAGCATGGATGAAGGCGTGGATATTACTAGCGTCTTTTCCGCACGCTTTGCCTGTCCTCATTGCGGTCATTCGGTCAGTGAACTAGAACCCAAGCTGTTTTCTTTTAACAACCCAGCAGGTGCCTGTCCAACCTGTGATGGTTTAGGACTGAAGCAGTTTTTTGATAGCCGCCGTTTGGTCAATCCAGAGCTAACCCTCGCCGAAGGCGCGATGCGCGGTTGGGATAGACGTAACGCCTATTATTTTCAGATGCTCATGTCTCTGTCTGATCACTATGGTTTTGATCTGGAAACACCCTTCGGGCAACTGGATGCTGAGCATCAGCAACTCTTATTAAACGGCAGCGGTATTGAAGAAATCGCCTTCAAGTACCTCAATGATCGCGGCGATATTGTGCAGCGCAAACACCCCTTTGAAGGTGTAGTGCCTAACCTTGAGCGCCGCTACCGCGACACAGAATCTAACAGCGTGCGTGAAGAGCTGGGCAAATACCTCAGCACCCAAGCCTGTCCAGATTGCCAAGGTTCACGCCTGTGCAGCTCGGCGCGTCATGTTTGGGTGGGCGATAAAACACTTCCCGAAATCACCCGCATGCCGGTGGGTGATGCCCATGCCTATTATCATCAGTTAACCTTGCCCGGTCGCCGTGGCGAGATTGCCGATAAAATTCTTAAAGAAATCTGTGCTCGACTGCAGTTTCTCGTGAACGTTGGGCTGGATTATCTAACCCTTGATCGCAGCGCCGATACCCTATCTGGCGGTGAAGCACAGCGCATTCGGCTGGCCAGCCAAATCGGCGCAGGTCTGGTCGGCGTGCTGTACATTTTGGATGAGCCGTCCATCGGCCTGCACCAACGCGACAACGAACGCTTGCTCGCCACCCTGACCCACCTACGCGATATTGGTAATACCGTGATTGTGGTTGAGCACGACGAAGACGCCATCCGCTTGGCCGACTATACCGTCGATATCGGCCCGGGCGCTGGCGTGCATGGCGGTGAAATCGTCGCCCAAGGCACACCGCAACAACTGATGGACAACCCCGACTCTTTAACCGGCCAGTACCTGTCTGGCAAGAAAAAAATCACCTACCCCGAGCAACGCACCCCCGTCGACCCCAGCAAGATGCTACGACTCATTGGCGCCAAAGGGCATAACCTGCAAAACGTTAATTTAGAAATCCCCATTGGTTTGCTTACCTGCATTACCGGGGTGTCCGGCTCAGGCAAATCCACGCTGATTAACGGCACGCTCTACCCGCTTGCTGCTACGGCGTTAAATGGCGCAACCACACTGGAAGTAGCAGCCTACGAGCGCATTGAAGGCTTAGAACTGCTCGATAAAGTGGTCGACATTGATCAAAGCCCCATTGGCCGCACCCCGCGCTCTAACCCAGCCACCTACACCGGCATCTTCACCCCAATTCGCGAGCTTTTTGCTGGCGTACCCGAAGCTCGCGCACGCGGTTACACCCCGGGGCGGTTTTCGTTTAACGTCAAGGGCGGGCGCTGCGAAGCCTGTCAGGGCGATGGCGTGATTAAAGTAGAAATGCACTTTTTGCCCGACATCTATGTGCCCTGCGATATCTGCAAAGGCAAACGCTATAACCGCGAAACCTTGGATATTCGCTACAAAGGCAAATCCATTGATGAAGTACTGCAACTAACCGTGGAAGACGCACGAGAGTTTTTCGATGCCATTCCCGCCTTAGCACGGCGCATGCAAACCCTAATTGATGTAGGACTGTCCTATATTCGTCTCGGCCAAAGCGCTACCACGCTGTCAGGCGGTGAAGCGCAACGGGTGAAGCTGTCACGCGAGCTATCCAAGCGCGATACCGGGCAAACGCTGTATATTCTTGATGAACCCACCACTGGCCTGCATTTTGCCGATATCCAACAGCTGCTGGATGTACTGCATCGTCTACGCGACCGTGGCAATACCGTGGTGGTGATCGAACATAATCTGGATGTGATTAAAACCGCCGACTGGATTGTTGATCTCGGTCCTGAGGGCGGTTTCCGTGGTGGACAAATCATCGCTACCGGTACACCAGAGCAGATAACCGAACAAAGCGTATCCCATACAGGACGTTTCCTTAAACAAACTCTGCAGCGCTAAATACTACTAGCTCGCTCTTAGCCCAACTAAAAAGCCCGACGCAGTGCATCGGGCTTTTTAGTTGTCGCTAGGTTATTGCTACTGAGTTAAACCCATAGCCTTAGCAACTCCCTCACCATAGGCAGGGTCCGCCTTGCTACAGTGCTCAATATGACGGCGCTTAATTTCTTCTGGTACACCCGTCATATTGCGGGCAGTATTTTCAAACAATACTTGTTGTTCTGCTGGGCTTAACAAGCGAAATAAGTTACCCGGCTGGGTGAAATAATCTGGTTCAGTTTCCCAGTAATCAAAACGATCTGCCATACCTTCAAGTGCAAGCGGCGGCTCTGAAAAATCAGGTTGTTCTTGCCATTCTTGTTGACTGTTAGGCTCGTAATGCAAGCGACTGCCTTGGTTACCATCCACACGCATTGCGCCATCGCGGTGAAAGCTATGCATTGGGCAGCGCGGTGTATTCACTGGTATCTGGTAGTGGTTCACACCTAAGCGGTAGCGCTGTGCATCACCATAAGAGAACAAACGACCTTGCAACATGCGATCAGGTGAAAAGCCAATGCCCGGTACGATATGCGCCGGGTTAAATGCCGCTTGCTCTACATCAGCAAAGTAGTTTTCAGGGTTTTTATTTAGCTCAAAATACCCTACTTCTATAAGTGGATAATCGCCCTTAGGCCAAACCTTGGTTAAATCAAAGGGGTGGTAAGGCACTTTACCTGCATCGGCTTCAGGCATAATTTGTACATACATAGTCCAGCGTGGAAATTCCTTGCGCTCAATCGCTTCATATAAATCACGCTGCGAGCTTTCGCGGTCTTGGCCAACTAACTCAGCAGCTTCTTGATCGGTCAGGTTTTTAATGCCCTGTTGGGTTTTGAAATGGAACTTCACCCAAAAGCGTTCGTTATCTGCATTAATAAAGCTAAAAGTGTGGGAACCAAAGCCGTGCATATGGCGATAGGATGCAGGAATACCACGGTCACTCATTAAAATAGTAACTTGGTGCAGTGCTTCGGGTAAGCCTGTCCAAAAATCCCAGTTGTTAGTGGGGCTACGCATATTGGTGCGTGGGTCACGTTTAACCGCATGGTTAAGGTCGGGAAACTTCAAAGGATCACGAAAGAAGAAAACGGGCGTATTGTTACCGACTAAATCCCAATTACCTTGCTCGGTATAAAAACGCATCGCAAAGCCACGAATATCACGTTCAGCATCGGCGGCACCGCGCTCACCCGCAACGGTAGAAAAGCGTACAAACATCTCGGTTTGTTTGCCGACTTCAGCAAATAGAGAGGCTTTAGTGTATTGGGTAATATCGTGAGTAACGGTAAAGCTACCGAAAGCACCTGAGCCTTTGGCGTGCATACGCCGCTCTGGAATGACTTCTCTATCAAAGTGGGCTAGTTTTTCTAAAAACCAGACATCTTGCAGGAGCATGGGGCCACGCGCACCTGCGGTTAAGCTGTCTTGATTATTAGCGATTGGGCAGCCGGAAACGGATGTTAGCTTGGGTTTGCTGGTCATTTCTTATTACCTCGCACGATATGAATTAGGTACTGCACGCTGACTATAAGTCTCTGCAAAAAAATAGGATAGTAATTATTAATTACCAACCCAATAGCTAGCAACTATCGCTTTATGGAAATTTATAGCTTTCAACACAACAATGCCTTATCCAACCATTTACAGTAAAACTCTTGTTTGGCGCACTAATGCACAGTTCAACTTGGTTTGCTCTTGCCATTCGAACCCGCACAGGTGACACTTTTACCCATGCATAAAAAAACCTCCCCCAAACCCACTCAGGCTAACTTTTTCCTGCCGGAACTTTGTCAGGCCGAAGCCTTACTTGGCTTGGTTTTACTCGCCGAGCTTTTGGTGTTGGTACTCGTACTGGCTGAGCCCATCAACCAAGGTTTTGATTGGTCACGCTTGGCACTCACCTCATTATTTGTGCAGTGGGTAGTCTTGCTCACTGCAGCCTTACTTTGCGTGCTACGCCCTTGGCTGGCACACCTTAAAGCTGTATCAGCCAGTCTGATAACCTGCCTAATCGTCATGCTGCTGACTTTTTTATGCAGCTGGGCCACACAGTATTTCAACGCCGAATATCTGGGTATTTATTTGCGCGGCGAGAGCTTGGGCGTTTTCTATCTGCGCAACCTACTCATTAGCCTGATCATGTCAGCGATTGTGTTGCGGTTTTTTTATTTACAAAGCGAGTCCAAGCGCCAGCAACAAGCACAGCTGCAGGCGCGCTTGGAAGCATTGCAGGCTCGTATTCAGCCACATTTTTTATTTAACACACTCAATAGCATCGCCAGCTTGGTTGCCATAGATGTAGATAAAGCGGAACTGGCAATTTTAGACCTGTCGGATCTACTGCGCGCATCACTAGCCAACCACAACGGACTCTCCACTTGGCAGCAAGAAGTCAACCTAGCGCAACAGTATTTATCCATTGAAAACCACCGCTTTGGCGAGCGCATGCAATTGGATTGGCAGATAGAAGACGTACCTCCTCAGTTGCCTATTCCTCATTTAACCCTACAACCCTTGCTGGAAAACGCCGTCTTGCACGGCATTCAGCCCAGTGCTAATGGCGGCACTATTAGCGTTCAGGCCAGCTACCAAAACAATATCCTCCAACTAAAAGTCAGTAACCCCATCCCGGAGCAAGGCAGTAAGCACAAAGGCATGCAGCTGGCACTGGATAATATTCAAGCGCGCTTAGTGAGCCATTTTGGCCACACAGCCAAATTAATTACTAGCAGTAAGGACGCTGTATTTATTGCCCATATCAGCTACCCTTGCAAACTCACCCCAACAGAAGCAGATCAAGACCATGGAAATCTTAATCGCTGATGATGAACCTCTAGCGCGCGAACGTTTAGCGCGCCTGATTGAAAACTTGCCCAACTGCCAGCTATTAGCGCAGCAAGCCAGCAATGGTCAGCAGGCCCTCGACCTATGCGAGCAACTTAAGCCCGATATCCTGCTGTTAGATATTCACATGCCCATATTGGATGGTTTGCAAGTCGCAGCAAAACTGTCTAAACAAGCCGATGCACCCGCTATTATTTTCTGTACCGCCCATGATGAATTTGCTTTAGAGGCTTTTCAGGTGAATGCCATCGGTTATTTGGTTAAACCGATACGCTTAGAGCCTTTAGCTCAAGCATTGCGCCAAGCAGCGCGCTTAAGTCAGGGGCAGATAGCGGCTATTTCCGACGATATTGAAGGCGACAATATCCGTAGTCATATCAGCGCCAAAACCCACAAGGGTATCGAGCTGATCGCCCTGCAGGATATTTATTATTTTATTGCGGATCAAAAGTATGTCACCGTCCATCACTGTACCGGTGAGACGTTGATCGATGAGTCGCTAAAGTCCCTTGAACATGAGTTTGGTCATTGTTTCGCCCGCATCCATCGCAGTACTCTGGTCAACATTAACTATATCGAGCGCCTGCTACGCACCGATGACGGGCATTACGAACTTCACCTAAAAAACATCGAACAACCACTAAGCGTCAGCCGTCGCCATGTCAGTGCGGTAAGAGCTCTCATGGAAAAGCTGTAGCCCTGCTCACATATAGCACTCGCTTAGTCAGGCTGTTATCATCTGTGTAAGTCAGCTAGCCAAGCTCTAGCCATCAAGTCATTCTAAACAAAGTAGATTTCACTATGTCCTCTCGTCATATCCGTATTGCCACCCGCAAAAGTGCTTTAGCCTTATGGCAAGCTGAACACGTTAAAGCGCGTCTTGAACAAGCCCACCCCGGCCTAAAAGTCAGTCTAGTCCCCATGGTGAGTCGTGGCGACCAACTGCTCGACTCGCCACTGGCTAAAATTGGCGGCAAAGGCCTGTTTGTTAAAGAACTAGAAACCGCACTGCTGAATGACGAAGCTGACATTGCCGTGCATTCCATGAAAGATGTGCCTATGGAATTCCCTGAGGGCTTGGGGTTGTACTGCATCTGTGAGCGTGAAGACCCTCGCGATGCCTTTGTTTCCAATAATTACGCCAATCTGGACGAGCTGCCCCATGGTAGCGTGGTTGGTACATCCAGCCTAAGACGCCAAGCACAGCTACTGAATTTGCGCCCAGACCTAGAAATCCGCTTTTTACGTGGCAACGTGAATACCCGCCTAGCCAAGCTGGATGCGGGCGAGTATGACGCCATTATTCTCGCGGCAGCTGGCCTGATTCGTTTAGGCTTTAACGATCGTATCCGCAGCAGTCTAAGCGATGTACAAAGTTTGCCAGCAGGCGGCCAAGGTGCGGTTGGCATTGAGTGCCGCACCAACGATACCGAGCTACACCAACTGCTACAGCCTCTACACGAACAAAACAGCGCTGACCGCATTGTTGCTGAGCGCGCGCTAAACCGCCACCTCAATGGCGGCTGCCAAGTGCCTATCGCTTGTTATGCTGTTTTAGAAGGTGATCAGCTTTGGCTACGTGGCTTAGTTGGCCAGCCCGACGGCACCGTTTTATTGCGCGCCGAAGCTCGCGCACCACGTGCTGATGCTGAAGCATTAGGCATCTCAGTAGCCAAAGATCTGCTTGCCCAAGGCGCAGGTGAAATTTTGGCAAAAATTTACGCTGAATCCAATTAGCCGTGAATACTTGGCGTTTATTAATTACGCGCCCAGCCGTCGATAACCAACTATTGGCGGCGCAACTCCAGCAACTGGGAGTCTTTAGTTTTGGCTTGCCGTTGTTGGACATGCGCGCACTGGAAGAAACTCCAGCACAGCGCTCTCTCATGCTTAATTTAGATCGCTACAGCAGCATCGTAGTGGTCAGCAAGCCTGCAGCGCGCTACGCGCTGGAACGACTAGATACCTACTGGCCACAACCGCCCTCTCGTCCGCAATGGTTCAGTGTGGGCGCCGCCACAGGGCAAATACTCAAGGAATATGGCTTGCCTGTAAGCTGGCCGGAACAGGGCGATGACAGCGAAGCGTTATTAGCTCTTGCTGCATTCCAAGACTCGCTTAAGCAACCCAATCCACGCGCTTTGATTATGCGCGCTGATGTGGGGCGCGATTTTTTATCGCAGCAAATTCTCGATAAAGGCGTGCCCGTCGATTTTTTGCCCCTGTACGAACGTTTTTTACCTGAATATCCAACGAATTTACTGCTAGAATCAATCCAACAAAACCAATTAAACGGACTAGTTGTTAGTAGTGAGCAAGGTCTCAAACATCTGCTTGAGCTTGCTGATATAAACTGGTCTAAACTTGCTCGGTTACCGCTGTTTACCCCCAGCCCTAGAGTGGCGCAAACAGCTAGAGACCTAGGCGCAACCTATGTGATTGACTGTCAGGGTGCAAGCAATGATGCTTTAATTAAAGCACTGCAACAGCACCGCCCACTACAGTCATAGAAGGACTTCAGCATGACCAAAGAAAGCAAAAGCAAAGCTCAAGACGAAGAGCAAGTAACCGCCACACCAGAGGTTACTGAGCCCAGTGCAGACCCCGTTGCAGAAGATACCAAGCCAGCCAGCGAACCCACGCAGCCTGTAGCACAAGAAAAAAACACTACTGCAGAGCCGCAAAACAGCGCAGACAAGCAAACGAATAAAACCGACGCGGACACTAAAAAACCAGAGCCTGCGGCAACCAAGCCTACCACTCAAACAGAGAAAAAATCCGGCAACGGTGTGGCTGTGTTTGCCTTACTCATCGCTGCGGCCAGCTTGGCTTTTTCAGCCTGGCATTACACCCAGCCAAGCGCTGGCAAAAGCGAAACCACAGCAGTACAAACAGTCAATAATGAAGAACAAGCAGCTCAGTTAACCCAACTACAAGAACAGCTCGACAACCAAACCAAAAAGATTGACCAGTTCAGGCTACAGCTTGCCGAGCTTCCTAGCAGCGACAACTTTGCTACGCAACAGCGCGCACTGAAACAAATGCAGTCTGCACACCAAGCCTTTACCACACGCTTCGAATCCGCTTTCGGTAATACCCGTCAAGACTGGCGTCTGGCCGAAGCCGAGCATTTACTGCGCATGGCGATTTTACGCCTCAGTGCTATGCAGGATCTCAACAGCGCTCTGCATCTAGTAGAAGGCGCTGACCAAATCCTCTTTGAGCAAGACGATATCGCCGCTTACCCTGCACGCGACGCCATCGCCCAAGCGTTAGCTGATATTAAAGCCATGCCAAAACTAGACCGCGCCGGTTTGTTTATGCGCCTAGGCGCGCTACAACGACAAGTCAACCAACTTGATCAGCTCATGCCGGGCTTCGACCTAGCAGAAAATACTCTGGAAACGGTTACAGACAGTGCCTTTTGGCGTCAGTGGTTGGACCAACTATCCAGCTATGTGCGTTTGGACTTTAACAGCCCTGATGACATTCAACCGCTGCTGTCCAGCCAAGAAATCACTCATATCCGTCTAGCCATCAGCTTAGCCATTGAGCAAGCACAATGGGGCGCACTAAACGGCCAACAACAAACCTATGATCAGGCGATTCAACAAGGGTTGGATTTATTGAAGTATTACTTCTCCAGCGACAACCAAACCGCACAGGCGCTAACCGCTCTGCTAAACGAGTTAGTTGGCCAACCGGTTAGCCAAAGCATGCCAGACATCAAACCTGCCTTGCTGGCACTACAGGCTTACATCCAAGATAGAACATTGGAATACCGTACCCGCGGTGAGGTACAGCAATGAAAAAGCGCACTTTCTTACTTCTAGTCGTTGTCATGCTGGCGACAGTGGGTTTAGGCACACTGGTCGTGGAACACCAAGGCTATGTGCTGATTAGCTGGAAAAATATCCGCTTTGAAGCCACCCTCTGGGTGTTCTTACTCTGCCTTGTCATTCTCTTTGTCGCTCTCTATGTCATACGACTCATACTCAGCGCACTGCTAACTTCAGCGGGCTGGGTCAACCCTTGGTCCAGCACCAATAAGCAAAAGCGTTTACAGACAGCCATTGATAAAGGCATGCTGCATTACGCCCAAGGCAACTGGCAAGATGCGCTGCAGCAATTAAGTTATGCCGGCAAAGTCAGTCCACAGCCAACGCCTTATTTATTAGCCGCAGCACGTTCAGCACAACACCTTAATCAAGCCGACACCGCCGATAAGTTGTTACTTCAAGCACAAGCCAAAGAGCCCAAGCAAAGCCCTGCCATTGCCCTGTGCCAAGCCGACATTTACACGGCACGCGGAGAACTCAGCAAAGCACAAGACAGCTTGCTGACGTCATATAAAAAATATGCACAGCATCCAGAGTTATTACTGCGCATCAGCCAGCTTGCCCAGCAACAGCAAGACTGGGGACAGCTGTTAAAAATAATTCCTGCATTGCGCAAAACCAAACGGGTCGAAGCGCAACAACTGGATGTGTTGGAGCAGCAGGCTTGGCAAGGACGCATCAGTCAGCCAGCTGAAACGCTTGAGCAGGTTAATGATATTTGGAATGCCATGCCCAAAGCGTTGCACAAAAACCCTACGTTACTTATGGCTTTTTGCTCACAGCACATTATCTTTAAGCAAGTCGAGCAAGCTGAACAGCTACTGCGCCACCAGTTAAATCAGCAGTTTGATGTGCAATTACTGCAAGCCTACGCACAAATCCCGCATGCAAAGGCTAGTTTGGCGGTGCAGTCAGCCGAGCGCTGGCTAGAGCAAGCACCTGAGGATCCTATCGCTCTGTATGCGCTAGGTAAGCTCTGCCTGCAAGCCGAGCTTTGGGGTAAGGCGCGCGACTATTTGCAAGCCAGTCTGCAAAAGCGTCCGCAACCTAAGGTCTATGCCGAGCTTGCGCGCTTGCTGAATCAAATGGGCGATCACAAGCGTAGTATTCAACTGCTCACTGCCAGCATTAATATGCAAGACAGACGCGCCAGCACCAAGAGTGACTGAGCAAACTAAAACCCTAAATAGCAATAACTCTTGGAGTTACATATGCAGTTGTTCTCTCAGTCCCGCACACTGTTCGGTCTTGGCTTTTTGGGCTGTTTGCTGTTGATGGGGGTTGCGTTTTATTTGCAGTATTTTATGGGGCTTGAGCCCTGCCCTTTGTGTTATGTACAACGCGTTATCGTCATCGCCTTTGGCGTGATCAGTCTGCTCGCCGCGCTGCATAACCCGGCTGCGATCGGCCGCAAGGTGTATGCGTTTTTGTTAGTCCTGATTGCCGGTAGCGGAATAGCAGCAGCAGGTCGCCAAATTTGGCTGCAACAGCTGCCCAAGGATCAGTTACCGGCTTGCCTGCCTTCCTTAGAGTTTATGCTGGAAGCCTTTCCGCTACAGGAAGTAATAGCCAAGATGCTGCACGGCAGCTCTGATTGCGCCGAAGTAACCTGGACATTCTTTGGCTTCAGTATTGCTGAACTCAGTATGCTGGGCTTTATTATGATGCTGCTCTGGAGCCTAATGTTGTTGTTGAAACGTTTTACGCGCAAATCTATGTTTAGATAAAACACCTTAGCACCAGAGCGTGCCCAGCGTTTTATGCTCGCCCGTCGCCTCGGCAAACTCCTCAGCACAGGGCTGTGCTTGCTCATAGCCCTGAATCAAGTCTACAGCCTTCTGCACATCCTCATCCTGAGTCCAAATCGCCAGCAAGCCTAAAGCCGGAAGCTCACCCATGCCGCCCACTAAATCAGCACCCTGCAAGTGCGCTTGAATCCCTTCATTAGCAAGCATATTGATAAGCAGATTGGCTTGTAGTAGATCTTCAGGTTCGTATATTCGCTGCATGCATGAGTTCCTCTGCACCTAAAATTGCTTTAAGCGTATAATAACATTTTATTCCATTATCAATTCTTGGTGAAAACATATCCATGGGTCAATTTGACAGCATTCGCCCCTACCATGACCATGAAGTTGCTGAGGTATTGCAACGCTTGGCGGTTAATCCTGAGTTTCTCAACACCATTGCAAAATACCGTTTCCCAAGATTAGCCAAGCATTTCTGCTGGCTGGTACGCCCTTTAATTAGCTACTCTTTACGCAAAGAGCTGGCCGATATTAACTCTGTGGCAGATTTACAAGCACGCATTGCCCCTTATGTTGAAAACTCGGTTAAGCGCGCCACAGACGGCATCAGCTTTTCAGGGATTGAGCACCTAACCGGCAATCAACCCCACCTGTTCCTCAGCAATCACCGTGACATTGTGATGGATCCGGCCTATGTAAACTACGCATTGTTTCAAAGCCAGATAAACACGCCACGTTTAGCCATTGGCGATAACCTATTGCAGCGCCCTTTTGTCAGTGACTTGATGCGTCTTAATAAGAGCTTTATCGTGCAGCGCTCGGTTACTGGACGCCGCGAAAAAATCGACGCTTTTATGCAGCTTTCCAGCTATATCAACCATTCAATTTTGCAAGAACAGCAGTCAATCTGGATCGCTCAAGCAGAAGGTCGCGCTAAAGATGGGAATGACCGTACCGACAGCGCCATCTTAAAAATGCTGCATATGTCACAGCGCGAGTTGGAGTTTAATCAGGCCATTAGCCAACTAAGCCTCACTCCTGTGGTCATTAGCTATGAATATGACCCCTGTGATCTCGCCAAAGCCAGAGAGCTTTACATCAAAGCCACCACGGGCAAATATACCAAGCAAGCTGGTGAAGATGACACCAGCATTGTGTTAGGTATTACGGGCTATAAAGGCCGCGTACACGTGCATTTCTCTGAGACTATTGCTAATGGCTTTACTGATGCTCGAGAACTTGCACAGCAGATTGACCAGATCGTTTGGCGGGACTACCGCCTGTTTCCAATCAACTACCTAGCTTGGCACACCTGGGCTGAGCGCGATCAGACTTTGCTCGTTCCTGCGGCGCGCGAACTGTTTACTGAAAAAGAAGTGGCTCAGGCGCAAAGTGTTTGGCAGAAAAAACTCGCTGACTGCCCTGCCGAGCAACAGCCGTTTTTGATTATGCAGTATGCTAATCCACTGCAAAATCAATACCGCAGTCAGGCGCACTGAATAACTACCCTCTCTTTAAATTAAATTCTCACTTAAGGTTTTACTATGTCATGGCTGCAGGTTCGTCTTGCTATTACTCCAGAGCAAGCTACATATTGGGAAGATACATTATTAGCCTTGGGCGCTGTTTCAGTGACCTATATTGACGGCGAGGATCAGCCTATTTATGAACCTGATCTGGGTACCACGCCTCTGTGGAGCAAGACCCACTTACTGGCCTTGTTTGATCAGCAAGAGCATAGCCAAGCCTCGTTAGAGCAACAACTGGCAGAGCGTTGCGCAAAAGACGCACTGCAGTATCAAATTGAGCAGTTACCCGAGCAAGACTGGGAACGCAGCTGGATGGATAACTTTCAGCCGATGTGCTTTGGTCAGCGTTTGTGGGTAGTGCCTAGCTGGCACGCAGCACCCGAGCCTGAAGCGGTCAACTTGTTACTCGACCCAGGCTTGGCCTTCGGCACGGGTACCCATCAAACCACAGCTCTGTGCCTTGCATGGCTAGACAAAAACCTGCGCGAAGGCGTAAAGGTGCTCGATTTTGGCTGTGGCTCAGGAATCCTTGCCATTGCCAGTTTACTGCTGGGCGCACAACACGCTACTTGCACCGATATCGATCCGCAAGCTTTAGAAGCCACGGCGGATAATGCACAGCGCAATAACATTGACGCATCACGCTTTAGCCTCTATTTAGCGCAAAACATGGCGGAAAAGACTGAATTTGATGTGGTGTTGGCAAATATTTTAGCTGGCCCTCTGGTACAGTTAGCAGCGCAACTGACTCAGCATACTCGCCCCGGTGGACAGATTGTTTTATCAGGCATTTTACTGGAGCAGGCCGAGGAAGTTCGCGCTGCTTATACTAATGATTTTGACTTAGAACCCACGCAAATTAAAGACGAGTGGGTATGCATTGCTGGCACGCGCAAAATACATCGTGCATGACTTTAACCAAGCTCGGCTCAATTTTCGTTTATGACTAACACACTTACGACCCAATGCTCGCATTGCGATACCAAGTTTCGCTTACTGCCCGCTCAACTAGAGGCGGCGCACGGCATGGTACGCTGCGGTTCCTGTCGGCAAGTATTTAATGCGGTAGAGCGACTGCAAGCGGGCGCGCAAGAAAAGTCTGTCAAAGAAGATTTTTTAATCCATGACGATCTGGATATTAATATTGACTCTCCAGAATTCGAACAAGAGCTGGCGCGTCTTGCTCAACAAGAACAGCCAACAGCTGATTCGGTTTTCGGCAAAGACAGCCAAACCACTGCATCTGATACGCACGAAGAAAAATTTACTGACAAACCCACCGCTGATTTTTATCAGGCCACTCAGGTTACCGATGCGCCCTATGATGAAGAAGCCTGGGCTGCAGCTCTCTTAGCAGAGGCAGGAGTAGAGCCGGAAATTGGCGAGTTATTTACTCTCGCTGACGCAGACCTTACAGCTGAAACTGAAGCCTTGTGTGCTACTGATTTTGCACAGCAGGCAGCAGCAGAGTCTAGCGTAGAAACCGACCTAGCTAACGAAAACACAAAGCTGCCAAGCTCAAGAAAAGAGCCGCGCATCCGCGAAGCATTCACCGAACTGGATGTTGAACCTTTAGCTCTGACTTGGAAGCCAAAACCAAACCCATGGAAAGGTCGCATTATTTGGGGTGGACTAACAGTTTTCACCCTCTGCGCCTTTATCGCGCAATACATCTACTTTAATTTTGATGACTTAGCGCGCAACGAAAACAGCCGAGTGTGGATACAGCGCCTCTGCCCTGTTATTGGCTGCTCAATGCCAAGCCGAGTCAATGTCGATCTTATAAAAAGCAGTAACCTGATGGTGCGTAAACATCCCGAGTTTAAGGATGCGTTACTGATTGACGCCGTAATCTATAACCGCGCGTCATACGTGCAAGCTTATCCACTCATTAAACTTAATTTTTTAGATGGCGAAAAAACCACTTTGGCAAGTCGCTCGTTCAGTCCAGCTGAATACCTAGGCGGTGAACTGGCTGGCAGCCAACAAATGCCAGCACAGATTCCTATTCGTATTTCTTTTGAAGTGCTGATCCCAACCAAACTGGCAGAACACTACAGTCTTGAGTTCCTTTCACCCGAATAACAACTCACTGCCCTGCTACAGTCATTTTTTCAAGCAGTATTGAACCGCTACGAATGCTGCTACGCATGTCAAGGTCATTACCTATCGCCTGTATATTGCGGTACAGATCACGCAGGTTTCCTGCAATAGTTACTTCCTGCACGGGATACTGTATTTCGCCGCTCTCTACCCAGTAGCCACCGGCACCCCGGGAATAATCACCCGTAACCAAATTTAAACCCTGCCCCATCAGCTCAGTCACCAACAAGCCGCGCCCCATTTGTTTTAATAGCGCAGCTTGGTCATGTTCGCTATGGGTGACGAAGAGGTTACGCGCGCCGCCGGCATTAGCAGTACTGGGCATGCCCAGCTTGCGTCCTGAATAGGTACTCAACATGTAACTCACCAAACGGCCATGCTCGACAAAAGGCTTGGCATAGGTCGCCAGTCCATCACCATCAAACGCACTGCTGTCCAAACCGCCTTTAAGCAGTGGGCGTTCATCCAAGGTAAACCAGTCGGGGAACAGTTGCTCACCTAAAGCATCCACTAAAAAAGTGGTTTTGCGATACAGGCTACCACCGGCAATGGCTGCCAATAAATGACCTAAAAAACCACCAGCCACTTCGGCAGAGAAAACCACCGGCACCTCACAGGTAGGCACCGAGCGCGCACCCAAACGGCTCACTGTGCGCTGAGCAGCACGCTCACCAATACTTTGCACGCTGGCCAAGTTGTTTGCACTGCGCGCATAGTCATACCAATAGTTGCGCTGCATTTTGTCGTACTGACCTGCAATCATCACGCAGCTAAGACTGTGCCGCGTACCGGCGTAACCACCTATAAAGCCATGGCTATTGCCATACACTGTACAGCCATTATCCGTATTTAGGCTGGTGCCATCGGCTTTGCTGATACGCGTATCAGCGGCAAAGGCTGCAGCCTCACACTCAAGCGCTAGCTCTATGGCTTGCTCTGGTGATATATCCCATGGATACCAGATATCCAGCTCAGGCAATTCTTTGGCCATTAATTCAGCACTGGCTAAACCAGCACTCTCATCTTCTGAGGTATGTTTGGCAATGGCCAAGGCTGCCGCTACAGTTTCACGAATAGCCTCAATACCAGCGATAGTGGTGCTGGCAGAACCTTTGCGCTGGCCGGCATAGACAGTAATGGAAAACCCTTGATCTTGGGTAAACTCCACCGACTCAACTTCACGTTCGCGCACACCTACACTTAGGCCCTGTTGCGCACTTACGGCGACCTCACAGGCACTAGCACCCTGACGCTTTGCTTCTGCAAGAATATGCTCCACTTGTTGCTCTAACTCTGGCAAAGTTTCTGGCCCAAGCTGTTGAATTCGGCTCATACATGACTCCCATTACAAACATACAAAAAATCGCATCATGCTACACCATGCCAGTGTATTCGTCTTGATGTTTAACTGGCACTGATTATGTTGCCACGCTAGCTGCTACCTAGCCCTACGGACATCTGCTAGAATAATCAGCACGCAGCAAGGAAAACTCCATGACCGATACTACAGATTTAGAGCTCAACGAAGAAAAAAGTAAATCACAGATCAAGCGTGACATGCTTGCCCTACAAGACCTTGGCGCCCGCCTTGCTGAACTAAAACCAGACATTCTCCAGCAAATGCAACTCAGTGACGAACTGCTCAAAGCCTTGGAAGAAAGTAAAAGACACACCAAACATATTGCCCGTAAACGCCATAACCAGTTTTTAGGCAAATTACTGCGCGGGCAAGATCTTACTGCCATTCATAGCGTCTTGGATTTAATGGACAGCAGCAGCCGTCAACACAACGACCGCTTTCATGCACTAGAGCGTTGGCGTGAACGCTTGATTGTTGAAGGGGATGAAGCGCTACAAGCCTTTATACAGGCCTACCCTGAAACCGACAGTCAGCACCTGCGCGGATTGATTCGCCAAGCTCAGCAGGAGCGCGCGCAGGAAAAACCACCTACCACGGCGCGCAAAATATTTCGTTATCTGCGCGAACTTGACGATGCGAAAATGTTTGAGCAGGGCTAGCCAAGCTGCACGCTAATCAGGCTTCTTCACTCGAAACCAAGTGGCATACAGCGCAGGCAAAAACAACAGTGTCAGCGCTGTAGCAAAGACTAAACCACCCATAATCGCCACCGCCATCGGCCCAAAAAACACACTGCGCGACAAAGGAATCATCGCCAGCACAGCGGCCATGGCTGTCAGCACAATAGGTCTAAAGCGGCGCACAGTGGCATCAATAACCGCCTGCCATTGACTGTGACCGGCATTAATATCCGTTTCTATTTGATCCACCAAAATCACCGCATTACGCATAATCATGCCTGATAGAGCAATGGTGCCAAGCATAGCGACAAAGCCAAAAGGTTTGTTAAGCAGCAGTAAAAAGACCACCACTCCTATAAGCCCCAAAGGCGCAGTTAACAGCACCATCACCGAGCGGGAAAAACTGCGCAGCTGGATCATCAACAAGCTCAACACCACTACCAAAAATAACGGCATACCAGCAGCTACGGACTGCTGCCCGCGTGCTGCATCCTCTACCGTACCGCCCACTTCCAGCAAATAACCTGCGGGCAAAGTCGTTTGAATGTCCTGCAGAGTTGGCATAATTTGCGCGGTTACATCTACCGCTTGCTGAGCACCATAAATATCCGCTCTGACCGTAATCGTCGGTAAACGATTGCGATGCCAAATCACACCCTCTTCAAAACCATAATTCAGACTGACCACCTGCGCTAAAGAAACATGCGTACCCAGCTCCGTAGGCACTGACAGGCTAGCCAGTGATGCCAGATCCGTACGATCCTGCTCAGTTCCTCTGAGCAAGATTTCGATTAGCTCATTACCTTCACGATACTGGCTTACAGAAGTGCCGGATAAGGCGCTCTGTAAAAAATGCGCCAGTCCTGCACTGCTAACACCCAAGGCGCGGGCACGGTCTTGATCTATGGTTAAATGTACGATCTTGCTGGGTTCTTCCCAATCCAGATGCACGTTGGCTACATGCGGATTATCCCGCACCTTACCAGCCACTTGGCGTGCATAATCACGCACTTGTTCAATATGCTCACCCGATACGCGAAACTGAATTGGATAACCCACTGGCGGTCCATTTTCCAAGCGGGTGATGCGTGAACGCATATCAGCAAACTCTGTATGCATCAGCTCAATCAGCCACGCACGTATCTCTTCGCGCTGCTCTAAATCTTCTGTAATCAACACAAACTGGGCAAAACTGGTCGTGGGTAATTGCTGATCCAGCGGCAAATAAAAACGTGGCGAACCTGCACCTATGTAAACCACATAGTTAACAATGCCCTCACGCTCTTTTAAACGCTGCTCAATACGTTCTACTTTCTGCTGCGTGGCTTTAAGCGAGGCGCCTTCTGCCAGTTTGATATCTAAGAGCAATTCCAACCGATTAGAATCAGCAAAAAACTGCTTAGGCACTAACGGAAAGGCAGCCAAGGCGGCGACAAATAACGCCAAGGTTACAGCAATAACCGTTTTACGGTAATCCACACACCAACTGACTAAAGCACGAAAACGCTGATAGAACGGCGTTGCATAGGGATCATGCTCGCCTTCTTTATTGCCGTGTTTAGCCGCTTTAATCCGCGCCAAATCAGGCAGTAGCTTGTCACCCAAATAGGGTACAAAGAGCACCGCGGCAAACCAGGATACAATCAACGCAATTCCCACTACTTGGAAAATAGAGCGCGTGTACTCACCCACGGTGGACTCTGCTGTGGCGATTGGTAAAAAACCTGCTGCGGTAATAAGGGTGCCCGTCAACATCGGAAATGCGGTACTGGTCCAAGCAAAACTGGCCGCTTTAACTCGCTCAAAGCCTTGCTCCATCTTAATGGCCATCATTTCTACCGCAATAATGGCATCGTCCACCATCAAAGCCAGAGCCAGCACTAACGCGCCAAGGGATATTTTATGCAGTCCTATATTGAAGTAATGCATCAAAGCAAAAGTGATGGCCAGCACGATAGGAATCGAAAATGCCACCACCAATCCGGTACGAAAACCCAACGAAAAAAAACTGACCAGCAGCACAATTACCAGCGCCTCAATAAGCACCTGCATAAACTCGCCAACACTGGTTTTAACGGCAGCGGGCTGATCCGAAACTTTGCGCAACTCCATGCCGATTGGCAGTCCTTCCTGCAAGTGGGCAAACTCTTTTTCCAGCGCGTTACCTAGCACCAAAATATCGCCACCGTCCTGCATAGACACGGCTAAACCCAATGCATCCTCACCCATAAAGCGCATTCTTGGTGCGGCAGGATCATTAAAGCCCCGCTGCACCTCAGCCACATCAGCCAAGCGAAAAGTGCGATCGCCGACACGAATAGGGAAATCACGAATATCTTTCACCGCTGTAAAACGGCCACTCACTCTGAGCTGAATACGGTCCGTATCCGTCTCAAAAAAACCTGTGGCCGACACCGTATTCTGTGCTTCCAAGGCTTGCTGAATGGCTTGCAAGGACACGCCCAGATTGGCTAAGCGGGTATTGGAAACCTCTATCCAGATCTTTTCTTCCTGTAAACCGACCAGCTCAACCTTGCCCACATCGGCGACCCGTTGCAGCTGTAACTGCACCCGCTCAGCGTAGTCTTTAAGCACCGCATAATCATAGCCCTGCCCAGTTAGCGCATAGATATTGCCAAAGGTCGTACCAAACTCGTCATTAAAAAAAGGACCTCGGATCTCTCTGGGTAAGGTGTGGCGAATATCTGCAATTTTTTTGCGGATCTGATACCACAGCTCTGGTATGTCCTTGGATGGCAGATCATCGCGCGCGGCGAAAGTTACTTGCGATTCACCGGGACGGGAAAAAGACACTATTTTCTCAAACAGGCCGGTTTCCATCAGCTTCTTTTCAATGCGCTCGGTTACCTGACGTGATACTTCTTCAGCCGTTGCTCCAGGCCACTGGGTATTGATCACCATGGCTTTAAAGGTGAACGGTGGATCTTCACTTTGCCCAAGCTGCCCGTAGGCCATAAAACCCACAAGGCTGGTCATCAGCATGACAAAGAGCACCAGCGGACGATTATTTAAGGCCCACGCAGATAGATTAAAATGCATGCAGTTACTCCCGCGCCTGACTGACGGGGCGATTATCTCTATCTACCGCACGTACCTGCTGGCCTTCTTGCAGCAAATGCACACCAGCCACCACAATCCAGTCATCGGCCTGCAACCCTGAGATTATCGGCACTGTGGTTTGGGTATAAGCACCTGTTTGCACATAACGACGAACTGTTTTTTGCGTGGCTAGGTCCACCACCCAAACATAGGCTTGATTGTGCTCTGCATTCACAGCAGATAAGGGAACAGCGAGTTGGGCTAACGCATCAGCATTGACATACACCCGCGCACTTTGGCCCAACTCTGCTGCACTGACTGAATTGTGCAGCGCCACGCGTGCCGCATAGGTGCGTGAACGCGAGTCAGCCGCTGGTGCTAGTTCACGGATTTCACCCGTTAAGCGTTGACTGGGCTGTGACCACAGCTCCACTTCAACCGGTTGCCCAAGCACAAAGCGGTCAATAATGTGCTCTGGAATACTAAAAGAAACTTCTCGCTCACCGTCTACCGCCAATACAAACACTGTTTGCCCTGCCGCTACCACTTGACCGGCTTCCACGTTAGCGCGCGTGATCACCCCAGCATAGGGCGCACGCAACTGAGCATATTGGGTTTGATTTTTTGCCGCTTCAAGCTCAGCCTGAGCTTGCTTTAAACGGGCTTGGCCGTTTTTAAATTGATTGTGTGCACTATCAAAGTGCGAGCGGCTTACCATCTGCTTGTCGAGTAGTTGCTGATATCTATCGCGCTCTGCACGCACCAATTCTAGATTGGCTTGTGCCGCTGCTACCTGTGCCTGCATGGCTTGTAAGTGCAAGCCTACATCTTCAGGATCAAGCTCAGCTAGAATTTGCCCTGCTTTCACTCGACTGCCCGTTTCCACTTTGCGCGCGATCACCTTACCGCCAATGCGAAACGCTAACTCTGGCTCTAAACGCGCACGCACCTCACCTGCAAACGCTTCAATGATTGTACTTGCTGGCAGGGGTTGCATCACCATAACTGGCCGCACGCTGAGTGTTTGCGGTTCTTCTTGGCTACAGCCCGTTAAGACAAGCGTCGCCAAAAAGCTTAAAACCAAAAGAAACTGCGCCATGTTTGAATCCCAAGAGTTATCTGATGCCCTACCGTTTGTGACTAATTATTACAAATTAGTCAGCAACCATCCTAGCATTTTTGAAAACACTTAAGTTTGATTTAAACTAATTTGCACAAAAACCCATACAAAACAAACACGCATATGCGGATGATTACTGCAGTAATTGACCAAGGTTATCAATCACTAAATCGGGCTGCTCCAGCTCGATGGGTTGCCCATGATTGTAGCCATAACTCAGTGCAACACAGCGCACCTGTGCAGCTTTGGCGGCTTGAATATCATTTTTTGAATCACCCACAAACAGGCTTTGCTCCGCAGTAACGCCAGCTTGCTGCATTACCCAATGGAGTCCCATGGGATCGGGCTTTTGCTTGGCTAACGTATCGCCACCTACCACCCAATCAAACAAACCCGTTATACCATGGCTGCGCCACAAATCGGGCAAAAACTGCTCTGGCTTATTGGTGATAATGGCCAGCTTAATATCCTTGTTTTTTAACGCCGTCAAAGTATCCAAGACCCCCGGATACAACTGACTGCGCGAGCTTTCCTGTGCATAGGCTTGTAAAAAAAGCTGCAACGCCGGCTCAGCGTCTGCAGCACTGATATTTGAGTAATCAAACTTACCCGCCAATGCACGCTGTACTAACACCAGCGCGCCGTTACCTACCCACTGGCGTACTTGCTCAATATCGGCCGGGGGTCGCCCAAGCTGCGCCAGCATACTGTCCACGGCCGCCGCTAGGTCAGGTACCGAGTCCAACAGAGTACCGTCCAAATCAAACATCACTAACTTGGGCAGTTCACCCGCAAAAAGACGTTTGAGCTGACTCACCTTTGCACCTGCGCCAACTCAGCACGCATTTGCGCAATCACTTCTGCATAATCAGGCGCATTAAAAATTGCTGAGCCAGCAACAAAGGTGTCGGCCCCCGCCTCAGCAATGGCACGAATATTGTGCAAATTAACACCGCCATCAACTTCTAAGCGAATATCTCGACCACTGGCGCTAATCAGTGCGCGCGCTTCACGTAGTTTGTCCAACGTGCTGGGAATAAATTTTTGCCCACCAAAACCCGGATTAACGCTCATCAATAAAATCATATCGACTTTATCCATCACGTACTTAAGCGCATCTAAAGATGTAGCTGGGTTAAAAACCAAACCCGCTTTACAGCCGCCATCTTTAATTAATTGCAATGAGCGATCAACATGTGCTGAGGCTTCTGGGTGGAAGGTAATATAGCTGGCTCCCGCCTCGATAAAATCACCAATAATACGGTCCACTGGCTGCACCATCAGATGTACATCAATGGGAGCCGTAACGCCGTATTTTCTTAATGCGCTACAGACCATAGGTCCGATGGTGAGATTAGGTACATAGTGATTGTCCATCACATCAAAATGGACCACATCCGCACCGGCAGCGAGGACTTTGTCAACGTCCTCACCCAAGCGGGCAAAGTCGGCGGATAAAATGGAGGGGGCTATAAAATAAGGTTGCATGAGGTTCTCTATCTGCGTGGACAGCATCGAGCTGAGGGGTAAATTGGAGGGACATATTAAAGCAAATCAGTGGCTTTTTGCACCCTTACTCCATCCACAGCTGGTCAAAGTTTTTAAAGCCCCAGTCTTCAACTCGCTCACGCGCCACAATCTCTTCATTACAGCGCGAACTAGCCAAATCAATGACTTCTTGCTCAACCGGCACTTTCGACTTGCTCGAAAAAAACACCTTAACTTTGGGCTTTAACAAAGAGTTCTGATCTTGTTCAATCACCACACCCAAACGACCACTGGCTAAACGCACCAGCGAGCCAATGGGATAAATTCCTACTGTACGAACAAAAGCTTGGAATATTTGCGGATCAAAATGACCATGCCATTGCGCCATACGCTGAATAGCTTCTGCAGGCCCCCAGCCTTTTTTGTAAGGCCTGTCTGAAGTCACCGCATCATAGACATCGCACACAGCTGTCATGCGTGACAACAGACTAATCTCTGTATGGGTGAGTTTATGCGGATAACCGCTGCCATCAATTTTTTCATGATGATGCAGACAGGCATCCTGTACTTCACGGCTGACCGAGGAAATGCCGCTTTTTAGATAGCGTGCACCGTACAATGGATGCATACGAATACGGTCAAATTCAGTATCGGTAAGGCTAGTTGGCTTATTTAAAATCGACTCAGGGATCGCCATTTTGCCCAAATCATGCAGCAAACCCGCTAAACCCGCTTCACGCATCTGTTCTTCATCGTGCTGCATTTGCCGCGCTAAAGCCATCATCAGTGCGCTGACTGCGACCGAATGCATATAGGTATATTCATCCACCTGCTTTAGTCGCGCTAAACTTATTAACGCGCCGGGATGACGCATGACTGATTCGGTCATTTCATTTAGAGCGGTTTCCACCTGCTGGATATCGACTGCTTTACCCATGCGTACGTCGGTAAACATACTAACTACAGCATCACGCGAGCGCTCGCATATATTGGCCGCTCGCTGTAATTCGCTAACCAGATCACTTTGTTCTGTTTGTTTGTTGGCTGCGGCTAAAATACTTTGTGCACGCTGATTTGCCTGCTCTTGGGTTACGCCTTCGTGCGCGTCCAATCCCTTGCTGACATCAATCCATACTTCAGTGACTGAGCTTTGACGTAAACGCTGCAAATCAGTTGGGTTATCCAGTAAAAAACCTGTTTTCCAAAAGGGGTGATCCATCCACGAACCACATAATTCATGGATGTACATGCCTAACACCACACTGGAAACAGGTATTTGCTTTAACATGGCACGCTCAAGAATAATCAAGTCAAATTATACTTTGATAGATTAATGCACTTCAGGAAGTAACGCACATGATTTTTCTTAACTTATACTGCCGCAACCATGTATCCCACTTATCTGTGGCGTACTACTAGCACTAAAGAGTCTGCAGCAGTTGCTCTACCTGACTGATTTGCTGCTTTAATTGCTCTTCGCTCCGACAGCGCACTGTGATATGCCCCACTTTGCGTCCTAGTTTTTCCGCTTTGTTGTAATCATGTACATGCGTATCAGAAATTTGCAGTATCTGCTGCGCCGTTGGCATGCGCCCTACGCAGTTAAGCATAGCGCTATGCTCTAACGTTGCAGTGCTGCCCAATGGTAAGCCCGCAATGGCGCGCAAATGATTTTCAAACTGACTGCATTGCGCGCCCTCGGTGGTCCAATGCCCAGAGTTATGCACCCGCGGGGCGATTTCATTGGCCATTAAACCGTCATCCACCACGAAAAACTCAAAACCCAGCGTACCGACATACTCTAATTCATTGAGCACGCGGCTGGCATAGTCTTCGGCAAGGGACTGCAACGGGTGCGCTTGACTGGCAATTGATAGATGCAAAATCCCGTCATGGTGAGTATTCTGCGCCAGCGGATAACAACGAATTTCACCGTCACGACCACGCACCGCAATGACCGATACTTCGCTGGAAAAATCAACAAAGCCTTCCAGCAAACAAGGCACACTGCCTAACTCAGCAAAAGTGCCTTGCACATCATCCATGCTGCGTAACACTTTTTGCCCTTTGCCGTCATAGCCCATGGTGCGGGTTTTTAAAATAGCCGGCAGACCCACTTTGGCCACGCCCTGCTCTAACCCCTCTTGCGATAACACATCGGCAAACTTAGTGACGGGTATAGCTAGTTTTTCAAACAGCGTTTTTTCATTTAATCGGTCCCGTGCAATACGCAGGGATTCAGCATTGGGATAAACCGGCACAAACTGGGACAAATACGCCACGGTTTCTGCGGGCACGTTTTCGAATTCAAAGGTAACCACATCTACTGAATGCGCCAGCTGCTTAAGATGCTGCTGCGAATCATAGTCACCCAGCAAATGCTCACCCAGTGCAGCGGCACAGGCATCCGTTGCTGGATCTAAAAATGAGAACTGCATGCCTAGCGGTGTACCCGCCAACGCCAGCATACGACCTAACTGGCCACCGCCTATCACGCCTACTTTCATGGGTTAAGCCTCACGTGGGTCTGGGTTAGCCAAGACGGTTTGGGTCTGCTGCTCACGGTACTGCTGCAGCGCTTGCAGAATCTGTGGATGTTGATGCGAGAGAATACTGGCTGCTAACAAAGCTGCGTTGATCGCCCCCGCCTTGCCAATCGACAGCGTAGCAACCGGTACGCCAGCAGGCATTTGCACAATGGAGAGCAATGAATCCACACCAGAGAGCATGGACGACTGCACTGGCACGCCCAGTACCGGCAAATGGGTTTTTGCCGCACACATGCCCGGCAAATGCGCCGCGCCGCCAGCACCGGCGATAATTACTTGGATACCACGCTCATGCGCCTGCTCGGCATAGCTAAACAGTAAATCAGGGGTACGGTGCGCAGAAACCACCTGCACTTCGTAAGCTATGCCTAGCGTTTCCAGCATATCAATACTATGACTCATGGTGGACCAGTCCGATTTGGACCCCATAATTACACCGACCAATGCGCTCATGTGTTTCGCCTCTGTATGCAAATAAGTTTTTATAGTACACAAATAATAAACCACGCTATACGGCGTGGTTTATATAATGGACTAATTATAACTCAGGGTCCGGCATTATTGAATGCACAATACCCCCTCTCCTTAGTTTTCCTGCCCATCACGATCACGGTACCCTAGCAAATACAAAATGCCATCCAAGCCCAGCGTTGATATCGCTTGGCGTGCACTTTTCTTCACCATGGGTTTTGCCCGAAATGCCACACCCAAACCAGCTAAACCAAGCATCGGCAAATCATTAGCGCCGTCGCCCACAGCAATGGTCTGCTCTAAACGCAAACCTTCTTTTTCAGCCAGCTCTTTAAGCAAGTCTGCTTTACGCTGCGCATCAACAATGGGCTCAATGGCGCGACCGGTCAGCTTGCCATCAACGATTTCCAGCTCATTAGCATAGACATAATCAATACCCAGCTTAGCTTGCAGCTGCTTGGCAAAGTAGGTAAAACCGCCGGATAAAATTGCGGTTTTATAACCTAGGCGTTTGAGCTCAGCAAACAGGGTTTCGGCTCCTTCGGTTAAGCGCAACGAGTCGCCAACACTTTGTAAAACCTTTTCTGACAAGCCTTCCAACAGAGCCAAGCGCTCACGGAAGCTGGCGCTAAAGTCCAGCTCGCCCTGCATCGCACGCTCGGTAATAGCAGCCACCTGCTCACCCACTCCAGCGGCTTTGGCCAGCTCGTCAATCACTTCTGCTTCAATCAAAGTGGAATCCATATCAAACACCGCCAAACGGCGATTGCGGCGGAATACCGTATCGCGCTGAAAGGCAATATCCACGTTTAATTCTTGCGCAACGCTTAAAAACTCAGCGCGCAACGCATCAACATCTTCTGGCTCTCCGCGTACGGAAAACTCAATGCAGCCCTTGCTCTGATCCGCTGGTGTATCGAGCGGCATACGCCCAGATAGACGATCAATATGATCGATATTTAAACCATAACTTGCGGTAATGGCGCTGACACGATGCAACTGCTCTGCAGTCACTTTACGGGTTAGCAGAGTGACGATATAGCGCGATTTACCTTGCCCGGCAACCCAGTTTTGGTAGTCCTGCGCCGATACTGGCGTAAAGCGCACCTGCTGGTCCATTTTATAACCGGTAAAGAGCACGTCTTTTAATGCATCAGCCGCTTGCTTATCCTGCGGAATTTCTACCAAGATGCCAAAAGACAAGGTGTCATGGATAACGGCCTGGCCAATATCAAGGACATTCACACCTGTTTGCGATAACACACCCATAATGGCAGCGGTTAAGCCCGGACGGTCTTCACCCGTTATATTGATCAATACAATTTCTCGCAAGGCGCTACACTCCGCACTAAATCATTAAACAAAAGGCATTTTAGCCTGTATCACAAAAAGCTGCAGTAGTTATGCTGCTGTGTTCCCACGGTGGTTTTGTTAGAATTGCTTCCCCCTAACGCCTTAACTGAGTTTTCTTCATGCAAATGCCTAAGCTGTTACGCGATCTGACTATTAGTCAAACACTTGTTTTATCGTGCACAGCTATCTTGCTGTTATCTGTATTGCTATTTGGCGGGGTTGTTTACGCACAATGGCAATCATCTACTCAGCAACAGGCTGATGCACTGGGCGAGACTCTTATCAGCCAAACGGCCAAAGAGGCGATGATTTCGTTAGCCGCCGAAGATACCCTAGGCCTTAACATTCTGCTACGCGAACTGATTAATAATCCTTATGTAAGCCATGCTGCGCTCTACAGTCCTGACAACAGTACCCTGGTTGAAGTGGGCAAGCGCCCTGCGGCTAACAGCAACCTGTACAGCCACCAACTGACCTTTCAGCGTGTACTGGCTGGCACGCTACAAATTAGCATCGATGTTAAACGCTTACAGCAACCCATGTATAAAAGCTTGCAAAGCATGGCGTTGTTGGCGCTGCTCATTTTAGCCGTCGCCATGTATTTGGTTCATCGTCTTGCAGTCAGTATTCGCCAGCCGATGCAAGCACTCAAGTACTGGGTAGAAAACCCAATCACTACTGCCCCACACACAGAGCGAAATGATGAAATTGGTCAATTGGCGCAGGTGCTCAATGCATTACTAGCACCTCCTGTACTGCATGATTTGCTCGATGACAAACTAACCAGTTCTGAAGCTGAACAGCAGGCCGAAAATTCTACGCTTTCTAACCAGCACTTGGATGTAATGCAATTACCCAGTGGCGTATTAGATACTAGCAGCCACGCAACGACTGCTACAGAGAAAGCCAAGACGGCCACCATTGTGCTTGCCGTACAGCTCAACCTGAGTAAGAAAAAAGAGCATTTATCCAGCCAGCGACTCACACAGCTATTTGATACCTATCATCATGCTCTAGCCAAAACGGCGGACTTATATAGCGCGCAGCTCATTCAGCTGGATGATGGGCGCACGCTGTTATTTTTTGATGACTCAAACGAGCATTTTGTGCGCTATTCGTTGTGCTGCGGCGAGTTATTGCGTGAGTTTGGTCATAGCCTGCAAGTTGATATTGCTGATAGCGGCATCACTGTCGGTTTACAGCTAGGCATCAGCTATGGCGAGGCGATTACTGATTTAACCCCTGAGTCTTTACTCACCCAGCCAAGCGTCAACAACGCATTGGAGTTAAGCCGGTTTAGTCGCAATCTACTGCTGGTTAGTAACGAGCTCGCTGTTGATAGCCGAGCACAAGCCTGTGCACGCATTCGCAGCATAGCTCGACCCGAGGGCGCGAACTGTGTCGAACGGCTGCTGGCACCCTATCCCGCTCAACTCGATAAACAGCTGCAGATACTGATGCAGTAAAAAATATTAGAAACGGTACACCTCGGGTTCAGCGACAACATCCGTAATGCTCGCTGGACTGTTGAACGTTTTATCCTCTGCTTGCTTGGCTTTATTACGCGCCGCAGAAGTAGCAGCTTTTTTGGGCTGTAAAAAAGTTTTGACCTTAACCGCCAGCTGATCGGCTAAACGCTGTAACAGCTCACTCTGTACTTTTATTTGTGCTGTTAAGTCACCGTCGTGGGGTTCTTCAAAACGCACTACATTGCTGTCACGCGTAAGCCCCTGCGCGTCCAATAAACGCCACTGTGCTTCCAGCACTACCGGCTGTTGCGGGCCTGAGTCAAGCCTGCTGATATTTAAAACTATCTGCGCCTGTTGCTCTACACCTACCCGATCGGGGTACAGCGCGATATGGCTGTTGCCCGTTTGCTGTGCAATATGACGCAATAACAACAAACCTATTTCTTCTTGCAAGTCGCCCGCCCAACGACCTTCACGGCTATACAATAAACGCCCATCTGGCTGACGTTGTAGGATATGCTCACGTTGCAAATAATCAGCAAGTTTAACCGGTCCTATCAATACTGCCGGCCCCTCAATCGCAGTGCTCATAGTCTGTGTATCACGCTGCAGCTGATAAAACTCAACCGGCGCAAAACTACAGCCAGCACTTAAAGTAAAAAAAGCTACCAATACTGCGCTTAAAAAACCACGCCCAAACTTCATCAAAATCACCGTTTTTTTCCAAAAAGCAACGACTGTGGTTGCTGTTCTATAGTTTCTGCCGTGCGCTGCAATGCCTTGCTAGCTTGGGCGACATTTTGTAAGGCCTGCAGCACTTCATACTGCAACTCTGATTGCGGCCCGATACTGCGCTTACCTTCCACAACCAACTCATCCATAGCTTCTAATGCCTGCTTAGCGCTATGTGCTGCCATACGCATATCCGTCAGAGCTGCTTTTAATTCATCGCTACTATCTTGCACATTGTCCAGCATGGTTGGCAAAACTTTCTGTAGCTCACCACTAATTTGGGCAAAGTTCTGTACTGACTGACTAAACCCAGCCAAACCTGCTTGTAAGTCCGGCGAGTTGACCAACTTATCCACGCTGGCTAGAGTCTGCTTCACGGCGAGCAGCGTTTCTTTAACTGGCACTTCTTTGAGTCCAGCGGCCAAATCGCGCAACAAGTCAGCGGCCTGATCAATTTTTGAGGACACGGTAGGAATCACAGGCAAATCAACAACGCTAGGATCGCGCACGTAACCTACCTGATCAGGGAAAATATCTAATGCCACTATGGCTTTGCCCGTTAAAAAGCTAGGCGTCTGCAGCTGCGCCCGCAAACCACGCTCGATAAGCTGAGTAATGGAGCTATTGAGCTGCGCGCCGGTATGTTTTTTTCGACCGTGATCGGTAGTGATACGAATGACCACGGGCATGATGACGTCTTTTAATTTGGGGTCATAGGACAGACGAATATCCTGCACACTCCCTACCTTTACCCCGCGATAGGTAACATCGGCTCCCACATCCAGCCCATCCAAAGCACCAGTAAAATACACCACATATTCCACGGGACGGCTAAACACATTGTCACGTGCCATGATTAATAGCCCAGCAACAAATAGCGCTATGCCGGCAAAAATAAACACACCAATTAAAAAAGGTTTTCTAGGTTGGCTCATTGTGAGTCTCTCTTTTCAATTTGCTCTGTGCGCTTTAAGAATCGCTGAACCACATCCGGCCCATCATTTAGCAGCTCATCGAGCGTACCCAAAGCAATCTGTGTGCGGGTTTGATTGTCTAAAAACAAACAGGTATCCGCGACCCGGTAAATACTGGGCAACTCATGGGTAACCAGCACAATACTGGCGCCCAGTGTGTCACGCAATTGTAAGATAAGCTCATCCAAAGCCATAGAGCTTAACGGATCCAGCCCAGCAGAGGGCTCATCAAAAAACAATACTTGCGGGTCCAACGCCAACGCACGCGCCAGCGCGGCGCGCTTACGCATACCGCCAGACAACTCAGCCGGATACAGCTGCTCACAACCCGCCAAACCCACCAAGGACAGCTTAATGGTCGCCAGCTCACTTCGTTCAGCCTGACTCAGGTTAGGCCGCCATGCTTCCAGCGGCAGGCAAATATTTTCTTCTAGAGTCATTGCACCCCACAGAGCAGCGTTTTGATAGAGCACACCAAAGTGTTGCTGTGACTCAGCACGCTCATCCTCAGTTTGCGCCCAGTAATCACGCCCTTGGAATAAAATCTGTCCTGCCAGCGGCGCTTGCAAACCGATTAAATGGCGTAGCAGCGTACTTTTTCCACAGCCGCTGCCACCCATCACCACAAAGACTTCGCCTTTGCGGATGCTAAAATTGAGATCGCGCTGAATAACAAGCTCGCCGTAGCCTGCACTTAGATCTTTGGCCTGCAAAACCACATCCGTCATGCTTAGATCCCCAGCCTAGTGCAAATAATCGTAATCAATGCATCACTCACGACCAATGCCACAATAATGCTCACAACCGCTTTAGTAGTGGCCTGTCCTACTGCTTGAGCATTGCGACCACTGTTTAACCCGTAGTAACAACCAATCAAGCCGATCAGCATTGCAAAAATAACGCTCTTAAATAACCCAATAAAAAAATCGGTGGTAGAAACCATTTGCAGGCTTTGGTTAAGGTACTGAATCGCCGAAATGTCGTATAAACCATAACCAATAATAAAGCCGCCCAGAATCCCTAGGGCATCAGCAAAGCAGGTTAAAATCGGCATGCTCACCAGCAGTGCTAACACTCTGGGCAAGACTAAAAACTCTAGCGGTGGAAAACCAAATGTTTTCAGCGCGTCCACTTCCTCATTGGCCTGCATACTGCCTAACTCGGCGGCATAGGAAGCACCGGTTCGACCGGCCATAATTACCGCGGTCATCAGCGCACCCATTTCACGGGTCATGCCAATCGCCACCATGTTGGCAATGTATATTTGCGCGCCAAAAGCTTCCAACTGTACAGCGCCGACAAAGGCCAAAATCAAACCCACCAAGACCGCGATCAATGCCACGATAGGCAATGCACCCGGGCCACACTGTTGAAATGCATGCCAGAAATCCATTTTGCGCATCCGTGCTCGACCAAAGGGCACGCGTGCAGCACTTAGCGCCACCTCACCTAAAAAGGTAGCGCTGCGCTCTAGCATGGCAGCTAATGCAAACGCACTAAGCCCCAAGCGGGTCAGCCAGCTATAGTCAGGGGTTGTTTCAACTTGCACCTGAGTTGAAGGGGTTGCGGCCATCTCTAATAGACGCTGCATGCCTTCAGTCAAACCTTGAATATCCAAGCCGATTTGTTCTTGCTCAGCCAGCCGCTGCACCCGGCGAATCAGCGCCAGCAGGCTTGAGTCCCACTCTGCCACTTCTATCTGCAACCGAACCTGCTTGGGTAATCGTCCTGCTTGCCGCCAAACTTCGATCACCTCAGGTTTGCGCGTATGTAATGTCCAATGCCCAGCCACCAGCAAACAGGGCGTCTGCTCATCTTGCTGCCATGTCAGCTCTGCGCTGGTTTGCATAGACACCTTACTCCTCAGGAACGCTGATTCCGTCAACTCGCTGGAAGCCGCGCGGCAACTTGTTACCACGCCTGCCACGCTCACCACAATAATGCTGTAGGTCGCTGTTTTTTAGAGTTAATGTGCGCTTACCTGATTCAACAACCAAGTTAGCGCCCTCTGGCACTAGAGCAAAATCCACCACCAGCTCTTCACGCTTAGCGGCACGGTCACTGGGGATACCAATGAGTTTGTTGCCCTTGCCTTTGCTTAGTTGCGGCAAGTCCGTCACGGGGAACAGCAACAATCGGCCGTCCGTAGTAACCACAGCAATCTGCATGTTTTCCTGCGTGCGTAGCCGTTTAGGTGTTAATACCTTGGCTGCTTTAGGCAGACTGATTAACGCTTTACCGGCTTTATTTTTTGCCAGCATTTCTTCGCCCTGAATAATAAAGCCATAGCCCGCATCGGATGCTAATACGTATAAATCTTGCTCATTGGGCAACAGCACATGCTCAAAGGTCGCGCCAGCCGGGGGGCTTAAGTGACCCGATAGCGGCTCACCATGTCCACGTGCCGATGGTAAAGTGTGCACCAATAATGAGTAACTGCGCCCACTGCTATCAAGAAACACTGCATGTTGATTAGAACGTCCTAATGCCGCGGACTTAAACGCATCACCTGTTCTATAGGCTAATCCTGCAGGATCGATATCATGTCCACGCGCACTGCGTACCCAACCTTGGGCAGAAACCACCACGGTTACCGATTCAGCAGGTGTTAGATCTGCCTCAGAGAGCGCACGCGCTTCACCACGCGCAACCATGGGCGAACGTCTGTCATCGCCGTAGGTTTGTGCGTCCTCCACCAACTCGTTGCGCACCAACTTTTTCAATTTCGTTTCACTGCCTAACAGCGTTAGCAAACGTTCACGTTCTTTACTGAGTTCATCCTGCTCACCACGGATTTTCATTTCTTCCAAGCGAGCTAATTGACGCAAACGGGTATCAAGAATGTAATCCGCCTGCACCTCCGTGATGCCAAAACGCTCCATCAACACCGCTTTGGGGTGTTCTTCGTTACGGATAATTTCAATCACTTCGTCCAGATTTAAAAAGGCGATTAACAGCCCCTCTAATAAATGCAGACGCTTTTCTACTCGGTCTAAACGAAATTGCAGACGTTTACGTACCGTTTCCACACGAAACACCAACCATTCGGTCAGTAGGGTACGCAGATCTTTTACCTGGGGTCGGCCATCCAAGCCAATCACATTCATGTTGACGCGATAGCTTGACTCTAAATGTGTCGTGGCAAACAAGTGCCGCATTAATTCTTGTGTATCCACCCGATTCGAGCGCGGCACAATTACAATACGGCAGGGGTTTTCATGGTCTGATTCATCACGCAGGTCCACCACCATGGGCAGCTTTTTTTCCTGCATTTGTGCAGCAATTTGTTCAATTACTTTCGCACCCGATACTTGATGCGGCAATGCGGTAACAACCAGTTCAGAGTCTTCTTCGTGATACACAGCACGCATGCGTACTGAGCCACGGCCTTGCTCATAGAGTTTTAACAGCTCATCGCGTGGGGTAATGATTTCAGCGTCGGTTGGATAATCAGGACCGGGGATATACTCACACAGCTCGGCCACTGTCGCCGTAGGATGATCCAGCAGATGAATACAGGCCGTCGCCACTTCTCTAAGGTTATGCGGTGGCACGTCGGTGGCCATGCCCACGGCAATGCCTGTCGTACCGTTAAGCAGCAGGTTCGGCAAACGCGCTGGCAACACATCCGGCTCATCCATGGTGCCATCAAAGTTGGGCACCCAATTAACCGTCCCCTGCCCTAACTCGCTGAGTAACACCTCGGTGTAACGCGCTAAGCGTGCCTCGGTATAACGCATGGCGGCAAAGGATTTCGGATCATCGGGCGCACCCCAGTTGCCCTGTCCATCCACCAGCGGGTAGCGATAACTAAAGGGCTGCGCCATCAGCACCATGGCTTCATAACAGGCGCTATCACCATGCGGGTGGTATTTACCTAGTACGTCACCCACGGTACGCGCTGATTTTTTATGCTTGGAGTCCGCATCCAGTCCAAGCTCGCTCATGGCATAAATAATTCGCCGCTGCACGGGTTTTAAGCCATCGCCAATATGCGGCAGTGCGCGATCCATAATTACATACATGGAGTAGTTCAAATACGCTTGCTCGCTAAAGTCCGCCAGCGAGCGACGCTCTACTCCATCTAAACTTAATTCAACACCATCAGTCATAGTAGGTTTCGCAAAAATTGATTGATTTTCTAATTTTGATACATTCAATACTGTCGTGCACAAGCAATGGTTTTATACGTTAACCTCTGCCAGATCGCCTTTACTTTCCAGCCAGCTTTTGCGGTCAGCAGCGCGTTTCTTGGCCAACAACATATCTAACATTTCTTCTGCAGCGCTACCGTCATGCATAGTTAACTGCACCAAACGACGCGTATTGGGATCCATTGTGGTCTCCCTAAGCTGCGGCGGGTTCATTTCACCCAAGCCCTTAAAGCGTGTCACCTGTGGTTTGCCGCGTTTTTTCTCAGCGTCAATACGGGCCAAGATGGCATCCTTTTCCTCATCATCCAGCGCGTAAAACACCTCTTTTCCCAGATCAACACGGTACAAGGGTGGCATGGCTACATACACATGCCCCGCATCAACCAAGGCTCTAAAGTGACGGACAAATAACGCACACAGCAAGGTCGCAATATGCAAACCATCCGAGTCGGCATCCGCCAAAATACAAATTTTCCCATAACGTAACTGGCTTAAATCTTCCGCACCTGGGTCCACGCCCATCGCAACGGCAATGTTATGCACTTCCTGTGAGCCCAGCACCACACTGCCATCCACTTCCCAGGTATTCAAAATCTTACCGCGTAAGGGCAAAATCGCTTGGTATTCTTTATCACGCGCCTGCTTGGCACTACCGCCCGCAGAGTCACCCTCGACCAAAAACAGCTCGCCACGACTGGGGTCTTGCCCCGCACAATCGGCCAGCTTGCCGGGTAATGCAGGACCTTGAGTGACCCGTTTGCGCTCCACTTTTCGCGCTGATTTTAAGCGCCGACCTGCCTGCTCAATCACCATTTCCGCCAGCTGCAAGCCGAGCTCAGAGTGGGTGTTGAGCCAGAGACTAAAGGCATCTTTGACTGCACCAGTAACAAAACCAGCCGCCGTGCGTGAAGAGAGGCGTTCCTTAGTTTGTCCAGAAAACTGCGGCTCTTGCATTTTTAGTGATAAAACAAAGCTGATGCGCTCCCAAATATCTTCTGGAGCCAGCTTAACACCGCGCGGCAACAGGCTACGGAAATCACAAAAATCACGCAGCGCATCCAACAATCCTTGGCGTAGCCCGTTAACATGGGTACCGCCCAGCGCAGTGGGAATCAAGTTAACATAGCTTTCCTGGATACTGTCGCCACCTTCTGGCAACCAGAGTAACGCCCACTCAACGCGCTCACCCGCCCCGACCAACTCACCACAAAAGGGCGTTTCTGGCAGACGCGACCACTGCACTACCGCATCAGCCAAATAAGTACGCAAACCATCTTCATAGAACCATTCAATTTTTTCGTCGGTGTTTTTATCATGAAAGCTAATGGTTAAACCCGGGCATAATACTGCTTTAGCCTTCAGCACATGCTTTAAACGACTGATAGAAAACCGTGCGCTATCAAAGTAACTGCCATCGGGCCAAAACCGCACACTGGTGCCCGTATTACGCCGACCCACTGTGCCAATCACTTCCAGCTCACTGGCTTTAAAGCCATCGCGGAAACTCATCTGATATTCTTGCCCGTCACGGCGCACTCGCACTTCAAGCTGGGTCGACAGTGCGTTAACCACGGATATGCCCACGCCGTGCAAACCACCAGAGTACTCATAGTTTTTATTGGAAAACTTACCGCCAGCATGCAAACGGGTAAAAATCAGTTCTACCCCAGAAATCCCTTCTTCCGCATGAATATCCACTGGCATGCCGCGACCATCATCAAGCACTTCTAGAGACTGGTCTTCATGCAACACGACTTGGATCGAGCGTGCATGCCCAGCCAGCGCTTCATCCACGCTGTTGTCGATAACTTCTTGAGCTAAGTGATTGGGGCGAGTGGTATCGGTATACATGCCCGGGCGCTTACGCACCGGGTCCAAACCAGATAGAACTTCAATGGCATCAGCGGTGTAAGTGGTATTGGTCATGCAGGATTCTTATTTGAATGAAGATGAATAACGAAAATCAGTGTTGATAGTACAAAAAAACGGCCAGAATTCGCCATATAGGAGGCGGCATTCTAGCAGAATTATACACTTAGGGTTGACGTGGCAGAATATGCTTAATACCCGGTAACATCCATATCCGGGTGAAACAGGTCGGCAGCAATACGCGAAACACCTGTACTAAAGTGTCCATCATCAAACAGCTTTAGCCAACGATAGCCTGGCGCGCAATCGTCTACCGCAAAATCTATACTCTGCGGTTTAAACTGCACACAGGTAGAAGGAGCTGACAGCATACGCACATCGTTGCGCAGCGACTCAAATTCTTGATGAATATGCCCCCAAATAATGCCTTTGATACTGCTGTAACGATCGGTAATAGCCAAAAACTCATCGGCATTACGCAAGCCCAAATTATTCAGCCACGCACAGCCTATCGGCACGGGATGATGATGCAGGGCAATTAGCACATGCCGTTCTTCAGCAGTATCCAACGCTTGCTCAAGCAGTTGCAGTTGCTCAGGCGTCAAATAGCCAAAAACAGAGCCGTCCACAGAGGAGTCCAGCAAGATAATCCGCCAAGCTTCTAGATCATAAACAGGCTGCAGCCATTGCGTAGCTTCGCTAGAGCTGTGCAGCACGCTGCTGACATCATGATTTCCTGCCATCCAGCGCAAGGGCGCGCTGATTCTGCTGACCTGCTCAATAAAGTGCTGGTACGAATTGGCTGTACCATCCTGCGAAATATCACCCGTTCCCAACACCAGCTGCACATCAGGTTGCTCGCTTAATACTTTATCAACTACAGCCTGCAAACTGGAATAGGTAGATATGCCAAGCAAACAACCATCAGCTTCCTGAAAAAGATGGCTATCGGTTATCTGCACAATAGTGGTGCTTTTATTTGAATTGTTTGGCGCTGCCACCACAGGAACACTCCTAACTTATACGTGCACGGATTATGCAAAGCATCGGATTAAAGCGCAAATTTTTAAAGCTACCCAGTTCACACTAACGTAGCTCAATAAGTTTTGCGTATTCGCAACCAACCCGCCTATACTCAGGAACAGGATGGTATGAACAAATACAATAAAAAATCAATGCATTACATTCCAAGTTTGAAGTTATTTACATTATGTTATTAACAAACTGTATGTGCACATCCAACTTCAGTGGAGGTTTATCATGACCAAACCGCAAAAACTTACACATCCCCTGTATGAGTTACTGGCGAGTGAAGACGTGCAGGGCTTTAACGATCTGTGCCGCAATTATGAAAGTATCGACTTTCGCGGTGGCGATTTTCGCGGATTAAACTTGCGCGGATTAGATGCCAAGGGCATTGATTTCAGAGATGCTTATTTGCGCAGTTGTGATTTGCGTGGCATTGATTTTAGAGAAGCCTTGCTAGAGGGCGCTAGCCTAAACAAAGCGCAAATATCAGGCTGCTATTTTGCTAAGCACCTGTCCGCCGAGGAGATTCTGATGTCAATTACGGCAGGAACACGCTTAAGGCGCTGCGCTTAACAAAACAATTATGTATATTGCGCAACAAATCACGCAAAAGCTTGCGTGGTGCATTATCATTACGCGCATATATATATTAGGCAGGAAAACCCTCTATGTACTTACTGGGCGAACAGTCGGCCTATGCCGAAACGTTAATTCGTCGACTCCAAGGAGTTCCACAACAGCTACTACAAGGCTTGGAGCCTTGCGGTGCTGCCTTAGTCTTTGAGCAAAACGAAGATTTATCTCATGTACTGGCTGACAATCAGCTGTATGTAATCAAAACCGGCGTAGTACACACCCTAGTCGATCAGCGCCCGCTATTTTATCTAAAAGAAGGCGACCTAATTGGCTTGCGCCAAGGGCTGGATTTACCAAGATGGCACCACAAGCATGAAGATCCGATTAGCCTGATCCCCTATGATCGCCGTGCTGTGTTTAAGCACATCTACTCCTGCGAAGAACGCCAAGAACTGTATAACCTATACATCCTAGGCCAATCCACGCTTGCTGTAGATGCTCTAGCACGCCTCAAGCAGCCTGATATACATCCATCTACAGGCTTCCAACATTTCGCTCCGGGCGAAGAACTTATTCGTCAAGGCGAAACCGCTGAGCACGTTTTTATTATCATCGAAGGGCATGCCGAAGCTTGGGTAGATGGGCAAAAAGTGGGCGATGTTAGTAAAGATGAAATCTTTGGTGCCATGGCTGTATTCACCCAAGAATCCCGCACGGCAACGGTAATCGCAACTGAACCCTGTACCGTAATGGTCATCCCTAAAGAGCAGTTTCTCTCGCTGATGCAAAGCAACCCGCGCATCGCTAACAGCCTCATCGAAAGCATGGCGCGACGCATTGATCTGATGAACAAGGAAATCACCATGCTGCGCTCTCAAGCAGAAACCGCTCCGGCATAAAACAACATGCAATCAAATACAGGGGGCTATACAATGGCCCCCTTATTTATTTCAGTTGTTAGAGATGATTATGTCCAAGCAGGGTTTACTCTTAGTTAATTTAGGCTCACCTAAGTCCACCTCAGTGGCTGACGTTAAAACATATCTAAACCAGTTCCTGATGGATCCCTACGTGATCGATCTGCCTTGGCCTGTGCGTCGCCTATTGGTTTCTCTAATTCTTAGCAAGCGCCCGCCTGAGTCTGCTCAAGCCTATGCGTCTATTTGGTGGCCAGAAGGCTCGCCACTAGTAGTTATCAGCCAACGTCTGTGCGATAAAGTGCGTGAATTATGGCCGCATGGCCCAGTTGAGTTGGGCATGCGCTACGCTGAACCTTCAATTGAAAAAGCGTTGTTAGCGCTGGTGGAACAAGGGGCAGAAAGCATTGTTTTGGCGCCGCTATATCCGCACTTTGCCGACAGTACCACCACGACAGCGATTGAGGAAACTCAGCGTATTATTACTAAGCACGGCTTGAATATTGAGCTAAAAATCTTACCGGCTTTCTACGCTGACCAGCCCTACCTTGATGCGTTGCTGTCCACGACACAACCCAGCTTGGCGCAAGACTTCGAACATTTATTACTGAGTTTCCACGGTCTGCCAGAACGCCATTTGCGCAAACTTGATCCAACCAAATCGCATTGCTTATCTGGCCCAGACTGCTGCAAAACCGCACCACAAGAAGTGCTAGATAGCTGTTACCGTGCTCAATGCCTCCGTAGTGCAGAGTTATTTGCCGAACAAGCGGGGCTTAAGCCTGAGCAATGGTCGGTTTCTTTTCAGTCCCGCTTAGGGCGCGCTAAATGGATTGAGCCTTACACCGAAACCCATCTGGATGAGCTGGCACAACAAGGCGTCAAGAAGCTGCTAGTGATGTCACCAGCCTTTGTCGCTGACTGTGTAGAAACCTTAGAAGAGTTAGCCATCCGCGGGCGCGAACAATTTATAGCTGCAGGCGGTGAATCGCTGGAACTGGTTCCCTGCTTAAACGACGATCCCGTCTGGGCGCAAGCGCTGGTGCAGCTGTGTGAAGCGCTTTAATACGCTGCTCAGCTACCACACCTCGCTAGACTCTTTTTTCTCGCTGTAAACGCGTAATAATACGATCGAGCGAATTTGCAAACGCCTGTTTGTCCTGCTCGGAATAACCGCGCGGGCCACCGGTCATCTGCCCTGTATCACGTAAATCGGTAAACAAATTACGTAACGCTAGGCGCTCACCCATATTCTTATCACTAAACTCATTGCCGCGCGGGTCCAGCACCGCCACAGAGTTTTTTACCAGCCGGTCAGCCAAGGGGATATCACTGCAGATCACCAGCTCATTGGGCTGAGCATGCTCCACAATATAATCATCGGCTGCATCTGGACCACTGGGCACGACTATCAATTGCACACAGGCAAAAGGCGGCTTAGCTTGCGCTTGCCCTGCCACCATCAGCACTTCAAGATTACGCTTGAGGGCAAACTTAACCACCAAGTCCCGCGCCAAACGTGGGCAAGCATCGGCATCAATCCAAACACGCATCAAACTATTCCTCAGTATCGGGCGTAAGCGGCAACGGTGGCGGTAAAGGGCCACTCGCACCTCGCCAGCGACGTACGACTTTTTGAAAAAACAAACTATTAGGTATCTGCAGCAAAGCACCTTGGTTTTCTACAGTGACATCCTCCAGCGTGGTGTAGAGCATATTGATTGCCACCACCCGTCCACGAACACCTAGTTTATCCGCACTTTCCAGCACTTCAACGGTATCACCGATACGAAAAGGCCCGACCGTAATAATAAGTGTGGCGCAAAACAAGTTCGACAACACACTCCAAGCCGCAAAAAACGCTATTGCAGCAACCGCCGCAAACCCCGTAATTGCCGTCCATAAAGCGTTAGCAGACACACCCAGTCGTTCTAAAATAAGCAAAAACGCACTGCCAAGAATCAACCAGCGCAAGGCGCCACGTAACGGAATCAACATGCTTGGCGGCATGTGATAGCGTTCGGCAACACGGGTAACCGCTTGACCCAACAGTCGTTGCGCCAGCCAGGCTAAAAAAACAATCAGCAAAATGCGCCCGCCGGGAATTAGAAAATCCATCCACTCAGCAGTCCATTCCTGTAGCCAACTTTCGTCCATGCGCTACCTCCACTTAATGATCATTCACAGCGCATCCAAAAAACTGTGCGCTGGACAGTATGTATTAGTTGATTAGTGTAACTGCAGCTGTTCGAGTTGTTCCATCGCTTCTAACCATTGATTTTCAATGTCATCGGCCTGCTGCTTGAGCTTGACCTGCTTGGCTAACAGCTGTTTTAAGGCATCACGTTGCTCGCTACTGTAGAGCTCATTGTCTGCGAGCTGTAGCTCAATTTCAGCCAGCTGCTGCTGCGCTTTACTGAGCTCCTCTTCCAACTTTTCTACCCGCTTACGATAAGGCGCTAGCTGTTTACGCGCCGTTGCTTCAGCTTGGCGCTGTGCTTTACGATCAACCTTGTCGTCGGCCACCAACGGCTCCGTCTCATCGCTGCTGGAGCTGCTGGCGCGATACTCTTGCAGCCAACGACTGTATTCATCCAGCTCGGCATCAAATTCGGTCAGTTCACCATTGGCGACCAAGTAAAAATCATCGACTGTATTTTTTAATAAATGCCGGTCGTGCGAAACCAGCAATACCGCCCCATTAAAGTGCTGCAATGCTTGGGTTAAAGCATGACGCATCTCTAAATCCAAGTGGTTGGTGGGTTCGTCCATCAGTAACAAATTAGGCTTTTGCCAGGCTATCAAGGCTAAAGCTAACCGCGCTTTTTCGCCGCCAGAAAAATTTTCCACCGGCTCATCACAGCGATCGCCACGGAAATCAAAACCGCCGAGAAAATCTCGTAATTTTTGCTCCCGCTCAGCCGTTGCGATACGTTGTAGATGCAGTAAGGGGCTGGCTTGAATATCCAGCGCATCCAACTGGTGCTGGGCAAAATAGCCAACCGCAAGGTTTTCACCACGGTTTTGCTCGCCCGCCAACAGGGTAAGCTCTTGCGCAAGGGTTTTAATCAAGGTCGATTTCCCCGCACCGTTAGGACCCAACAAAGCAATGCGCGCACCCGGCATAAGCTGCAAACTCACATGCTTAAGTATGGCCTGTTCACCATGACCTAAACTAGCATCGCGCAAACTCAACAAAGGTGTTGAAATTTTATCCGCCTCACGAAAGCTAAAATTAAAAGGCGAATCAAAGTGTGCTGGAGCTAGCTCTTGCATGCGCTCTAATGCTTTCACGCGGCTTTGTGCCTGTCGTGCTTTACTGGCTTTGGCCTTAAAGCGGCGGATAAAGTCTTGCATATGCGCGCGTTCTGTTTGCTGTTTTTCGAAGGCTTGTTGCTGCTGTAACATGCGTTCAGCACGCGCACGTTCAAAGGCGCTATAACCGCCACGGTACAGCACCAGCTTTTGCCGCTCAAAATGTACAATATGATCAACCACCGCATCCATAAAATCGCGGTCGTGGGAAATTAACAGCAAAGTGCCCGGATAGCTTTGCAACCAGCCTTCCAGCCACAAAATCGCATCTAAATCTAAGTGGTTGGTGGGCTCATCCAATAACAACAGGTCTGAGGGACACATAAGTGTTTGTGCAAGATTTAAGCGCATGCGCCAACCACCCGAAAATGATTGCACCTGCTGGTCCATCTCTGCGGCACTAAAGCCTAATCCAGCCAACAACTTACGTGCACGAGTATCCGCAGTGTAGCCGTCAATCGCATCCAGTTGTGCATGCAGCAGCCCCACTGCAGTGCCTTCCTGCGTGTGCTCTAGCTGTTGCTGTAGTCGACGCAACTCAGTGTGACCATCCAGCACATAATCCAGTGCACTGCGCTGCAGTGCGACAATTTCCTGCTGCATATGCGCAATGCGCCAACTACTGGGAATTTGGCACTCGCCGGTATCGGCCTGCAGCTGTCCTTGCAATAAGGCAAACAAACTCGACTTGCCAGCGCCATTAGCACCGACCAAGCCCATTTTTTGTCCAGGATGAACCGTTAGCTCTACTTGGTCTAAGAGTCGCTGCGGACCACGTTGAAGGCTGAGATTGATTAAGCGAATCATAGAAAAAAGCTAACCTTGGCAATAGAAAATCAGCCGCGGATTATAGCGTAGTTTGCTTGATTCCCTAAACTTTAGGAAACCGCTCTGGCAGCATTTATAACCCAGCGCACCGACTGCATTCCTTTGCAGACTGCGCGCATTTTGCTGTTCAGCGGATTAATTCAGTTACGTTTTCGAGTTGGTTATTGACCGAATAACGCCCTTTTTCATCGCGCACCACGTTACCTATAGCAACCTTGGCATCATGGGTAAAGACAATACGCCCATTGCGCGCCACCAAATCGCTGAGCAACTCCTGCTTTTCTTCAATCAGCGCCTCGGCAAAGCGGTCATAGCCCATGGTAATCGGCAAATGCACCCAGGGTGCGCCGGGAATTAAGTCACTGGTATACACCACAGGGCCGTCTTGCAAGCTCACTTCGGGCAGCATCAAGCCGGGCGTATGACCATTACTCCAGTGCAAACGCCAACCTTCGCCAAGCAGCTCGTGTTCGGTAGCACCGGTCTCAACCAGCTGTAAACGACCAGACTGTTCCAGCAAGCGATGCAACTCAGGAATATAGGAAGCGCGGTCACGAGCATGGGGATTATTAGCGCGCTGCCATTGTTCTGCACCAACAATATAGGTGGCATTAGGAAATAACAGCTGGGGTTCTTGCTCGGCAGACCAAGCAGATAACAAGCCGCCAGCATGGTCAAAATGCAAGTGCGTCAGCACGACAATATCAATATCCCGCTCACTTAAACCCTGTCTGGCCAGCTCATCAAGCAGCACATGCTCAGCTTCTTGTACGCCGTAACGTTCTCTCATGTCCGGTGAAAAAAATGCACCCACGCCCGTTTCTATTAACACATTACGTCCAGGCTCTTGCACCAGCACGGCACGGCAACCTAGCTCAATACGATTAAGCTCATCAGGCTGTATCCAACGCTGCCACAGTGCTTTGGGCGCATTACCAAACATGGCACCGCCATCTAACTTTTGACTGTTACCATTGAGAGTCGTGATGCTACGCATGGGTGGCTCCTTTTTTGTTATGAATTGTCGTCGTTTATAACAATAGGAAAACGGCTTTTATATGCGCTTTTAGTCGTGCGCAAGCTAACTAATTTGCCTGCACAGACACGCATCTGATCGCGCCCGAGTTGCGCTTCGACAAGCTAGTTACTGCGCACTCTTCAATGTCTTAAGCGCGCGCAAACGCAGCTGCTCTAGCGCCTGACCCAGCTCTGCGCCACGTAATCCCTGCTCAAGCAAAGGCTTAATAGAAATATCACGCAGTGTTTGGGCTGCCGCACGCACATAGTCCGCCTGCGGATAAGCACTCTGCTCAAAACCATAGCGTCCTTTAGCATCCATGCTGCACGCACTGGCAAAATCTTCAAGGCGCTGCGGGCGACGTATACAATCTAAACGCATTAATAGTTTTAATAATGTACTGGGCTTTAATTCGAGCGCTCTATGACACTGTGTGTGGTACTCGCCCACTAACAGCGCCAGCTCAGACATTTCTTTAGGCACTTTTAAACGCTTATTAATGTGTTTAATTAACTTCAGCCCTCGGGTTTCATGCCCAAGATGGCGCGGCAATACTTCTGCCGGCGTTAAACCCTTGCCAACATCGTGCAGCAAACAGGCCCAGCGCACACTAAGGTTCTGCTGATGCAGCGCACACTGCTGCAGCACGCAGAGTACATGCAAACCCGTATCAATTTCCGGGTGGTATTCAGCCCGCTGCGGCACACCAAACAAAGCGTCCACCTCTGGCAACAACACAGCCAATGCGCCTGTATTGTGCAGCACTTGGATAAACACCTCAGGGTGCGGCTCCATCAATGCGCGGGCGCACTCGTGCCAAACTCGCTCAGCCGTGAGGTGCTGTAGCTCGCCTGATTCAGCCAGCTGCCGCATTAAAGCCTGGGTTTCGGCAGCGATAGAAAATCCTAATTCAGCATAGCGCGCCGCAAATCGGGCTACCCGCAGCACCCGCAAAGGGTCCTCTGCAAATGCTGGAGAAACATGGCGCAGCACGCACGCCGCCAAGTCTTGCTGTCCGCCGTAGGGGTCAATCAACTGACCATCATCGCCCTGCGCCATCGCATTCACGGTCAAATCACGACGCGCCAAGTCTTCTTCTAAACTAACCGTAGGCGCGGCATAAAAGGTAAAGCCAGCATAACCATGGCCAGTTTTACGCTCGGTGCGCGCCAATGCGTACTCTTCTCCGGTTTGCGGATGTAAGAACACGGGGAAATCTTCACCCACAGGGCGATATCCCTCGGCTAGCATCTGTTCAGGCGTAGCTCCCACCACCACCCAGTCCGTATCGACAACGGGGCGTCCGAGCAGCTGATCCCGCACTGCTCCACCTACTTTATAAATTTGCATAAGACTTTGTTTAGCCAAATAATAAGTGCAATAAGTTTAGCAGCAAAGCAAGGCCGCTGTATTGCTGAGCGTTTGCAGATAGTTTGAGCTACGAGCTTGAGTTCTGACAAAATGCCCCCATATATACTCACTCTACGTTTTTTATGTACAGCTATTAAAAACGAGTCAAAACTAGTATAAATTTACCTTTTACGCATTTGCCTTACCAAACACCGATAGAAAAAATCTATCAAGGGTATTTTATCAATCAATTATACCTAACCATTATTTTTGCGTAGTATAAACAGCGTAAAGTTCTTAACCCCAATGGAGTTCATGCAATGTCCTATATCAATAGCGAAGTAAAACCTTTTAAAGCAACCGCATTCCACAACGGTGAGTTTGTTGAAGTTACCGAAGCCGACTTGAAAGGTAAGTGGTCAGTCGTTTTCTTCTACCCTGCAGACTTCACCTTTGTTTGCCCAACTGAGTTAGGCGACCTTGCAGACAACTATGCAGAGTTCCAAAAGCTCGGCGTAGAAATCTATGCAGTCTCGACTGACACACACTTCACCCACAAAGCGTGGCACGATACTTCACCAGAGATCGGCAAAATCAAATACCCAATGATTGGCGACCCAACGGGCGCTATCACTCGCAACTTTGGCGTGATGATTGAAGAAGCAGGTCTAGCTGACCGCGGTACCTTCGTTATCGATACCGAAGGCAAGATTCAAATCGTTGAAATCAACGCTGGCGGTATTGGTCGTGATGCGCAAGAGTTACTGCGCAAAGTAAAAGCGGCTCAGTACGTTGCAGCCCACCCAGGCGAAGTGTGCCCTGCGAAGTGGAAAGAAGGTGATGCAACTCTAGCTCCTTCTCTAGACCTAGTAGGTAAGATCTAAGCTGCCCGGCACTTAGCCCTTATCTATTGCTTACTCAGTTGTAAATCAACTCGGTAAGCGTCCAACGCCTGGGCGCAATCCGTCCAGGCGTTTTATTATCAAAAACATATGTTGGAGATCTGCAAATCATGTTGGACGCTAATTTAAAAACTCAGCTTCAAGCCTACCTAGAAAAGGTGACGCAGCCTTTCGAGATCGTTGCGTCCCTTGATAACAGTGCTAAATCCACCGAATTAAAAAGCTTGCTGGAAGAAATCGCCAGCTTAAGCAACAAAATCACGCTACATTTAGACGGTACCGATGCGCGCAAACCATCCTTTTCTTTAAATCGTATCGGCGCGGATATGAGCCTGCGCTTTGCCGGCATTCCGCTCGGCCATGAGTTCACCTCTTTGGTGCTGGCATTGCTGCAGGTTGGCGGCCACCCCTCTAAGCTAGCGCAAGAAATGATTGAACAAATTGCACAGTTAGAGGGCCGTTACGAGTTTGAAACCTACTTCTCCCTGTCATGCCAGAACTGTCCTGACGTGGTGCAAGCACTGAACCTAATGGCGGTGCTTAATCCGAATATCCGTCACGTGGCGATTGATGGCGCTTTATTCCAAGAAGAAGTGGAGCAGCGTCAGGTGATGTCAGTGCCGATGGTGTTTCTCAACGGCGAAATGTTTGGTCAAGGCCGCATGGGCGTTGAAGAAATCATGGCCAAGCTGGACACCGGCACGGTCGAGCGCGCTGCTGAAAAAATGAATGAGCAAGCGCCTTACGAGGTGTTGGTTGTTGGCGGTGGCCCGGCGGGTGCAGCAGCGGCGATTTATGCTGCGCGTAAAGGTATCCGTACTGGGGTGGCGGCTGAGCGCTTTGGCGGTCAGGTGATGGATACCCTGTCGATTGAGAACTTTGTTTCGGTCAAAGAAACCGAAGGCCCCAAATTAGCCCGCGCTATGGAAGAGCACGTGCGTGAGTACGGCGTGGACATTATGAATTTGCAGCGTGCCAGCCGCTTAGTGCCCGCTAGCGAAACCGGTGGTTTGCACAGCGTAGAGTTTGAGTCCGGCGCTAAGCTGTCAGCCAAAACTGTCATTCTGGCAACCGGCGCACGCTGGAGAGAGATGAATGTCCCCGGTGAGCAAGAGTACCGTACCCGCGGCGTTGCTTACTGCCCACACTGCGATGGCCCATTGTTTAAAGGCAAGCGTGTAGCGGTGATTGGCGGCGGTAACTCAGGCGTAGAAGCAGCCATTGATCTGGCGGGTATTGTTGCCAGTGTCACGCTGATTGAATTCGACACCAAGCTGCGTGCGGATGACGTACTGCAAGCCAAGCTTAATAGCCTGCCGAATGTGACAGTGATTAAAAATGCCCTGTCCACGGAAGTGAAAGGCGATGGCAGTAAGGTGACCTCATTGGTGTACCAAGACCGCGCTACAGAAGAGCTGCACGAGCTTGAGCTGGGGGGCATTTTTGTACAAATTGGCTTGCTGCCCAATAGCGAATGGCTAACAGACACAGTCGCGCTGTCAAATCGCGGCGAAATTGAAATTGATGCGCGTGGCGCTACGGATATCCCAGGCGTGTTTGCCTGTGGCGACGTAACTACTGTCCCTTACAAGCAAATTATTATTGCCATGGGGGATGGCGCCAAAGCCTCACTGAGCGCCTTTGACCATATTATTCGCACTTCATAAGCGATTGCTGCTTATCAACAAAAAGGAAGCCTGCGGGCTTCCTTTTTTATTATTTAACCGCATGCCTGTGCTGTGAAACTATCACCACACCCTTGAATCTGAAAACCTATGCCCCCACCTGTACTGGTATTGCTCAAAAATCTGGAGACACCGCTTTGACCACTATTGTATCTATCCGCCGCAACGGCAAAGTCGCTATGGGCGGCGATGGCCAAGTTTCATTAGGCAATACCGTCATGAAAAGCAACGCCAAAAAAGTACGTCGTCTGTATAAAGGCGAAGTATTGGCAGGCTTTGCTGGTGCCACGGCTGACGCTTTTACTCTTTTTGAACGCTTTGAAAGCCAACTGGAAAAACACCAAGGGCACCTGGTTCGCGCTGCCGTTGAACTGGCTAAAGATTGGCGCACCGATCGCAGCCTAAGCCGCCTTGAAGCTATGCTGGCGGTGGCTAATAAAGATGCTTCACTGATTATTACCGGTAACGGTGATGTAGTAGAGCCTGAACATGGTCTAATCGCCATGGGTTCCGGTGGTGGTTACGCACAGGCCGCCGCATTGGCTTTATTAGAAAACACCAATCTGAGCGCTTATGAGATTACGGAAAAAGCACTAAAAATAGCCGGTACTATCTGCGTCTTCACCAACCAGACCTTAACGATCGAGCAGCAAGACTGCGCACACTAAATTTTAGGCTTTGCCTCCAATAAAAACGCAAAGCTATCGGAGTTCACCATGTCCATGACCCCGCGTGAAATTGTTCACGAACTTGATCGCCATATTATTGGCCAAAACGAAGCCAAACGTGCGGTAGCCATCGCACTGCGTAACCGCTGGCGGCGTATGCAGTTGCCCGCCGAGCTCAGAGTCGAAGTGACGCCAAAAAATATTTTAATGATCGGCCCTACCGGCGTAGGTAAAACTGAAATTGCACGCCGTTTAGCCAAACTGGCCAATGCACCCTTTATTAAGGTAGAAGCCACCAAGTTCACTGAAGTGGGTTATGTCGGCCGCGATGTTGAGTCAATTATCCGCGATCTAGCTGACGCATCAGTCAAGATGCTGCGTGAGCAAGAAATACAAAAAATGCAGCACCGCGCTGAAGATGCCGCCGAAGATCGTATCCTTGATGCGTTATTACCTGCGGCGCGCGAGGGTTTTGATGAAAGCCCACAGCGCGGCGAAGACAGCGCCACTCGCCAACTGTTTCGCAAGCGCTTGCGTGAAGGTCAACTCAATGACAAAGAAATTGAAATAGAAGTTTCTGAGTTGCCGGCCAGCGTTGAGATTATGGGCCCGCCGGGCATGGAAGACATGACCAACCAGTTGCAGGGCCTGTTCTCTGGTCTGCAAAAAAACCGCAGTAAAACAAAAAAAATGCGCGTTGAAGATGCGCTCAAGCAAATTCGTGACGAAGAAGCCGCGCGCTTGGTCAACGAAGACGACCTCAAAGCCCGCGCACTGGAAGCCGTTGAGCAAAACGGCATTGTTTTTATTGATGAAATTGACAAAATTGCCAAGCGCGGTAACACCAGTGGCGCTGATGTTTCCCGCGAAGGCGTACAACGCGACTTGCTACCATTGATTGAGGGCTGCACTGTTAACACCAAACTGGGTATGGTTAAAACCGACCATATTTTGTTTGTTGCCTCAGGCGCATTCCATATGAGCAAGCCCAGCGATCTCGTGCCCGAACTCCAAGGTCGCCTGCCTATACGTGTTGAACTAAAAGCCCTCACCCCAGAGGATTTCAGCCGTATTCTAAGCGAGCCGCAAGCTTCTCTAACAGAGCAATACATTGCCCTACTGGCAACTGAGGGACTCAATATCGCCTTTACCAGCGATGGTATTGAACGCATCGCGCAGATTGCTTGGCAAGTGAATGAAAAAACTGAGAATATCGGTGCGCGACGCCTGCATACTCTACTGGAGCGCTTGCTCGAAGAAATTTCTTTTGCTGCGGGTGACCTTGCTGGACAATACGCAAACGCGCCGCTGCAAATTGATACTGCCTATGTAGATAAACATCTCGGCGAACTGGCCGAAGATGAAGATCTATCCCGCTATATTTTGTGATCAACTATGCACATACCTAAGAAAATCAAACTGGACACCGCTCAGCAGCAATTACAGCTGAGCTATGCCAGCGGCGAAACCTACCTATTGCCCGCCGAGTTTTTGCGCGTGCATTCTCCCTCAGCTGAGGTACAGGGGCACGGCCATCCGATTTTGCAGCACGGTAAAGAGTTTGTTCGCTTAACCAAAGTTGAAGCAGCCGGAAATTACGCGCTTAAGCTCACCTTTGATGATGGTCATGATAGTGGGCTCTATACCTGGACTTACCTGCATCAGCTAGGAAAAAACCAACCGCAGATGTGGGCTGATTATCTGGAGCAGCTCGCTCAAGCAGGGAAATTCCGCGACCCTAACCAATCCACCATCAAACTTATGGGGCTGTAAGCTCCTGCTGTTTAAGGCTTTGCTTGGTGTAAATATCAAAACGACTGGCTTTGCCCAGCAGTTGATAGCTGGGTGCTTGCGCAGAAACGGTCGGTGCTTTGCGCGGGCGTTTTACCACAACTCTATGGCTAGCCAATTCAAGTGCAGCCTCGAGCAAGTGCGCGGCATCCAGATCGCCACCCACCAAGGGTTTGAACAGGCGCATTTCTTTTTTCACCAAAGCGCTTTTTTCGCGCTGGGGAAACATGGGATCTAAGTAAATTACTTGCGGTGGCTCGCCTTGCCAGTGACGCATAAGCTTAATAGCGTCTCCTTCCATGAGCGGCATGCGTGCGGCAATGGTTGCCGTCTGCGCATCCTGTAACGCCCGCGCTAAACCATCACGCAACAAGAGTGCGACCAGCGGATGACGCTCAATCATCTGCACTTCGCAGCCCAAGCAGGCTAACACAAAGGCATCCCGCCCAAGGCCTGCTGTAGCATCTAAAATACGTGGACGAATAGCACCTTGAATACCCACCGCCTTAGCGATCATTTGTCCCGCACCACCACCAAACTGGCGTCGATGCGCTAAAGCACCACCCACAAAATCCACCCGCACCGGTCCAGCGGCTTGCTCGGCCAGCTCTTGCAGCTGCCAGCCCTGCTCACCTAGCTGTAGTGCAAAATCAGCCTCACCTGCGCGCGGCAGGCACAGCTGTACGGCCATGGCATCGGCTTGCGCAGCAAAGGTTTCTGTTAGTGCATCAATACGAATGGAATAGGTCGCAGACATCAGGCGTAAAGATCAAGCCCCAAGACTTGGTTCGCGTCGTTAGTATATTCAGTGCTAAAACTCGCCGTCTGATTATAACTAGCCAAGGCTTTATTAACTTGATGCGGGAGGTTTTGTTGTTGCATAGCATCGCGCTGCTGGTATTGCTGCAGCATCGATTCATTAGAGATTTGTAGCACAGCCTTATTGCTGTCCGTGCGTACACTACTGGAGATCTCTTCGGGCTGTTGTTCGCGGGCACGCGCTTCCTGCTGACGTTGGGCGAAGTCATACACTTCACTAACATCAGGCCGGGTCGTTCGATTAGGCACATAGGCCGGAGAAAAACCATCGATGCGCATGTTGCAAGCCTCAAAAAGATGTTTACACTTTAATCAGATCAGCGCGTAAGCGCAATAGCACTATGCTTTAGGAGTGGCCACTTGATCACGCAAATAAATGGGCTGCGCTTGATCCGCCGCTATTGCACGTCCGTGCTGCCAATCCGCTAACGCCAAGGCCAAAATATCTTCAGCATGGGGCAGCATATCCACGAGAGTACGCTTTACAGGCACATTTAGGCGTGCCGCGTAGGTCTGCCAGCCAGTACCCGCCCCTATCCACTCACCACTAGCCGTACGCGGTAACTGTGCCGCTTCAGGCGCGCACACCCGCTCTACGCCTTGCAGCTGCATACAATTATCCTGCAACTGATAACACCCCCAATACACTTCCTCCATGCGCGCATCTATCGCCGCAGCAACCTGCTGTACACCCTGCTCTCGCCAAGCACGCTGCGCAATAGCGGCCAGATTGGATACCGGCAACACGGGGCGCTCTAATGCAAAAGCCAAGCCCTGCACCACACCCACGGCAATACGCAAACCCGTAAATGCTCCGGGGCCACGGCCAAAAGCAATCGCATCAATATCGGTCAAGGCGACTGAGGACGCACTAAGCAGTTCATGCACCATGGGCAGCACGCGCTGGGCGTGCATACGCGGAATCACCGCATAGTCGCTAGTGATTTCGCCGTTATGCAAAAGCGCCACAGAACAGGCTTCTGTGGCGGTATCTAGGGCAAGCAAAGTCGTCATGGTGAGGTGGGTTACGCCAGCGCAGTCATGACTTTAGCGGTAATCTCATCGACCGAGCCAACACCAGCAATGGCACTGTACTTAGGCGTACCCTTGTTAGCTGCTGACATCTGCTGATAAAAGTCTATCAAAGGCTTGGTTTGTGAGTGATATACCTCTAGACGATGGCGTACGGTTTCTTCTTTATCGTCATCACGCTGAACCAAGTCTTCACCGGTTACATCGTCTTTATCCGCTACTTTAGGCGGGTTATAGATGACGTGATACGTACGACCTGAAGCAGCATGAGTACGGCGACCTGACATGCGCTTGATAATTTCTTCGTCATCCACTGCTATCTCAACCACATGGTCGATCTCCACACCGGCTTCACGCAAGGCTTCAGCCTGCACAATGGTGCGCGGAAAACCGTCAAACAAGAAGCCATTGGCGCAGTCTTCAGCTTGAATACGCTCTTTAATCAGGTCGATGATAATTTCATCCGACACTAAACCACCGGTCTCCATCACGTTTTTCACTTTCAGACCCAGCGGGCTACCCGCTTTAACTGCTGCACGCAGCATATCGCCGGTAGAAATTTGTGGAATACCGAACTGTTTGGTTATGAAGCCAGCCTGAGTACCTTTACCGGCCCCGGGCGCTCCCAGCAAGATCACGCGCATTGAATGTGCTCCTCTATTATGAATAGCTTTAATTGTCGTAAGTCTGTGAATAAGTCGCCATGCGAACTCGCGGAAAGCTTAAAAAATCACTGGCCTATTCAAAGCTTGCTTTAGAAACCTCTGAATAACTACCTACCTAGCTATCACTTCGTTAAAAACATACTCAAAATGCTTATTTACTCAATGTAAACTGCGCTTTTTCGTACGCTTTTGCCTTGCGCTAGCGTCCTCGGTAACGTTATTCAGCGGCTCATTTAGTAAAGTGCGGCCCTATTGTCACCGAACCTTACCTTCATGGCGGCGCTGGGCTGCCAAAAAAAGAAACCAATGTACACACTAGCCTTTAGTCGCACAAGGTTTAAATGGCTTTTTGCGTTATTTCCACAAAAAACTGATGGTCAAAAGAAAGACGCTCACCCCACTGATTACTCAGCAGGGTTAGCGCTGTTAGTTCAGCTTAGCCTGTATTACGTAAGCCAGCGGCGATACCCGCCACGGTCACCAACATGGCACGCTCAATGGCTGCACCCTGTTGATCGCCCAGTTTACGCGAGCGCTCTAGCAGTTCGACTTGTAGCAGGTGCAGGGGGTCCAGGTAGGTATCGCGCACACTGATCGAAGCACGCACTATTGGATGGCGCTCCAGCAAGTGCGCCTCACCGGTTAAGGCCAGCACATGTTCAACCGCTTGCTGCAAATGCGCGTAGAGTTTTTCACCCAGTGGCCGCAGTTTTGGCTCGACCAAGCGCTCGTCATACAAACGCGCTATACCTGAATCCGCCTTGAGCAGTACCATTTCCAGCATATCGATACGCGCACGGAAGAACGGCCACTGATCACGCATTTGGTTGAGCAGTTCTCCTTCGCCCCGTGCTTGGGCATTAGCCAGCGCAGTTTCCCAGCCTAACCAAGCGGGCAACATCAAACGGGTTTGTGTCCACGCGAAAATCCAAGGAATCGCACGTAGGCTTTCAATGCCGCCGGTGCGGCGGCGCGCTGGGCGACTGCCTAAGGGCAAACGGCCTAACTCTTGTTCAGGTGTCGCTTGGCGGAAATAATCCACAAATTGCGGCTCGTCACGTACCACTTGGCGATAGCCCTGTAATCCGTCGGCAGCCATGCGATCCATCACGGCACGCCACTCAGGTTTAGGCGCTACCGGTGGTAAGTAAGTCGCTTCCAGCACCGCTGCCAGATACAGATTAATATTTTGCGCGGCGACATCGGGCATGCCGTATTTAAAGCGGATGACCTCGCCCTGCTCGGTAGTGCGGAAACGTCCTGCGACCGAGCCCGGCGGCTGCGACAAAATCGCTTCGTGTGCTGGACCGCCACCACGCCCTACGGTGCCGCCACGGCCATGGAACAACAGCAGTTCGACGCCCTGCTCAGCACAGACTTTAACCAGCTCTTCCTGTGCGCGATATTGCGCCCAAGCCGCTGCTGTGGTGCCGGCGTCTTTAGCTGAGTCGGAGTAACCAATCATCACTTCCTGCGGCCCTACTAAGCGCTGACGGTAATCATCAAGGCTTAACAGCTGGCGAATAGCATCAGCGGCGTTATCCAAGTCATCCAGCGTTTCAAACAAAGGCGCAATACGCATGGCGCGGCGTACACCCGCTTCTTTTAATAACAGTTTGACCGCCAACACATCGGAAGGATTGGACGCCATGGAAATCACATAGGTGCCCATGGAAGCCATCGGCGCACGGGCAATCACTTTGCAGGTGTCCAGCACTTCTTGGGTGTCGGCGCTGGGCGCAAAGTCCGCGGACAACAATGGCCGTTTGTTATTCAACTCTTTGAGTAAAAACGCTTGGCGCTGTTCCTCGCTCCACTCTCCGTAAGCACCTAAACCCAGCCACTGAGTGATTTCATCCAGCGCCGAAGTATGCCGCGCAGCATCTTGACGAATATCCATGCGCACCAACGACAAGCCAAAAGTGGTTACACGACGGATGCAGTCGAGCAAATCGCCATCCGCCACATTGCCCATACCGCTGTCATGCAACGAGCGATGGCACAGCAGCAGCGGTTCTAACAGTTCGTTTTGGTCGTGAATAATGTTGGCGGGTAAAGGCAGGTTGTTGGTAATGGCGTCCAACAGCTCAGCACGAGTATTGCGCAAGCGCGCCCGCAGTCTTTTTAACACCACACGATAAGGCTCGTCACTTTCACCAGCAATCGCTAATAATTCGGCACTGGCGTTTTGCATGGACAATTCAGACGTGAGCTTGGAGATATCGCGCAAATACAAGTCAGCAGCAATCCAGCGCGCCAGTCGCAACACATGGCTGGTTACTTTAGCGGTCACATTCGGGTTGCCATCGCGGTCACCGCCCATCCACGAAGCAAAACGAATCGGGGTGGCCGTCAACGGCAGCGGACCTGCACCTGCTTCGCGCAAGGTGTTGTCGACATGACGCAACACATTGGGAATGGCGTACCAGAGTGAGCGTTCAATCACAGCAAAACCCCAGCGCGCTTCGTCCTGCGGCACCGGCTGGCTGCTGCGGATCTCGTTGGTGTACCACACCTCAGTAATCAGCGTACGCAACTTGTTGACGATGGTATCGCGTTCGGTTTGGCTTAAGTCTTGGTGATCCAGTTTGCCTAACTGCTGCGCAATGTAGTCATACTTCATAATCAGCGTGCGACGCGACACTTCGGTTGGGTGTGCGGTCAGTACCAACTCCACATCCAGCTCAGCCACTGCCTTGGCTAAGGCTTGCGGCGACTCACCCTGAGCCTTTAAACGTTCCAACACCTGCGCCAGCATTTGATTTTCAAACGCCGGTGCTTCATCGTCACGACGGCGGCGCATCAGATGATATTGATCAGCAATGTTGGCCAAGTTTAGAAACTGGCTAAACCCACGGGCAACCGGTAATAGCTCGTCTTCGGCTAGGTTTTCCAGGGTTGCTTCAAGCTGCTGCCGTCCTTCTTGCGAGCCACGTCTTGCGGCCTTGGCACCGGTGCGAATCAGCTCGATTTTCTCTAAAAATTCGTTACCGCGCTGCTCTGCCATGGTGTTACCCAGCAAAGTACCCAGCAAGTTAACATTATCCCGTAAACGCTGATCAATTCGTGTCATGACTTTTCTCCGCAGTTCATACTTTGTTTACAACTGACAGCGCACTACACGCTTTTTGTCGTCGACCAACACACCGGTTAAACCCTGCTTGTTATTGTCGAATAACACCAAGAAACCTTCGATACAGTGTGCCGTTTGCTCGGCTGGTTTTAGCGTTAAGCGATAGTCTTCACCTTCAATCGTTTTTAGCATGGTGTACTCAGCCAGCAATAAGGCGTCTTCCGGTTTGGATACATGTAAATAACCATAGTGACTGAGAGTAAAGACTGTTACTAGCAGCGTGCCTATCGCTGTAGCGATTAAATGTAGTGGGTTTACTTTTTCCATTTCAACTCCTTAAACAACAAAAAGGCGAGTCTAGCCCGCCTTTGTTTAGCTGGTAATTAATGCTCTGGGCGCATATGCGGGAACAAAATCACATCACGAATCGAAGCCGAATCCGTTAGCAACATAACTAAACGGTCGATACCAATGCCCTCGCCCGCAGTCGGCGGCATGCCGTACTCCAGCGCGCGGACAAAGTCAGCATCGTAGTGCATGGCTTCGTCATCGCCGGCTTCTTTATCCGCCATTTGCGCCAAGAAACGCTCGGCCTGATCTTCAGCGTCATTAAGTTCCGAGTACGCATTGGCAATTTCACGGCCACCAATAAACAACTCAAAACGGTCGGTGACGTTAGGATTGTCATCGTTACGACGCGCCAGCGGTGACACTTCAAAAGGGTATTGGGTGATAAAAGTCGGCTGCTCAAGCAGGTGCTCGACAGTTTCTTCAAAAATCATCGTTTGCAGCTTACCTAAGCCCTCAAAGCCCAATACCGGTGCGCCGTGCTTTTTCGCCAACGCGCGCGCCTTGTCGATATCTTGCAAATCCTCTGCGCCAATCTCTGGGTTGTACTTAAGGATCGAGTCAAACAGGCTCAAACGAATAAAGGGCTCACCAAAATGAAATACTTTGCCCTGATACGGCACATCGGTGCTGCCCAACACTGTTTGCGCTAAACCACGAAACAACTCCTCGGTGAGATCCATGTTGTCTTCATAGTCCGCATAGGTCTGGTAAAACTCGAGCATGGTAAATTCTGGGTTATGGCGCGTCGAAACCCCCTCGTTACGGAAGTTACGGTTAATCTCAAACACTTTTTCAAAGCCACCAACCACCAAACGCTTCAAGTACAGCTCAGGCGCGATACGCAAATACATGGGTAAATCCAAGGCATTGTGGTGCGTTTCAAACGGCTTGGCTGCCGCGCCGCCGGGAATGGTTTGCAGCATGGGTGTTTCGACTTCCAAAAACCCACGCTCGGTTAGAAAGTTACGAATATAGCTAATCACTTGCGAGCGCACGCGGAAGGTATTGCGTACCTCATCGTTCACAATCAGGTCCACATAACGCTGGCGATAACGTTGCTCAGTGTCGGTCAGGCCATGGTGCTTATCAGGCAGTGGACGCAAGGCTTTGGTCAGCAGCTGCACCGCGCTCATATGCACATAGAGATCGCCTTTACCTGAGCGCGCCAGTGTGCCTTGCGCACCGATGATATCGCCCAAGTCCCAGGTTTTAATATCCGCAAGAACCTCTTCTGGCAAGCCTTTACGATCGACATAGACCTGTAAACGACCACTGCTGTCCTGCAGCACCATAAAGGGGCCACGGTTGAGCATAATGCGCCCCGCAATTTTGACCGGGATTTGCTTTTCTTCCAGCTCATCTTTACTCGCATCGGCATAGTCACGCTGGATATCAGCGCAGGCGTGTGCTGGACGAAAATCATTAGGGAAAGCATTGCCTTTGGCGCGTTGCGCCGCGAGTTTTTCTTTGCGCAGGGCAATCAGGCGGTTTTCTTCTTCGTGGAGTTCTTCTTGGGTTTGCGGTTGTTCGCTCATAATTTTTCCAGTTTCATTTGTTTGGTGTGGCAAGCTTGGGTGCAATTTTGCTCTGTGTAGCGGCTAATCCAGATATTCGCGGCAGCCGTTACAGACGGTGTTCTTTTAAAGCCCCTGTTTTAAGCTCGCCTCTAAAAATTCATTGATATCGCCATCCAGAACGGCATCGCAGTTACTGTTTTCCACATTGGTACGCAAATCTTTAATGCGCGACTGATCCAGCACGTAAGAACGAATCTGATGCCCCCAGCCTATATCCGACTTGCTGTCTTCTAAGGCCTGAGAAGCCGCATTACGCTTTTGCAATTCCAACTCATACAGCTTGGCGCGCAGCATTTTCATCGCTTGGTCACGGTTGGCATGCTGTGAACGCTCGTTCTGGCAGGACACCACGGTATTGGTTGGTACGTGAGTAATACGCACAGCAGAATCCGTGGTGTTAACGTGCTGCCCACCCGCACCTGATGAGCGATACGTATCGGTACGCAAATCAGCGGGATTGATATCAATCTCAATGTTGTCATCAATTTCTGGGGAGACAAATACCGCGGTAAATGAGGTGTGGCGGCGGTTACCTGAGTCAAACGGGCTTTTACGTACCAATCGATGCACGCCAGTTTCGGTACGCAACCAACCAAAGGCATAATCACCCTTGATATGCAGGGTCGCACCTTTAATGCCAGCCACTTCACCGGCTGACAGCTCCATAATGGTGGCCTCAAAACCGTTGTGATCCGCCCAGCGCAAATACATACGCAGCAAAATATTGGCCCAGTCTTGCGCTTCTGTACCACCCGATCCGGCTTGGATATCCAGATAGGCACTGTTGGCATCCATTTCTCCGCTAAACATACGGCGAAACTCAAGTTTGCTCAGAATATCTTCCAGGCGCGCCACTTCTAGGCGCACATCTTCTACGGCTGCTTCATCGTTCTCTTCAACGGCCATTTCAAGCAGCTCAGGAGCATCAGTTAAACCGCTAGAAAGTTCATCTAGGGTTTCAACAATTTGCGCCAGCTGCGATCGCTCACGACCTAAGTTTTGCGCATAGTCTGGATTACTCCAGATATCGGGATCTTCTAGCTCACGCTCGACTTCGACTAATCGTTCACGCTTGTTATCGTAGTCAAAGATACCCCCGAATAGTCTGGGTACGCTCGCTTAAGTCAGCGATGTTTTGATAAATAGGGTTAACTTCCATTGATATTGCTCATGTACATCAAAAAATTAAAGGCAAAATTATACGTGAACTTATGCAACACTGCAGAAATTCTTAAAACACGATGCTGCATTTTTTGCCGTGCTGTTTACAGCCCGCACTCGCCACACCTAGGGAGGTACTGAAATCATGTTGCCTAGCCCTGACAACGCAGGTAATTACTCAGGCCTCCCTAACCCACAGCAATAAGATGCTCCACCAACAACTGCAGACTTTGTTTACCGCGAAACTCGTTCACATCTAACCGATACGCCAGATCCGCGTATTGAATATTAGGATTAGGCCACTGCTCCAGATCCACATTAAACGCGATCGCATCGACGTCGATGCGGGTCGTTTCATTGTGCAGAACCATTTTCAAATGCCGCTCACCAACCAGACGCTGCTGCATTAATTTAAACCGCCCATGAAAACTAGGCTCCGGAAATTGCTGACCCCAAGGCCCCGCCAACCTAAGCTGCAGGGCTAAATCTAAAGCAAACTCGCCAGCAACCAACTCACCATCCGTCACGCAAATACCGGCCAATTCATCCTCGGTCAAGCAGGTGCGTACCTGCGCATCAAACGCTTGCACAAACTCTGCATAATCTGCCTGTGCAATGGTCAATCCAGCCGCCATCGCATGGCCACCAAACTTACGAATTAGCTGCGGATTTTGCGCATCAATCGCGGCTAGCGCATCACGAACATGCAGACCTGCTACAGAGCGCGCTGAACCTTTAAGGCTGCCATCACCAGCATCGGCAAAGGCAATCACCGGCCGGTGGTAACGCTCCTTAAGGCGCGAAGCCAATATCCCGGTTACGCCCTGATGCCAGTCCTGCTCATACACACAGATACCAAAGGGTAGATTATCCTCAGGCAAGTCTTGCAGTTGCACTAGCGCCTCACGCTGCATGTTTTGCTCGGTACGTTTACGCTCAGCATTTAAACTTTCCAGCTGTTGCGCCAACAGCAACGCCTGACTTTCATCCTCGGCCAACAGACATTCAATACCTATACTCATATCGTCCATGCGTCCAGCGGCATTTAAGCGCGGACCCACGATAAAACCCAAATCCATCGCCACCATATTAGCTAGCTGTCGCCGCCCTACCTCAGCAATGGCTTTAATGCCGGGGCGTGCATGACCCGCACGAATTCTTGCCAAGCCCTGTTGTACCAGTCGGCGATTATTAGCATCCAACGGCACCACATCCGCTACCGTGCCTAGCGCTACTAAGTCGAGCAACTGCGCCAAATTAGGCTCCGCGCCAGCAAAGCTATTTAACTCACGCATACGCGCACGCAGAGCGAGCAGCACATAAAAAATTACGCCGACTCCCGCCAAAGCTTTACTGGGAAAACTGCAGCCGGGCTGATTGGGATTGACGATGGCATCGGCAACAGGCAACACCTCGCCCGGCAGGTGATGATCAGTAATGAGCACGCGCATACCCAAGCTTTTCGCAAGCTGCACGCCATCGATACTGGAGATGCCATTATCCACGGTAATAATAAGATCCGGCGCCAACTGGTGCGCTTGCTCGACTATGCCCACGGTTAAGCCATAACCATAATCAAAACGGTTGGGCACCAAATAATCAACCTGCGTCGCGCCCAGCATACGCAAACCCAGCACACCTACCGCCGTAGCCGTTGCCCCATCGGCATCAAAGTCGCCAATGATTAAAATCCGCTGCTGCTGAGCAATGGCTCGCACCAGCAAAGCCACGGCATCGGACATGCCTTTTAGTTGCTCATAAGAGAGTAAATACTTAAGGCTGTTATCAAGTTCCTGCACGCAGCTCACGCCACGAGCGGCATAGATGCGTTGCAACAAGGGGGGGATGGAACCTAGTCGGGGTAATTTTTCAGGGACAAATCTTTGTTTTATAAGCATATTAACTTCAATTAAATCTCGAAAACTCGAACACTGCTCGTAACAGCATGCATTACGCACAAAAAAACCAGTCAAACCAGCCTAGCAGACGCCTAGCCGCTTTGCAGATGCCACACACGATCATGCTATAAATCCATGGCAATACTGAGGTATGCTAGCGCAATTGAGTGATTGAGTTCTCTTTTTAACCAGCACCACCTGACTCCGTTACCCATACAGCTGCTTTTAACAGTAGATTACAGATAGCATAAAGCCTCTAAAACTTTTGCCTCAGCCTTGAATCCATAATGATTTTTTTTAAACGTACTTTTTTAAGCATAGCACTTGCCCTGTTTAGTTTATCCGCGCAAGCCGAAAACGACGATAGCCCTATGCTGATTGATACCCCTGCACGTATATGCACGCTCAGCCAAGACAGCTCAAACCTTGCCAGCGATTTCAACTATTGCATTCAGCTTGCCGAGCTAGGCTACGATTATGCGCAATATGAGCTGGGAAATTACTGGTATGACGGTGTACTGACCGAGCAAAACTACAGCGAAGCCATTCGCTGGTATAGCCAGGCCTCAATGCAAGGCCACCCAGAGGCTCAGCTTCGTCTCGGCCTGATGTACGCCAAAGGCCAAGGCGCGGCAGTCAATAAAGCCCAAGCGTTTATTATTTTAAAAATGGCAGCCATTAACGGCTCCGATGAAGCCTACAATGAAGCCGACCGCTTAATTTTGGATATGGAAACTCAAGAGTTAGAGCTTGCCAATCAAGTGCTATCACAGATTTTCCGTAAGTATTTACAACACATCCAAGACCACAACCTTGAGCAACTTCTTACTCCCTAAAGGCATAAGACTAATCATGCGCTATTGGTTTTCTATTCTGCTGCTATCTTTGTCCTTCTGCTTAAGCAATGCGCAGGCTGAAGAGAGCACGCCGGAGAACGAACCACTGGCTGCCGATGAAGTAGAAACGATTGAGTTTGAGCGACCCGCCATTCACAGCCGCAGTCAAATTGCCGCGAACGAATTTCGCACCACTTTTCCCGAGCAATTCATTGAAATTCCCGGCACAGCCAATCACTATCCAGCCCTTTACCTACCCGCCAACGCCAAAACAGCTAAAGGCCTGATTGTGTTTGTGCCAGGATTACTGGAAACGGCAGACTCAGTGACCAATATCGCTCAACTGCGCCGCGCTGTGACCGACAAAGGTTGGAACAGTTTAAGCTTAAATCTGCCTGACCCAGAACCTGAACTACTGCGCATTGAAAGCACTCCAATTACCCTGTCTGATACTGACACTGCGAACACTAAAGAGTCTGAACAATCAGAAGAGCCCACAACGGAAACAGTCAGCGAGCCATTCTTAGGCGACGACAACGCCATCATCAGCACAGATGAAGTTACGACCGACGTAGCTGCTGAGTCCGCAGCAGCAGACTATGCCGCAACTATAGAGCCGCTGTTAAATGCAACTCTGGAATACATTGCCACCCAGCAAGCCAAAAAAATTATATTTATCGCTCAGCACGAAGGAGCCTATTGGCTGTTAGATTATTTGACCACGCACAAAACCCAGTCTATTAACGCAATACTACTAATTAATCCCCGCCACCCAAGACAAGCAAAACAGAAGTTTGCCTTTTTTATTACTGAGCTGGATATAACAACGGTCGACTTTTATTCCACTAACTCACCTTCTCAAGCCAATGAAGCTAAAGAGCGTCTTAATGCCAGCAAACGCAAAGCAAAAAGCGATTTTCAGCAACTAAAAATCAACGGTCTTAGCGAAAAAACCGCACAACAACGAGCCCAAACTAAAGTGTTGGGCTGGCTGCATCGTTATCAGCCCTAAGTAAAACACAAAGCGAAATTTGCTAACTAGAGCCGTTTCTTTGTTATAGATCACTTGATTTTTTAGGCTAAATAGCTTTTTCTTAGCACCATACAAAAAACGAATCATAATTGTATACTGAACACTAAATACGGCGCTTACCCCGCACAATTACAATTCAAATTAAAATGGATATTTTTTTCTATGCGCGCACTAATTTTTATCGCCCTCTCTATTTTCGCTAGCACCAGCTACGCACAACAGCAAGAAGCTTTAAAAAAATTAAGCTCTATTATGGCCAGTCCAGAACTCACTCAAGAAGCTTATATCGCTGGTGAAGACCGTATTACACTCTGCGGATACTGTCACGGCAAGGATGGCAATAGTACGCGCTCACATATCCCAAACCTGGCTGAACAAACTCCTGTTTACCTGTTTACTGCCTTTGAAAAGTTTGCCTCGGGCGAGCGCAATGACTTCGTCATGTCCAAGGCAGCAACCATGCTCTCCCTTGATGATCGGGTAAATATTGCCCTGTTTTACGGCATGCAAAAAGTTAAGCAAAAAGAAGCAGTTGACCCATCCTTACACGATCTGGGCGAAACCAAGTTCACCCAAATCTGCTCTGCCTGTCACGGTACAAATGGTGAGGGAAATGATGATATGCCTCGCTTGGCTGGCCAACCTGCAGAATATGTACGTCAAACACTGACATTATTCCGCGCGGGCGGCGAGCATCGCCCCGGCTCACTGATGATCCCTATCGCCAAGCAATTAAGCGATGCTGATATCAACGCCCTAGCCAGCTACGTACAAGGCTTAAATCCATAGCTCGTTAGGGTCGATAGTGCTTGCGCAACACAGCATAGGCACTATGTAGCTCTTGGGTTCTATCGTTAGCCTGCTCAATTCGTGACTTGGATGCTCCAGCGCCAATCAATTTATCTGGATGATTTTCGCTTAATAAGCGCCGATAAGCGCGCTGAACTTGGGTAAAGCTATTGGTAGCCGAAGGCAGTCCTAAAACAGCCAAAGCTTGACCCAGCTCAGTCAATTTAACCGCCGGTTTATTGTTTTGAGCCGGTGACGGTTTAACTTGCAACTCAAGCTCAGCTAAGCGCGCCTGCTTTACCCCCAGCCATTTTGCACAATACTCAAGCGTCTTACGTTGCAGAGGACTTACTTTGCGCTCTGACCAAATCACCCGCCAAGCACTTAACAATAACTGCTCTGCTTTCTCACCTTTAAAACTCGCCTGCAAACCAGCGCGTAAGTCTGTTAACTGCGCGTCTTTGCCCTGCGAAAAAGCTGTTATAGCTGCTTGATATTTGTACCCTTCAAGCCCCAAGCGACGCATCTCTATGCGCACCTGCTGGATATGCGCAGGTAGCACACGTCCATTGAGCTTAGCTAGATAGCCCAGCAGCATAAATTGACTGTGCTCAGCCGAATACACCGCTGACTGACGACCCAGTCTTTGCCACAATGCTGACCAGCTAGGAATAGCTAAATAGCGATCAACTAAAGCACCCAACACCACGCCCAAAATAGCACCTGGAATACTGGCTATTAACAAGCCCAACGCTGTAGCTACTACGGTTACCGGCCAAATCATCAAGAACTCGCTAATAATTCTGCATGCTGGAGGCGCTCAGGTGTTCCCACATCAACCCAAGCTCCAGCAAAGTGCTCACCCGAAACCATGCCGTCTTGCATGGCCGCACGCAATAAGGGGGCTAATTTAAAAGCCCCCGCAACACACCCCTTAAATAATTGCGGACTTAATACAGCAATGCCGCTATAGGTTAATTTCGGCGCGCCTTCTGGCGAAAGCAGTGCATCTGTTATGGCAAAATCACCCTGCGTATGGTGCGCTGGATTATCTACCATCACTAAATGCGCCAAGCCGGTTAAGGGTTTGCGCAACCGACTAAAATCATAGTCAGTCCAAACATCGGCGTTAACGACTAGAAAAGGCTCCTCACCCAGCATGGGTAGCGCCTGAAGGATTCCTCCGCCCGTTTCTAGTGGGGTAACTTCTGGCGAATACTGAATCTTCACGCCATAGTCTTTGCCGTCCGCCAAGGCAGACTCAATTTGCTCACCCAGCCAAGCATGATTGATCACTAGCTCACGAAAACCCGCCGCTGCCAACTTAACAAGTTGGTGCTCGATTAAAGACATGCCCGCCACTTTTAGTAAGGGTTTTGGCGTATGCAGGGTGAGCGGGCGCATACGCTCACCTTTACCTGCGGCAAGAATCATCGCTTTCATTGGTCACGTCCTTGGATAGGTAAAGAGTCCAGCAAATAGCCCAGTTCAGCCAGTTCTGGATAACGTTCGATCAGGGGCTCAATATAATTAAAGAAACGCGGCACATCGGCTAAGTAACGGGGCTTGCCGTCACGATGGCAAATGCGCGCAAATATGCCTATTACTTTTAAGTGTCGCTGCAACCCCATCAAATCGCAATCTCGGCGAAACTGTTTGAAGTCCTTTGACACAGCAATACCTTGCTCTTTTGCGCTAGCCCAATACTGTTCAAGCCAACGACTTACTTTGTCTTCAGGCCAACTGATAAAAGCATCTTTAAACAGGCTGATTACGTCATAACTAATCGGCCCGATAACGGCATCCTGAAAATCGATCAATGCCGGATTAGGTTGGCTACACATCAAATTGCGTGGCATAAAATCACGGTGCACAAAAACCATTTCTTGCGCTAACGCTGACTCAATCAAACGCTCAGTCACACTGTCCCACCATTGCTGTTGCTGAGCGTTAAAGGTTAAACCTAACTCATGCGCCACATACCATTGAGGAAACAACTCCAGCTCTCGACGCAGCAAAGCTTCGTCGTAGCTAGGCAAACTCAGGGCATTGGTATCTATTTTTTGCATTTGCAACAAAGTCTGTAGCGCCTGCGTGAAGAGCGCATCAGCCTGTTCGAGATGGCTGGCATCGGCTTGCCAATATTCAAGCCAGTTTTGTGTACCCAGATCAGTGAGCACTAAAAAACCCTGTTCCAAATCGTGCGCCAATACCACCGGCGCATGCAAACCCGCACTCAACAGCAACTGCGAAATCTGCACAAAAGGCAGACTGTTTTCATGGGTTGGCGGCGCATCCATCAAAATCAAACTCTGTGCGCCCGCATGCCAACGAAAATAACGCCGAAAGCTAGCATCACTACTGGCACTGGTAAACTGACCTTGCGCTAGCTCCTCTTGATTTAGTTTGTGTGCAATTTCAGTCTTTTGCTTATCGAACCACTGCAGCAGAGCTAAAAAGCGGCTATCTTTTACTTCTGTATGCTGATCTAGCATAGTGTTTTCTCCAAAGGTGCTAGCCGTTAAGGAAGGCATGCTTTATTATCGCTTATCTTTGTTCTCGCTTCGAGAGCAATCAGGCTTTCTGTAGAATCACTCGGCAAGAATGGACATACGCATAATGGCTGCTCAGCTACCTCATCATCTTAAACCCAATGCATTAGCCCTAGGCGTTTTCTTTGCCTTATACCCATTAAGCGTGATCAGCGCACAAGCCGATAGTCAATACAGTTGCGCTGTAGGTGCTGGCGGACAATGGATCTGTACAACGCAAGAAAAGCCACGCTCGGTGCCACGACCAACACCTATTAGTGAACCGGCTACAGGCAAAACAGCTACGTCTACGAGTAAAAAAACAGCTACCGCTCCTGTTACGACCACTGCAAGAAAAGCAAAAGCCTCTACCAAACAAACTGCACAAGCAAAAGGCTATGCCCTCAATTCTCGCAGCTCAGACTATTCTCATCTTGACTGGATACCGCGTGAGAGTCTTACTGGTGAGCAGCTGGCGGAAATTTCGCCCTATTGCGGCGGCACATATATAGAGCCATTACGTTTAGGCAAAGACGACACCACCCCATTCAAGCAAGCCCCCATATATGTTAATGCGATCAATTCACGCCATGAGCAAAACACGCAATTAACCGTATTAACAGGTGACGTCATTATCCGCCAAGCCAGCCTGCAAGCAGAGGCTGAACACGGTGAGCTGGATCAGCTTAACAACCTCGGCACCTTGACCGGGCAGGTGCGCTTGCGTGACCAAGATATTTTGATAGTGGGCGACCAAGCACGAATCCAACTTGATACGGGTGAGGCGCAGATTGATAATGCCGAATACGTTGTGCATAGCAAAAGAACACGCGGCGGTGCTGAATACATTAAACGTAATGAGGACGGCGTTATCCGCTTGAAATCCGGCAGTTATACCAGCTGCGCACCCAGCAAAAACGACTGGCATCTGCAGAGCAATAATATTACTTTAAACCAAGAGTCAGGTTTTGGCACGGCAACCAATGCCACACTCAGAGTCAAAAACATACCGGTTTTGTATACACCTTATGTTCAATTCCCTATCGATGATCGACGCCTGTCAGGTTTTTTACCGCCCAGCATCAGTTATAGCCGCCGCAAGGGGGCTGATATCACCACGCCCTACTACATCAACCTTGCACCAAACTACGATGCCACCCTGTATCCCAATTACATCAGTAAACGAGGTTTGTTAACTGAGACTGAGTTCCGCTATCTCACCAAGCAAAGTGAGGGTCAGCTTGGTGCTGCATGGCTGGGCAACGACAGCGAAACAGAACGCAAGCTTCAATCTGAGTATAAAAAAGACCGCTGGATGCTTAACTGGCAACACCAGCACGGCTTTAACTCCCGCCTGCTGGCTGAAGTGGATTACACCGACATCAGTGATCCTTATTACTTCCAAGACTTGTCTTCAAACATTATCGCCTCATCAGACAGCACTGTAGATCAGCGGGCCGGACTGACATGGCGTGGCGACAACTACACTGCCAACCTAGGCCTGCATGCTTATGAGCGCGCCAATATCTCCGATATCACACCCTACGATAAGCTACCGCAGCTCACGCTTAACGGTCGTGTTCCTGGTGAGCTGGCCGGCCTTGAACTGAGCTATCAAACCGAGTGGGTGCGCTTTGAGCGCTCATTGAAAAACGGTGAGTACCGTGACCGTGATGGTAAACCTCACAACTGGCGGGACACTCGACTTAAGGGACTTAATCGCGCTGAAGGCAACCGCGCCCACATTGAGCCCGCCTTAAGCATACCCATGGGTTGGATGTGGGGCTTTATTAAGCCCAGCGTTAAGTTTGCTTACACCAAGTATGATTTAGAGCTTGATAAGACGGGCAAGCAAACGATAGGAGTAGGTCGTACATTTAAAAGCGCACCGAGTCGCAGCCTACCCATTTATAGCCTAGACAGCGGTCTTTATTTTGATCGCCCAACAGAGTTGTTTGGTAAAAACTACACGCAAACTATAGAACCGCGCCTGTTCTATCTTTATGTGCCCTACACCGACCAGATTGATCTGCCTTTATTTAATACTGGCGAAAGTTCCTTTAGCTACTCATCTTTGTTTCGCGACAATCGCTTTACCGGACGCGATCGCATCGGTGATAGCAACCAGGTTTCTTTAGGACTTACCTACCGCTGGCTAGAAGATACTGGCTTTGAGAGGCAACAAGCTTCAGTAGGACAAGCCTATTACTTTAGCGACCGCAAAGTCATGCTTAATGCTGCTAATAAAAACGACTACAAAATGCACGAGCGCAATACTAGCAAGCGCTCTCCCTATGCTGCGCAGTATATGTATCGCTTCAATCAGGACTGGAAGCTCAACGCAAACTACACTTGGAATCCTGACACCCACAGCCCACGCTCCGGCAGCATGATGTTTAACTACCAGCCTCAAAGCAACCTGAACAAAATACTAAACTTCGGTTATCGCTATACAAACGATGGCGTCTATTTTGATGAAAATCTAGGTCGTTATGTAACCGGCAGCGGCGACTACACCAACACAACTACAGGCCAAGTTTACAAAAACTTCTACAAAGTTGAACAAACCGATGCTTCGATAATGTGGCCTATCTTTACCCGCTGGAACGCCATTGCCCGCTGGCAATTTGACTACAACCGCAGCCAAACCTTAGAAGCTCTTGGCGGCTTTGAATACAATAATTGCTGTTGGAAAGTACGCCTCGTCAGCCGTTATTGGGTAGACTATGACGAGCGGACCATGTCCCCTGAAGATAACCGCCGCCCTGATCGCGGTGTATTCTTGCAAATCATCCTAAAAGGCCTGGGCGGTATCACAGGCAATAAAGTTAGCACCTTCCTTGATGAAGGCATCCCTGGTTATCAACGACGAGAAGACAATGCTTACTAAGTCACTCAAAACACTATGCCTCGGCCTGCTATGTGCCGCAGGTTTAAGCTACGCCGCAGAACAACCCCTAGACCGTATTGTCGCTATCGTAGATGACGGCATTATTATGCAAAGTCAGCTCGAAAAACGTTTGCAAGAAGTCCGTAAAAACATTAGCAACCGTAATACTGAGCTGCCGCCGGCAGACGTATTACAGCAACAGGTTTTAGACCGCATGATTTTGGACGAGCTGCAGCTACAAATTGGTGAACGTTCCGGCATTCGCATTGCAGATGATGAACTCAACGAGTCTATTGCCAGCCTCGCGCAGCGCAATCAAACCACAGTGCCTGATTTTTTAAACATGTTGCGCCAAGACGGTTTATCAGAAGCCGATGTGCGTGAGCAAATTCGCAACGAAATTATCATCAACCGTGTACGCCAGTATAGAGTCGCCGAACGAGTCCAAGTAACCGAACAGGAAGTGAGAAACTTCCTCAATTCCACCCTGGGCAAAATGCAGTTGGCTGAAGACTACCGTTTAGCCAACATTCTCATCCCTCTATCAGACAGCCCAAGCGCAGACGAAATTGCTGAGGTTGAACAAAAAGTAGAGCTCGTGCAAAAACGTTTATACGAAGGTGCGGACTTCCAGCAGCTGGCTATGAGCTACTCAGCCAGCGAAAATGCGCTTGAAGGTGGGGATATGGGCTGGCGTAAAGCAGGTCAGCTGCCGCCGCCCTTTGATACCATGGTTAGCCAAATGAGTATCGGTGACGTTACTGAACCCCTGCGTACTGCCGGCGGCATAATTATTTTAAAGCTACTCGACAAGCAAGGCACAGACAACAGCATGCGTGACGAAGTGCATGTGCGTCACATACTGCTCAAACCAAGCGAAATTCGTAGCCCAGCAGCGACACAGCAATTAGCGCAACGCCTTTACGAACGCATTAGCGGTGGTGAAGACTTTGCCCAACTGGCAAAACAGTATTCAGAAGACCCCGGCTCAGCACTGCAGGGTGGCGACCTTAATTGGACTGACCCGCAGAACTTAGTGCCCGCTTTCCGTTCAGTCATGACCAACACAACAATTGGTGAGCTGTCCAAGCCTTTTGAAAGCCAGTTCGGCTGGCATATTCTACAAGTACTGGATCGTCGTATAACCGATAGCAGTCAAGAGTTGCGTGAACAACAAGCTCTAAACCTTATTCATAACCGCAAATATGAAGAAGAGTTGCAAGTATGGCTACGTGAAATTCGTGACGAAGCCTACGTGGAGATTAAAGAATTATGACACTGCGCTTTGCATTAACCCCAGGTGAGCCAGCAGGGATTGGTCCTGACTTGTGCGTTTTCTTAGCTCAAGAGGCCCAGCCCTATCCTGTAATAGTAATCAGCGATACAGAATTACTTAAACAGCGTGCTCAGCAACTAGACCTGCCATTAAACATCATTGAAGTAAACCCAGACAACTTACCTGAGTTACCCTCCCCAGAGCAGTCACTCTATGTATGGCACACGCCATTGTATGAGCCTGCAGTTGCCGGACAGCTAAATACCGCCAACGCCCCTTATGTACTAGAAACCTTGACCCGAGCAGGACAAGGCTGCATAGATGGCTTATTTAGCGCCATGATAACTGCCCCCGCGCACAAGGGCGTCATCAACCAAGCCGGTGTGCCCTTTTCTGGGCATACTGAGTTTTTACAAGAGCTTACTCACTCACCTCAGGTGGTGATGATGCTGGCAACTCACGGGTTACGCGTAGCTCTAGTTACCACTCACCTACCGCTGCGTGAAGTTGCTGATGCCATTACTACAGAGCGCATAGAAAGTGTTACCCGTATTTTACACAGCGATCTGACCGAAAAATTCGGCATCAAGAATCCTCGCATTATTGTCTGTGGACTTAACCCGCATGCAGGTGAGGATGGTCATCTTGGCCGTGAAGAATTAGATATTATTGCGCCGACGTTGGATCGTTTACGTAAAGAGGGTATGGATTTAGTAGGCCCACTACCTGCTGATAGCGTATTTACCCCTACCAATCTAAAACAATGTGATGCTGTTTTGGCGATGTATCATGACCAAGGCCTACCCGTACTAAAACACAAAGGATTTGGCTCGGCAGTAAACGTCTCCTTGGGCATGCCTATTATCCGCACCTCTGTGGATCATGGCACAGCACTTGACTTAGCCGGAACCGGAGAGATAGATACAGGAAGCTTGCAAGTCGCTTTAGTCACCGCTTATCAAATGGCTGCAGCAAAACTCTAGCTGGCTTAGCTTGTATCGGCTAGCAGCGTGCTTTGTCAGACAGCAATAAAAAATGCAGCAGAGTACGTCAATGTATCTGCTGCATTTTTTATACGTTTTATTGATCAAAAACTAGCTAAACAATACCCTGCGCTAACATAGCATCAGCTACTTTTACAAATCCCGCCGTATTAGCACCTTTAACATAGTTAACTCTGTCGTTTTCTTTACCGTAGTTAACACAGGCCGCATGAATGCCTTGCATAATGCTATGCAACTTAGCGTCCACTTCCCCGTCCGTCCATAGCAAGCGCATAGCGTTTTGCGTCATTTCTAAACCGCTGACAGCAACCCCGCCAGCGTTAGAGGCCTTGCCAGGCGCATAAAGAATGCCTGAAGACTGAAACAAATCAATAGCTGCCAGTGTAGAAGGCATATTGGCACCCTCAGCGACACAGATACAGCCATTTTTGATCAGCACTCGTGCATCATCAACGTTCAGCTCATTTTGCGTTGCACAAGGCATGGCAATGTCACACTCAAGGCTCCAAGGACGCTGGCCAGCCAAAAACGGCGCACCAAACTCCTTCGCCATCTCTTCAATACGTCCACGACGCACGGTTTTCAAATCCATTAAATACGACCACTGCTCGCTAGTCATTCCATTAGGCATATAGATGGTACCGCCCGAGTCCGATAACGAAACCACTTTACCACCCAACTCAATAACTTTTTGCGCAGCATACTGAGCTACGTTACCTGAACCGGAAATTGCCACACGTTGACCTTCAAAGCGGCGCTTAACACTCTTAAGCATTTGCTCCGCAAAATAGACACAACCATAGCCGGTCGCTTCAGGGCGAATCAAACTACCGCCATAGGTCATGCCTTTGCCGGTAAATACTGAAGTAAACTCGTTGGCTAGACGTTTGTACTGACCAAACATATAACCCACTTCACGCGCACCCACACCAATATCCCCTGCGGGGACATCCAAGTGCTGCCCAATATGGCGATAGAGCTCATTCATAAAGGACTGACAGAAGCGCATCACTTCTTGTTCAGACTTACCCTTAGGGTCAAAGTCCGCACCACCCTTACCACCACCCATAGGTAGTGACGTCAGCGAGTTCTTAAATACCTGCTCAAAAGCCAAGAACTTAAGTACGCCAAGGTTTACCGAAGGATGAAAACGAATTCCACCCTTGTAAGGTCCTATCGCGCTGTTCATTTGTACGCGATAACCGCGATTCACATGCACCTTACCGGCATCGTCTACCCAAGGCACACGAAATAGAATCACCCTTTCCGGTTCAACCATACGTTCAATAATACCCGCCTGCATATAGCGCGGGTTTTCCTGTAAAAAAGGCCATAATGAACGCAACACTTCCTCCACCGCCTGATGGAATTCAGGCTGCTCTGGGTCGCGTTGTTTAATATGGTTAAGAAAAGTATCAAGGGAGTAAGACATAAATATTTCCTGAGCACGAAGATGCTAACTATTTGTTGTATTAGCTGCATCTGCGCAAATAATAGTTAGTCTATTGTAAATTGCTACAAGTCGACTAGCTAGTCCCGTGAAAAAAAACTATACTTTCGCACGCAGGAGAGCGGTGACATAAACGCACCCGCCGAAGGCGCAAACTCCCATAAACGCTCAGGCTCATGTACTGCACTACCATTAATACGCCAACTGGAGAGCGGTTGCTCGACAACCCACCGAAGGGGCAAGCAGCATTGCTGCATAAACTCTCAGGTAACAGGACAGAGGGAGGGGCATTACAGACTGCAGGTGCTTTCTGATGCTTTCCTATATCTTCGTTATAGCCATTACCGCTGAAGCCATGTCCGGAGCACTAGCTGCTGGGCGGCGCAATATGGACTTGTTTGGCGTAGCCTTCGTCGCCTTTCTAACAGCTCTAGGCGGTGGCACAGTGCGCGACATGCTGCTAGGCAACTACCCCGTTACCTGGACTCAACACCCACTTTACATCTACCTCACCATCGGTGCCGGCATGTTCACAGTAGTGATTGCTAAGTATATGCGCCGGTTAAACCGCCTGTTTTTACTTGTCGACTCAATGGGCTTAGTGGCTTTCACCATCATTGGCTGCAATATCGCCATAAAACTGGATTACCACCTCACCGTTGTCCTTATGGCAGGCATGACCACAGGTATTTTTGGCGGCATCTTGCGCGACATCATGTGTAACCGCACTCCACAAGTCCTTCGTCACGAGTTATACGCAAGCGTTTCGTTTATGGTCGCTATTCTATACTTGGGGCTTATTTACTTGCAGGTGAATGAAAACATCAACCTGCTCATTTCCTTTGTTTTTGGCCTCACCCTGCGTTTATCTGCCTTAAAGTGGAAGTGGTCTCTACCTGTATTCTCCTACTCTCCTGGGCGCTGGAATGATTAGTTTATAAAGACTGTTTTGAACAGCTCCGCTCCTGCTTTCTAAATAAAAAAACCGCACACCAAGAGCTTTTCACTGTCTAAGATGTACGGTTCAGCTATTTAGCTGCACAAAAGGAGCGTTAACATGCTACAAACTATTGCTATTATTTTAGTGGTGCTCTGGCTTTTGGGTATAGTCAGCTCATACACCATGGGTGGGTTCATCCATATTTTGCTCGTCATTGCAGTGGTAGTTATTATACTGCGCTTGATTCAAGGTCGTCGTCTTTAACCCGCGAAGGCTGTTTTTTCTTCAAGCAGATAAATAGCGGCACTCTGTGGGTGTGACCTAATTAAAAATGAGTCTTAGTTTTTGCAAGCATCTAAAAACCTCTGCAGTACTTATCTGTAGGGGTTTTTATTGGGTGCTCGCTTGATGGTTGGGCGCTGACCTAGTCTACTTCGCGCCTTTCTTGGTGTTCACCCTTCGACTATTAGTTACTTTCACTCACTTCAGTGTATGAACTAAACCTGCACGCATAAAAAAACCCCTGCAGAGCTAATCTGCAAGGGTTTTTTATTAGGCGCTTGACGGTGACCTACTCTCACATGGGGAGACCCCACACTACCATCGGCGATGCATCGTTTCACTACTGAGTT
>Ga0172382_10000054_pt1 | contig 173198 bp, 167 predicted proteins | sample Leawel138RmetaG_FD_122245 | JGI IMG/M metagenome (GOLD analysis project Ga0172382, IMG submission 122245) | Leachate microbial communities from a municipal landfill in Southern Ontario, Canada - Leachate well 138R metaG | ecosystem: Engineered > Solid waste > Landfill > Unclassified | place... | reverse complement strand
TTCGACCGAAATTTTACTTTGTTTTATCTTGTTGAATGTTTCGTTTCCGTTGAAAATATCCCACGAAAGCGACAATCCTACCATAAATCCGTTGGCTCCGAATCCGACTATATCTTTATCGTTTAGGTTGTATTCTCCGAAAGCATTTAATCTCGGGAGCAATTCTTTTTTATTCATCGAAACCATTTTGTTTTGGGCTTCCAATCCTGATTTCATTGCTAAAATATCCGCTCGGTTTTCAGAGAAATTTGAGTTTTCGCTAAACAGCACATTTTGAGTTAATGCTTCCGTAGGAATGTAAATTTCAACGGAATCTTTTCCCATTAACCACGATAAATAATCGGACAAGTTGGAAATGTTGTTGTCGATTTCGATTTCTTTGTTCTGCACTTCGGTCAGTCCGACCTGCACCATCAGCACATCAGACGGTTTTGCATAACCCTGCTTTTCCATATTTTGGGTATTTCGCAAAACTTCCTGATAAGCCGAAATTCCTTTTTGAACCGCTTCTTTGGTTTCGTACAAAAATTGCAGATTCGTATAGGCTTTTTTGATTTCGACCGCAAGCATTTCTTCTGCAAACTGCTTTTGGTATTCGGTTGCTTTGACTTTTTCTTTGAGTGCTTTCCGAGCCGAAAAAACATCAAAATTCAGAATCGGTTGCTGAACAGAAAATTTAGTATTGAAATGATACATTTCATCCGGATTGTTTAGCAAAACAGGATTAAAATCGGCTTGGGTAACGACTTTTTGCTGTAATTTAAATCCGAAAGAATTCAGAGGGTCATTCGTATAAAAACCTGTGTGTCTTACGGAAATTTTAGGTAAAAATCCAGAAAGCGTTCCAGAAAGTTCCGCATTTGAAAAGTCGATTTCGTGTTGTTGGACTTTGAGTTGTGTATTGTTTTCTTTCATAAGGTCAATAGCCTGTTGAAGTTGTAAAGGCTGTTGAGCAAAGACACTGCCTGTCAAAAATCCGAAAATAGTAAGTAGTATAAATTTTGCATTCATAAACGAATAAGTTTAATTTCTGATGCAAAATTCCGACTTATGTTCGGGCTGTAAAGTTACATTGGTTACAGAAGGACTTAAAAACTTAAATGCCGACTAAATAATCGGCATTTAAAGTTATTCTGTGTTAAGTTTTGTTTCCCATTCTGCTCCACTTATATCGAGTAATTTTAAGGTATAATTTCCTTTTAGCTCAGTAAGAGAATCATCTATAAAAGAAAGTGTTGCTTTTGCTCCCAAAGGTAATACTAAACTGTGTTTTCCCGATTTTACTTTTGCAACATAATAATTATGAATCTGATTCGGATTTAAGGTTGCCAAATCTTCTTGATTTTGTTCAAAAACAATGTTGTTATCTTGATCCAAAAGTTTAATTCCAATTAAAAACGAACCATAAACATCGGCTCCTTCGTCTCTAAAAACATTAAAAGACAAGCTGTTGTTTTCTATTTTTGCATTAGTAATGGTTACGTGGGGTTTAACAGATAAATTATGTAATGTTCCATAAACTCCTCCGTGAAAATACTGATTGGTAAATAAGGTTAATCCGAAGATGAAAACCGAGCCGATAAGTACAATTTTCGGAATTAATCGCTCGTTAATAGGTAATTTTCCGGAAGCAAAAAACCCGAAATTTTTCTTTTTTGTAAAAGATTTGTTTTTGCTTGTAAAATAATTGTCTAAAGAGAATCTTCCTCCTCCGGTAAAGAAGATGACAAATCCTGAGGCTACTCCTAATACTCCGATTTGCCATTCGTCAAGACAGGTAGTACCGAGCCAACCTGACCCGAGTAGAATTCCCATAGCCAAAAAAAACATTCCGATACTCATTAGTCGGGTATAAAATCCGAGTATCAAAAACAAGCCGACGATACCTTCGATAATCGTAAAGGTTACCATGGCATACCAAAGTTGGTCTGGATTAGAGACTAAATGTTCGATAAGAGGTTTGATTCCTAAAGCATTGGGGAGGAAGTGGTTGAATTTTTCTCCGATATATCCTGCTTCATCAGGATTGAGTTTGTTTTCTAAAATAAGTCTTCTCCAAAAAGCAGAAAAATAGGTCCATCCGGCAACCCAACGAAGGGCAGTAGTGAACATTCCCGAATATAAATAGGCTTGATTATTCATAATAAAATTGATTTTGATAAAAAATATAAGAATCAGACCTTACAGTTTTGAACCTGAAAAGTCTTTAAAGGCATTATAATTTCTTTAAAAAAATCAAAGTCGATATTGCTGGTGTAGAATATAAATCGGAACAGTAGAAGATAAAGTTTGTCCGGCAAAAGGTAGGTTTACAAGTTTTTTGGTTAGCGATAAGTAAACATCTTGAAAAAAAACGTGTTTCGATATTTTTTGCTGAACAACCGAAGTTTCTTGAGATAATTTCTCGGTTACTGTTTGGCAAGTTGTGGTTTTGTTCGGCTTATTAACATTTTCGTAAGTAGAAATGTTTAATACCTTTTTGAGATCTTGTTTTGCAGAACAAGGCAAAACCAAACTTATCATCAAAATAGCGATAAGCCAACGAAAAGTAATATTTTGGTGTAGCCAATTCATCTGAGTGCAAGTTTACGGAGAAACAAATAAAAAGGCTGTTAGGGATTTGCCAAAAGGTAGTTAATTTATTTTAGCCCAACCACAAATACCCCAAATAAATCAGAATCTGAACAGTAAAAATAATCAGCCCTGCCAAAAAGGCTTTTCCGCTTATTTTCCAGAGTGATTTGATGTTAATTTTGAGTCCGATGGTAGCCATTCCGATATTCAGTAACGTATCTCCTGATTTGGATAAGAATTTAATCGTTTCGGAGTTCAAAATTCCGATTTGAGAAATCAATACAGCCAATAAAAAGAATAAGATAAAAAGCGGAAACTTGAGTTTTGTACCGTCTGCTTTTTTGCGAAACAAAAAATAAACGATCAGTAAAAAAGGAACTAAAAATGCTACTCTTCCCATTTTTACTACGGTTGCTATTTGTCCGACTTCAGGATTAATAGCAAATGCAGAACCCACCACGTGCCCGACAGATTGCAGGATTCCTCCAAGAAGAATTCCGGTTTGCACCTGCGAAAACGACAACCCGACAGCTATTAGCGGAAGCAAAATCATTCCCATCAGCCCGAGTAGATTGATAACAGCCATTGAAATTCCCGTTTCTTCCTCTTTGGCCTGAATGAGCGGTGCTGTAGCTCCAATTGCAGACGAACCACAAATAGCACTTCCTGCTCCGAGTAACCAAAAGAGTTTTCCGTCTTCTTTTCCCATCAATTTCTGTAATAGCAAAGCCAGCAGCACAATAACAATGATACTTCCAAATATAATTGTTAGTGTCGATAATCCGATTTCTTTAAATTTAGATATTTCAAATCCAAAACCGATAAAAACAATGGCTGTTTCTAAAATGTATTTTTCGCTCCAAGCAACACCATTCAAAAAAGGTGAGAAATTGGGCAAAGACTGACGGATAACAACTCCCAATATCAAAGCCAACAAAGCCGTACCTATATTAGGAATATAGCCCGATAGGAAAGAGGCAGTAAGCATAATTACTACCGCAAGTGCAATACCGTAAAACTTTTTTTTGAACATTTATTATTGATTGTTTCGAATATAATCAACTAGTTCTTTGGGTAGAAAAAGTTTGTTTTTGTTTCCTAAAACAAGTCTGTCAATGTGTCCCATCTTTGTTTTGTTGTCAGCAATAAAATGGATGTGAATATAGGAATCATGATGGGTAAAAATTTGCTGATGTTTGGTTGAGAAATATCCGATAATTTCGCCTTGAGCGTTATTTTCGACATATTTTCCTTGTCCTTTATGAGCATCATGCCTTGACTTTACGAGGGTTCCTTCGGGCAGGTTTTGAATATGGAAATCTACAGTATCAAAAATTCCTTTGAGTTTAAAGGTAAATGGGTCGTCAAAATTTTTTCTGTAATGGTCAATAAAACTTTCTAAGTCTTTCATGGTTTTGACTTCTTCTGGAAGGGCAACTTCTTCCCATTCAGCTACATTAGAATACACAAAAAACGGAGCTTTGACCTGAAATGTTTCTTCCATTTTTATAGAACCGTCAGGATTTACAGAAGATAGGTATGATTTTCCGTTTATCACCAAAAGTTCTCCTTTGAGATATTCTTTTGGGCCTAATCCGTACAAATTGGCTTTGTTTGGAATCGTGTCTAAAAAAATTGTTCCGTAGAGTTTCCCTTCTTGCATCACGTTTTTCATGGCTCCGCTCACTTTTACTTGATGATTTTGAGCATGTAAAAACGTAAATCCGATGACAAATAACAGAATGGTATAAAAATAGTTTTTCATAATTAGATCTAACTTTTTTGATGCATTATTTTTCCAATGCTCCTTTCCAGGAAAGGATTCCGCCTTTAAGGTCATAGATTTCTTTGAACCCCATATCTTCTAGTATTTTTCCTGCTTTTGCACTTCTTGCTCCGCTTCTGCAATAGATATAAATCGGTTTATCTTTATCAAAATTTTCCATTTTAGCTTTAAAATCAGCCGATTGTACATTGATGTTTTGAGCATTTTTGATGTGACCGTCTTGGTATTCTTGAGGGGTTCGTACATCAATAACTGTAACCTTATTTCCAGAGGTAACTTGTTCGTATTGAGCCGAATCTAATATTTTGAAGTGCTCTGTTTCCTGTCCTTTGCAAGACATCAAAAACAAGCTTGTAAATAGGATTAAAAATAGTTTTTTCATCTGTTCTTTTTTATTTGTTTTTAATTGGTCAGATGGAATTTACCATTGAACATTTCGGTTGGTATCAACTTAATTGTTATGGTTCATTTCATCATTTTTTTAGCCACGGATTAAATGATTTTAAGGATTATTAAAATCATTTTAATCCTTGAAATCTGTAGCTATTTATATATTTTCGTTAATTAACCTTTCCAATTCGTTAGCTGAAAAGACAGCTGATTGTCTCCATCTAATTTCTCCGTTTTTAAAGATTATTAGTGTGGGTACGCTCCGAACCTGATATTGAGCGGCTGCTTGTGGGTTTTTGTCCACATCAATTTTTACGATTTGAGCTTTGTCTCCAATGCGTTGTTTTAATTCTTCTAATATGGGTGCTTGCATTTTGCATGGTCCACACCATTCGGCAAAAAAATCGACCAAAACGGGTTTGTCCTGCGCTATAAGTTCTTGAAATGTCATTTTTTTTAAAGTATTAAGATGAAAGTATTAAGACTTGTTTTTTTGTGGTTTGAATAGCGAAAATAACAATCCTCCCATTGCAGAACCATAGAGAGTACTGTTGGTCGGGTTTGATGTAATGGCACAACTTCCCGAAAGGCAACCTACGTATCTCCAATACAGATAACCTGTTAAAGCTCCGACCAATATTCCCACAAAAACCAATATGTTTTTTCTGATAAAATTCATTTTTTTTTTTGTATAATGTATTGCTGTATGTTGTAAGCCTGGAGATTATACGGTTTTACAACATTCAATCAATCAAAGCTCAAATTCCACATTCCTCGAAACTCGCCCAATTCATATCCGATTGCTTGATCCTGAGGGTATTTCGCTCTGATGAGTTGTAAGGTTTCGGGCGAAATATCTGTTTGTGGTTTTCCGTGGCATTGTAGGCAATCGGGCATTGCTATAGGGATTGATTTATAATAATACACCGTATTGTTTTCCTGTAAAATCAATTGATTATTGTCGGGATTGTTCTTTAATTCTTTCCAAGCCTTTTTGTCGATTTCTGTCTGAAGTTGGTTCTGCGGATTACGACTTTTGTCGGTTAGTCGTTTGATTTTATGAGCGTATTTATTAGATAGTGAATCGGTCAAAAACAGAGCCTTTTCACTACAAAAATCTACCGCTTGCATTGTTCCGCCTTGCTGAATTTGCTTCCCTACATTTGATAGTAAAACCATTTGAGCACTTTGAGTAATGCTATCGCCTAAAGCCAAATATTCTTCCTTTTCAGAGAGACTCAAACTCTTAGAATTGTTGCATCCGACAAGGAAAATTAAAAGCGATAGATAAAAAAATGGTTTCATATACAATTATTTTACTTGGTCATAATCAATTTCTTTCTGCTCCTTTTTTGTGTTTCTGAGTGTTGGAGTCTGGCAGCCCGAAGTACCGCAACCTACGCTTACCAAGGGCATCAAAGCAAATAGTCCTCCTAAGAACACAAACATCCATTCTTGGGCTATAATACCTTGAACTACTACAAAGATACCAACTACAAGCCGTAAAAACCGAATGATATTCCAATTTTTAAGATAATTTTTCATTGTTTTTGTTTCATTTTCGGGTTTCTAATTACCCGTTAGTGAATTTCTCTACATTTCTCCAACCGCCTCCGTTGATTACATTTTCAAAACCGTTACGATTTAGAATGCTTTTAGCAGAAGCACTTCGCATACCACTGGCACAAAACACCACGATAGTTTTATCTTTTTTGAGTTTCCTTAACTGACTTGAAAGTTGGTCTAAGGGAATGTTTACAGAACCTTTGATGTTACCTGAGGCAAATTCGCTTTGTGAACGAACATCAATCAAAACAGCTCCATTTTTGATAGCTGTTGATAGATTTTCTGAGCCTGCTCCAAATAAATTTTTAAATAATCCAAACATAATATTATAGTATTTCTGGGGTTAATGTGATTGTTGTTTTCATCGAATTGGTGACCAAACAGTTTTCTTTTGTTTTTTCGATTACCCGTAACATACGTTCTTTTTGTTCTTGATTTACAAGTTTTACTTTTGGGAAAATTTCGGCTTGGGTAATCAAGTATTTTCTATCGACAAGTTCTAATTTGATGTTGGTTTTGCATTCAAAATTCTCAAATTCTACTCTTGAGTTTTCGGCAATAGCCAGAAATGTTGTCATAAAACAACTGCTGATAGCTGCTGCATAAAAGTGTTCGGGTGACCAAAAGTTTGGCACTCCGTTGGCAAATTCAGGTGGAGTGGCACATTCGATTTTGGTATCTAAATCAGGCGAAGAAACTTCTCCAATTCGGCCTTCTTTCCATTTTAAATCGACTTGGTATGAATGTGTTTGTGACATAATTAGTGTTTTAGTTTTATGGCACAAAAATAGGAAGCAACAAAAACTTATACAGTTACTTTAGTTACAGAAGCGTAATTTTGTTTCTACCCAGTTGCAAAGCTCCAGTTTCTTCTAATTGTTTTAGAAGCCTGGAAACGACTACTCTTGCCGTTCCGAGTTCGTTAGCCAATTGTTCGTGTGTAGTAAGAATGACTTTAGAATTGTTGAGTTCCGCTTTTTTGTGAAGTAATTTCAATAGTCTTTCATCTACTTTCTTAAAGGCAATCGCATTGACAATGTCTAAAAGTTCTTCAAACCGTTTGTGATAGAGTCTGAAAATATAATCAAGCCATTGCGGATATTCTTTAATAAAAAGCGAAACTTTTTCGATGGGTAAGAACAAGATTTCTGCATCTTCTTCGATTTCGACTTTCACTTTACTGGTTTCGTTGTGGAGTCCTCCCAAAAAAGACATAATGCAACTTTCTCCGGCTTTGATGTAATACAACAGAATTTCTCGTCCGTCTTCTTCGGTTCTGATGACTTTGATACTTCCTTTGATTACAATAGGGATGGAACGAATATTAGAGTTTTCGTTCATCAGTATATCTCCGACTTTATATTCTTTGGAGATTCCGTGTTTATATAGTTTTTCTACAAGTTCAGGTGAAGACTTGAATTCTGTAATTTCTTCGAGATGTTCCATACGGCGAATTTACGTTTTTTTGATAAGAATAAAATTTATACCTAAAAAACTTCTCATATATATATATATATCTTCCCGATACAAAGCTCTTCAAAAGCTATGGTCTTTTATTAAAAATTATAGTCGTGTCCTGTTGAAGAAACTCTATCTAATCTGCACTTTTTCGAAGTGTTTCAATGTCAAACTTTTTCATTTTCATAAAGGCTTCGGTTACTTTTTGAGCCTTTTCGGGAGTGTTCATTAACTCTTTCAGAATACTCGGGACAACCTGCCACCACACGCCATATTTGTCTTGTACCCAGCCACACATACTTTCTTTACCTCCACTAGCAAACGCACTCCAATAATGGTCGATTTCTTCTTGTGTATCACATTCAATCACAAAAGAGTTGCCTTCACTAAAGTCAAATTTGTGTTTTTCAGCACCACCACTCATGGCATTAAATAGGTAATTATTGAGTTTGAATTGCGTGAAAAGCAAGTTTTCACCATCAGGAAAAGGATATTCCATCAGTATTTTACTGTCTTTAAAAACCGAAGTATAAAACGTTGCTGCTTCTTTCACCTGCATAGCTTTTTCGTTTGTAAAAAGCAAAGCAGGCACAATTTTTTGAGGATGGTTGATCGCATCGACATCCAACTGCCAATTCACTCCGAATTTGTCTTGGACCCAAGCATATTTTTCGCTCCAATCATATTTGTCTAGAGGAAAAAGCACCATTCCACCTTCAGATAATTTACGGAATAAACTTTCGATTTTGCTATGATCGCCTCCACAATACACAAAATAAGAAACAGCAGAAGTTGGATTAAATTGACTGCCTCCATTGAGTCCCATAAAACGTACTCCGTTGAGCTCGAATTCTACAACCAAAGGGTTTTCAGAAGTGATTTTCGAATTGTCAAAAACGTTTACATAAAATTCGGCTGCTTCTTTAGCGTTGTTGTCAAACCAAAGACAAGGGTAAATGCTTTTGTTCATAGTGCTTAATTTTGTTGTGTTGTTTTACTTCTCAGAAACAACATAACGATGGCTGTTGTCAGGATTCCCATCATCAGAGCTCCTGTGAATCCGTAAATAACATAGTTAGCGTAGTTGAATTCAGCTGTGGCATCTTCTGTAGTTTTATAATACCCTAATTCTACCGAACGTTTAATGATATTCGGGAAATATTCGGGAGAAATTACGTAAGAGGTTATCCATTGTGTGAGCGGACTTAGAATAGCAATAAAGACTGAAACAATTAGTCCAGAAATTAGTCCTTGTTTGTAGGTCATTTGTCCGTTGTAAAAGTTCTTCTTTTTGTCTTTTAATGTCATAATCATCATCAAAATGGCAGGAATAGCAAACAAATTAGTGAGATACATGTGGTAGTCAATGTGTTCTCCGTGTAATCCACTTAGTTTTTCTAATAACATCCAAAGCAAGGACACTACAGAAAAAATGACAGCCCATTTGATTTCGATTTTAATGTTTTTCATAGCGTTTGGTTTTTGGTTAATAATTAAGCTTTTCCATATTTGGAATGGAGGAATTCGATATTGCGTCTCATCAATTCTTTCAACACATCAATATTGATGTCTGAGAGTTTTTTGACGTAGATACAAGCTTTCCCCATTTTGAACTTTCCTAGCTTTTCGAGCATTTTATCTTGAGCTCCATCGCCCATATAACCCGAGAAAACATAGAGTGAAATAGCTGCTTTTCGGGGTGAAAACCCAATAAGCGGTGCCACACCTTCATGACCACTGTCATATTTGTAGTGATACTTCCCAAAACCGATGATGCTTGGTCCATACATTTTGGGTTGAATGCCTGAGATTTCTTCCATAATTTTCAGAAGCTCAAAGCTGTCTTGCTTTTTCTGTTCGGTATCTGCGAAGTTGTTGATAAATTCTTCAACACTTTCATCGGTTATTTGTGTTTTGTTTTTAGCCATAGTTTTATTAGTTGAAAATGGAAAATGGAAAGTTGAAAATTATTTGTTTAGGTTGTTTTTAGTCGTTTTTACAATAGAAGCTAAGAGTTTGACTAATTCTTCTGAAAATGGATAAATTGAATTGAAAGTTGTCAAATCAATATAAGAACTGTCTTTTAACAACATTAACCAGTATAGCGTTTCGTTTGCTTCTTTTAAGGCAATGTTCATTTTGTGTAGAAAGTCTGCTTTACTTTGAGCGTGTTCTGCTTCACGGACAAGTGCCCCAATTGCCGTTCCGCTTCTCAATAGTTGTTTTGATAAAATAAATTCTTTTTGAGCGACAAGCAATTTATACACCTCAATAATTTTCAAGGCAAAGGTATAAGACTTATTATATATCACATTTTCTGTAGCCATATTAATACATTTTCAACTTTCAACTTTCAATTCTCCATTTCTTAATTATTTATATTTATCGTGTAGCCCCACTCCTTGCAGAATCATCGGAATTATTTTCTCTACTCGTTTGATTTTGGTTGCCTCTTGTTTGGCTTCGTTGATGTAAAGCGTATATTCTTTTTGTTTGCCTGAGGTCAGTTTTTCAAAGGCTTCTTTAAGTTTTTTATTTGTTTTGAAAGCTTCGAGCAAGAGTTCGGCAGTAGGCACGGGGTTTACAATCGCTTCAAAGACTTCTGAAACAGGTTTTTGAATCTGCAAAGTTGCTTGAGCTGTAAGTTTCATAGTTTTATGTTTTAATGTTTGATGCAATAAGAAGTAATCTTTATTATTTTATGCTGGTTGTTAAACTCATAAATATCACAAGCCGAAACTGATGAGATAAGCTCACTATCTCTTATAAATTGAGCTGTTCCCATAACGACTATTTTATTATAATCTGAAATTGTATCTTGAATTTCAAAGTTTGTCGTAATCGAATTGAAATAGTTTTTTACTTGTTCACAATGATTTACAACATCTTTTTTACCCTTAAATTCAGCTTCTCCGAGAATTATCCAAACGATATTTTCATCTAACTCATCAAACACATGTTCGAACTCTCCCACAGAAAAAGCTTCAGCAATCGAGTCTATATTAAATCGATTATGAGCTGCCAATGTGGTTAAACTAAACATCTTTCAAATTTATCTTGGATTAGAGAAATTAATCATCCAACACACGCCAAATTTATCAACAAACGACCCGAAATAATCACCCCAAAACATATCTGCCATTGGCATTTCTATTATTCCGCCTACTGAAAGTTCGTTAAAGATGCGGTCTGCTTCTTCTCGGGAATCGGGTGTGATGGAAATATAATTGTTATTTCCTTGTTTGAGCACGTGTCCTTGGCTTGGTAAACAATCAGAAGCCATTAAAAATTGTCCGTTGCCTATAGGTAGCCCCACGTGCATGGTTCTGTTTTTTTCTTCTTCAGGGAGGTTTTCTGTTCCTGGAGCATCGCTCATTTTCTGGATAAACAACTCTCCTCCAAAAACAGTTTGATAAAAACGAAATGCTTCTGCTGCATTTCCGTCAAAGTTTAAATACGGATTTAATGTCATAATTATTTAGGAGTTAGGTCCCGATAGTTATCGGGACTCAATTGATTAATAACTACGACAAAAATAAAACAGGAAAATAAAAACAAACTTGTCATAAGACAAGAAATGAAAAAATGCATTAAATTTCTTTCCGGATTCTACTGAAAGAGGTGTCTGTAATTCCCAAATAACTGGCAATATACTTAAGCGGAGATTGCAAAATCACTTGTGGTTTTTCTTTAATCAGATTCTCATAGCGGTCTTTGGCCGAAGTGGTAATGATCTCTAAAGAACGTTGTTTAGACTGAAATAATTTTCCGGTCATCCAGAGTCGTCCCCATTCCGGGAAACCACCTATAGAGTGAAATAATTCTTGGAAAACATCAAAATCTATCTTCCAACAAACACAATCTGTAAGGGCTTGAATGTTCTCCTGAGCGGGAATTCGTTGAAAAAGCGAAAGCACTTCTATAACCACATCATAATTACAGAAAAAATCAGTAGTGATGTCGTTTCCGTTATAGTCATAAGCGTACGAACGAATGAGTCCGCTTTGTAGAATCATATAATTGTTTGAGATTTCGCCTTCTTTGAGAATAAAATCACCTTTTTGAAAATGAATCTTTTGATGGGCATTAATTATTCGATTCAGCTCATCATTATTGATAAGTGGATGTTGGTAAACTTGGGAAAGTAATTGGTTGCTCATACTATCAATTTCGGAACACTAATGTAGTAAAAATGAACTTTTATTGAAAAGTATTTTTAAAAAAAATTAAACTAATTCCAGATTATATGAGAATAATTACTGTTTTTATTCGTTTCTCCTTATAAAATCAAAATCTAATTGTTTTTTGACCAAATCTGCATTTTTGACTTTCACCCAAAGCTCATCGCCTAATTGAAGTATGTTTTTAGTAATTTCTCCAACCATAGCATATTGCTTTTCGTCAAAAGTATAGTAATCATCTTTGAGGTCACGAACGCGAATCATTCCTTCGCATTTATTAGAAATAATCTCTACATAAACTCCCCATTCGGTAACTCCCGAAATCACAGCCAAAAACTCTTCGTCTTTATGATCTTGCATATACTTTATTTGCATATATTTGACACTATCTCGCTCTGCACTTACTGCTAACATTTCCATATTCGAACAGTGCAGGCACTTTTCTTCGTAGACCTCTTCATTTACTGATTTTCCACCATCGAGATAATACTGCAAAAGTCTATGTGCCATCACATCAGGGTATCTTCTGATTGGCGAGGTAAAATGTGAGTAATAATCAAAAGCTAATCCGTAATGTCCGATATTATCAGTAGAATATTTAGCTTTGCTCATACTTCGAATGGCTAAAGTATCCACTAAATTTTGTTCTTTTTTCCCTTGCACATCAGCAAGTAATTTGTTAAGCGAAGAGGTTAGTTCTTTTTTGGATTTTAGATTTATAGAATATCCAAATTTTGAAATAATACCTTGTAGGGCCAATAATTTTTCGTCATCAGGTTCATCGTGAATACGATAAACAAAGGTTTTCTTTTGTTTTCCGATAAATTCTGAAACCTTTCTGTTGGCCAACAGCATAAATTCTTCAATCAGATAATTGGCTTCTTTTTGTTCTTTGAAATACACTCCGGTAGGTTCGGCATTTTCGTCTAAATGAAATCTTACTTCTACTTTATCAAACGAAATGGCTCCGTTTTGCATTCGTTTTTTACGTAAAATTTTAGCCAATCTGTCCAAAGTCAGAGTTGCATTTATGATATTTTTATCAACTTGATAAGATACTCCTGTCAAAGATATTTCAGCAGGAATAATATCTTTTTGAGTTTCGATGATGTGTTGAGCTTCTTCATACGAGAAACGCTTATCAGAATAAGTAACAGTTCGCCCGAACCATTGATTTACAATTTCAGCCTTTTCGTTGAGATCAAAAACAGCCGAAAAAGTATATTTTTCTTCTTCCGGACGAAGCGAACAAGCAAAGTTCGATAAGACTTCGGGCAGCATCGGAACCACTCTATCCACCAAATAAATGGAGGTTGCTCTTTGATACGCTTCGTCATCTAAAGGAGTTCCTTCCTGAACATAGTGCGAAACGTCTGCAATATGAACTCCGATTTGATAATTTCCGTTTTCCAGTACTTCAAACGAGAGAGCATCGTCAAAATCTTTAGCATCTTTCGGGTCAATGGTAAAAGTTAAGACATTTCGCATATCCCTACGCTTATTGATTTCTTGTTGAGTAATTGAAGTGTCTAATTGATTGGCAAAAGTTTCAACCTCAATCGGAAAATCGGACGGAAGTCCGTATTCTGCCAAGATAGCGTGCATTTCGGTATTGTGTTCTCCGGGTTTTCCGAGTACTTTAATCACTTTTCCGAAAGGAGAATCGGCTTTTTTAGGCCAATCCACTATTTTTACCAAAACCACATCTCCGTTTTCCGCTTCTCCGAATAAGTTTTTCGGGACAAAAATATCCGTGTACATTTTCGGATTAGCCGTGGTTACAAAACCAAAGTTTTTCTGAATGTTGATTACTCCTACAAACTCTTCTTTATGTCGTTCGATAATCTCTATAACCTCTGCCTCGGGACGTCTTCCTCTTCTTCGATTATAAATATATACCTTGACTTTATCTTTGTCCAAAGCGTGGTTGAGGTTGTTTAGCGGAACAAAAACATCTTCGGAGAGTTCGTCTGACATAAAATAAGCCGTTCTTCGCGAAGTCATATCAATAGTTCCGGTAATATAATCTTGGTTTTCGATGATTTTGTATTTACCTGTTTCGGGTTCTTCGAGATTTCCCTTGGCTTTTAGGAGTTTTAAGTCTTTGATAATCTGATTTCGACTTTGGGTGTCGTCCAATTCTAATTTGGCAGCAATCTGTTTGTAATTAAATGTTTTATCTGATTCTTTCGAAAGGATTTTCAGTATTTTATTGGTAAAGTCTTTTTCTTTTTTACCTAACTTAAAGTTTTTTTTCTTCTTCATATATCATTCTTTATTATTTGCATAGTTACAAAAATTAAGCCTACAATTGTTAAAAACCAAGTTATTTTTATGTTAGTTTTTGTATTTTTGAAAATAGTTTCAGTGTGTTAAGAAATAGTTACTGTAATATTTTATTAGTATTAATTATCTGTAAAGAACTAAATATAAAGATTATATCTGACTAACTTTACACTCGAAAGCAATGCAAAATATTTTTTACAAAAATGAAAAAGAAAGACATTAAGATTTTGTTGGTTGATGACGAGCAGGATATTTTGGAAATCGTAGGATACAACTTGTCCCAAGAAGGATACAAAATTATTACGGCTCATAACGGCAAGGAGGCTATAGCTAAAGCTAAAAAAGAGCAACCACATCTGATTATTATGGATGTAATGATGCCCGAAATGGACGGTATTGAAGCAGTAGAAGCCATTCGGAAAACACCAGAGCTAAACGATGTGATTATTACCTTTTTAACTGCAAGAGCAGAAGACTATTCGCAAGTAGCAGGATTTGATGTTGGAGCAGACGATTATATCACAAAACCTATAAAACCAAAAGTACTGGTTAGCAAAGTAAAAGCACTTTTAAGACGACTTAAAGACGAAAAACCTCAAGATACCATTTCACTTTCAGGCATAGAAATCAGTCGTGAGGAATACAAAATTATAAAAGATGGGCAAGAAATCATTTTACCTAAAAAAGAATTTGAATTGCTTTATCTTCTTGCCTCAAAACCCGGGAAAGTTTTCAAAAGAGATGAAATCCTCAGTAAAGTATGGGGAAATGATGTAGTAGTAGGAGGAAGAACCATCGATGTACACATCCGAAAACTCCGTGAAAAAATAGGAGAAGAAATGTTTAAAACTATTAAAGGGGTTGGGTATAAAATTGAAATTTAATCCAAGGTAATGGACATGCAATTAGACAACTAAGTAATACTGCTCACTATCAGTGATATATATTAAAAATATTACTTGCTTCGTTATAAGCACTTTCAAAACTTAAAATATTTGTACTTGTATTAATTTTTTCGGCTGTGAAGTACGAAAGCATTTTTTCGGTAGGCATATTTCCGGTCAAGTCGTCTTTTGCCATCGGACATCCTCCGAAACCTTGAATAGCTCCATCAAAACGTCTGCAACCTGCTTTATAAGCACTGTCAATTTTTTCAAACCATTTGTCGGGAGTGGTGTGCAGGTGAGCTCCAAACTCAATTTCGGGATATTTCGGAATCAGATTAGAAAAGAGATAATCAATAACTTGGGGAGTTGAACTTCCGATAGTGTCGGAAAGAGAGAGGATTTTAACTCCCATTTGTGATAATTTTTCTGTCCACTCCCCTACAATACCAACATTCCATGGGTCTCCGTACGGATTTCCAAACCCCATAGAAAGATAAGCCACTACTTCTTTATTTGTTTTATAGGCTATTTCGAGGATTTCATTAAGCGTAATAATGGATTCCGCTATGGATTTGTGCGTATTTCTCATTTGAAAATTCTCCGAAATTGAAAACGGAAAACCTAAATATTGAATTTCTTTGTGATTACTGGCTTGCTCCGCACCTCTCGTATTGGCTATAATAGCCAAAAGTTTGCTATTGGTTTGGGATAAATCCAATCCTGCCAAAACTTCGGCTGTATCCTGCATTTGCGGAATAGCTTTAGGAGAAACAAAACTTCCAAAATCAATAGTATCAAACCCGACACGAAGCAAAGACTGTATATAAGTAATTTTTTTTTCGGTGGGAATAAACGTCTTGATGCCTTGCATTGCATCTCTTGGACATTCTATGATTTTGACAGTTTTCATAAGCTACAAAGATACTCTTAAATCCTTTGAACACAATAATATTAAGATAGCTTTTCTGTTATAATGGAATATTTCCGTGTTTGCGTTTTGGAGTTTCTACCTCTTTATTCTCAAGCATTGAGAACGTTTTGATGAGCTTTCTTCGAGTTTCGTTTGGCATAATTACCTCATCGATAAATCCTCTTTGAGCGGCTCTGTATGGAGTCGCAAATTTACGTGCATATTCTTCTTCTTTTTCCAATAATTTCGCTACCGGATCTTCCGCTTCTGCGATTTCTTTTTTAAAGATAATTTCTGATGCTCCTTTTGCTCCCATTACCGCAATTTCAGCAGTTGGCCAAGCATAGTTCATATCTGCACCAATGTGTTTCGAGTTCATTACGTCATAAGCACCTCCATAAGCCTTACGAGTAATTACTGTTACTTTTGGCACAGTAGCTTCAGATAGCGCATACAATAATTTTGCTCCGTGAACGATGATTCCGTTCCACTCTTGGTCTGTTCCCGGTAAGAATCCCGGAACGTCAACCAACACTAATAACGGTATGTTGAAAGCATCACAGAAACGAGTAAAACGAGCAGCTTTGGTTGAGCTATTTACATCCAAACATCCGGCTAAGAACATTGGGTTGTTGGCTACAATCCCGATGCTTCTACCACCCAAACGGGCAAAACCAACTACGATGTTTTCTGCGAAATTCTTGTGAATTTCAAAGAAGGAATCTTCGTCAATGATATGATTGATAACCTCTTTCATATCGTAAGGTTTGTTGGAACTATCCGGAATAATAGTGTCTAAAGCTTCTCTGATTTCGTCATTTGGCGAATAAGGATAGTTTGGTGGTAATTCTTGATTGTTTTGAGGTAAGTATGAAAGGAGTTTTTTTACATCTTCCAGACATTCTACATCATTAGCAGATGTCGTATGAGCTACTCCCGATTTGGTTGAGTGAGTCGAAGCTCCTCCTAATTCTTCTGAAGTTACGGTTTCGTTAGTTACGGTTTTTACTACGTTTGGTCCGGTAACGAACATATACGAAGTATTTTCAACCATCATGGTGAAATCTGTCATAGCTGGCGAATATACAGCTCCTCCGGCACAAGGCCCCATAATAGCAGAAATCTGAGGAATTACTCCAGATGCCTGAACGTTTCTGTAGAAAATATCAGCATAACCACCCAGTGAGCGAACTCCTTCTTGAATTCTCGCTCCTCCAGAGTCGTTAAGCCCAATCATTGGGGCACCTACTTTGAGCGCCATATCCATCACTTTACAGATTTTCTCAGCATGAGTTTCTGAAAGCGAACCTCCAAAAACAGTGAAATCCTGAGCAAATACATAGACTAAACGTCCGTTGATGGTTCCGTATCCTGTGATTACTCCGTCTCCAAGATATACTTCTTTATCCATCCCGAAGTCTTTCGTACGGTGAGTAATAAACATTCCGATTTCTTCAAACGAACCTTCGTCTAACAAATATTCGATACGCTCACGAGCAAAAAGTTTCTTTTTAGCATGTTGAGCATCTATTCTTTTTTGACCTCCACCCAGTACGGCTTCAGCCTTTTTGGTTTCTAATACTTTTACTTTATCGTTCATAATATTTTGTTTTTTGCCTCTGATTTTTTGCCACAGATGCACAGATATTTTTTTAAAAATAAATTAAAAATTTCGCAGATATTTAAACAAATCTAAATGTTATATATCTGTTACTAAATCTATAAAATCAATCTTTTATACTGTAATTTATCTTCATTAAAATTCACTATTAAAGCAACCTTGTTTTGTGATACTTTTAGATAATTTAATGCTTGAGCAATATGTTCATCAGCAAGTTTTCCTACACTTTTTATTTCTAATATTATATTACCAAAAACTACAAAGTCTGCATAAAATTTATGTGGTAATATATTGCCTTTATAATTTACCGAATACTCTTTTTCTCTTTCAAAGAAAATATTTTCACTTTTAAACTCAACTTCTAAAGCGTCTTTATAGACAATTTCAGAAAAACCTTTTCCTAAATTGTTATGGACTTCCATACAAATTCCAATAATCTTATATGTTTCGTTTTGTAAAGGAAAATTCATGTCAAATTTGTCTTTTTCTGCCACAGATGTACAGATATTTTTATTTGAATGTAAAACATTCGAAATCTGCGTTATTGCTATATATTTTATTACTAATGAAATCTGTGCATCTGTGGCTAAAATATTTGTGGTTGCAAATTAATTCGGCAATCTAACAATTTTTTTATCTTCTAAATATTGTTTAAAAGCCACAAGGGCTGCAATTTCTGCCTCTTTTGTGATTTCTTCTTTAAGCAAATCTGCGCTGTAATATTTCTTTACGAAATGCGTATCAAAATTTCCGCTACGGAACGCCTCGTGTTCAAAAACGAACTTACCGAACGGAAGTGTTGTGAAGATTCCTTCTACTTTATAATTTTCGATAGCTTTTAGCATTATTTGTAAGGCTTCATCTCTGTTTTTACCGTAAGCAATTAGTTTTGCTAACATCGGGTCATAATAGATAGGCACATCCATTCCTTGTTCGATACCGTTATCTACACGAATGCCTGTTCCTTCCGGAATTTGATAAACCGATAAATGTCCGATACTTGGTAAGAAATCATTCAAAGGGTCTTCAGCATATACACGAAGTTCCAAAGCATGACCTTTGATAGACAAATCTTCTTGTTTGATTGGTAACACCTCTCCTCTTGCTACTCTGATTTGCATCTCTACAAGGTCAATTCCTGTAATCATTTCAGTCACAGGATGCTCTACTTGTAGACGAGTATTCATCTCTAAGAAATAGAAGTTTTTGTTTTCGTCAAGTAAAAACTCAACGGTTCCTGCACCCACATAATCACAAGCCTGAGCTACTTTTACAGCTGCCTCTCCCATTGCTTTTCTGATTTCAGGAGTAAGCACAGCTGAGGGAGCTTCCTCTACTACTTTTTGGTGACGACGCTGCACGCTACATTCTCTTTCAAAAAGATGCACTACGTTTCCGTGAGTGTCTGCCATCACCTGAATTTCGATATGTCGTGGCGAACCCACATATTTTTCGATAAATACAGAACCATCCCCAAAAGCCGATGTAGCTTCAGAAATAGCTCTTTGCATTTGTGATTCAAATTCTTCTGCTTTTTCAACCACTCTCATTCCTTTTCCTCCACCTCCAGCAGAAGCTTTGATAAGAATCGGAAAACCGATTTGGTTGGCTACTTCTTTAGCTTTAGCTACATCTGTAATAGCTTCGTCTAGTCCGGGAACCATCGGGATGTCGTAAGCTTTTACAGCTTCTTTAGCTGCCAGTTTGCTTCCCATCATACGGATGGCTTTAGAACGAGGACCTATAAAGGTAATCCCGTTTTGTTCTGCTTTTTCAGCGAATTCAGCATTTTCAGACAAGAATCCGTACCCTGGGTGGATACCATCTACGCCTAATTCTTTACATACTTCGATGATTTTATCTCCTAATAAATACGATTGGTTCGAAGGTGCTTCTCCAATAAGTACCGCCTCATCAGCGAACTTTACGTGAGGTGCATTTCTGTCTGCTGTAGAATAAACCGCTACGGTTTTGATTCCCATTTTTTGAGCAGTTTGCATCACACGTAATGCAATTTCTCCTCTATTGGCAACTAATATTTTTTTCATTTTTTATTCAGATAAAAGAAAAAAGACCGTTTCACTGAAAGAAGAAAGATGTATCTTTTATAGCTTCTTTTTTCTTGGATCTTTTCTCTATAATTTATTATTCAAATTCGATAAGTAATTGTCCTTTATCTACAGCTTGTCCTTTGTTTACAGCAATAGACTTGATGATTCCGGCTCTTGGCGAAGTAAAACTGTTTTCCATTTTCATAGCCTCGAGAATCAGAAGGTTGTCGCCTTCTTGAACTTCTTGTCCTACTTCAACGCTAATTTCGAGAACTAATCCAGGCATCGGAGCTTTAATAGCGTTTACTTGCTTGGTAGCACCCACCTCAAATCCCATTTGTTTGATAAGTTGGTCGAGTGAACTAGCAAGGTTTACCTCATAGGTATTTCCGTTTACTTTTACGGTGTAGTTTTTAGCAAGGAAATCAGCGAGAGTTATTTCTGTTTTGTACGAACGGTTGTCTTTAAGTACGTGAAATTCAGAATCTCCAATCGACACAGCGTCTAAATTTTGGATGGAGGTTTCGTTTAAATCAAAAGTATCGGTTTTACCTACCGTTGCTTTATAATAATTCATAATTTACCTGTTTTTACGAAAGAGGTAAAAGTATAAAAAAGTTATGAAGTTAGAAAGCTATATGATTAGAAAGTTTAAACATTACTGCACGGTCATCTTATAACCTCTATAAAAACTTATCAACTTCGTTTTTAAGTTCTTTAAGTTTAAAAGTTCTTTCGTAAAAACGTCTTTTGTCTTTGTTGTAAATAATCGTAATCGGGATAGAGCCCGACCAATGCGGATCAACTTTATTAATCCAAGCGTTAGGATTAGCATCGTCAAGTATGATTACTTCTGATCGGATATCATGTTTTTCGATAAAAGGAAATAATTTTTCTTCAATGTTATCTGCTTTGTCAAGCGAGACTAATAAAACATTTACCCCTTTGTGTTTGTAGGTAGTATTTATGGATTCGAAATGAGGTAATTCTTCCACACACGGACCACACCAAGTAGCCCAAAAATTTATCACGTAAACCTCGTCATCTTTAATATTTAGAAATTTTTCGAATTCGTCAAAATCATAATAAGGCACTCTTATTTCGTCATGTTTAAAAACTTCTTTCGGACTTGCATTAACCTTATCTATCACCAAAGTTTCTGTTTTACAAGAAACAAACATTAACGCCATCCCAACAAATAAAACTTTAAAAAAAATCATTTCGTACTTTTACTTCATGGTTTATCCCAAAGATAAAGAGGAATATTTAATCTATAATTACAATTAACAGAACTTTATATAGTGATAGAACATCCTTTATTTATCGTTTTTAATGCTTATTTTTCGTCCACATAATCTTGAAGATATGCAAAACGTGGTGTAAGTTTCCCGTTTTCGGTAATTTTTGCTCTTTGTAAAATTCCGTCTTGATCTCCGTTAAAGAAAGTAGGAATTACTTTTTCTATAAACATCTTTCCGAATCCTTCGCTAGCGTCTTTTGGAAGTTCACAAGGCAAATTGTCCACGGCCATAACGACAATGGCAGCAGGATGAGAGTAATCGACTTCTTTATGTTGCGCAGGATGATATCCGTAAATAGGTTCAGCAATAGTTGAAGCACGGATTGTACAAGCAATTGGACCTCCAATATCGCACGAAACATCCCCTACAACCTTAATTTTGTTTTGATTTGATTTGAGCATTTCTTTAGTCAGGATAAATGGAGCATTATTTCCGTAAAAATGTCCGGTTATCAGAACATCGGCTACTTTAGTGAATTTTTCGAAATCAGAAATGTATTCGGTTGGGTTGTCGTAAAAATCCTGTTTATCCAAAATTTTTCCGTCTTCGCGTTTGTTATAATCCAACACATCTGCTTTAACATAAACAGGACAGTCATAATTTTTTGTTAGAAAATCTTCAACCGAAACCTCTTTTATTTTCACACTATCCAATACATCTTTAATTCCTCGAGCTACTTTTCCTCTTCCTCCTGTGATGATGATTTTAATCGGAGGTAAGGTATGTCTTTTGATTGCTGAAATCAAAGCCTGTTGATCTGGGAGTGTTTCTGCTTTTGGCAAATTAAACAGCTCAAACTTGATTCCGAAAGCCCGAAATGTATTGTAAGCTCCAACTACTCCTGCATAATATCCGAAACCAATAAGGCGATTTTTGTTGGTATCTACAATGGTTTCGTGATCGTAAAGCTCAATATTTTTTTCTAAAATAGCTTGAAGTAACTTTTTGTTATAAGGCTGTTTTTTAATTGTATGCGAAAAGAAAAAGTATTTTTTATTTGGGATAAGTGCCTCAATCGGAACTTCTTTCACGCCTAATAAAACATCGCAATCCGAAATATCTTCGGTAACTTGGATTCCTTGATTTATATATTGCTCATCGGTAAAAATGCGAACATCAGAAGATTCAGCTACAATTTGAGCTTGCGGGAATTTTTCTTTAAGATTTTTGGCTTCTTGTGGTGAGAAAACCACACGTCGGTCAGGGGGAGATTTTCGTTCTTTGATAAGGGCAAATTTCATTTTTCAGCGGCTTTTTTTTAGAAAAAACAAAGATAAGGTTTTGTTTTGTCTTTTAGCTTCCTTCCTTTGGTTTTAGAAGGTAATTTTTATCTATTCCTAAATAAATTTGTATCTTTGGAGGGCTATTAAAGTTGTAACAGATATGGTTTCTCAGATTACACAAGGTATAAAAGTTTCTGTCATTACTAATTTTGAGGGAATTTTCTTCAAAAATTACAGGCTTCATTATGCCTTTACTTATCAGATTTCCATCAATAATCAGAGTAAAGATTCCGTTCAGTTACTTAGCAGGCATTGGGAAATATTAGATGCTCTAAACGATATGGAAACTGTGGACGGAGAAGGTGTTGTGGGAAAAAAACCTATTCTTAAATCAGGTGAAACCTACACATACAGTTCGGGTTGTCTTTTGGTATCTCCTTTTGGAGCGATGAAAGGGCACTTCACTATGGTTAATTTTACCACCTCAAAAAAGTTTAAAGTTACAGTTCCTATCTTTCGTTTGGGAGCTCCTTATGCTCTTAATTAGACCTTTTTTTTGATGAATTTTATTGACATTATCATAGGTTCCATATTGCTTTACGGTCTTGTAAAGGGAATCTGGAGAGGATTGTTTGTGGAGTTTGCTTCACTTATTTCGCTGTTATTGGGAATTCTAATTGCTGTTAAGTTTTCGGGTTTTACCGCTGATTTAATCAGAGATAAATTTTCTGATGATTTTGCTTATATCGAAATAACGGCTTTTGCCATTACGTTTATTTTAGTTGTGGTCGGAATTGTCTTGTTGGCAAAAGTGTTTACCAAAATAGCCGATTTCGCTGCTTTGGGTTGGATTAACCGATTGCTTGGCGGAATTTTCGGACTCTTAAAAATGGTTTTTATATTGAGTATTATTCTTCATTTTTTTCACAGAATAAATCAAAACGAAGCCTTAGTATCGGAAGAAAAACTAAACGAGTCTGTCCTGTATATTCCTGTTAAAGAAACATCAGAGGTCGTTTATCCTGTATTTTCCGAATGGTTTGACAAAGCAAAAGAAGAAATTGAGATTCAACCTTCTGAAACAGAAGAATAAAGAATGAAAATTACGAGTCCGTCGCTTTCTTTTTCTTTCTTCTTTTCAGAAAATGATCTATTACAAAATAACCTCCCAGAGCTATCAAAAACCATCGCAAGTACGATTTCGGCTCTCCGTCTCCTCCAACAGTTGTAAATACTCTATCCCAACGTACACCACCTTTTTCGGAATCATAACTCATCCAAATAAATACCGGTTTTCCGACAATATGGTCAGCCGGTACATAACCCCAATATCTACTATCTTCCGAAAAATTTCGGTTGTCTCCCATCATCCAATAATAATCTTGTTTTACCTGATAGGAAGTAACCGATTGATTGTTGATTAGGATTTCATCTCCGATTACTTTCAAATCATTATTTTCATATTCACGAATAATATCTCTATAAAAAGGAAGGGTTTCTTTATTCAGTTCCAGAACATCTCCTGCTTTTGGAATATAAATTGGCCCCCAGTTGCTTTCACTCCATGTTGGTTCTGTTTGAGGAAATATCCCTGTTCCTTCAGGTCTTTTTACTCTTTCAACACTTGCGACATTTGATTCGCTTCTAAGTTGAGCTTCTTGTTGTATGGTAATATTAGCCTGAACTCCGTCGATTTGAATACCTAATCTTTGCATTAAATCAGGATTGTTTATGTACCCTGAAGCATATACATTTGCTGTATCTCTTTTTTGCTCTGTCAGATGAACCTGATTTTTCGGATTTGCAAAATAATTTTTAACTGCCGTGTCGTCCCAAAAAGAAGCTTTTATCACATAAGTATATCCGAATAAATCCTTCTGATTTACTCCATATTTTGAAAGAACCTCTAAAGAGTTGCCTTCTTTCAACTTAATGTTATTCAAAAACAAAGGTTTTGCCCTGTAAGATAATTGTAATATTTCTCCGTTGATGTAAACATCTCCGTTGCGAACTTCAATTGAATCTCCGGCTGTACCCACACAACGCTTAACGTAATTCGATTTTTTGTCAATCGGTTTACGAATATTCATGGCTGTTCGGTCGTGAAAGAAAAAACGAACCGTATCAGTAGGCCAATTAAACACGACAATATCATTCTTTTTAACCTCATCAAAACCAGGCAATCTGAAATACGGAATCTGTGGTTTTTTAAGATACGATTTGTATCGGTTTACATATTTCGGCAGACCTTCGTAACTTGTCGGTATAAGTGGAATTGTATCGTGTACCATCGGAAGAGCTACAGCCGTCATTGGAGTTCTCGCTCCGTAATTTACTTTGCTTACCAACAGAAAATCGCCTACCAAAAGTGTTTTTTCGAGTGAACTTGACGGAATTACAAACGGTTGGATAAAATAAGTATGGATAACCGTAGCTACAATCACAGCATACACAATCGAGCTTACAAAATCAGCCATTCCGTTTGCCGGTTTCAGGCTTCTGTCTTCAATATAAGTCAGTCTATCAATTTCTGCATAATTCAGATAATAGATATAAAAACCTAAGGTCAGCAATACCAACCAAGTATCAAGCGTTTTGTTTTTCCCAAAACTGCGAATAGTTTCGACCCATAACACAGGAAACATCAACAAATTCACAATCGGAACGAAAAGCAAAATAACATACCATTTCGGTCGATTAATGATTTGCATCAATACAATTCCGTTATAAATCGGGATGAGAGCCTCCCAAGGTTTGCGTCCTGCTTTTTGGTAAAGTTTCCAAGTTCCTAAAAAGTGAACTACCTGAATGATTAAGAAAAATATAATCCAACCTGTAAATGACATAAGTATCGTTTTTGTTGTTTCTCACAGATACACAGATAAATTATCCGAAACCTGTATTGATTCATTTGAAAAATTACACAAATAAAAGATTTTTAATTTTTAAATAAAAATCTGTGTGTTTGAGCCTATAAAATAAGTCTGCAAGGTATTTAAAAAGTTACAAACCGAGTACATCTTTCATCGTAAAAATTCCGTTTTTACCGATAATCCATTCCGAAGCCATTACTGCTCCGAGTGCAAAACCTTCTCTGGAGTGTGCTGTGTGTTTAATTTCGATTTCGTCTATGGCAGATTTGTAAAAAACCGAATGAGTTCCGGGAACATTTTCGATTCGCTTGGCTTCAATACCGATGGTCTGATTTTCTGATTTTCCTAACCGCCACGAAGTATAGTCTGTTTTTTCAATAATCTGATTGGCCAGCGAAATAGCCGTTCCGCTTGGAGCGTCAAGTTTTTGAGTATGATGGATTTCTTCCATTTCTATTTTATATTCCGGAAAACCGTTCATCATTTCGGCTAATTTTTTGTTTAGTAAAAAGAAAATATTTACGCCCAAACTAAAATTAGATGCGTAGATGAAACTTCCGTTTTTTTGCCGACATAACGCTGCCACTTGGTCGTACTCATCGAGCCAACCTGTTGTTCCCGAAACAATTGGAATTGCTTGATTCAGGCATTCCGAAATGTGAGCTACAGCACTATCGGGAGCCGAAAAATCAATGGCGACATCTGCTTTTTTGAGTCCTTCAAAATTATCATTTATTGATTTTTTAAAAATAATTTCGTGTCCTCTTTTTATTGCAATCCTCTCTATTGCTTGTCCCATTTTTCCGTATCCTAAAAGTGCTATTTTCATTGTTTGGGGTTTCAGATTGCTCATTATTTATTCATCAAATCTTCAATTTCTTCTGCTTCGATCGGAATGTTTTTCATCAGGTTCAACGGCTGTCCATTTGCCTGAACGACATAATTATCTTCCAAACGAATTCCGAAGCCTTCTTGTGGAATATAAAATCCGGGTTCGATAGTAAACACCATTCCTTCGGTAAATTTATCGGTTAGAATTCCGTAGTCGTGTGTGTCAAGCCCCAAGTGATGCGAAGTTCCGTGCATCATATATTTTTTATAAGCCGGCCAATCCGGATTCTGATTTTGAACATCGGCTTTGTCAATGAGTCCTAAACCTAACAATTCAGAGGTATAAACTTCGCCTAATTCTTTGTGGTAAGCGTACCAATCATTTCCTGAAACAAGGAGTTTTTCGGCTGCTATTTTACATCGTAAAACCGCATCATAAACTTCTCGTTGTCTTTTGGTATATCTTCCGTTTACGGGAATAGTTCTCGACAAATCCGAAGAGTAGTTGGCATATTCTGCTGCTGTATCGAACAGAATCAACTCTCCGTCTTTACACAGCGAATTGTTTTCGATATAATGCAAAACATTCGCATTGTTTCCGGTTGCGATAATCGGAGTATAGGCAAATCCTTTGGAGCGGTTGCGAATAAACTCGTGAATAAGTTCTGCTTCTATTTCGTATTCCCAAACTCCCGGTTTTACGAAAGACAAAATTCTTCTGAAACCTTTTTCGGTAATATCACAAGCCTGTTGGATAAGGGCAATTTCTTCGGATTCTTTTACCGAGCGTAGCTTTTGCAAAATCGGATTAGAACGCTCTACTTTGTGAGCCGGGCAAGTTGATTTCCACCATTTTACAAAGCGATCTTCACGCGTTTCGGTTTCTACCGAAGAACGATAGTGCTCGTTGGTATTGATATACATCGTATCAACATACGTCATCAATTCTTTAAGAATTTTATGAAAATCCGAAAGCCAATACACGGACTTAATCCCCGATACTTCAAAAGCTGCTTCTTTGGTTAGTTTTTCGCCTTCCCAAATAGCAATATGCTCGTTGGTTTCTCTTAGAAAAAGAATTTCTTTATATTTCTCAAAAGGAGCGTCAGGGCAAAGCACCAAGATACTCTCTTCTTGATCTACTCCGCTCAGATAGAAAATGTCCCTGTGTTGGGCAAAAGGCAAAGTACTATCTGCACTTACGGGATAAATATCGTTGGAGTTAAAAACAGCGATACTATTGGGTTTCATCTGAGCGGTGAATTTTGCTCTGTTTTTGATAAAGAGATTTTTGTCTATTCTGTGGTATTTCATTATCTACTTTTTTTAGAATTATTTTTTAAAGTACAAATTTATGATTTTATTCCCGAAAAACAGAGATTCTCAAAAAACTGAAAGAGAAACATCTGATAAGACAAATGTTTCGAATTAGATTTTTATATTGCTCCAATCTTCCGTAACTTTGTGTTTTATTAAAATTTAAAATTATGTATCCAGAAGAATTAGTAAAACCCATGCGTTTGGAGCTTGCCTCTGTAGGTTTTGATGAATTATATACAGCACAAGAAGTACAAGATTCTTTAAAGAAAGAAGGAACTACCCTTGTGGTAATAAATTCGGTTTGTGGTTGTGCTGCACGAAATGCACGTCCGGGAGCCAGAATGAGTTTAGATAATGCAAATAAACCCGACCATTTGATAACAGTTTTTGCGGGTGTGGACAAAGATGCGGTTGACGCAGTCAGAGAGCGTTTGTTTCCTTTTCCTCCTTCATCTCCGAGCATAGCGCTTTTCAAAAACGGAGAATTGGTTCACATGTTAGAACGTCATCATATTGAAGGCCGTCCTGCAGAACTTATTGCGGAAAACCTCAAAGATGCTTTTGACGAATTTTGTTAAAATAAAATATCATCCTCTATCCTTTTTTTACTATTAACTAAAGGATAGAGTTTTTAAACAATTTTGCTACCACATCCCAAAGATTTTCGTTAGGTAAATCGGCTGTGATTTCAATGTTTTCTTTAGAAACAGGGTGAATAAATGACAATTTTCGGGAATGTAGATTAATACCTCCATTTGGATTACTTCTGTCAAAACCGTATTTTAAATCTCCTTTTATCGGACTTCCTATTGCCGAAAGCTGACTTCGTATTTGATGATGTCTTCCTGTGTGTAGTTTGACTTCTAATAAATGATAATTTTCTAAACTCGTAAGAATTTTATATTCTAAAACAGCTTCCTTACTTTGCGGAACTTCGTTTTTATGGGCTTTTGAAGTGTTGTTCTTTGAGTTTCTTTTCAGATAATGAATGAGTTTTGCTTCCGGTTTTTCGGGTTTATTTTTAACTAAAGCCCAATAAATTTTCTCTAAATTATGATTTTTGAACATCTCGTTCAGCCTCGAAAGAGCCTTTGATGTTTTTGCAAAAAGAACAATTCCCGTAGTTGGTCTGTCAAGTCTGTGAACCGTACCTAAAAAAACCTCTCCTTTTTTGTCATACTTTTCTTTCAGAAACTCTTTAACTACATCAGAAAGCGGTTTGTCTCCTGTTTTATCTCCTTGAACAATGTCTCCTACCCGCTTATTTATCACAATGATATGATTATCTTCGTATAAGACTTGCAGATTGTTTTTAGTTGATACGATTTTCATTTTAAATAAATTACACAGAAGTCTTTATTTTGGAGGTTTCCAATCTTTTTATATTTAGGAAAACACCTGTAACATCTATTATTTCCGAGCAATTCCAATCAGCAATATTATCCAAGCCAAAATTAACAATATTCCTCCAACCGGAGTGATAAAGGCAACAGACCTGATATCTATTAAAGTAATTTCTCTTGTTGCAAGCAAATAAATTGAGCCGGAGAAAAAAGCAATTCCGATTAAAGTAAGCCAGTACACAACTTTCTTTTTTTGGTCAGAAACTAAATTTGTCATTCCTAAAAACAACAGAAAAAAAGCGTGATACATCTGATACCTTACACCTGTTTCGAAACTGGTAAGCTGGTCGATAGTCAAAACCTTTTTGAGTGCGTGAGCTCCGAAAGCACCAAGAATTATTGAGATAATTCCAAAAACAAGAGCAGTAATTATAATTTTTTTATTCATTTTATAAAAGCTAAAAAGTCCGTTTCTACATTTGAAACGGACTTTTGAGGTGTTTATTTCATTTCAAAAGATTCCATAAACTTGGTGGTATAATTTCCGGCTACATAATCCGGATTATCCATGAGTTGTCTGTGGAAGGGAATCGTGGTTTTGATTCCTTCTATCACGAATTCGTCTAAAGCACGTTTCATTTTGGCGATAGCCTCTTCGCGAGTTTGAGCTGTTGTAATGAGTTTTGCAATCATCGAGTCGTAATTCGGGGGGATTGTATATCCAGAATAAACGTGAGTATCTAAGCGAACTCCATGCCCTCCTGGGGCGTGAAAAGTTGTAATTTTTCCTGGAGAAGGTCTAAAATCATTATATGGATCTTCCGCATTAATTCTACACTCAATTGAATGAAGATTCGGGAAGTAATTTTTTCCTGAAATCTTAACTCCTGCAGCTACCAGAATTTGTTCGCGAATCAAGTCATAGTCGATTACTTGTTCTGTAATTGGGTGTTCTACCTGAATTCTGGTGTTCATTTCCATAAAATAGAAATTTCTATGCTTATCTACCAAAAATTCTATTGTTCCGGCTCCTTCGTATTTTATATATTCAGCTGCTTTTACGGCTGCTTCTCCCATTTTCTTACGAAGTTCATCAGTCATAAATGGTGATGGTGTTTCTTCGGTCAGTTTTTGGTGTCGTCTCTGTACCGAGCAATCTCTTTCAGACAAATGACAAGCTTTTCCGTAAGCATCTCCCACAATCTGAATTTCGATATGACGAGGTTCTTCGATGAGTTTTTCCATATACATTCCGTCATTTCCGAAAGCAGCACTTGCTTCTTGACGGGCACTTTCCCAGGCTTTTTCTAAATCTTCTGCTTTCCAAACTGCACGCATTCCTTTACCACCACCTCCTGCAGTTGCTTTTAGCATTACCGGATAACCAATTTTTTTAGCTATTTTTTTGGCTTGTTCTAATGATTCTAACAGTCCTTCCGAGCCTGGAATAGTAGGTACTCCTGCTGCTTTCATTGTAGCTTTAGCAGAAGCTTTATCTCCCATTTTATCAATCATTTCGGGAGAAGCTCCAATAAATTTGATTCCGCTTTCTTGACAGATTTTAGAAAACTTAGCATTTTCAGACAAAAATCCATATCCCGGGTGGATTGCATCAGCATTGGTAATTTCGGCTGCTGCAATAATATTTGACATTTTTAAATATGACATATTACTTGGGGCAGGACCAATACAAACTGCCTCGTCTGCAAAGCGTACATGAAGACTCTCGGCATCGGCTGTAGAATAAACCGCTACAGTTTTGATTCCCATTTCACGACAAGTTCTGATAACACGAAGTGCTATCTCTCCCCTGTTAGCAATTAATATTTTTTTAAACATAATTTAGTTTTTAGTTTACAGTTTACAGCCTACAGTGCGAACATATCGTTCTCTGTTCTCTGTTTTCTATTTTCTTTATATCTAAAAAAGATTAAGACGGGTCAATTAAGAATAACGGTTGGTCGAATTCTACCGGAGTAGCGTCGTCTACCAGAACTTTCACTATCTTTCCCGAAAATTCAGATTCGATTTCGTTGAACAATTTCATTGCTTCGATAACACACAACACATCTCCTTTTGCCACCGTTGCTCCTACTTCAACAAATGTGGGTTTGTCCGGAGCTGGTTTTCTGTAGAATGTTCCGATAATTGGAGATTTTATGGTAATATATTTAGAATTGTCTTCTGAAGATGTTGGAGTTGAAGTTGTCTCTGTTGCAGTCGGAGCAACGGTTCCCATTTGAGGAGGCATTGCTGTCTGAACAGGGATATGTTGTACATAAGCAGTCGGTTCTCCATCTTTTTCAACGGTTGTTTTAATGGTGATTTTAACGTCATCCATTTCGAGTTTTACTTCTGTCGCACCGGATTTAGCAACAAACTTGATCAGGTTTTGAATATCTTTTAAATCCATAGTATTTTATTGTTTAGGTTAGTTTATTTAGTGTTATAAGCCCATTTCAAATAGATAGCTCCCCAAGTGAAGCCTCCTCCGAATGAAGCAAAAATAAGATTATCTCCTTTTTTGAGTTGCGACTCAAAATCACTCAAAAGCAAAGGTAAAGTAGCAGAGGTTGTGTTTCCGTATCTATGTATATTTATCAGTACTTTTGAATCGTTTAATCCCATTCTGAGGGCTGTTGCATCAATAATTCTTTTATTTGCCTGATGAGCAACAAGCCAATCGACAGTATCTTTGGTTAGATTATTTCGCTGCATAATTTTCTCAGCCACATCAGCCATTCCGGAAACGGCATATTTAAAAACCGTTTGTCCTTCTTGGTGTACAAAATGTTGTTTGTTTTTAACCGTTTCTTCGGACGGAGGAAGTATAGAACCTCCAGCTTCAATCTTTAAAAACTCTCTTCCAACTCCGTCGCTTCTCAAGAATTCGTCTCGAAATCCGAATCCTTCCGTATTAGGTTCAAACAAAACTGCTCCTGCTCCGTCTCCGAAAATAATACAAGTAGCTCTATCGGTATAATCAATAATAGAAGACATTTTATCAGAGCCTATAAGCAATACTTTTTTGTACCTACCCGATTCGATATAAGCTGTAGCTGTTGACATTCCGTAAAGAAAACTCGAACAAGCAGCCTGCAAATCATACGCAAAAGCATTAATTGCTCCGATTTGTGTAGCTGTATAAACGGCTGTCGAAGCCACGGGCATATCGGGAGTGGCGGTGGCTACTAAAACCAAGTCGATTTCTTTTGGGTCGATTCCTGATTTATCAATGAGATTTTGAGCCGCCCTTATAGCCATAAACGAAGCACCCGCTCCTTTTTCTTTTAAAATACGTCTTTCTTTGATACCTGTACGAGTTGTAATCCACTCGTCATTAGTATCAACCATGGTTTCTAATATTTCATTAGTCAGCACATAATCAGGAACGTAAGCTCCTACTGCGGTTATGGCAGCTGTAATTTTTGTCATACGAAAAATTTTATCCCTTCAAAAATCTCTGTTTTGGGAAGAAACAGCAAATTACTAAAAATTTTAATACTTCTCCAAAAAAATAAAACAAAAAAACTCTCACTATGGAGAGTTTAAATTCTGTTATAAGTGAAATTACGCTACAGCTTCTTCTGTTTTGTCAATTACAACCTGACCTCTGTAATACATTTTTCCTTCGTGCCAATAAGCTCTGTGATATAAATGAGCTTCTCCCGTTACAGGACAAGTAGCGATTTGAGAAACAGTAGCTTTATAATGCGTACGTCTTTTATCTCTTCTGGTTTTCGAGGTTTTTCTTTTAGGATGTGCCATCTTTTATACTTTTATTATTATCTTTGTTTAGTAAATCCTTTAATTTTTCCCATCTCGGGTCTATTTCTTCTTCTGTAACTTCTTCTTTAGGTTGCTCGTAAGTAATGTACTTTTCGTAATCTGAAATATCTATACTTCCATCTTTTACTCCGGTATGAATCCTTTTTACAGGTACAGACAAAACAATCATCTCGTATATATACTGAGCGACATTTACCTGATATTCTCCGTGAGGCAAAATAAGCAATTCTTCGTTATCATCGTTATATTCTTCTCCGAACTGAACCACTATGTTTAGCTCTCCACTGATAGGCAAATCAAAAAGTTCTCCTGTCAAGTCACACGGAACATTTACGGTGCCTGAATGTTTGAAAGAAAGCTCTAATATGGTTGATTTTTTCTCCAAAACCAAATCAACCTGAACCGAAGCATCTTCAAACTGATGATAATCAAACTCCTGAAAGAACATATTGTCAATCTGATATTCAAAATGATGTTTACCTAACTTTAAACCTACAAACGGTATGAAATACGTTTTAATCATTCTGAATATTCTAAACCTTTGAGCCGGCAAATATACAAAATATTTTTATACTCAAAATTTATTTCTCATAAAGATTTTTTACATAAGCTCAACCCTATTATAACTCTGCGTTCACAAATTCAGTAACCGACGACTCGTTGGTAAACTATCTCCTCGGCTCCGATTGTTTCTCGGTAATTCTCAACGGTTTTTTTGAAATTTCGTGGTGTTGATTTCTTGAGTGATAAATATCCAACGCTAAATAGACTGCCTCTCTGAACGAACTGAAGTCTGCCTTTCCTTTTCCGGCAATATCAAAAGCTGTTCCGTGATCGGGCGAAGTCCTGATTTTGTCCAATCCGGCTGTATAGTTAACTCCTTGTCCGAAAGCAAGTGTTTTGAAAGGAATAAGTCCTTGGTCGTGATAGGTTGCCAAAACCGCATCATATTTTTTGTACGATTCATTTCCAAAAAATCCGTCAGCCGAAAAAGGTCCGAAAACCAGATAACCTTCGTCAAAAAATTTCTGAATGGTCGGTTTTAGAATTTTATCGTCTTCGGTTCCTATAACACCTCCGTCTCCGCAATGTGGATTCAGACTTAAAATTGCTATTTTAGGCTTGGTAATACTGAAATCCTGAATCAGCGTATTTTTTAGAACCTCTACTCTTTTTCGAATTAAAGATTCATCTAATTTGGACGAAACATCTTTTAGCGGAACGTGTCCGGTAATTAAGCCGACTCTTAAATCCTCGGAAGTCAAAAGCATCAGAGCTTCTCCTTCTAATTCTTGATTGAGATATTCGGTGTGTCCTGCAAATTTAAAATCTTCGGATTCGGCTGTATGTTTGTTGATTGGAGCTGTAACCAACACGTCTATTTTTCCTTCCTTTAGTGCTTTTGTAGCTTGTTTGAACGATTGCACTGCATATTTACCCAACTGCTGATTTTCTTTTCCGAACTCAATATTTACATTTTCTCTCCAAATATTCAGCACGTTGATTTTTCCGAAGACCAATTGATTAATATTGTCTATTCCGTGAAAACTGATGTTGGTTTCTAACACCTTATTGATTAACGAAAAAACTTTTGTGTTAGCAAAAATAACAGGAGTGCAGAATTCCAGCATTCGAGAATCCTCAAAAGTTTTAAGAATGATCTCGCTTCCTATTCCGTTTAAATCTCCGACTGAAATTCCGACAATTATATTTTCTGATTTCTTTACCATTATCTCTGCTTATTTATCGCTAATTTTACAGGCAAATTTAGAAAAATAATTCGGATATGTTCACAGGAATTATCGAAACTCTCGGAATCATTGTCAATATTGAAAAAGAACAAGACAATTTGCACTTTACTCTTTCTTCAGAAATCACTAACGAGTTGAAAGTTGATCAAAGTGTTGCCCATAACGGAATTTGTCTTACAGTTGTCTCAGTTGAAAATAATAAATATACCGTAACGGCAATTCGGGAAACCATCGAAAAAACAAATGTTGGTCAATGGAAGGTTTCGGATATGATAAACCTTGAGAGAGCAATGAAGTTAGGTAATCGACTCGATGGACATTTGGTTCAGGGTCATATTGACCAAACAGCGATTTGCACGCATATCGAATCGGCTAACGGGAGTACCTATTTTACTTTTGAATATGACAAATCTCTTGAAAATATTACCATTGAAAAAGGCTCGATAACAGTAAACGGAGTCAGTCTTACTGTGGTAAATTCAGAGATAAACACCTTTAGCGTAGCTATTATTCCTTATACTTTGGAACACACTAACTTTAAAACCTTTGAAATTGGAAGTGTAGTAAATTTAGAGTTTGATGTAATTGGAAAATATGTAATCAAACACAAAAACATACACCTTTAGATAGACAAATAAAAAAAGTTTATTGAACAATTTCAATAAACTTTTAAAAATTTTATATCTCGTGCAAATTTACTTTATGCTTTTTTGCTGTCAATCGATATTTTTTTTCTGAACAAAGCAAATCCCATAATTATTGCTAAAGCCAAAGATATATAAAGGAAAGACCCATTAATATTAAGTTGCGGTGTTTCAGGAGGACAAATCGGACAAGGTGGGTTTTGAGCTACAACCTTATCAAACATTCCTAAAAACACTATCAATAAAACGAATAACTTTTTAGTCATAGTAGTAATATTACTCAAAAAAACATTATTGTTTTTTTTATTTTTTTTCCGGTACAATTATACAACTAAATTTTAAAACAGCAATTATTTTTTATAAAAACTAACCTTTAATTAATATTTAGGTGTTTTTTTGTATCAAAAACCAGTTGCAAATGTACGATTTATTTTATATTTAACAAGTCAGGACGTCTTTTTTTTGTGTGTTCGTACGATTTTTTTTCTCTCCACCTGTCTATTTCAGCAAAATTACCGCTCAACAAAACATCTGGAACTCTCCATCCTTTATATTCTGAGGGTCGGGTATAAATAGGAGGCGACAGTAAATTATCTTGAATACTATCGGTAAGTGCCGATGTTTCATCACTCAAAACTCCGGGAATTAACCTAATCAAAGCATCAGATAAAACCAAAGCTCCTAATTCTCCTCCAGACAAAACATAATCTCCGATTGAGATTTCTTTGGTAATCAGATGGTCTCTAACCCTTTGATCGACACCTTTATAATGTCCGCACAGAATAATAATGTTTTCATACATAGACATTGTGTTTGCCATTTTTTGGTTCAATGTTTCTCCGTCAGGAGTCATATATATAATTTCGTCATATTCTCTTTCGGATTTTAGTTTGGTAATACATAAATCAATCGGTTCAATCATCATAACCATTCCCGCTCCTCCTCCGAACTGATAATCGTCCACGTTTTTGTGTTTATTAGTAGCATAGTCTCTCAAGTTGTGAAAATGAACCTCTACTAAGCCTTTCTGAATGGCACGTTTCATTATTGACCCTTCAAAAGGGCTTTTTAACAAATCCGGCAAAACGGTAATGATATCTATTCGCATTGGTTTTTGTTTCAGGTTTAAAGTTTTCGGGTTTAAAGCATAATACTCAGGCCTTAATACTTTTCTTGTAAATTCTTTCTATATTGATTTCTTTTTTCAAAGATACGTCAAACTCAATGAAATTAAAAAGCTCTTTGGATAAATACGGGGCAAGCATTACTCCTCTTGTGCCCAAACCGTTTAACAAATACATATTTTTATGTTGATGATGTCTGCCTACAAGAGGTTTTCTGTCTTTTACTGTTGGGCGAACACCTGCCAAGTGTTCTATTATTTCAAAATCACAGTTTGTAAATCGCTTTAATTGAGAAATTAGTTCCTTTTTAGCTTCTTCTGTAGGAATATCAGTTTTGTCTGTCCAATTGTAAGTTGCTCCTACTTTGTAAAAACCATTACCTATCGGAAGCACAAAAACACCTGCCTTCAAGAGCACATCAATATTTAGTTCTTTTGATTTAATAACGAGTAGCTCTCCCTTGGCTCCGTCTAAAGGTAGTTCTTGAAAAAACGGGTTATTATTCATCATATATCCTTCACAAAAAACAATATGACGGGCTTTTCTTCCTTTATACTCCACAAAATTCTTGTGGCACACGAGTTCGGAATGACTAAAATCTTCTTTTATCAACCATCCTTTATTTTCAATGTAATCTTTGTACGAAGAAAGTAAAAGTGATGTATTGACAAAGCCTGTCTGTTTCATCTGCCCGAAGCCAAAAGGCGAAGAAACTGAATTAAATTTTTTAAATATTATTTCGGAAGAAAGAAAATCCTGTAATAAAGGTCTATCAGAAGCTACTATAAAGTTATTTTGTTCTTCAATAGAGGACAACACCCTATAAGTTGGAATATCAAAAATTACTTTTGTTTTAATTTTATTTTCGATTGCCAAGTAAAACCGCTTTAGCAAATTTATCTGTTCAAGGGCTTCTGAAACCAATGTGAAACGCTTTAACGTAACTCCGTTGTAAACTCCTGCTGCCACTTTAGACGAGGGCTCTTTGCATCCGTCAAACACAAGAGCGGTTTTGCCATTTTGTAAAGCAACCTCTACAAAACAGATTCCTGCCAAACCTGCCCCTACTATAAAATAATCAACTATTATATTTTCCTGCTCTGCCATCTTTACAAAAGTAAAAACTCTTATCCGTATTTAGGATAAGAGTTTTTACAACTTTATTAATTAAGTTTTAATTCAAGATTAGTAGCTCCACATATCTTGTTCAAAGTTGCGGATACTCTCTTTAACTCTTTCAGACTCTAAAAGCTGATGTTGAGCATTATCTCTGAAATATTCTTCAATCTTTCTGTCTCCATACACGTTTTCTACTTGATAAATAGTTGCTTGAAAACGTCTTGAATTAAGCAAATGGTCGAAGTTGAAAGGAGAAGCTGAATTTGCTCCGTTAAAAGCTAATGCTTTGTGTAATGTTTTTCTTGCATCCGGAAAATATACCCAGAAAAGTTCTGCCGGTTCAGGTTCAGTATTATTTTGGGCTGCACGGATTTTGTCAAGAGCTCCGGGAGCCAAAGGACAAATTCCTAGCAAACGATACTTTAACTCCCCTAAACGAGCATCAAAATACCAATAGCCTTTAATCTTATACTGAATAACATCATCACCTTTAACTCTCTCAACAAAGAAATGCACATCGCTCAAAATTCCTTCTTCCTCAAGTTTTTTAGTAAGTTCCTGTCCCATCAGTTCAGGGTAATTAGTTGCGTAAAGCATCTCTAAATCCTTTCCTTCATCGGTTAGTTCTTTTGCTTGGAAATTGGTTTTGATTTCTTCTAAGGTCTTTTTTGTACGAAAGTATGAATCGTCATAAACTTCCGTAATATCTCCTTCTTCAATAGCAGTTATCAAAACATTGAACAATGAACGTCTTTCTGCTCCCAAATTATCCTCAATAGGATAATACAAAGGAAGGTTAGCTCTTTGTTCAAGGTCAATTATTTCCCAAACCATTTTTCCATACAAAATATCTCTGCTTTCGTTTACGTATCCATACGGAAGCGGATTGTCATTTTCCAGCATTTTTTGCTGCTCAGACTTAACCCCAATTTCTTGTGGTGTTTTAGCATTAAGTATGTTTACCTGTGCTTGAGCTGTACCTAAACCAACCAGTAGGAATATTGCTGATAAAACATTATTACGATTCATATTTTTCATTTTTTAATCTTTCTAATATAAAAATCTCAACGAGAATACGAGATTCTTATTGTATTTCCCATACAAAAGGAGTTGAATCCTTAATAGGGACGTTAGTTCCTTCAATTCTTGTTTTTACGTTAGAGATGATAACATTACCTCCTTTTGGTACTTTATTTATAGCTGCAACCGCTGCAGGGCTAAATCTGTTTCCTTGACAAACAACTATCGGGCTACCTTGAGCTTTAACCTCAAACTGTATAACGGTAGTTTTTACATCAAAATCAAAATCGTCAAACTTCACTTTAACCGGAGAATTTATCAAGTTTTCTTTACTTCCTTTAGTTCCTCCTGTTATCCCTCTTAAATCAGTAGCCGGAGCCGGAATAGTTTTAACTCTGAATGTTTTTTTATCAGATACTGATGTTCCGTCAGGTAGTTTACCGGTAACCGACACTGTAACTTCATTACCTCCTCCTTGAGGTCTCCAGTTGTATTTTCCTGTACCGGATAATTTAGAAAGCCCCGGTGCTGTAGCCGTAACATTGTTATCTGAAATACCTGCAAATGAGATAGTCATCGGGTTATCAACTCCAATATAAACCACGTTCATCTTGTCTGCAGATATATTTGCTGAATTTGGTTTTGGCACTACAACATATTGTCCTTCAATTTTAATGGGAATTGGTTTACCATCTTCCATAAAAGTAAATTCACCTGTAATATCATGCTCTCCAACAGAGCCCGCTCCTATAGAGAAAACAGCCTGTCCATTTTCAATACTTGCAGTTCCTGCGTTTACTTTTACATCTGTTGGTATTGTAGATTCATCGTAACGTCCTAAAACAACCCTACCTGTTACTTGCTCTCCTTGATAAAAAGCGTTTTTATCAAGTACTACAATTGCTTTATAGTTACTCATTGAAGCCTGAGCAATAGCGGTATTTCCAATTAAAGCATTCAAAACATTAGATTCTGCGGTTTTAGCATCACTTTGCATAGCCGAAAGTTTTGTTAGAGATGCAATACCTGGAAATCCTTTGTAGTGATAATCAAGGTATGACATAGGTTTAACCATACCTTTAACATTCACGTCATCTGTGTTGAACTTAGTTTCTAAGTCTGCTACTATTGGACTATATTTTTTATCTGTTCCAATAGCAACTTTCATATCTTCACGATATTTATCAATTGTTGCTACAATTTCCTGACCCTTCTCTGTTAAGCCATCTCCTTTGAACCAAGTATAGTCTATCGCATCAGCTTTATCCATTGCTTCATAAGGCAACTTACCAGTTTTTTCGTCTAATTCTACTCCGTCAGTAATTGAAGATTTTAATTCTTCTACATAGTTATAAAAATCCTTTGTAAGGGCTACTACCTTATCAGCAACTTCTTTAGGTTTTTTAAAATTTGAAGGGTCGTCTGAAGCTTTCTGATTCAGAGCATCCATAATCTGAGCGTTTGTCTGCATAGCATTAGCATTCGATAATTCAAATTTTTCATTGAATAATCCAAATGCAGACAACACCTCTTTTGACATATTTAAAGCTAACATTGCGATGAAAATCAGATACATCAGATTAATCATCTTCTGTCTTGGGGTTAGTTTTCCTCCTGCCATTTTTTCTAAAATTTATATTTTTTTAGTTAGTAATAATTAAGATTTCTAAAAATATAGAAATTCTTAACCTCGGTTACCCATAGCAGAAAGCATTCCACCATATACATTGTTCAACGAAGCGATGTTGGCGGTCATAGATTGCATTTGCTCTTTTAGTTTTGCTGCATTATCTGCAATTTCTTTGTTAGCTTCGGCATTGCGAGAAGCACTTTCTAATTGAACTTTATATAAGCTGTTTAATGATTCCATTTGTGCAGCAGCCATTGATAACTCTTCACTATATTTCTTTTGTGCAGCGATTCCGTCAGCTGAAGACGATATTCCTTTAGCGGCAGACTCAAAGTTTTTGATGCTGTTTCCTAAGCTAGACATCAACTCTCCATCAATTTTAGCTTCTTTTAATAAGTTATCTAATTTTTTAGACAACATACCTTGTGCATCTTCCGCCTCTTTTTTGTCTTTCTTTTTAGCTTCACCTCCTGCTAATTCCGGATAAACCAAAGACCAATCAATTTCTTTGTCCACAGGCTCGAAAGCTGATAGTGCAAAAATGATAGCCTCTGTAACAAGACCAATGGTAAGCATTACGTTACCGGTTAGAAATCCAATTTCAAAGTGAGTAATCTTAAATAGAGCCCCAACAATTACTATTGCTGCTCCCATACCGTAAGCGAAATTCATCGCTTTTTTACTTAAAATCGCCATAATTAAAAATTTGTTTGTTAAAGTTAATAATTAAATTGTTTATTTAAATTGGTTAATAAATACTTGTTTGAAAGATTACCTCATACTGTTTCTGGTAGTCTGAGTACCCATGTAATCCTGAACGGTTCTGAATCCGATATAGCTACGAGCTGAGTCTGCGTATTCAAAATTACGAGTTCCTAATTGCAGGTAGTAAGCAACGTCTTTCCATGAACCTCCACGAGCCACTTTACGACTATTGGTAGGATCATTAACATTAGGATTCATTGAAGAAACAAATTCATACGAAGATGGGTCATAAGCTGCATCTGTCCATTCAGCCACGTTTCCTGACATATTATACAATCCGAAATCGTTAGGGTCGAATGATCTTGATTCAAGGGTATATAGAGCTCCGTCTGCTGCATAATCTCCTCTGTTTGGTTTAAAGTTTGCTAAATGACAAGCCCTGTCATTCATAGTGTATAAATCTCCCCAAGGATATGTAGCTGACTGCAATCCTCCACGTCCAGCGTATTCCCATTCTGCCTCACTCGGCAAACGGAATTTGTTTACTTGCTGTGCATTTTTCTTCTTTTTTACCCAAGCATTTTTGTACATTGTTTTCCAATTACAGAAAGCTTTTGCTTGTTTCCAAGTAACTCCTACAACAGGATAATCGTCATAAGCAGCATGCCAAAAATAATCGTTATGCATCGGCTCATTATAAGAATATGCAAAATCTCTAATCCAAACTGTAGTATCGGGATAAATAGGCAACTGTTCTGTTTTTAGGTATTTACTTCTTTTAGAACGGTAATCGGCACTTTTGTCTTTAGCTGCTCCGTCGATATCTATATCTTGATAATGGAATACTAATTTAGATACATCAATAGTTTTCAAACCATTGAACCATTCTGAAGGAGGAAGATACATAGAGTCCATAACTTCTACATAAAATTCGTCCGGGTATTGTTGAGGATCTTCGATTAACTTAACATTCCAGTTAATTCTTCTTCCTTCGTATTCATTGTCTGACAAGCTATAGTAATTTTCGTACATATATTTATCGTAAGGCGACATATTCTCTGTATCACCTCCGTCCATAAAAGCAAACTCTCCAATTCCTCCACTTCCCGGACTAAGTTGTTGCTCATCTGCCAAAACAGCCAAACGAGTTCTGATGATAGAGTCTTTTACCCAATTTACAAACTGGCGATATTTCGCATTAGTAGTTTCTAACTCGTCCATATAAAAAGAACGAACGGTAACTGTTTTGGCACTTGCATCTCCTATGCCTGCCAGGTCGTCATCAGACTTACCCATAATAAATGAACCTCCGGGTACAAGTGTCATCTCATACGGGGTTTCTGAGCGCCATTTCTTACCTCTGTCTCCTACTACCTCTCCTCTATCACCACTACTACAAGAGAGTAACATAGACACAACTGATAACAATACGATTGACTTTTTCATAATATTAAATCGGATATTTAATGTATTCAAATTTTCAAGGGCGTAAACCTATTTATTTATTTTCAAAAAAACAACTTTTATTTCAAATTTATTTCTCAGGGCACAAATATATAAATCTTAAAAATAACTAAAACTATTTTATTCTAATTTTATTGTAATGAATGTGATTTTTTTTGTTCTTTCCACCATCTTTCAGGTATCATTCCCTCTACTGCTTGCAGGTAATCCTTTTTGCTACAAGGTAATAGAGTGAATCTATTTGTTTTAATTTTAACATTTGTATCAGCCGGAATTTCCAACCACCATCTCTGTGATATCTCACTCTTATAAAACACCAAATCTTGGTCGTTTTCAAAAGACACTATGTATTTTATACAGTTATTAAGATCTAAAATCGGATATTCGTTGTACCTATGTGTCATTCCTTCTACAAAGTACCAAACTATTTGTGCTGTTAATATCGCTTCTGATCTTAATCCGGACGAGTTAAAAACTCCGAAAACCGAAGTTCTGTCACTGATCCCTGCATAACGGGAAATGGCACAAATTTCCTTTCCGGTAAATCCGTTGGGGACGAAGTTAGAGAAATTTCCGGTATAAGCTGACTGAACTGATGTTAAATCCACACTTACAATGTCTGAATTTCTCAGAACAGGCTCTGTAACAGTTACATCTGCACCAACTTCTCCTAACCTATACGAATCAAAAAACATTTTGTCCATAAGGTCTATTTCTTCTTGTGATGTAAAATACGTCTGATAACCGATATTGCTATAATTATACAAGTTATTCGGCTCTTCCATTATGATTTTTGCCAAATACGAATTTGTCGTCATCGGTAAGTGTGAATTTCCGAAATCAAACTTACTATCGACAGAAGTCAGATTTACCATTTTGTCTAACTTGTCATAAACTCTGTACAACGGATAGGTCAGGTCTTGCGAGCCTCCGATAACCACCAGAACAATATCTTTTTTCAATAATTCTAACGCAACCTGATTCAATGCAAAATAAGTATCACTAACAGAATCTCCTTGAATAATATCTCCTAAATCTGCAATAGCACAATCCCAATTCCCTTCATATAACTTGTAAAACTCCTTTCTAAAGAGTTTTAAATCTCTCTCTTGATTGATTTCTGCACCTCTGTATTCAGAAACCCCCAAAATTGCGATGTCAATCCGATTCAAATCCGGAAAAGAATCTTCGGTGTAAAAAGTAGTTTTTGTTCCTAAATGCTGCACGGATAGCGAATTGATAAATTCAATTATTTCGCTCTCGAGAGGTTGTAAAAATTCAAACATTAATGTTAGATGTTAGGTGTTAGATGTTGAGTGCTTGGTATTAAGTGTTGGATATCGGGTATCGAACAACCGGTATCCAACATCAGACTATTTCTTCTTCTTTTTAGGAGCTTTTTGTTCAAGATAAGTCTTGGCTTGTTCTAAAGTAATTTTTGAAGCATCGACTTCTTTGCCCAACTCAACTTTTGTTTTTCCTTTTGTAATTACTGAACGTCCCCAACGAGCTTTTTCGATTCGAATACCTTCTTCATCCCAACTCTGAACCAATTTTTCCGCCTCTTTTTTCAGTTTATCTTCAATTAATTCCTCAATATCGGAAGAAGAAAGGTTATCAAAATTATATTTTTTATTTACATTGATAAACATTCCGTTCCACTTAATAAAAGGTCCGAATCTACCGACTCCTTTCTGAACAGGCATTCCGTCATATTCAGCAATCGGAGCATCTGCTTTTTGTTTTTTGTTAATCAACTCGATGGCTCTTTCTAAGTTAACATCAAGAGGTTCTTCTCCTTTGTCTAATGAGATAAAACTCTTTCCGAACTTTACATAAGGCCCGAAACGCCCGACATTGACCTCTACTTCTTCGCCTTGGTATGTTCCTAACTTTTTCGGAAGTAAGAATAAATCCAAAGCCTCTTCTAAAGTAATAGTACTGATGTTGTGCTCCGGACGCAACGAAGCGAATTGTTTGTTTTCGTCATCAGCCTCTCCAATTTGAGCTACTGCTCCAAATTTTGCTAAGCGTACCAAAATTGGCTTTCCGGTTTTCGGATCTTTCCCTAAAATACGCTCTCCGGTTTCTCTATCTGCGGTTTCTTCGACTTTTTTGACAGTCGGGTGAAAATGTTTGTAAAAATCATTCATTACAGAAGTCCAGTTTCGGTCTCCCGAAGCAATTTCGTCAAATTCCTGTTCTACTTTGGCCGTAAAATTATAATCCAAAATCGAATCGAAATGATTGACTAAAAAATCATTCACAATCACACCAATGTCAGTCGGAACGAGTTTTCCTTTGTCCGAACCAACTTTTTCAGTAAGTTTTTTAGACTTTACTTCGGTTGCTTTTAGTATAAGTTGAATGTAATTTTGTTCTTTCCCTTCAGAATTTCCTTTTTCTACGTAATTTCTGTTGATGATGGTCGAAATGGTAGGAGCATACGTTGATGGTCGTCCGATTCCTAATTCTTCTAATTTTTTTACCAACGAAGCCTCTGTGTATCGGGCAGGCGGTTTTGAGAAACGCTCCGTAGCTGTTATATAAATGTTCGAAAGCTTCTCCCCTACTTTTAAGACCGGTAGCATTCCTTCTTGTTCTTCGTCTTCCTCGTCATTTCCTTCGAGATACACCTTCAAGAATCCTTCAAAAAGTAATACTTCTCCCGTAGCTCCGAAGATTTCTTTATGCTTGTCTGCCTGAATTTTTACATTGGTTCGTTCCAATTTTGCATCACTCATTTGCGAAGCTACTGTACGCTTCCAAATTAAATCGTACAAACGAGCCTGTTCTCTATCTCCTGTGATGGTATGTCTTGACATATCTGTCGGACGAATTGCCTCGTGAGCTTCCTGAGCTCCTTTGCTCTTGGTTACAAAACTTCTCGGATGACTAAATTCTTTTCCATAAGATTTTTCGATTTCGCTTTTGATTGCAGATGTCGCTTCTTGCGAAAGATTTACGCTATCGGTTCTCATATAAGTGATAAGTCCTGCCTCATATAAGCGTTGAGCCACAACCATAGTCTGTCCGACCGAAAAATAAAGTTTTCTTGAGGCTTCCTGTTGTAGGGTTGAAGTCGTAAAGGGAGGAGCTGGAGATTTTTTTGCCGGTTTGGTTTCTAAATCCGATACTTTATAGTTTGCTCCTATGCTTTTATTCAAAAAATCTTCGGCTTCTTTTTGAGAGGAAAAATTCTTCGGAAGTTTTGCTTTGAATGATTTTCCGTTTTCGGTTACAAATTCTGCATTGATGACAAAAGAGGCTTCTGATTTAAATTCACGAATTTCTTTTTCTCGCTCAACAATAAGTCTTACCGAAACCGATTGCACTCTACCTGCCGAAAGTCCTGATTTTACTTTTTTCCAAAGAACGGGAGATAATTCGTATCCTACCAGTCTGTCCAAAACTCTACGAGCCTGTTGAGCGTCGACCAAGTCGTAGTTTATTCCTCTTGGATTTTGTATAGCTTTATCAATAGCTGATTTTGTGATTTCGTGAAAAACAATCCGTTTAGTTTTGTCCTCATTTAATTTTAGTGTTTCTGCCAGATGCCAAGCGATTGCCTCTCCCTCTCGGTCTTCATCGGAAGCAAGCCAAACCATTTCGGCTTTTGATGCTAAATCTTTCAGTTTTTTTACAACTGTTTTTTTGTCGGAAGATACAATATAATTAGGTTTAAAATTATTCTCTACATCCACTCCTAACTCATTGGAAGGCAGATCGGATATATGTCCGAAACTGGATTCTACCTGATAATCTTTTCCTAAAAACTTTTCAATCGTCTTTGCCTTTGCAGGAGACTCCACTATCACAAGATTTTTTGCCATTGATTTTTAAATTTTAATCGCAAAAGTAATATTTTTATTTAGAATGACAGAAAAGTATTTTTATACCTATATATTAATGTGTCGAATTCGGATAGGATTTTTATTAAAATAACATCTTAACCGAAAAGCAAATATTTAATTCTCCGGTATTAATTCGATGATGAACTACAAAAATTATAAAATTGAAAATGAAAGTGTGTTATTTCAGGTAATCCAAAGCATACTTTAGAAATTCTTCGGGATTTTCTGCGTGAAGCCAATGACCTGCCTTACTTACGGTTTTGATTTCCGCTTTCGGAAAAATGTTCAGAATATCCTGCTCATCTCTTTCTCTTATATAATTTGATTTTTCTCCTCTTAAAAAAAGAACAGATTTGTCATACTTTGAGCTTTTAGGTATTTCAATTCCCATATTGTTGTAGTTTTCTGTCAGGGATTTCAGGTTCATCCGAAAGCCCAACTGATTGGGAGTTATTCGATATACATTCTTTAATAAAAATTGACATGTGCCAAAATCCGGAACATACTGAGCAATAACCTGTTCAACTTGCTTTCGATCGGTATGAATCGAAAAATCAACCGAATTCAGTGCCTCCAAAATATCCTGATGATGAGGTGAATATTCTCTTACACTTATGTCGGCTATAATCAGTTTATCGATTAAATCGGGATGCGTTACAGCCAAAAACATAGCCAACTTTCCTCCCATTGAATGTCCGATAAGACTAATTTTTTTTAAATTATGAAACTTGCAATACTGCAAAATATCCTGCATCATCAGTTCGTGTGAAAACTCTTCTGAATGAAAACTCCTACCGTGATTTCGCAAATCTAACGCATGAACCTGAAAGCCTGCTTCGGCAAATTTTCCGGATAAGGTTTTCCAATTGTCGGACATTCCCAAATATCCATGTAAAATTAAAAGTGGTTTTCCTTTTCCTTCAATTCTTGAATATAATATTTCCATTGTTTTAGTTTACGGTTTACAGTTTACGGTTTTTAATGTTCAGATAATTTTGCCAAATACATGTTCACTACATTATCTAATCCTAAATACAGACTTTCGGAAATAAGTGCGTGCCCGATAGAAACTTCTAAGAGATTTGGAATATTTCCTTTGAAAAACCTGATGTTATCTAAGCTCAAATCGTGTCCGGCATTTATTCCCAGATTTAATTCGTTTGCCAAAACAGCACTTTCGACATACGGTTTTATTCCGTCTTTGTTTCCGAGTCCGTACTGATGGGCAAAACTTTCGGTATAAAGCTCGATTCGGTCTGTTCCCGTTGCTTTTGCTCCCTCAATCATTTTCAGAACAGGATCAACAAAAATCGAAGTTCGGATTCCGTTTCGTTTGAATTCTGTAATTACTTCGGTCAGAAATTCTTTGTTTTTGAGTGTATCCCAGCCTGCATTAGAGGTCAAAACGTCATCGCTGTCCGGAACAAGTGTAACCTGAGTGGGCTTGATTTCCAAAACCAAATCCATAAACTGCTTAATCGGATTTCCCTCAATGTTATACTCTGTATAAACAATCGGTTTTAAATCATAAGCATCTTGGTATCTGATATGCCTTTGGTCGGGTCTGGGATGAATGGTAATTCCCTCTGCTCCAAACGACTGAACATCTTTAGCTACTTTTAATAAATCAGGGACATTCCCTCCTCTTGAATTGCGAAGCGTGGCAATTTTATTGATGTTTACACTTAATTTGGTCATTTGTAAATGGTAAAATTATAAGTGCAAAGATACCAAAGTAAAACGATATTATTCAAAACTAAAAGGCTCTTGATTCCTCAAAAGCCTTTATAGTTTTCTTTCAATTTTGCAGGGTTAAACTTTTGTTATTTTTCGTATAAGATCTTGAAAATTAAGTGGTTTTTAAACTTCGAGAAATACGATTGTTCAAAAAGTTTACCCACATTTAGAAGAGCCGCAATCTTTACAAGTGAGGCAACCTTCTTGATACATTAAGTTGGTTGAATCACAATTAGAGCATTTTCCTTTGGCTTGAGTTCCGTCCGGAACGTAGCGCTTTAAGGCTCTAGCCACACCGTTTTTCCACGTGTTGATAGATTCGTTATCTAATTGTAATCCGTTGATGAGTTCTACAACATTTTCGATTTCCATACCGTGACGTAAGGTTCCTGAAATCATTTTTGCATAATTCCAAAACTCTGGATTAAAGCGATACGAAAGACCTTCGATAGTGGTTTTGTAACCTCTTTGATTAGCATACTGGAAGTCATATCTTGTATTGCCTTTTTCGTCTTTATTTTTGATAATAAATCCGTCTTCAACCCAACGAGGTAACAAAATTCCGTCTTCATCATCAGCCAATCCGGTAAATATTTCATACGGACGACCTTCAATAGTTCCGATAAAGGCAATCCATTTTTCTTTGTTGTTTTGGAAGCGAACTACATCTGCCTCCAAAACTTGAGGACGTTTGGTTGGAAAAACCAATTTGTAATCTACGTCAATATCTTTTGGTTCTTTCTTTTCTTCAGCCGAAATCAAAACTCCTGAACGAGAACCGTCACGATAAACGGTTACTCCTTTACAGCCTTCTTCCCAAGCGGTCATATATAATTTATCAACCAATTCTTCTGTCGCATCGCTTGGAACATTGATAGTAACTGAAATCGAGTGATCAACCCATTTTTGGATAGCTCCCTGCATTTTTACTTTGCTTAACCAATCTACATCGTTAGAAGTTGCTTTGTAGTATGGTGATTTTTCGATGAGTTCGTTGATTTCGTCATTCGAATAATTTTTAGTTGTGTCAATTCCGTTTACCTCCATCCATTGTTTGAATTTGTGGTGGAAAACCACGTATTCTTCCCATGAATCACCAACTTCATCTACGAAATCTACTCGAACTTCTTTATCGTTCGGGTTTACTTTTCTTCTTCTTTTGTAAACTGGCATAAACACAGGCTCAATACCCGAAGTGGTTTGGCTCATAAGCGAAGTACTTCCGGTTGGAGCGATGGTCAATAGAGCAATATTTCTACGTCCGTATTCTTGCATATCGTTATACAGAGCAGGGTCTGCTTCTTTGATTCGCATCATAAACGGATTGTTTTCTTCACGTTTTGCATCAAAAATTCCGAATGCCCCTCTTTCTTTTGCCATTTCAACCGAAGAACGGTAAGCTGCCAAAGCTAACGTTTTGTGGATATTTACAGCAAAATCATTTCCTTCTTCACTTCCGTAACGAATTCCTAGTGCAGCAAGCATATCTCCTTCGGCAGTGATTCCTACTCCTGTTCTACGACCTTCTTCTGCTTTTTTACGGATTTCTAACCATAAATTTCGTTCTATTCTTTTTACTTCTGGATCCTCCGGGTCTGCATCAATTTTAGCAATAATTGCATCTACTTTTTCAAGTTCTAAATCGATAATATCATCCATCATTCGTTGCGCATAAGCGACGTGTTTTTTAAATAATTCGAAATCGAAATAAGCTTCTTTCGTAAACGGATGTACCACATACGAAAACAAATTGATGGCCAACAAACGACACGAATCATAAGCACAAAGCGGAATCTCTCCACAAGGGTTGGTCGATAAGGTTTTATATCCTAAATCTGCATAGCAGTCAGGCAAGGATTCATTTATGATTGTATCCCAAAACAGAATTCCTGGTTCTGCTGATTTCCAAGCATTGTGAACGATTTTCTTCCAAAGTTCTTTAGCATTAATATCTTTAGAAAACTTCGGGTTTGGACTAAAAATCGGATATTTTTGAGTATAATTTTGATTGTTTTTAACTGCTTGCATGAAAGAATTGTCAATTCTAACCGAAACATTCGCTCCTGTGATTTTACCTTGCTCTAATTTGGCATCGATAAAATCTTCTGCATCTGGGTGATTGATAGAAACCGAAAGCATCAAGGCTCCTCTGCGGCCGTCCTGAGCCACTTCACGAGTCGAATTTGAAAAACGCTCCATAAACGGAACCAATCCGGTTGAAGTAAGTGCAGAATTCTTAACCGGAGAACTTTTTGGGCGAATGTGAGATAAATCATGACCTACACCACCTCTACGTTTCATGAGTTGCACCTGTTCTTGGTCAATTTTCATGATTCCTCCATACGAATCACTTTCTCCTTTATTTCCGATTACAAAACAATTGGACAAAGAGGCTATCTGAAATGGATTTCCGATTCCGGTCATTGGGCTGCCTTGTGGGATGATGTAGGTGAAGTCTTTAATTAAATCATAAACTTCCTCTTCTGTCATCGGATTTTTATATCGTGATTCAATTCTTGCAATTTCAGAAGCAATTCTGCGATGCATATCCGCAGGTGATTTTTCATAAATATTCCCTTCAGAATCTTTAAGTGCATATTTGTTTAACCAAACTCGGGCTGCCAAATCATCACCTTTGAAGTACTTTAACGACTCCTGAAAAACCTCTTCGTTGGAAAAAATCTTTCTCTTAACTGTTTCTGTAGCTGTTTCCATATTTGTATATTTTATCGTTAATTTAACAAGGTAAAATTATACAAAAAAATCATATCATTTTTTTTTATTTTTAAAAAGTTATCAAGAGTTTGTTGTTAATTCACTAATAATCAGTGTTCTAAAAACCTAAACCGATTAAAAAGTTTACAAAAATATTTTTATTTTTAATTATAATGAATTTAAAAAAACAATCCTCTGTCGAATAGTGGATTTTCGACAGAGGACATTAAATTTCTATTATATGTAGTACAATTACCTTTTATCTAACTCCACAAATGTTCTATGCGTATGACCTGTATAGATTTGTCTTGGTCTTCCGATAGGTTCTTTATTTTCTCTCATTTCTTTCCATTGTGCAATCCACCCTGGAAGTCTTCCGATTGCGAACATTACTGTGAACATATCGGTTGGAATCCCTAAAGCACGATAGATAATCCCTGAATAAAAATCTACATTCGGGTATAAGTTTCTCGATTTGAAGTATTCGTCTTCAAGGGCTGCTCTTTCTAATTTTTTGGCAATATCTAAGATCGGATCTTCAATTCCTAATTCTTCTAAAACCTCATCGGCTGCTTTTTTGATAATGGTAGCTCTCGGGTCGAAGTTTTTATAAACTCTGTGTCCGAATCCCATAAGGCGAAACGGGTCATTCCGGTCTTTGGCTTTAGCCAAATATTTATCCGCATCACCTCCGTCTGCCTGAATAGCTTCGAGCATTTCTAAAACAGCTTGGTTAGCACCTCCGTGAAGTGGCCCCCAAAGTGCTGAAATTCCTGCCGAAATCGAAGCAAACAATCCTGCATGCGAAGAACCCACAATTCTTACAGTAGATGCAGAACAATTTTGTTCGTGATCTGCGTGCAAAATGAACAATTTATCCAAAGCATTTACTACTTTCGGATTGATTTTATAAGGACCTGTAGGAAGTTTAAACATCAAATTAAGGAAGTTTTCTACATATCCCATAGTATTATCGTAGTAATTCAAAGGATACCCTTCTCTTTTTCTGTATGTCCAGGTTGCAATAACCAAGAATTTACCCAAAGTCTTGCAAACCGCATGATACATCTCTTTTTCGTCTTCTACATTAACCGTTTTTGGATTAAATGCAGTCAGAGCACTCATAAGCGACGCCAAAATACCCATCGGGTGGGCTGTTTTGGGGAATCCGTCAATTACGTTTTTCATATCCTCATGAACCAACGTATATTTACGGATATCGCTTTCAAATTTTTCTAATTGTTTTTTACTAGGAAGTTCTCCAAAAATTAACAGGAAGCACACCTCAAGAAAACTGGCTTTGTCGGCCAAGTCTTCGATAGCGTACCCTCTGTAACGTAGAATTCCTTCTTCTCCGTCAAGATAGGTAATAGCACTAATGCAAGAGCCTGTGTTTTTGTAACCCGGATCCATAGTGATTGTTCCGGACAAAGTTCTTAACTTTTCAATATCAATTCCAACCTCGTTTTCTGTTCCTACGATTAGTGGAAACTCATATCTCTTTCCATCAATCTCTAATATAGCAGTTTTTGACATATAAATATAGCAGTTTTTTTGATTCCTGCGAATATACAAAAAATCTACTAAAACAATTATAATATTTCGTTATAAAATATTGTCAAAAAAATATTTTTAGAAATGAAAAGGCTGATTTGTCCGAGAATTATTCAAAGACCTTTGTGTTTTTTCCGTCAAAAGAGGCAAAAACCATTTTCGGATGAGAGTCCTGATGATAGATGCTTCCGTCTTTGTCAATGGCAATTGCTCCTGCAAACCCATCAAAGGGCTTTAGTTCGTTAAAAGTTTTAGCAAAGGCATCTTTTAAAGAAAAGCCGTCCGTAACACGAGTCACTATTTTTGCTGCCACAGCTCCGCTTACGATATCCTCTCCTACTCCCGTGCAACTTACTCCACATATTTCGTTGGCAAAATTTCCTGCAACGGTAGCCGAATCCGAAATTCTACCCACAATCTCAAAGCCCTTTCCTCCTGTCGAAGTAGCCACAGCAATTTTTCCGTTTTTATCCAAAGCCACACAACCAACTGTTCCTGTTCTGTTGGATTTTAGTTTTGCTAAATATTCTTCTCTTCTTTGAGGAATTTCGGTTGAAAAATATTCAAAACCGTTTTTTCTGGCAAAATCCGTTGCTCCTTCTCCACCCAGAATTCTGTCATCAACTTCAAGTAGTTTTTCGGCTACCAGAATCGGATTTTTTACATTTTCTATATTAATGACACCACTCATTTTTTTAGAAACACCATCCATAATTGAAGCACTCATTCGGATGTTTCCATCGCTCTGAATTTGCGAGCCAATACCTGCATTAAAAAGGGCATCGTTTTCTAAAAGCGAAACTGCATAAGCCACAGTTTGTAAAGCGGAATGTGTTTTCAAATATTCATACGATTGTTTTACAATCGAAACCAGAGCGTCTTGCTTGGCTTTTTTGGTTTCTGCATCGGTTGAAGATTCACTAAAAAAACCTCCGTGGATTATTATTTTCATTCTAAGTTAGTTGAATCGTTAAATCGTTGATTTGTTAAACCCAATACTGATTTAACAATTCAACGTATTATGCATAATGCGAAGCATTAATATTCATCTCATGTGTATTTAATATATACGTGTCGTACATACTCATTACGTGAACAATCAGATTTTTGATAGAAATAGGTTGTCCTAATTCAACTTGGGTAAGATTAGTATCTGATATTTTTTGTCCATCAACCAGAATCACAAGCCCCGAGCCGATAGCTTCCATATAATTTCCTTCTTTTATAAGTAAGCCAGTATCTTCGCCAAGACCAATTCCCAACACTTTAGGATTGGTAACCACTGCATTAAAAAGTCTTCCGATTCTTCCTCTTTTTACAAAATGAGTATCAATAATGACGTTCCCGATAAGCCCGAGTCCTGAAGTGATTTTTATTTCTCCTTTCAAGAGAGCTTCTTGACTACTACCCTGATAAATCATTGCATCTGAAGCTGCTGCTGCTCCCGCAGATGTTCCGACATAAATAAATTCTTCTTTTTTGTATTTTTCTAACAGAAGATCATGAAAAGGAGTCCCTCCCAAAATTGAAGTCAATCGGAGTTGATCGCCTCCGGTAAACATCACAACATCAGCTGCCTTTAGTCGTTTTAGATATTCTTCATCAAGGGCTTGTTCTCTTTTTTCGACATATAGAACATCAACATTTTCTGCCCCGAGATAGTTAAATGCTTTTACATATTCAGGACCTACTTCTTTCGGAATTTTCGAAGCAGTAGTAATAATTTCGATTCTTGATTTATTTTGGTGTTTTGACTCGTCTAAAATACGTTTTAGAATTCCCGTTTCAAAGAAATTCAAATTGTTTGCTACATTAGTATCAAACGAGGTTTCTGCAAAACTTCCCGTATCTACAGCACCACCTATTATTATTAATTTTCCTTTTATTTTTTTCATAGGTGCAAAAGTAATGAAACTGTTTAAATTTACTTCTTTTGAGAGGTAAAAAATAAGTTTTTTCGCAAAAAATAACAAATGTATTTGATGTTTCATAAAAAAATTTTACTTTAGGCGGATTATTACCAAACCTACAAACTTAAAGTTATACACTAACAACAAATATTCACAAAAAAGTATGAAGATATTAAAAATACAAGCCTTACGAGGTCCTAATATTTGGAGCGTAAGAAGAAAAAAACTCATCCAAATGCGATTGGATTTGGAGGATATGGAGCAACGCCCTACCAATACTATCGAAGGATTTAGAGAGCGTATCGAAAAAATGTTCCCAACTATGTATGAACATCGTTGTTCGGAAGGAGTTCCGGGTGGCTTTTTCTCCAGGGTAGAAAGAGGAACTTGGATGGGGCACGTTATCGAACACATTGCACTCGAAATTCAAACCCTTGCAGGAATGGAGACCGGATTCGGAAGAACTCGTGAAACCAAAGAATCAGGCGTTTATAATGTCGTTTTTAGTTATGTCGAAGAAAGTGTTGGAGAATATGCTGCTGAAGCATCGGTTCGAATTGCAGAAGCTCTGATTTCGGGAGAAGGTTATGATATAGAGACAGATATTAAAAAAATGAGGGAAATTCGTGAACGAGTTCGCCTCGGACCAAGTACCGGAAGTATTGTAGAGGAAGCCGTTTCGAGGGATATTCCGTGGATTCGTTTAGGAACAAATTCGCTTGTGCAATTAGGGTACGGAATTAATCAAATGCGTTTTCAGGCTACCATTACTTGCCAGACCAGTCATATTGCTGTGGATATTGCTTGTGATAAGGAAGCCACCAAACGCATGCTCGATAATGCTTCAATTCCTGTTGCCAAAGGAGCTATTTGTGTAGATGAAGAAGATTTGGAAGACACTATCCGGAAAATTGGCTATCCGATTGTCATCAAACCTCTTGATGGGAACCACGGAAAAGGAGCTTCGATCAATATAAAAGACTGGGAAAGTGCCAAAGAAGGCATGACTCACGCTAAAAAATACAGTCGTAGAGTAATTGTAGAAAAGTTCATCACAGGATTCGACTTCAGAATTTTGGTTATCGACAACAAAGTGGTAGCGGCTGCCAAACGAGTTCCTGCTCACGTTGTCGGAAACGGAATAAATTCGGTTCAGGAACTCATTGACATCGAAAACCTCGACCCAAGACGCGGTTACGGACACGAAAACGTACTTACGGAAATCGAAATAGACAGAGATTCTCTCGATTTATTAGAAAAAGAAGGGCTAACCACTGATAGTATTCCCGAGAAAGGAAAAGTAATCTATTTGAAATCGACTGCCAACTTGAGTACAGGAGGAACATCGGTTGATGTAACCGATATGATGCACCCCGAAAATATCTTTTTGGCAGAACGCATCTCAAGAGTAATCGGGCTTGACGTTTGTGGAATTGACATCATGGCCGAAAATCTTACGCAACCTCTCAAAGAAAACGGAGGAGTAATTCTGGAGGTCAATGCAGCTCCCGGATTTCGTATGCACTTAGCCCCTTCAGAAGGATTGCCAAGAAACGTGGCTGCTCCGGTTATCGACATGCTTTATCCTCCGGGAAAACCAAGTCGTATTCCGATTATTGCTGTAACAGGAACTAACGGAAAAACTACGACAACCCGTTTGATTGCCCACATGGTTAAAAACAAAGGGTATCGAGTAGGGTTTACAACTTCGGACGGAATTTACATTCAAAACCACATGATGGAAAAAGGAGATACCACAGGTCCGTTGAGTGCTGAATATGTTCTGAAAGACCCAACGGTAGAATTTGCAGTGCTCGAAACAGCAAGAGGTGGAATTCTTCGTGCCGGACTTGGTTTTTCACGATGCGACATCGGGATTATTACCAATATTCAGGAAGACCACTTGGGCTTGAGCGATATTCATACATTGGCAGATTTGGCACGAGTGAAAAAAGTAGTGGTAAACAGCATCAAAAAAGACGGTTGGGCTGTGCTGAATGCCGATGATGAAGAATGTAGAAAAATTGGTCCTTCTCTCGATTGTAACGTAGCTTGGTTTAGCTTAGACGAAGAAAGTAAGTTTGTAAAAAACCTCGCTAAAGAAAATAAAGTTTGTGCGGTTTTCGAAAACGGGTTTGTAACCATCAAAAAAGGCGACTGGAAAATCCGTATCGAAAGAGTAGGTCAGATTCCGCTGACCTTGGGTGGAAAAGCTAAATTTATGATTGCAAATGTATTGGCAGCATCGTTGGCAGGATATCTTCACGGATTCAAAACCGAAGACATCAGCCTTTCGTTGCAAACCTTTATTCCGAGTGTGGCTCAAACTCCGGGCAGAATGAACATTTTTGAGTTTAAGAATTTCAAGGTAATGATTGATTTTGCTCATAATCCTTCTGGGTATTTAGCCATCGAAGATTATTTGCAAGCGATAGATTCTCCGAACAAAATCGGAATCATCTCGGGGGTTGGCGATAGACGCGATGAAGACATCAGAGAATGTGGTATGATTGCCGGACGTATGTTTGACCACATTATCATTCGTCAGGAAAAACACCTCCGAGGAAGAACCGAGCAGGAAATTATTGATTTGATTCTTGAAGGAATAAAAGAATCGGGCAAAGAAGTAACCTACGAAATTATTCCGAAGGAAATCGAAGCTCTGAAACACGCTATCAATATTGCTAAGGAGGGGACTTTTATTACGGCTCTGAGCGATGTGGTTAACAACGCTATCGAAATCGTGCAAGGCTATCTCGATAAAGAAAACGAAGATGCATTGGCATAAATTCTTTATATTTTAATCGCAGATACTATTTTTGTTTTCACAAACAGAATATTCAATAATTTCCTTGTATTAGTTTTTTGGTGACCGATTTCGATTGCATAAATTTATTTTTAGCTTTACTCAAAAAATACCTGCTAACTTCGATTAACTTTGTATATTTGTGGCTTGTTTAAACCTTTTTTCTTTTTTTTAAAGAGAACCTTATGAAACCCGTAAAAAGTCTTATAAAAAAATATTTTTCGTCCTTCGCTTACTTTTACAGACACCTCCGATACAGACTGTTTATAGTAGTGGGATTGAGTATTTTGATTGGAATATTAGACGGTTTTGGGCTTACTATGTTTTTGCCTTTGCTCCAAATGGCAGACGGAGGTTCTGTTGCTACAGGAGAAGGATTAGGAGATTTAGGATTTATTGTTGAGGGGATTAATGCCTTAGGAGTAGAACTCAACATAAAGGTTGCTTTGCTGATACTGTTTCTGTTTTTTTCCTTGAAGGGAGTAGTAGTTTATTTTTCTTCTGTGTTTAAGGTAATTATCAGCAGGTATTTTATATCAAAATTACGAATATCACTTACCGATTTATTTACTCGTTATTCCTTTAAGATATTTGTAACCTCTGATGTAGGAAGAATACAAAACTCTCTTACGGGAGAAATAGGTAGAGTAACTAACGCCTACCGATATTATTCCGAGTGTATTCAACAATCGATAATGATTTTGGTCTATACTGTTTTTGTTTTTATGGTGGATTGGAGGTTTGCTCTGTTAGTCTGTATTGGGGGAGGTATTACCAATATGTTATACGGTTCAATTTATAAAAAAACCAAACAACTATCGGCTGAACTTACCAAAAACAACAGTGGTTATCAAGGACTTATCATACAGTACATTGCTAACTTTAAATACCTAAAAGCCACAGGCTTGTTAAAAAAATATGCACATAAATTAAAAAATAAAATAAAAGAAATAGAAGAAAACAGCAAGAAGATGGGTGTTCTCAATGCCCGTGTAACTGCTTTAAGAGAACCTATGCTTATCGGGGTTGTTTGTTTGGTTATATTAGTACATATTTTTATTTTGAAAGGTCATTTGATTTCGGTAATGATAAGTTTACTGTTTTTTTACAGAGCCTTAGCAGCCCTAATGAATTTACAAAACCGGTACAATAGCTTTCTGGCGGTTTCAGGTTCGTTAGACAACATTACAAAATTTGAGCAAGAACTGAGAGAAGGAGCCGAGAAAGAAGGTATCAAAGAATTTGAGAAACTGAATAACGCTATTGAAGTACAAAATGTCGATTTCGGTTATGACGAATCGGACGGAATATTAAAAAAACTGAATTTAAGAATTGATAAAAATCAAAGCGTGGCTTTTGTAGGCGAAAGCGGAAGTGGAAAAACTACCTTAGTAAACCTTATTAGCGGGCTTTTGGAACCCAATGGAGGACAAATCAAAATTGATGAAACAAATTTAAGCGACCTGAAAAAATCTTCTTATCAGTTGCGAATAGGGTACATTGCTCAAGAGCCTGTAATTTTCAACGACACTATATTTAATAACGTAACCTTTTGGGCAGAACCAACAGAAGAAAATAAAACCAAGTTCTATGAGGCTATAACAAAAGCTTCCATTGCCGAATTTATTGGTACTCTTAAAAACAAAGAGAACACTCTTTTGGGCAACAACGGAATAAACCTAAGTGGAGGGCAAAAACAACGAATTTCGATTGCGCGCGAATTGTATAAAGACATCGACATCCTGATTTTGGACGAAGCCACATCTGCTTTAGACTCCGAAACCGAAAAAGAAATTCAGACCAATATTGACGCACTAAAAGGAAATTACACGATATTAATCATCGCTCATAGACTATCTACTATCAAAAATGCAGATGTAGTGTATTTGATGGATAAAGGAGAAATCATCGGAGAAGGGGATTTTGAACAGTTGACAGAATCTTCTGAACGATTCAGAAAAATGGTAGAACTTCAAGAGATTTAATAAATGATACCTGTAACCAAAACATTTTTACCTCCAATAGAAGAATACAATTCTTGGGTTCAAAAAGCTTTTGATAACCAATGGCTTACCAACAGAGGAGAGCTTATTAAACTTTTGGAAGCACAACTAAAAGACTATTTAGGGATTGACTGGCTTACTGTTACGAACAACGGTACCATTCCGTTGCAGATTGCTCTGAAGTTACTTGCTAAACAAGGCGAAGTGATTACCACCCCGTTTAGTTATGTAGCCACTACTTCTGCTATTATCTGGGAGAATTGCACTCCTGTTTTTGTAGATATTCATCCGGAATATTTAACCATTGACGAAACTAAAATAGAAGCCGCCATCACCGACAAAACCACTTGTATTTTAGCTACTCACGTATTTGGAAATCCTTGTAACGTAGAAGAAATAGAACGAATTGCCAAAAAACACAACCTATACGTGATTTATGATGCAGCCCATTGTTTTGGAGTTCAATATAATGGAAAAAGTATTTTTGAGTATGGAGATGTAAGTACTTGTAGTTTTCACGCTACTAAGCTATTTCATACAGCCGAAGGTGGGGCGATGTTTGCTAATGATAAAGAACTACAACATAAATTGTTTTACAGCCATAACTTTGGACATAAAAATCAATTAGAATTTCTCGGACTGGGAATCAATGCCAAAATATCTGAACTTCAAGCAGCCATGGGATTAGCTGTATTTCCTTATATGAAAGATATTTTGAAGGCAAGAAAAAGCATTGTTGATTTCTATAATGAGAATTTAGATTTTTCGAAACTGCAAAAAATGAGACTCAGAGACAAAACGGAATGGAATTACAGCTACTACCCTATTATTTTTGATAGTGAGGTTAGGCTTTTAGAAGTACAGGCTATGTTAAACGAAAACAATGTTTTCCCGAGAAGATATTTTTATCCTTCACTCAATACTATTCCGTATGTAAATGGAAAAGAAATGCCTGTTTCTGAAAGTATTGCAAGTAGAATTTTGTGTTTGCCGTTGTATGTGGGGTTAGAGAAAGAGAATATTGAGTTAATTTGTAATATCATAAATAGATAATATGAAGCTAGCCATCATGCAACCTTACCTATTCCCCTACATCGGATATTTTCAGATGATCAAGGCTGTAGATAAATTTGTGTTTTATGATGATGTAAATTTTATAAAAAAAGGTTGGATTAACAGGAATCGTATCCTTGTCAGTGGTAAGGATTTCATGTTTACAGTTCCATTACAAAAAACCTCTCAAAACAATTTAATTTTAAACAGCTATATTAAACAAGAAGCCTATAATGAGTGGAGAGATAAACTTTATGTGACTATAGACTTAAATTATAAAAAAGCTCCTTACTTTGATGATGCATTTAGGATAATTACCAACGTTTTAAATCAAAATACTACTTCTATTAGTGAATTAGCCATTGAAAGCATTAAACAAGTTTCTGAATATTTAGAATTAAACACCCTATTTATAAAATCTTCTGAAACTTATAACAATAGAAGTTTAGAGCGTCAGGAACGTTTAATTGATATCTGTAAGTGTGAAAATACTACGCATTATATTAATGCAGTAGGAGGTATGGAATTATACAGCAAAGATGATTTTAAAAAAGAGGGAATTCGATTGGATTTTATAAAAGCATCTCCGATAGTATACAAACAATTTAATAATGATTTTGTACCTTGGTTGTCGATAATAGATGTGCTGATGTTTAACTCGGTTGCAGAAGTTAATGAGATGTTGGATAAATATGAATTGATGTAATGCAAAGGAGCTATTTAGATAAAAAAATATTGATACTCGGAGGTAAACCTATAGGTTCTGTAGAGGCGGTAAAATATGCTCAACAAAAGAGAATATATACGATAGTTACTGACAATCTACCTGTAGAAGAATCGCCAGCTAAACAAATTTCGGATGAAAATTGGGATATTAGCACGGCTGATGTTGATCTTCTTTGTGCCAAAATAATAGAAAACAATATTGATGCGGTTTTTACGGGTATTCACGAATTTAATATATGGAAAACTTCGGAGATCTGTGATAGATTAAATTTACCCTTTTATGCTACTCCAGAACAATTGATAAAGACCTCTATTAAAAGTGAGTATAAACAACTGTTTAGAGAATATAATATTCCTGTTATTCAAGAATTTGATTTAAATGAAAATACATTTGAAGAAGATATATCAAAAGTAGATTACCCAGTTCTAATAAAACCTATTGATGGAAGTGGAGGTTACGGAATTTCGATTTGTTATGACAAAGAAGAATTAGTTGAAGCTTATCAAAAGGCGTTGACATACTCTAAAGTCAAGAAAGTATTAGTAGAGAAATATATAATAGCTAAAGAAGTTACTGTTTTTTATATTATTAAGGATGGTAAAATCATGCTATCAACACTTGCAGATAGACACACAAAAAACGGAAATAAATACACGATAGCATTACCTGTATTATATATCTTTCCTTCTATTCATCTCACACGATACTTAGAAACATTAAACGAAAAAGTAATAATAGCACTCAAGTCTTTAGGTCTAAAGAATGGAATGGTATTTATTCAATCTTTTGTCGATACAGAAGGTTTTAAGTTTTATGATATTGGTTTTCGACTAACAGGCACACAAGAATATTATATTACAGAGCATATTTGTAACTATAATGCTCTAAAAATGATGTTGGATTATGCCTTAACTGAAAAAATGGGGCAGCAAGACTTAGAAAAACTAGTTGATCCTTTTTTGTATGGGAAGTCTGCTTGTAACATTACCTTTTTGGCAAAACCTAGTGTAATCGGAAAGTTTATAGGAATAGAAGAAATTGAGAGACGACCAGAAGTTATAAAAGTAATCAGAAATCATCAGCCAGGCGATACCATACCTGATTCTGCTATTGGAACTCTAAACCAAGTAATATTACGAGTGTTTATCGTAGCAGAAACTAAAAGCCAGCTAAAGGAAATAATTAAAGAAATTACGGCAAGTATTGATGTTTTGTCAGATAAAGAAGAAACAATTCTTTTGCCAACTTTTAATATTGATGAATTATGAATGTTTTAATCACAGGTGCAGGGGGTTTTTTAGGCAATGAGTTGATTCGTCAGCTCTTAAAAACAACACATGTTGTTTATGCGCTTTCGTCAGATAAAGAGCAAATTAAAACAAGATTCTCAAATAAGTGTCATGCTTTTAGTATCAAAGAATGGGAAGACGGAAAATTGCCTTTAGACAAAATAGATGTGGTAATACATTGTGCATTTGCTAGGGCGCATAAAGGTGGAGAGGAAATCGCAAAGAGTTTATTGTTTACCAACAAGCTTTTTAATGAAATAGTTAAAGAAAATGTGCCATCACTTATAAATATTTCTACACAAGAAGTATATGGTTCGATGGCTTGTCCTTGGATAGAAAGCAACGGACAAAACCCAATGACTGTTTATGGTACAGCAAAATATTATACAGAATTATTAGCTCAGAGCTTAATTGATAATAATCAAACACACATTACTTCTATACGATTAGCGGGATTGATAGGCAGGACTACAGACTCAAGAATGGTAAATAAATTTATAGATAAGGCTATAAATAATGAGCCACTTCAAATTGCAGGAGGTAAACTTGTTTTTTCACAATTAGATGTGAAAGATGCGGCCTCTGGTATTATTACCTTATTGTCTGTACCTGCTGAAAAATGGAGACACACATATAATTTAGGTTTTACCAAAAGCTACTCTATCCAAGAAATCGCTGCTATAGTTCAGGCAGTTGGAAAAGAATACAATAAGGAAGTAATCATAAAAGTAGAGAAATCAGATTTGGTTATTCAGGCTGAATTAGATTCAACTGCACTTTACGATGATACCAATTGGAAACCAAAATATGATATGGAAGAAATGGTAAGCTCAATTTTTAAGTTTAAAATGAACTTGTAAAATGTAATTTAAAGCTAAAGTAGTTTGTAAATAATAATAATTATGAAGAAAATTATAACTGTAGGGGTATTTGATTTTTTCCATCTAGGACATCTCAATGTTTTAAAACAAGCTAAAGAACATGGCGATTATTTAATTGTTGCCGTTCATGATGATAAATTAAAATCAAAAGGCGTAGATTTTCTTTATACATTAGAAGAACGTATAGAATTTATAAAATATCTTAAGTTTGTTGATGAGGTAATCTCTTACGAACGGGTAGATTTATTGATTGAATCTGTAGATTTTGATATATTTGTTCATGGTCCTGACCAAAATCATCAATATTTTCAAAAAGCATTTCAATGGTGTAGAAATAATAACAAAGAGTTAGCACAGACGGAAAGAACTCAAGGTATTTCATCCACTAAATTAAGAAAAATTTTAATACATAAGGATATCTAAAAAAATGAGTGCGAAATTAAGAGTTATTGGATTTGGAATCGGAACCAGTTGTAAGGATTATCTTAAAAATTATAAAGATGAATATGAGATTGTTGCCCTGAGTGACTGGGATTCAAAGACGCATGGAACTGAAAAGTACAATTACCAAGTTATCAATCCTTACGACTTTGACAAGTACGACTTTGACAAAATTCTTATTTTAAGTTTTTATGTAAATGAAATTAAAGAACAATTAGCAGAAAAACTCAATATTAAAGACGAATCTATTGTTGTTCCGGAGAAACACAAAATTAAAGGGGTTCTTTTGCCTTTTATAGATGAAAAAACCAAAGAATTTGGAAGGAGCTGCTTGATTTATTTCTCAGAATTAATGCAAAAAAATAATATTCGCGGCTTTTTAGATTATGGAGCGTTACTCGGACTGGTCAGAGATGGGGATATTATTGATTGGGATGATGATATAGACTTTAGTGTGTTTTCTGACGATGCTGAAAAACTCAAAAACCTGCTTTTATTTTATAAAGAAAAACTACCAGAGCATCAGTATTTAGATTGGTCGTGTAAAATCTCAGAAGATAAAGATGGAAATATTTGGTACTTTAGTTTAAATTTCACAAATAAAAATGAATTTATTTATAGAGAATTTGAAATTGCTGTTACGGTAAGAATGTTTTATAAAGGGCATGCTATTAAAATGCGTAATGATTATCAATCTGCACCAGAAGAGTTCTTTAAGAGCTTTGAATTTATAACTTTTCGAGAATCGAAAATATTAGTTCCATATAGACACATAGATTATTTAGACTTTTATTATAAAAACTGGCAAACTCCTGAGAGACTAACTTTTGGTACTAAATACGGAATTTCTTATCAGGGAGGTTTGGATGAAATTAAAGTTCAAACTAGAGAAGTTTTATTGTTTTAATTTTTAAATATATTATTCTTGATATGAGCTTTGATAAAGATGAAATAAAAATCCTGCCTAAACCAGACTATGTTTCTTGGGAAGAGATAACTGAAGTAATACATCTTGCGTTTGAAGAAAAAAAAGAAAAGGGAATGAATTATTTAGGTTCTTATCAAGATGTTGAGACTACAAAGAATCGAGTTGATAATGGAATTTGCTTAGTTGCTTTACTTAATGGTAAAGTAATTGGAACAATGACGCTAAGAATTTTTAAACCTTCGAAAAGGGGTAAAAGATGGCATAATGAAAACATGTATGGCTATGCAAGTCAAGATGCTGTACTACCTGAATATAAAGGACTGGGAGTTGGAAAAAAAATGCAAGAAGTAAGAATAAAAATCTGTGAAGAAAAAAAAATAGATGAATTACTGATGCATACTTCAATACATGCGAAAGATGTTTTAAATTGGTGGAAAAAACAAGGGGCTCAATATATTGAGTTACTATCTAGTCCTATTACAAATTACTATTCTGTTAGAATGAGACTTCCGATAGCAGGGAAAAAGAAGTTTAATAAATATTATATTGCTTTAAGATTTTATTTATCTGCTATTAAATGCATTATTTTAAAAAATAAATCTGGAAAGAGCAGGAGATTCTTAAGGCTTTTTAATATATAGATAATGAAAAATTCATATAGTTATATCCCTTTTTCTAACCCCCTCCCAATTACTGAACACCAATGGGATGATGATGTTACTCAGGTTGTGAGTATTAGTTGTCTGACTTATAACCATGAGCTTTATATCAGAGATGCTATTGAGGGCTTTCTGATGCAGAGAACAACTTTTCCGGTAAGGATAGTTATTTTTGAAGATTGTTCTACAGATAATACTGCAAAGATTATCAAAGAATATGTGGCTAAATATCCTAACTTATTTCGCGCATTTTGCCAACCTGAGAATACCTGGGGCAAACCCAATAGGCGTGAAGCAGGCAAGCCATTTAGAGAAGAACGCAACAAAGCAAAATACATCGCTGTATGCGAAGGCGATGATTACTGGACAGACCCGTTGAAGTTGCAGAAGCAGGTAGATTTTTTGGAAGAGAATCCAGAATATAGTTTAGTTTGTGGAGGATTTAAATCCGTAAATACAGTAACAGGAGAAGAAATAACAGCTATAAAAGATGTAGAAAACTCTATTGACAATACAGAACAAGGCTTTGATATTACTCTAGAGCGATTTTTTAAACAATGGCTTACCAAAACCTTAACTTTAGTTTATCGAACAGAATTATATAATCCAAATGATTTTAAGAATTATAAATATACTAGAGATGTTCATCTTAATTATCATTTGCTTAAAAGAGGAAAAGGCTATTATATGAAAGAGGTCTTTGGAGCTTATCATATTCATAGTGGAGGAATATTTAGCTCTATAAATGAAAATGAAAGATTTAATACTTTTTATCTTGTATATAAAGATTTATTAAATTATAATAAAGATGATGTGTTCTTAAGAAGAAAGGTCGTGCATTATCTTAAAAAAAACATCTCTAAGAGAGCCTTTCGTGCTAGTCCAAATATGAAGAGAGAAAGACTTGTTCTTGAGCTTTTATTTTCAACTAAAAGTTTAGGAGAATTAAAATCAAATCTAAAATTAATAATTAGTACTTATATAAAATAAAAGTATTTCCTATGAATGCCCCCTTAGTCTCCATAATCATCCCCACCTTCAACAGAGCTCACCTTATTGGTGAAACACTTGATAGTATAATCGCTCAGACTTATACTCATTGGGAGTGTATTGTAGTAGATGACGGGAGTACTGATAATACGGAAGAGATAATGAATTCTTATCAGAAGGAAGATAAGCGTTTTAAATTCCATCACCGAAATAGTGATAAGCCCAAAGGAGCTAATTCCTGTAGGAATATGGGTATAGATATAGCAAGAGGAGATTATTTAGTCTTCTTTGATAGTGATGATCTGATGACTTTTAACCATTTGGATGTAAAAGTGCAGGCTATACTCAATAGCAAGTATGATTACGTAATTACTAAAACCAAGTTTTTTAATTCAGATAAAGATTTAGAAAAATATTATCAATTTGATAAGTATGATTTAACTCCATATAATTACGTATCTCAAAAAATAAATTGGTTAACATATGATATTTGTTTAAAAACAAGTATTGGAAAAACTATTAGTTTTAATGAGCAATTACAATCAGGACAGGAATATAATTATTTTAGTAAATTAGTTCATAAATCCACTAACGCAATCTTTATTAATGAAGTTGTAACTCTTAGAAGAGATCATGAGGATTCTATAAGGAGTAATCTTAAAACTAAAGATGAAACAAGAAAGAGTAGTTTCTTTAAACATTGGCTTACGCTTAAAGATATAAAAGAATTTTCAGATATAAGAACACATAGGCACCTGTTAAGAAGGTCAGCTCTTAGTGCTTCAGATTCAAAGGACTTTTTTGGTGTTCCAAAAATATACTTTTATAAAAACCTATTTAAATATTTTGGAACTTCAACGTTATACTATATAGCCTACAGAATTTTTTATTTTGTTTTTAAAAGGGGTTTGTTTTTAAGAAATGCGTTCATAAATTCTACTGACAGAAATTTTTTTAAAGATTAGATTCTTAATTAAGATGTTTATATATTAAATAATATACCATAATTTTCGTATTATATAATGATTTCAATAATCATCCCCGTTTATAAAGTCGAGAAATATATCTCTAGATGTTTAACCTCAATTTTGAATCAAACATTTCAGGACTTTGAGATTATTTTGATAAACGATGCGAGTCCTGATGATTCTATACGAATTGCGGAAGAATATGCTCATAATGATACAAGGATTAGAATCTTTCATAATGAAGAAAATTCTGGTGCGGGTTGGTCAAGAATGGTGGGTTATACGAATGCTAAAGGGGAATATATTACTTTTTGTGATCCTGATGATTATTTGCCAGAAAATGCTTTAGAAGTATTATATGAAGCTATTACACAAGACAAAGATGCTGATATATGTATAGGCGATTATCAGCGGGTTTTCTCAGACGGCAGTAAAAGTGAGGTCTTTAGGAATCAGTTGCGTTATGGGCATGATAAATGGGGTTTTGCAAAATCAACATTAAAATATGAAACACCGCAATACCTTTGGAATAAGATTTATAAAACAGAGCTCTTTAGGCATCCTGATATTATTGCTTATAAGAACTTCTCAAAATCATCTGATGAGTTTCTGTTTTTTCAGGTTTTACAATACTGTGAGAAGGTAATAAACGTAAATGAAGTTGTTTATTATTATTTTGATAATAATGAGTCTGCTAGTTACAATAAGAGTAATCCTAATGCACTTAGGGCAATGATTACAAGCTTAAAGTATATTGAAAATCAGTATAAAGAAAAAAAGGATTTTGCCCCAATAATTCAGAAAGTAAAGACAAATAAATTTTCAAAATTTATCACTGTTGCCGATAATGATAAGGAACTTCTGAAACTAATTTTTAAAAATAATATTGATTATTTATTTACACCTCTAAACTTGCTTAATAACTTTCATAATAGCAAAGCCTTAAAGGTTTTCCTGACTTATTTGAGAGCAAGAATAAGAATGATATTCTAACATGAACAACCCCGAAAAGTATTATACAACTATAATTCAAAGATTATCTGATTATAAAAAAACAAATAATCAGAACACATCATCGCTAAACAAAAAAAGCAACTTAATTTTTACTATTTATCTGATTTTATGTTCTGGGGTTGATGTTTTACTCTTGCTTATAAAACTAAAGTTCAATAAAGATATTACCTTAGTATATACGGCTCCGGGATATTGCAACCCCAAAAACGGAAAATTTAGCGACCGTATTCTGTCTGGTTTGAATCTGAAAAACAGAATTTACATCAACCAAAGCAAAGAGTTTGTACTAAAGTCGATAGACAACCACAAGGTGTATAACATAGGCGGAATGGTAAAACTATTATCGCTGTTTTTTAAAAAAGGTCGGAAAACTTCATTAAAAAATTTAAAAGCCTATAGCTTCATCAACAACTTGATACTTAAAAATTATAGAGGAACAGGTGTCTATCTAATTTGTTATTACGATGCCAACGGAATCTCTGTTGTTTTCTCTAAATACAGACATAAAATTAATCTAATAGAGGTACAGCACGGAAATATAATCAATTACCCTCCATATTCTTATCCTTCAACAATTAAAATTGCCGATACTTTTTACGTAAAAAATCAAGGAACGATAAACTACCTGAAAGAGCATTTGAACAAAAACTTCAAAGATATCGAATATCGTATTTTGCCCTATCCGAAAAGGGAAACCGAATTCAAAGAAGGAACGCATATTCTATACGCCTCTACTATTGAATTTAATGGTATTCACCCTCTTTTTATGGAATATCTCAAGCAACTAACCCAAACCGACCAGGTAACAGTATATGTAAGGCTTCATCCTCGGGAAAAAAACAAAAAGGAAGTATTTGAAAATCAACTAAAAAATATCAAATCAAATATTATCTTTGACGAGTCTAAAAATTGGTTAGAGTCGAACACCGTCAAAAACTTAATTGTAGTTTCTCCGTGGAGCTCGGTTATTGAAGACGCTGCAGATAACGGATACAGAGCCATAATCATAGATGTCGTAGGAAAAGAACGGTTTAATTACCTTATTGACAATAAGAATGTTATTTTTGCAGACAATTTAGAAAAAATATTGTTATCCGTATAAAATGATTTTTAACTTCCTAAAATACATCAAACCCATTTGGTATTACAACCTGAAACCTACTCAGGATTATGCGTATTTCCCTACGGAAGAACAACTCAAAGAAAAAGGGATTGATTTAAAAAAAGACCTTCAGTACAAAAGTCAAGAGGCACAAAACAGAGATTTAGCTTGGAGGGCATTTCAGTTGGGTTTTATATCCGACAAACCACAAAACGGAATTGACATCTGGAAAAAAACAAAACTTCCTGTTGAAGACGAATACCGATTTATAAGGAAAAACTACCATAAAGTTTGGAGTTTGTATGTGTTATTCTTTCGTTTGCTGACCCTTAAAAATCCTTTTCGTGAAATTTCCGGATTCTTAAAATCAAAAAGCACAAAACGAGAAGACTATTCTAAAAACTTTGTTCTGCACCAAGAATATCAATCTTTTCAAAGCGATTTGATTCAAGAAACCCCTCTGGTTTCGGTAATAATCCCAACATTAAACCGATACGAATATCTCAAAGACGTTTTCAAAGATTTAGAAAATCAAACCTATAAGAATTTTGAAGTAATAGTTGTAGATCAAACCGATGGTTTCAGGGAAGAATTTTATAAAGGCTGGAATCTGAATTTAAACTATTGGTTCCAAGAAGAAAAAGCACTCTGGAAAGCTAGAAACGAAGCGATAAAATCGGCTAAAGGAACATATATTTTGATGTCCGAAGACGATATCAGAATCCCGGAAAACCTAATCGAACAACACCTGAAAACCATTGACTTTTTTGAACCCTCTCCAAAAAGTCAAAACTCAATTTTGCAAATTTCTACTATTGCTCGATTACATTGGAAAAAAGGTTTAGAACACACTATAGAAGCCTTATCATTACTTATAAAGAGACGGAATTGACTTTAAATACACCCTAATTGGTGATGGAGACGAAAAAGAACGTCTATTATTTGCAGCTTATCAGCTTGGTATCAAAGAAAATGTTAAATTTGCAGGAAAGTTGCCTCATTCTGAAGTTAAGAAGCATTTAGAGCAAGCCGCTATCTATTTGCAATACAGCATACAAGAAGGTTTTTGTAATGCTGTTCTCGAAGCTCAAGCAATGGGATTGCTGTGTATAGTATCCGATGCGGAAGGATTAAGTGAAAATGTTTTGGATAAGCAGACGGGTTGGGTAGTTGAGAAGCGAAAACCAGCACTTTTGGCTGAAAAAATAAAAGACGTAATGTTATTATCGACTTCAGAAAAACAGAAGATAAAAACTAACGCAATTCGTAGAGTTCAACAAGAATTTAATTTAGCAAAACAGCAACTTGAATTCATTAATTTTTATTCGTCTTAAAGTTACATTGACATGAAATTTAAAATATATAATAATTGTCTAATCAGTTCAGAAATATATTCATTTATGGATATTTTATTAAGACATAAACAGATTCCGTTTATCTCTAACCTAAAAATAAAATACCGATTAGTATTGTTGTTAAAATGGTTTTATTTACCGACTAAAACTTATGATATTAAGGCTAATATTGGGCTTATAAAACGTAATTATGATATTCTTATAGATAAAAAATCAAAAAAAGTAACTAAAATATCAAAGTCTAACATTGGGAACGAATTACTTGAGTCCGAAGTAAATTATCTTACTATAATAAATCAATTTATTTTGTCAAAACACCAAGATGTCAAAGTTCCGAAATTATTAAACCATTATAAAACTAATGAGAATCTATTTGTATTTGAAGAAGAATATTTTGAAGGAAATGAAGTTTGGAATATAAGTAAATCAGATTTAGAAATTATAAATGACTCTATTTATAATTTTATGATAGATTTTTATTTTTTTAACGATTTGAAGTTGGTTTTTTTTAACGAAGGGAATATTGACCATAATGTATTTAATGATAATATTGTCTATAAAAAAGAAGTGATTCAGATTTACAATAGTATTCTTAACAAAAGAAAAAAACTATTATATGGAACGATACATGGAGATTTAAGAGAAAATAATATTTTAATTGATTTTGAAAAAAACATATGTTTAATTGATTTTGAAAAAACTCGTGAAGATTATCTTGTTTTAGAAATAAGAAAAGAAGAATATTTTACTAAAATTATAAACCGATTAGAGGAAGATAAAGGAACTATTTATAGCTTCAAAGAGCAATTATTTTTAACGGAATATTTAAAGGTATATAGAAGAAAATCTTATAAGGTTATGCAAGATCAAAATTGGATTGACAGAAAATTTAATAATTTATACAAATTAGGTGTAAATTTAATTTGAGAGATTTAATCATACTATGATATTTAACTTTTTAAAATACATCCACCCCACTTGGTATTATAATTTAAGACCAAAGTTTGATTATGCTTATTTTCCTACCGCAGAAATATTAGCAGGGCAGGGCTTTAGTATTGCTATAGATTCTGATTATAAGAGTACAGAGGCTCAAAACAGGGATTTGGCTTGGAGGGCTTTTCAACAGGGTTTTATAAACCCAAAAACTGAAAAGGGTATTGATGTATGGCAGGAGGTAAAACTACCTCTGGAGGATGAGTATCGTTTCTTTAGGAAGAACTTTCATAAGCTTTGGGTGTTATATGTTTTGGCATTTAGATTAGTGACGCTACACAATCCTTTTAAGGAGATATATGCCTTTTGGAAAACTAGAAAAGTAAGACGTCAGAGTCATGTGCAAAATCATTTCAGCTATCCTGAATATGATAACTTTCAGAGTAAACTCATAAAAGAAGAACCTCTTGTATCCGTGATTATACCGACCTTGAACAGGTATGAGTATCTCAAAGATGTTTTTAAGGATTTAGAAAAACAGACCTATAAGAACTTTGAAGTGATTGTTGTTGACCAAACCGATGATTTTAGAGAAGATTTTTATAAAGGTTGGAATTTGGATATCAGATTTTGGTATCAGGAAGAGAAAGCTCTTTGGAAAGCCCGAAATGAAGCCATTAAATCTGCTAAAGGAGAATATATATTGATGTCGGAGGACGATATCAGGATTCCTGAAAACCTAATAGAGAACCATCTCAAAACTCTTGATTTTTTTAAAGCTGATGTGTCTTGTGGGGTGTTTTTCCCAGAAGGCAGTGCGATACCCAAAGAGCGTTCTTACTTTAAATATGCAGAACAATTTGCCACGGGAAATGCACTACTCAAAAAAGAATTATTCAAAAAGATTGGGCTGTATGACAGACAATTTGAAAAACAACGCATGGGAGATGGAGAATTCGGGCTGCGGTTATACACCAATGGCTTTAAGCTCGTTTCTAACCCTATTGCCTACTGTATAGATGTCAAAGCTCCACAAGGAGGATTGCGAGTAAAAGGAGGAAGTTGGGATGCCTGGAGACCCAAAAAATGGAATGCCCCCCGACCTGTACCAAGTGTACTGTATTTATCAAGAAAATATTTCGGAAACAAACTGAGTGTGCTGATGATGATACATTCTGTTGCACCATCAATTGTTCCGTATCAGTTCAAAAGAAATAAACTGTTAAAACTATTATCTGTATTTTTGTTGCCTATTTTGTTTCCTCTGCTAATTTTTCAGATGTATAAATCGTGGAAATTAGCTACTCAAAAACTAAATGAAGGAGCAAAAGTTGAATTTTTATGAATAAAAATACACTTATCATAACCTCCGAATTCCCTCCACTTCCGGGAGGAATTGGTAATCACGCTTTGCATTTGGCTCTTCAGTTTCAGAAAAATGAATATGAGGTGACAGTTGTTACCGATCAGAGAAGTAAAAACCTCTGTGCAGACATAGATTTTGACACAAAGCTTGATGTGAAAGTCGTTAGGATCAAAAGAAAAAATCCTGCTGTACTTACGTATATAAACCGGATTCAAAAAACATTTTCGCTTATCCGAAAAAACCAAATCATCATTGCTTCGGGTAAATTTCCGCTTTGGATGGTTGCTTTTATGAGCTTATTTTTTCCTACCAAGAAATTTGTGGCTGTGCTTCACGGCTCTGAATTGGGTGCGGGAGGGAAAATAGGGAAATCATTCACTCGTTGGAGTTTAAAAAAATACGATAAACGAGTTGCAGTATCCAACTTTACCAAACAAATAGCCTTAAACAGACAACCATCGGTAGCAATCAATGTTATAAATAACGGATTTGCCCCTAAAGCAAACGCAACATCATCTGAATCAAAAACATCAGAATTAGCTATAATTACCGTAGGCAATGTAACCTCCAGAAAAGGACAACAAAATGTAATTAAAGCCCTGCCCGAATTACAAAAACAATTTCCTGATATTGTCTATCACATTATCGGATTGCCTACCGAAAAACAAAAATTTTCGGAATTAGCAAAACAACTCAATGTCGAAAAATCTGTTATTTTTCACGGAGCTTTATCAGATGAAGCACTTCACAAAAAACTCTCCGAATCAAAAATATTTTGTATGCTAAGCGATTATTTGCCTAACGGAGATGTCGAAGGATTCGGAATTGCCGTTTTAGAGGCAAATCATCTTGGGCTGCCTGCCATTGGTTCTAAAAACTCAGGAATTGCCGATGCTATAAAAGACGGTTTTTCAGGAAAATTAGTCAATCCGCACAACCCAAAAGAAATAACCCAAGCCTTAACTGAAATCGTTAATGATTACAACAGATATTCAGCTCAAGCAAAAGAATGGTCAGAAAATTTTCGTTGGGAAAACATTATTAAAGCGTATTTAGAGGTAATTGAGCAATGAAAAGGAAAAAATTAGTCATCATATCGCATACCGAACATTACAAAGACCACAACGGAATTATAAAAGGTTGGGGGCCAACCATAAACGAAGTGAACTACCTTGCCGATTATTGGGAAGAAGTCGTACATGTGGCTTGTTTGCACCACAAAACAATGCCTCCGAGTTCTTTGTCTTATACGAGACAAAACATCTCCTTTGTACCGATTCCTCCCTACGGAGGAAAATCTATCAAAGATAAATTGATGATTCTAATCAAAATCCCGAAAATCATCAATCAGGTTATTAAAAGCATAAAAGGAGCTTCTGAAGTTCAACTCCGACTTCCCACAAGTATGGGTTTGTTTTTGTTGCCTTTATTCAGCTTTTTCATTCCCCGAAAATTTACTTTTTGGGTAAAATATGCCGGAAACTGGAATCAACAAAACCCACCACTCTCCTACCGCATACAAAGATGGTGGCTCAAAAAGAATATTGCTAAGTGCAACGTAACCATCAACGGTTTTTGGTCTGGCCAACCCAAGCATTGCCATTCTTTCGAAAATCCATGCCTGACTCAAGAGGATATAAAAAAAGGAAAAGAAATTGCCCAAACCAAAACATTTGACCAAAGTTATATTTTTTCGTTTGTAGGAAGGTTAGAAGATGCTAAAGGCGTTTCAAGAATTATCGAAGCCTTAAAAGAAGTTCCTGCCGAGAAAATTAAGGAAGTACATTTTGTAGGCAACGGGAATAAAACAGAACAATACATAAAGCAAGCCTCTTTTCTGGGAAATAAAGTGTTTTTTCACGGGTTTTTAGGCAAAAACGGAGTACATACTATTTTATCCAAATCACATTTCTTTTTGTTGCCCTCCGATTCTGAAGGCTTCCCGAAAGTCATTGCAGAAGCCGCTTGTTACGGTGCTATTCCCGTAGTTTCTGATGTGGGTAGTATTCCGCATTATGTGAGCGAAAAAAATGGTTTTGTGTGGTCGAACAAAAACGCTACTCCTTATACCGAAATTTTGAAAAAAGCCGTAAACGAACAAAATCTTACCCTAAAACAGCTATCCGAGAACAGTTGTATATTAGCGAAATTGTTTACTTTTGACAACTACAAACAAAAACTTGAAAGTTTGGTTTTTCGCAAATAATGGAAATAAAAAACACTTCATACATATCTCTTATTATACTCCATATAATCTTAGGATTTGTAATTTTTACATTTCCTGTTCTTTCCTTGTTATACGGATTATTAACCATCGTTTTTGGTGTTTTTTATATTTTAAAAACCAAAAACCGTAATAATGAAGTTATCTTTATGTCCGCCTATATAATTGGCTTAGAAGTGTTCTTAAGAATGACAGGCGGAGGACTTTCTTACGAAATAGGTAAATATGCTGTTATCTTATATATGTTTTTAGGAATATTGATTAGCGGTATCAAAAAAAATGGGCTAATCTATATATTTTTTATTGCTTTACTGTTACCTGCCGTATTGGTTTCTGCTGAAACTTTAAATTATGACACTAATTTCAGAAAGGCAGTAATATTTAATCTTTTAGGTCCTGTTTGCTTGGGAATTTCTGCTCTATATTGCTATCAAAGAGAATTAACTTTTAATCAGCTAAAAAATATATTTACAGCTTTCGGATTACCTATTATTTGTACAGTAGTATATTTGTTTTTATATACACCTTCTAATTTAGACGAAGTAATTACCCACACAAGCTCAAACTTCAAAACATCGGGAGGGTTTGGACCTAATCAGGTCGCCACCGTTTTAGGACTTGGTATGTTTGCTTTTTTTGTTCAAATACTTTTAAACTCTCCATCCAAAATATTGCTTATCATTAATACTTTGCTGTTTGCTGTTTGTTCTTACAGAGGGGTAATTACTTTTTCTCGTGGAGGAGTTTTCGTAGGGCTTTTTATGATTTTTCTCTTGCTAATTATTGTATTTCCAAAAGTAAACATAAGGGCTAAAAGTAAAATAGTTTTAAGTGTAATAGTAGGTGTTTTTTTAGGTTTCTTCGTGTGGGCTTATACTTCTGTACAAACCGGAGGAATGATTGATAAACGCTATGCCAACCAAAATGCTTCGGGAGTGGAAAAAGAAAGTGTTTTGACAGGAAGAGAAACACTTATGGAAACTGAATTTCAAATGTTTTTAGACAATCCTATCCTTGGAGTAGGTGTAGGTAAAAATAGAGAAGAGCGTCTTGAAATGACAGGTATTGCTGCAGCATCACACAACGAAGTAACTCGTCTTTTGGCCGAGCACGGTATGCTTGGTCTTTTTGCTTTGCTTATCTTAGTTTTCGTGCCTCTTAACTTATATCCTGCCAATAAACAAAATATATTTTTATTATCCTTTTTCTTTTTCTGGGCACTTACCATCAACCACGCAGCCATGCGATTGGCTGCTCCTGCTTTTGTCTATGCACTCTCGCTCTTAAAAGTTACTTTTAATGAGCCAACTGCTACACCCGAAAAAATTGAGATCAATGAAGTATAATAATAAGCTATTATGAAAACCCTTCTTTACATCGGAAACAAACTCTCTAAACACGGTTATACGCCTACTTCTATAGAAACCCTCGGTCTTTTTTTCGAGAAAGAAGGCTACACAATGTGCTATGCTTCCGAAAAAGAAAACCAACTCAAGCGGTTTTTAGACATGGGTTGGAGTGTTTTCAAAAACCGAAATAAAGCAGATTACATCATTATAGATACATACAGTACATTCAGTTTTTGGTATGCTTTTATGGTCAGCCAGTTGTGTAGGTTGTTCGAGCTAAAGTATATTCCTATTTTGCACGGAGGCAACCTCCCTCACCGTTTGGATAAAAATCCTCGATTATGCCAAATGGTTTTTAATCATTCATACAAAAATGTAGCTCCTTCGGGTTATTTGCTCGATGCGTTTCAGAAGCGAAATTACCCGAACTTGGTTTTCATACCCAATACAATCGAAGTAGAAAACTATCCGTTTCTGAATCGGGAAATCAAAACTCCAAAACTACTTTGGGTACGTTCGTTCGCTTGGCTTTATAACCCGAAAATGGCGGTTGATGTGCTGAAAGAATTACAAAAAAAATATCCTGATGCAAAGCTCTGTATGGTAGGCCCAGACAAAGACGGAAGTTTAGAGACAACCCGTCAATATGCCAAAGAACAAAGTGTGGAAGTAAAATTTACGGGCAGACTGTCTAAACCTGAATGGATAAAACTATCGGAAGAATACAATGTTTTTATCAATACCACCAATTTTGACAATACGCCTGTAAGTGTCATGGAAGCACTCTGCCTCGGATTGCCTGTGGTTACTACCAATGTCGGAGGAATTCCGTTTTTATTAAAAAACCAACAAAATGCACTTTTAGTAAACAAAGAAGATACAGACGCAATGGTTTCTGCTATCGAAACACTCATCAACAATCCGGAATCGAAAGATAGCATCGTCAAAAATGCGTTAGATTTGGCTAAAACTTTTGACTGGAATGTAGTTAAAGAACAATGGAGAAAACTGCTCAATTAAAACTAAACCACTATGGACCGAAAGTCCATAGGTTTGATTTCAGACTGAAAGTCTGATTGAAAAAAAAACACGGATTAAAGGATTTACATAGATTTTTTATAATCCTAAAAATCCTTTAATCCGTGGCAAAAATTTTTAGAAACTGAAAGTCTTGCACTGAAAGTGCATAGTTTCAACTAACGAATGAGACCAATGAAAAGCCAAAACATTACTATAAGCTGTAAACCGTAAACTAACTTCATAACTACCACACAAAAAAATATTATATTTGTACTTTAATTCAAAAACACTTATGAAAAAGACATTCATTTTAGCATCTTTGGCTATAGCCTTGTTTAGCTGCAAAAAACAAGAGCAACAACCCACAGAACCCGAAGTTGCAGTTACTTATTCCACATTCGGAGAAGAAATTACAGCCGATAAAGCTGTTTCGCAAGACGAAATGTTAGATAAATTTCAAAACCTGAAAGAAGGAGACACCATTCCTATCAAATTCAAATCCACCATTTTAGACGTTTGTCAGAAAAAAGGTTGCTGGATGAGTATGGACTTAGAAGGCGATAAAGATGCTTTTATCCGCTTTACGGATTACGGATTTTTCGTTCCACTCGATGCTGCCAATCAAGAAAGTATTGTTGAAGGTCGTGCATTTTTGAGTGTCGTTACCGTTGATGAGTTAAAACATTATGCCAAAGACGGAGGAAAATCTCAAGAAGAAATTGATGCCATTACCGAGCCGAAAATCACTTATGCCATTCAAGCTGACGGAGTGTTGATTCAGGATAGAATTGCAGTAGAAACAACAACCGACGAAATTAATAACTAATGAAAAAAATTGTTTTCTGTTTTTTGGGCTGCTTACTGATTGGGGCTTGCAAAGAAAATCCGCAACCCGAACAAGTTGTTACACAAAACAACAAAACTTCGTCATCGTTCAAGATGTACGAAATGTCAGAAATGGCTACCCTGATGGAACAAATGTATGCGGACAACCAACGCATCAAACAGAAAATAGAAAACAACGAATTAGATTTCGGAGAGTTTCCTGAATACTACCTGAAAATTCACAGTGCCCAAATGACCGACCCCGACGAGTTTGACGATTTCTTCAAATCAGAAGCCCTAAAGTTTCTTGCAACGCAGCAATTAATTTATACCGATACGGTTCATATCAAAGAAAACTTTAACAATATGGTCAATGCCTGTATCGAATGTCATCACAAAAAATGTACAGGACCTATTGAGCGCATCAAAAAACTTTACATAGAATGAAAAAAATCACTTTGCTTTTTGCTTTATGCCTTTCAACCTTCTTGTCTGCTCAACATTACAGCGGATACGAATTTGTGGTAGTTCCTGAAAAATTCGATTTCTTGAGCGAATCCAATCAGTATAACCTCAACGAGCTTACTAAATTCCTAATAAGCAAAAAAGAAGTAACCGCTTTGTTCGAAACAGAAGTAAAACCTATCGAATACAGCATGAACGAATGTGGTGTACTAAGGCTGAATGTTACCAAAGAAAAATCTTTTCTAAACACAAAACTAAAAATAACATTAAGAGATTGCAGGGGAAACATAATAGCAGAAAGCACAGGTTCGAGCAGAGAAAAAGAATACAGAGTAGCTTATAATTATGCACTAAGAGAAGCTTTCGATTTGCTTTATCTGCCTCCCAAAGAAGTTACCCAAAAAAGACTCCAAGCTGATGCTCCTCAAAAAGACCTCGACCAACCCAAAGATTCATCGTATCTGTATGCAAAAAAAACGGGGCAAGGCTATAAGCTATACGATAGCGAGGAAAACGAAAAATACACACTTTTCAAAACTTCAAAGGCAGACCAATTCATCATTTCTAATAACCTCATAAACGGAGCTTTGTACAAAGCCAAAAACAAAGATGAATGGACTTTAGAGTACCTTAAAGACGAACAAGTCATTACAGAAACCCTGAAAATCGCTTTTTAAATATTTTTCGTAAAATTCGCTTAAATTACATGCAGCTATATAAGCAAATATCCTCCTGATATTTGTCAAGACAACCATGCCTTTTGTTTCGGTTACTATATAAATATTCCTTAAATTTGTCCTGTTTTTCGAGGATTAAAAAATCCTAAATCTCAAATTCTAAATAGAAAAATGACTTGAGCTTGTAAGAGCATCAGACAAATAAAAAAACAATAAACTCGACGAATGAAATACAATCCGAATGAAATCGAGCCGAAATGGCAACAATTTTGGGCAGAAAATCAGACTTTTAAAGCAGAAAACCCCAACATCCAGCACCCATCATCCAACACCAAACCTAAATATTACGTATTGGATATGTTTCCGTATCCTTCGGGAGCAGGACTTCACGTGGGGCATCCGTTAGGGTACATTGCTTCAGATATTGTAGCTCGATACAAACGCCACCAAGGATTCAACGTGTTGCATCCTCAAGGTTATGATTCTTTCGGACTTCCGGCTGAGCAATATGCGATTCAAACCGGGCAGCATCCTGCCATTACGACCGAAACTAATATCAAAAGATACCGTGAGCAATTAGACAAAATCGGTTTTTCGTTCGATTGGTCTAGAGAAGTTCGCACTTCGAATCCTGATTATTACAAACACACACAATGGATTTTCATCCAATTGTTTGAGTCTTGGTATAATGTGGAATCAGACAAAGCAGAAAGCATTTGTTCGCTTATTATAAAATTCGAACAAGAAGGAAACGCCAACGTAAAAGCGGTTTGTGATGCTGATATCGAAATCTTCACAGCCGAGCAATGGAAAGCGTTTTCGCCTGATGAGCAACAAAGAATTTTATTAAAATACCGTTTGACTTATTTGGCAGAAACCGAAGTAAACTGGTGCCCTGCCTTGGGAACAGTTCTAGCCAATGACGAAATCGTAAACGGAGTATCGGAACGTGGAGGACATCCTGTTATCCGTAAGAAAATGAAACAATGGAGTATGCGAATTTCGGCTTATGCAGAGCGTTTATTACAAGGTTTAGAAACCATCGACTGGACAGAAAGCCTCAAAGAATCGCAAAGAAACTGGATCGGGAAATCGGTAGGTGCTTCTGTTGAGTTTCGTGTTCTACCTCACCCCCAACCCCTCTCCAAAGGAGAGGGGAGCGAAACCCCTGACAGACATAATGATTATGGATTTATGACTGCAAATCCTGACAAAGCCAAAAAATTAGTTGTAAATGCCCGTGAAAACAGGAAAAATTCAACAGAAGCAGAAGATTTAGTTTGGCAGGAAATCAGAAACCAGAAGTTAGGAGTAAAATTCAGAAGACAACATTATATAGACAATTTTATTGTGGATTTTGTTTGCCTTGACAAGAACTTGATAGTTGAAGTTGATGGAGAATACCACGAAACTCAAAAAGAATATGACGAAAACAGAACTTATGAATTAGAAAGATTTGGTTTTAGAATTATCCGATTTACTAATGATGAGGTTCTGAAAAACACAAAAGAAGTTCTTTCAAAAATAAAAACGGAATTATCAAAGACAACTCGTTCCCCCCTCTCCTTTGGAGAGGGGCTGGGGGTGAGGTTTATAGAGATATTCACCACTCGTCCTGACACCATTTTCGGAGTATCGTTTATGACTTTGGCTCCCGAACACGATTTGGTGGCTCAAATCACAACGCCAGAGCAAAAAGCAGCGGTTGAGGCTTATATTGAGGCTACAGCCAAACGTTCGGAAAGAGAGCGTATGGCTGATGTAAAAACCATTTCGGGAGTATTTACAGGAGCTTATGCGGAACATCCGTTTACCAAAGAACCGATTCCGATTTGGATTGGCGACTACGTATTGGCAGGTTACGGAACCGGAGCTGTTATGGCTGTTCCGTGTGGAGATGAACGTGATTATGCTTTTGCAAAACACTTCGGAATTGAGATTAAAAACATTTTCGACAAAGATATTTCCGAAGCCGCTTATACTGAAAAAGGCGGTTTCACTTTCGTGAATTCTGATTTCTTAAACGGATTGGATTACAAAGCCGGAACTGCAAAAATCATTGAAGAGCTAGAAAAAATCGGAGCCGGAAAAGCCAAAGTAAACTACCGTTTACGTGATGCAGTTTTCTCACGTCAACGTTATTGGGGAGAGCCATTTCCAGTTTATTATGTGAATGGTTTGCCACAGATGATAGATAGCAAATATTTACCTGTTCGTTTGCCAGAAGTAGAAAAATATTTACCAACCGAAGACGGTCAACCACCACTCGGAAATGCCTCGGTTTGGGCTTGGGACACCGTGAACAATCAGGTGGTAGAAAACTCAAAAATCGATAACAAAACGATTTTCCCACTAGAGCTAAACACTATGCCGGGTTGGGCGGGTTCGTCTTGGTATTGGATGCGATATATGGACGCTCACAACGATGCTGAGTTTGCCTCAAAAGAAGCCTTGGACTATTGGCAAAACGTGGATTTATATATTGGCGGTAGTGAACACGCTACAGGACACTTGCTGTACAGCCGTTTTTGGAATAAATTCCTAAAAGACAGAGGTTTTGCTCCAACCGAAGAACCGTTTAAAAAGCTGATTAACCAAGGGATGATTTTGGGGATGAGTGCTTTTGTTTATAGAGTTCAAGCATTAAAAAATGAATATGATACATATTATGTTTTTCAAACGCCTAAGCCAGTTTTTATATCAAATACAGTTCTTGGTAAAATAAGTAATAATGAACTTGATAAAAACTTAAATCCAGAAATTTATAAATTGTTAGTAGGATATTTTAAAGAAAATTTTGTCGAAATAAATTTAGAAAATATTGAATTTAGCTTCAATCCAATTCACGTTGATTTATCTTGTATCAACGACGTAACTAACGAGTTAGATATTGAGAAATTCAAAGCTCATCCGCTGTATTCTGATTATAAAGATGCTGAATTCATTTTAGATGACAATGGCAAATATATTGTAGGTCGTGAAGTCGAAAAAATGTCAAAATCCAAATATAACGTAGTCAATCCGGATGATATTTGTAACGAATACGGAGCGGATACCTTGCGTTTATACGAAATGTTCTTAGGACCACTTGAGCAAGCCAAACCTTGGAACACAGCCGGAATTACAGGAGTTTTCGGGTTCTTGAAAAAATTGTGGAGGTTGTATTTTGACGACAACGGCCTAAACGTAACCGACGAAGAGCCTACGAAAGAAATGTACAAATCGCTGCACAAAACCATCAAAAAAGTAACCGATGACATCGAGAACTTCTCGTTCAACACTTCGGTTTCGCAGTTTATGATTTGTGTGAATGAGCTTTCGCAACAAAAATGTCACCACAGAGCGATTCTCGAGCCTTTGGCGATTTTGATTTCGCCTTATGCTCCGCATATAGCTGAAGAATTGTGGCATCAGTTAGGTCACAACGAAAGTATTGCTACGGCTCCGTTCCCTATTTTCGACGAAAAACACTTGATTGAATCCGAAAAAGAATATCCGGTTTCGTTCAACGGAAAAATGCGTTTTACTATCAATCTTCCGCTGGATTTATCGGTAGCAGAAATCGAGAAAATCATTTTATCAGACAGCAGGACCCAAGAACAATTGCAAGGTCGCGAACCGAAAAAAGTAATTATAGTTCCTGGAAAAATTATAAATTTAGTTGGGTAGTATTTTTGAAGATTTCAAAGCAAGATATAGTAAAGAAGATTAAAAAACACAGAAAAGACTCTTTGTGGGGGCATTTTTTGACTTCATTTTATCTAACTCAAGATGTTTATGCAGATGTAAGAAAAGATAAAATAATTGTTTGGAATTGGGGATTCTTGTTTGGGAGTTTTTATTCTGTAATTATCTTTGAATTTAATTCAAAAAATGAATTAATAAAAGTTTCTGATAAACTAAATAGTTTTGGAAAACTACTATCGCTGTTGATATTGGGAGGCTTTTCTTTTCCTTTTTTGAGCTTGTTTTTTGAAGATTTCAATGTTAGGCTTATTTTTGTGATAATAATTTATCTCGTATTTATAGCTATAGTTGCACTAATTGGGAAATCTATTTACAAATTTGAGAAGAACGAAACAAAAGAATATTATTTTAAGTTATTTGATATTGAAGAAAATTCAGAAAAAGAAAATAAACCAAGAAGAGAATGGTCTCTTAAAAATACAACAATCAGATTTTTTGCTTATTTACTTTGTTTGATGTTAAGTTTGATCAGTATTTTTATAATGTTAGATAATCCTGTAAATATCCTTTTAGGAGTAATTTTATTATCTATGGTTGCGAATTATCTCTATTTTGATTTAAAAATTATTTTAAAGAAGAACCGAAAAAAGTAATTATTGTTCCGGGAAAAATCATTAATATTGTAGGATAGTATTTTCCCACAAATTGCAAAAACTTAAAAAAAAACAAACCTGATGTCAGGCAGCATACAACATTATATCAACCAACTCAACGAAGCCCAACGAGCTCCCGTACTGCAAAAAGACGGACCAATGATTGTTATTGCAGGTGCAGGCTCGGGAAAAACTCGGGTACTGACCGTGAGAATTGCTAATCTGATGAGTCAGGGAGTTGATGCTTTTAATATTTTGGCTTTGACCTTTACCAACAAAGCTGCTCGCGAAATGAAAAATCGTATTGCTCAAATTGTGGGTAATAACGAAGCCAAAAATCTTTGGATGGGTACGTTTCACTCGGTTTTTGCCCGAATCCTCAGAGCCGAAAGTGCCAAACTCGGTTATCCGTCCAACTTTACGATTTATGACACTCAAGATTCGCAGAGGCTTATCGGAGCAATTATCAAAGAAATGCAGTTGGACAAAGATGTCTATAAACCCAAACAGGTACTAAATCGGATTTCGTCTTACAAAAACAGCCTGATTACCGTTAAGGCTTATTTTAACAATCCGGAATTGATGGAGGCTGATGCGATGAGCAAAAAGCCAAGAATGGGAGAAATTTATCAGAATTACGTAGAACGGTGTTTTAAATCCGGAGCTATGGATTTTGACGATTTACTACTCAAAACCAACGAATTACTCAGTGTTTTTCCAGATGTTCTGGCAAAATACCAAAACCGTTTTCGATATATCTTGGTAGATGAGTATCAGGACACGAACCATTCGCAGTATTTGATTGTAAAGGCTTTATCGGATAGATTTCACAATATTTGCGTAGTGGGAGACGATGCCCAAAGTATTTACGCCTTTCGTGGGGCAAACATCAACAACATTCTGAATTTTCAAAAAGATTATCCGAATGTAAAAACCTATCGTTTGGAACAAAATTACCGCTCCACCCGAAACATTGTTGAGGCTGCCAATACTATCATCGAAAAAAATAAAGTAAAACTCGAAAAAACCGTTTGGACACACAACGAAGACGGAGGAAAAATAAAAGTACACCGAAGTCTGACCGATGCAGAAGAAGGGCGTTTTGTAGCTTCGACTATTTTCGAACAAAAGATGCAAAACCAACTCCATAACGGACAGTTTGCCGTTTTGTACCGAACCAATGCTCAATCCAGAGCCATTGAAGATGCACTCCGAAAAAGGGATATTCCGTACAGAATTTACGGTGGATTATCGTTCTATCAACGTAAAGAAATCAAAGATGTTCTGGCTTATTTAAGGCTGATTATCAACCAGAAAGACGAAGAAGCTTTAGTTCGTATTATCAATTATCCGGCTCGAGGAATCGGTGGAACAACACTAGAAAAATTAACCGTTGCAGCCAACCATTACAAACGTCCTATTTTTGAAGTAATGGAAAACATCGACAAAATCGACCTGAAACTCAACGGACCTACCAAGCAGCGTTTGCAGGATTTTGTAACGATGATTAAGAGTTTTCAGATTGTAAACCAAAGCAACGATGCTTTTTTTACTGCCGATTACGTAACCAAAAAATCAGGACTTTTTCAAGAGCTCAAAAAAGAAGCTACCACTCCCGAAGACGTGGCTCGTATGGAAAACGTGGAGGAACTCTTAAACGGTATCAAAGACTTTATCGAAGGACAAAAAGAAGTGGACGGAGCTACCGGAAACCTCTCTGAATTTTTAGAAGATGTCGCCTTAGCCACCGATTTAGACAAAGATACCGGAGATGATGACCGAGTAGCCATGATGACCATTCACTTGGCAAAAGGATTAGAATTTCCGTATGTTTTTATTGTCGGATTGGAGGAAGACTTATTTCCGAATGCAATGAGCCTGAACTCCAGAACCGAACTCGAAGAAGAAAGACGACTTTTTTACGTAGCCCTTACCCGAGCCGAACAACAAGCCTATTTGTCTTATTCGCAAAGCCGGTACAAATGGGGAAAGTTAGTCGATTGCGAACCCTCGAGATTCATCGAAGAAATTGATGATAAATATTTAGAATACAGCAATCCGGATTTCAATAAAGGCTACCGATACAAACCGAGCTTTAATGTAGATATTTTCGGAGATGTCGATAAATCTAAACTCCGTCAGACAAAACCTGCTAACGGAGCACCTCCGAAGTGGGCTCAAGACGATATGCAAAAACCCGATACGGTTAGAAATTTGCGAAAGCTAAAACCTGCTTCGAGCGAAAGTCCAAGTACAAATGCTACCGATAGCAAACTCACTGTTGGAAATATCGTACTCCACGAACGCTTCGGAAAAGGAAAAATCCTGAATATCGAAGGCGTGGGAGCAGACAAAAAAGCCGAAATTAGATTTGATGTCGGAGGAATTAAAAAATTGCTTTTGCGGTTTGCAAAGTTAGAAGTTATCGGATAAAAACACTTGAAATATAAATCCCCAAAACTCGATATTCGAATTTTGGGGATTATTTTATAGCTCCTTTATAGGTCTTATTTTTGTTTTGCCTTATATTCATTTAGCTTATCGGTCATTTCTAAGGCTCCGTAAATTCCTACTAAATTAGCAATAGCGTATTCGTTATTAGGATCTATTGACAGGGCTTTTTCAAAATGAGGAATGGCACTTTTCAGAATGTCATCTCTTTGTTTTTTCAACTCATCATATTTTTTGTTATCGGCTGCCGAAAACCCTGTAATAGCATTCATTTTTTCTACAATCTTTTCTTCATCTTTTAGAACAAGAGCTCCTAAATTAATATGTGCATCAACGTACTTAGGGTTTAGCCGAATGGCTTTCTGATAATACTCTCTCGCTTTTTCAATATTTCCGGTTTCAGCAGTTATAACACCAAGATTAAAGTACAAATTCGGATTGTTTGGATCTTTGCCTACAGCCTCCTTCATCAGATTTTCAAACTTATCCATTTCGTTATTCTGATAGCGGAATTCTGCTTCTAATAAAAGTAAATCCATATCATTCGGGCTTTCTTTTCTGGCATCTTCCAAAAGACTTACTGCTCTTGACTTCTGATTTACCTGATTATAAATCAGCACCATATTCTTAAGTATTTCAGGTTTTTTAGACGGATCTTTTTCTTGTTTTGGATCTGAATATTCTCCCGATTTAACTGCTGCATCCAGCATTACTTTATTATCCCCGAAGCTCTCTCTTTCTCCTGTGTTTTTATTAAGAGCTGTATAATAAACACCTTCTCCGGTAAAATTCATATCTAAGAGTTCCTGATAATATTCTAATGACGTGTTGTAATCCGGAACGCTCAAGGCTGTAGAAGCGGCATAATACAGATTCATCGGATCTTTGTCTAAATCGTAAATGGCCTTAAAAGCACTTGTTGCCTCACGGAATTTTTTGTTATTATTAAAGTCTAACGCTTTTTGAAATGCTTGTGCTCTGAGTACTGGCAAAATTTCGGCATTGAATTTATCAGTAAAAGTTTGGCGTTTGGCGTTTTCTTCAGCAGCTTTTAGTTTATTAAAGCTGTCTGCTGCTCTATTAAGAGCATCAACATTGTTGGCTTTTAAAGCTTGTTGTAATTCAAAATTTCCTTTGTGATAATAAAATTCAGCTTGTTCTTCGGGTTTAGCATTTCCGATGTATGGAGCAGTTGCATCAATAATTCCCTGAAGTTCTCTATAATCGGCTTCAGTTGGAGCTTTTTTATCCATAATCTTTTTCATCGCCTTGATTTCGCTTTTTTGGGCATACATTCCCGTAGCAAAAAGCAATGAAAGCGATACTAACATATACTTTTTCATATAATTCAGTTTTTAAAGTTTAATTATTCTTCTGTTTCTGTTTGTTGTGTTTCTGATGCATTGTCATGGCTTTCTTCGTTGAGGTTGTTTTCCACGTTTTCGTCGATTTCTTCCTCATCTTCTCTCATTACCATAGCTACAGCTGCAATCGAATCACTTCCTTTGATGTTAATCAGGCGAACTCCCTGAGTAGCTCTACCCATTACTCGCAAGTCAGAAACTTTCATTCTGATGGTAAGCCCTGATTTGTTAATAATCATCAGATCATCTTCGTCAGTAACTACGTTTATCGCAATTAACATACCAGTTTTTTCGGTAATATTTAGAGTTTTTACTCCTTTACCTCCACGGTTGGTAATTCGGTACACGTCTTCTCCGTCATCGTCCACAAGTTTGGTACGCTTTCCGTAACCGTTTTCAGTAACTACGAGAATTTGCGAATCGTTTACATCGTTTTTGTCAATAGAAACCATCCCGATTACTTCGTCTTTTTCATCGGCTAAAGTAATTCCTCGAACACCCGAAGCTGTTCTACCCATTGGTCGGGTTTTTTCTTCTTCGAAACGAACCAATTTACCTGATTTAGAGGCTATCAATACTTGGCTGTTTCCAGTAGTAAGTTTTGCTTCTAAAAGCATATCATCTTCTTTGATGGTAATAGCATTGATTCCGTTTTGTCTTGGTCTTGAATATTGCTCAAGTGACGTTTTTTTAACCTGACCTTGTTTGGTTACCATAATCACAAAGTTATTATCGATATAATCTTGGTCTTTAAGGTCTTGTGTACAGATAAATGCTTTTACTTTATCATCGTTTTCGATATTGATAAGGTTCTGAATCGCTCTACCTTTGCTGGCTTTACTTCCTTCCGGAATTTCATAAACCCGCATCCAGAAACATTTTCCTTTTTGAGTAAAGAACAACATATACTGGTGGTTTGTTGCCACATACATGTGCTCTAAGAAATCTTGATCACGAGTTCCGGCTGACTTCTGTCCTACTCCTCCTCTATTTTGCGTTTTGTATTCTGATAGCGGAGTTCTCTTGATATAACCGGCATGCGAAATCGTAATAACCACTTGTTCGTCTGCAATCAAATCTTCGATACTCACATCTCCTCCTGCATATTCGATAGTCGAACGTCTTTCGTCTCCGTATTTATCTCTGATTTCGATAAGTTCTTCTTTGATAAGATTCATTCTCAAATCTTTGTTTGCCAACAAATCTTTCAAGTGAGCAATGAGTTTCATGATTTCTTCATACTCTGCTCTTAGTTTGTCTTGTTCCAGACCTGTGAGTTGACGAAGTCTCATCTCAACAATAGCACGAGCCTGAATTTCGGACAAGCTGAAACGCTCAATCAATTTTGCTCTAGCTTCATCTCCGTCTTTTGAAGCTCTGATTAGCTTGATTACTTCATCAATATTATCTGAAGCGATGATAAGTCCTTCGAGGATATGGGCTCTTTCTTCTGCTTTACGCAATTCGAATTGTGTTCTGCGAACCACCACATCATGACGATGCTCTACGAAATGATGAATCAAATCTTTCAGATTCAACAATTCGGGTCTTCCGTTTACAAGAGCAATGTTATTTATACTAAAAGACGACTGAAGTTGTGTGAATTTATATAAGGTGTTCAGCACCACATTCGGAACTGCATCACGTTTGAGTTCATACACAATACGCATTCCGTTTCTGTCTGATTCGTCACGGATGTTTGAGATCCCTTCGATTTTCTTTTCATTTACCAAGTCGGCCGTACGTTTAATCATATCAGCTTTGTTTACTTGGTACGGAATTTCGGTTACAATAATAGACTCTCTTCCGTTTATTTCTTCAAAATTAGCTTTAGCACGCATTACCACTCTACCTCTACCGGTTTTGAAAGCTTCACGAACACCTTCGTATCCGTAAATTACTCCTCCTGTCGGGAAATCCGGAGCTTTGATGTAGTTCATCAATTCGTCAATCTCAATATCGTGATTGTCTATATAGGCTAAGGTTCCGTCAATAACCTCCGTCAGGTTATGAGGAGCCATATTGGTAGCCATACCCACAGCAATTCCTGATGCTCCGTTAATCAAAAGAGTCGGAACTTTGGTAGGCATAACTTTAGGCTCGTGAAGTGTGTCGTCAAAGTTGAGTTGAAAATCAACAGTTTCTTTGTCAATATCTGCCAAAATTTCTTCTGAAATTTTCTTCATTCGTGCTTCGGTATAACGCATTGCGGCAGGGCTGTCTCCATCAACCGAGCCAAAGTTACCTTGCCCGTCCACAAGCAAATAACGCAACGACCACTCTTGAGCCATACGTACCATGGCGTCATAAACCGAACTGTCTCCGTGAGGGTGATATTTACCCAAAACCTCTCCTACGATTCTGGCTGATTTTTTATGAGCTCTATTCGACAAAACTCCGAGTTCATACATTCCGTACAAAACACGTCTGTGAACAGGCTTAAGTCCATCCCGAACATCTGGTAAGGCACGGGAGACAATAACCGACATCGAATAATCGATGTAGGCTGATTTCATTTCTTCTTCAATGTTGATAGGTATTAACCTTTCTCCTCCTTCTGACATAGAAAATTACTCTTATTTAATGGTTAAAAATCTAATTTTATAAAACGTGCTAATGTACATCTTTTTTGCGGAAAAATAAAACACAATATTTTTAAATTAATTCTTTTTTTCGGTTGGTCAGATGAAAAATACTTAATTTTATGGTTTTTAAAATTTAAAGTATGAATTTCAGTAAAGAGGAACTTTTAAAATATTTCGAAAAAGTGTGTAAAAACACGCTAATGGAAACTTTAGAAATAGAGTTTATTGATGCCGGAAAGGATTTTCTTACTGCCAAAATGCCTGTCAATTCAAGAGTTCATCAGCCTATGGGACTATTGCATGGTGGAGCTTCTGTAGCCTTGGCAGAAAGCGTGGGTAGTGCAGCTTCGTTGATGTTTATAGATGTTACAAAATTTGAAGTACGAGGCATTGAAATCTCTGCCAATCACTTGAAAAGCAAAAGAGAAGGAACTGTTTTTGCCACAGCTAAAATCATCCATCGAGGAAAGACCATTCATCTGTGGGAAATAAAAATTACAGACGAAAATGACAACCTGATTTCACTTTGTAAACTAACCAATATCGTACTCCCTAAAAATGCTTGAAAAAATTCAGAAAAGCCTTTCCGAAAAACAGCCTTTTGTGATCTACGCAAAGCCCGACTCTATTAAGGTAAACGGTATTTTTCAAAAGAATAACACCCTGCACTATCTGGAGAATTTCACTCAAAAAGGTTTTGTTTTAGCTCCGTTTGACAGCACTCAAAAATCCGTGTTCTTGCCATTAGAAAATTCAGAATTCATACAAGAAATCTGGAACAAAGAGCTACCTATTAAAAACACATTACCCGACATTACCTCTGCCAATTCTGATAAGTATAGTTTTGAGAAATTAGTAGAAAATATGATTTCAGAAATCAAGAAAGGGCAAATAAGCAAAATAGTAGCCTCCCGGAAAGAAGATTTTTACCCTAAGAATTTAGACGTGATTCTTCTGCTCGAAAAAATGTTTTGCAAATACCCAACTGCATTTCGTTATTTTTTCTATCATCCGAAAATAGGAGTGTGGCTTGGAGCAACCCCTGAAAAACTGCTTTCATTAGAAAACAATATTTTGCAGACTATGGCTTATGCCGGAACTCAAAAATATGGAGGTAAAAAAGATGTAATATGGGAAGAAAAAGAAAGACAAGAACAGCAATTTGTAACCGATTTTATTATAGAAAATCTAACGCCTGAAACAGAAAACATAGAGCTATCTGAACCTTTTACCTCTAAGGCAGGGACGCTGTTGCATATCCGAACCGATATTAAAGCCAAGCTAAAAGAAGATTTTTCTTTAGAGAGAATTATCAGAAAATTACACCCTACTCCTGCTGTTTGCGGATTTCCGAAAGAAATAGCCAAACAATACATCCTTGAAAACGAAGATTACAACAGGAGTTTTTATTCCGGGTTTTTGGGAGAACTCAACATCGAAAAAAACAAAACTTCTGAATTGTATGTAAACCTCCGTTGCATGGAAATTCAAGACGATAAAGTAAGTTTTTATGTCGGTTGCGGAATTACCAAAGACAGTAATCCCGAAAAAGAATTTTTCGAGACGGTAAACAAATCCGTTACGATGAAGAGCCTTTTTTGATTGATGATTGAAGGACAACAATTTTTGATTTCAGATTTTCTGTTTACCTAAAATTGAACACTTTTTTATAACTTTATAACCTTATAACTTCATAACCTAAAAAAAACAATGAAATTAGATATATTAGCTTTCGGAGCACACCCTGACGATGTCGAATTAGGTTGTTCGGGCACTTTAGCCAAGGAAATTGCTTTAGGCAAAAAAGTAGGAATAATCGATTTAACTCAAGGCGAATTGGGCACTCGGGGATCGGTTGAAAAGCGATATCAGGAAGCTGCAAAGGCATCTGAAATTTTAGGAGTTACTGTTAGGCATAACCTTAAATTTCGAGACGGATTTTTTGTAAATGATGAAAAACATCAACTCGAAGTCATCAAAATGATTCGGAAATACCAACCCGAAATCGTGATTTGTAATGCTATTGACGACAGGCATATTGACCACCCGAAAGGCAGTAAGTTGGTTTCTGATGCTTGTTTTCTATCGGGTTTACGGATGATTGAAACCGAGCTTGACGGGAAAAAACAACAGGCTCACAGGCCTAACGTAGTGTATCATTACATTCAATGGAAAAATATTGAACCTGATTTTGTGGTGGATATTTCAGATTTTATGCAAAAAAAGTTAGATGCTGTATTTGCTTATGATTCGCAATTTTTCAAACCGAATTCTAACGAACCTGTTACTCCTATTGCTACTAAGAATTTCCAGGAAAGTATCGAATACAGAGCCAAAGATTTAGGAAGATTGATAGGAGCCAGCTACGCTGAAGGCTTTACTACAGAGCGATATGTAGCTGTAAATAGTTTGTCAGATTTGATATAAATGTTTTGCAGATGAAAACTTTTGTGTATATTTGCACTCTCAAATGAAAAAATGGTGATTGTAGCTCAGTTGGTTAGAGCGTCGGATTGTGGTTCCGAAGGTCGGGGGTTCGAGACCCCTCATTCACCCCAAGAAGGATTCAGGAAACTGAGTCCTTTTTTTTTGTTTTTGATGTTTTTATCAGGTAGTGTTTTCTTACCTCAATTATTTCTATCTTCGCATTATGAAAAATGAAAATATAATTTTCGGGATAAGAGCTGTAATCGAAGCCATCCATTCGGAGGCAAAAATTGATAAAGTATTTATTCAGAAGGAAGCTCAAGGCAATTTAATGAAAGAACTCTTCGGAGTTTTGAAGGCGAATAACATTAATTTTAATTATGTCCCTGTCGAAAAACTAAACCGATATACTCAAAACAATCATCAGGGAGTTGTGGCAACCATCGCTCCTATTAAGTTTTACGGAATTGAAGAATTACTCGAAGAAGTTTCTGCCAAAACAAACAAACCTTTGTTTTTGATTCTTGACGGAATTTCTGATGCACGAAACTTCGGAGCTATTATCCGAACAGCCGAGTGTACGGGAGTTAGCGGAATTATTATTTCTAAAACCGGAGCTGCACCTGTAAACGGAGATACGGTAAAAACTTCTGCAGGAGCTGTATTTAATGTTCCGATTTGCAAGGTTGATCACATAAAAGATGCTCTCTTTTATCTTCAATCTTCTGATATTGTTGTGGTAGCTGCAACCGAAAAAACAGACAACACTATTTATGATATAGATTTCAACAAACCTATTGCCATAATAATGGGTGCGGAAGACAGAGGAGTCAATCCGTCTGTGCTCAAAATCGTGGACAATAAAGCTAAACTTCCGATGTTCGGAACGATTTCTTCGCTTAATGTTTCGGTGGCTTGCGGAGCATTTTTGTATGAAGCCGTTCGGCAAAGATTATAACATTCAATCAGCTTATTTCCACCAAAACCGGACAATGGTCAGAGTGCTTGGCTTCGGGTAGAATTATCGCACGTTCCAATCGGGATTCCATAGGAAGACTAACCAGATTGTAATCAATTCTCCAGCCTTTATTGTTGTTTCTTGCATTGGCTCGGTAGCTCCACCAACTGTAATTATGGGGTTCTTTGTTAAAATGACGGAAGCTGTCTATAAATCCGTTTTTCATAAAAGTATCAAGCCATGCTCTTTCTTCGGGCAAAAACCCTGAAACATTGGCATTGCGTATGGGGTCATGAATGTCTATTGCCTGATGACAAATATTATAATCTCCGCTAATTATCAAATTCGGAATATCTTTTTTTAATTCATTAATGTATAGCTGAAAATCATCCATGTATCGGAATTTGTATCCTAATCGGTCAATATTTGTTCCTGAAGGCAGATACAAACTCATCACCGAAACATCATCGAAATCGGCTCTTAAATTCCTTCCTTCAAAATCCATATAGTCGATTCCCGTTCCGTAAACTACGTTTTTAGGTTCGATTTTCGATAAAATAGCCACTCCACTATACCCTTTTTTTTGAGCAGGATAATAATATTGGTACGAATAACCCGCCATTGCGATTTCCATTTTCGGGATTTGATCTTCGGTAGCTTTGATTTCTTGTAAGCAAATTACATCCGGACTTGCTTGTTGTAACCATTCTAAAAAGCCATTTTTGATAGCTGCACGTATTCCGTTTACGTTGTAAGATATTATTTTCATTTGTTGGTTGTTGAATTCCCTAACTCCGATAGAGTTTCGTTCCAAAAATAAAACAAAAAAGTCGTTTCAAAAAATAAAACAATTTAAACAATCATTAATTCGTATTATTTTAATTAATTTCAGGCTTTGAATTCTGTGAGAGTTGTAAAACAAAAAAGCCGTTTCAGAAAACTGAAACGACTTTAACCGTCAAATTGTAATCAAAAATAATATAACTATTAACCTTCGATAACTTCAACCTCTGCAGCTACTTTCCCTTTTCTTCCTTCTTCTTCTTGGTAGCTTACTTTGTCACCCTCATTAAGTGATTTTGATGACTTTAAACCTGTAATGTGTACAAAAATGTCATTACCTGTTTCTGAATCTGTAATGAATCCGTAACCTTTGGACTCATTAAAGAACTTTACTGTTCCTGTTTGCATTGTAAAAAAATAAATAATTAATGGCGTAAAGATAGTCTTTCTGAAAAATCTGGCACTATATAAAATCATTTTTTACAAAAAAAAATCATTTTAGCGACAAAAGTTTACAATAACATTATGACTACAAGCGTTCTTTAAGTGTTAAATTGCACACTTAAAACGGACAAACTATGAACACCATAAAAATACTTTGGGTCGATGACGAAATTGACCTCTTAAAGCCACATATCATCTTTTTAGAAAAGAAGAATTATTCTGTTACTACCGCTAATAACGGTCAAGATGCTCTTGATATTTTTGACAAAGAGAATTTTGATGTGGTTTTCTTAGACGAAAATATGCCCGGGCTTTCCGGATTGGAAGTACTTTCGGAGATGAAAGAAAGAAAAGCCTCCACTCCTATTATTATGATTACCAAAAGTGAGGAAGAATATATTATGGAAGAAGCTATCGGATCTAAAATTTCGGATTATCTGATAAAGCCCGTAAATCCGAATCAGATTCTGTTGAGCCTAAAGAAAAATCTTGATCACTCTCGTTTGATATCTGAAAAAACCACTCTGGATTACCAAAAAGAATTTCGTAAAATCTCTATGGATTTAGGAATGGTAAGAAGCTATGAAGATTGGGTGGACATCTACAAACGTCTGTTGTTTTGGGAATTAGAACTCGAAAATACAGAAAATTCGGCTATGATTGAAATTCTCGAAAATCAAAAAGCAGAGGCTAATTCTCAATTCGGAAAATTCATTGAAAGAACTTACGAAGACTGGTTCGAGCCCAATGCAGACAAGCCGATTATGTCAAATAACTTATTCCGAGAATTAGTCGCTCCTCATTTGGTCAAAAAAGAACAGCCCGTGCTTTTTGTAGTTATCGACAATTTGCGTTATGACCAATGGAGAGCCTTTGAACCTATTGTAAGTAATCATTACAAATTAGAAAAAGAAACGCCTTATTTCTCGATTCTTCCCACAGCAACTCAATATGCACGAAATGCCATTTTTTCAGGAATGATGCCTTTGGAGATGGAAAAAAAACTGCCTCAATATTGGAGAAATGATGTTGATGAAGGCGGAAAAAACCTGCATGAAGCCGATTTTTTAGCTGAACACCTCAAGCGTTTAGGGTTGAATATCAAACAAGAATACTACAAAATCACCAATTTTAGAGACGGAAAAAAATTGGCTGAAAACTTCAAAGGAGTAAAAAACAATGATTTGACTACGGTTGTCTATAATTTTGTGGACATGCTCTCGCATGCTAAAACCGAAATGGAAGTGGTCAAAGAACTCGCTTCGAACGACAAATCGTATCGTTCGCTCACACTGAGCTGGTTCAAAAATTCTCCTCTTTTGGAAATGATTCAACAAGCTCAACAAATGGGAATGAAACTCATCATTACCACCGACCATGGGACCATAAATGTAAAGAATCCGAGCAAGGTAATTGGAGATAAAAATACGAGCCTGAACCTGAGATACAAAACCGGACGAAGCCTAACTTATGAAGACAAAGATGTTTATGCAGTCAAAGATCCTAAGAAAATCGGACTTCCGGCCATCAATATGACCAGTTCGTTTATTTTCGCCAAAAGCGATTATTTTTTGGCTTATCAGAACAACTTTAATCATTACGTGAGCTATTACCGAAACACCTATCAGCACGGAGGGATTTCGCTCGAAGAAATGATCGTACCTTTTTTGGTTTTTAACCCAAAGTAAGAAAGCAAAGCAGTTTTAAGACAACCTTGTTATTTTACATTTATTAGCCAAGAAGCGAAACATAATCTGACAATTCGGGTCTTTCTTTAACAAAAGAAACTAACCATTCTCTGAGTTCTTCTATTTCGTAAGGCAAAAGTATATTGAGGGCTTTTTCTAATTCTTTGTAAAAAAGTAAGGGGTCAAAACTTACACTTTCTAACACCTTTTTTGTATAGGTAAACATAGCTCTTCCCATAGTTTTAAAAAAATTAAGTTGTGTTTTAAAAGTCTAAAGCAATAACGGAATTTTCGATTCAAAAATTGTGAAGTAAATGTTAAAAATGTAAGTTTTTAAACGCAAGGGTCATTTCTCTTTTTCCGATGGCTCCGTTTACTTTTTTTACTTCAAAACCACTTTCTTTCAGGTTTCTTGTAATCAGACTTCTACAGGCGTAAGTAGTTAAAATTCCTTTGTTTTTAAGTGCTCTGTACGTTCTTCTGAAAATGTCCAAACTCCAAAGCTCCGGTTGAACCCTGTATCCGAAAGCGTCAAAATAAATAAGATCGAAACAATCTTCGAAACAAATTTCTTCAAATCTTAGTTGTTTTTTTTGCAAAGAAAAAGAATCGGAAATATTGTGTTTATTCTCCCACTCCAGCAAATGTAATTTTAGAAAGTCATTTTGTCTGTCTGTTACGCTTAGTTGTTCAGGATAATTCAGTTGGTTATAAAATTTTTCCGAAACCGGAAAAGCTTCGATTGCCGTATAATCTATTTTTTGATTTCGGTTTTCGCTTTCCAGCAAAGTGATAAAAGCATTAAGACCTGTTCCGAAACCTATTTCGAGAATAGAAACTTCTTTTTTATCCGAAAAGAAATCCAATCCGTTTTTGATGAAAACGTGATAGGCTTCCTGAATAGCTCCGTGTTTAGAATGATAGCTTTCGTTCCACTCGGGCAGATAAATCGTAAGCGAACCGTCATTGGTTTTGAGAAGTTCCTGTTTGGGTTTACTCATTTATTTTGATTTCAAACATAACATCCCAATTTTTTCCGGTAACAAAAATAGTTTTCGTGTCCGGATTATAGGCTATTCCGTTGAGTACATCAAGTTCTCTGTGTTGAGTAACTTTCGATTTCAAGGCTGATAAATCAATTACATTTTCAACCGAACCTGTTTTTGGGTCAATAATAGCAATGGCATCTCGGGTATAAATGTTGGCAAATATTTTTCCGTCAACCCATTCCATCTCGTTTACTCCCTGAATTTTGCTGTTAGCTGTATAGACATTTATATAATCAATTTGTTCCATAGTTTCAGGATTCAGGATATACACCGTTTCCGTTCCGTCCGAGAAGTAAATATTTTTTCCGTCGTTACATAATCCCCAACCCTCGATTTTTTTGAAATAAGTAAATTTTTCTTCTTTTTCTAAAGTGTCAGGGTTGTAGATAAAGCCTTCATTTTCTCTCCAAGTAAGCTGGTAGAGCTTCCCGTTAAAGACAGTGAGGCCTTCTCCAAAATACTTATTTTCTAAATTCGTTTTCGAAATTACTGCTCCTGTTTTGTAGTCTGTTTTTCTAATAGATGAGCGTCCGTATTGTCCTGTGCTTTCGTAAAGAATTCCATTATAAAATTCTAAACCTTGTGTATAGGCTCCAATATCGTGGTTGTAGGTGTTTATGATTTCGTAATCAAGTAGCCTTGGCTCTATGTTTGATACCACCTCAATATTTGCATTTGTTTCTTGGGTTTTTCCTGAAAAATAGACTAATGCTTTAATGGGTTTTTTTCCGAATTTTTCGTTTTTCAATTCGTAAGAGACTTTTTCGTTGCCTTTTACCGATGCAATTCGCTTATTATTAAAATAATACACCACCGAGTCTATTTGCTTGTTTTTTTCGTTTACAATCTCCAAACCGATAACTTCGTCCGATTTGTGATGTTGTTTGAGTTTAGATGTATCAATTCTAAAATTGGGAGTGTCATCTCCACAAGAAAAAAAGATTGCACCTAAGACAAAGATTATAAACAGATTATATTTTTTCATACCCGAATATTGCTAATATTGTTAAAACAGATGTTTGCAAAGATAGAAAATTATCATACCTTTGCAAAGGCAAGTCCTACACGACCAGCTCCTGCAAAATCCTCCAGGGTGGGAACACAGCAAAGGTATGTGGTTGTAGCGGTGCGATGTAGGTCGCTTGCCTTTTTTTATTACTACTTCCTCAAATTTTTCATTTTTACTTTTCGAGAAAACAAAAAACCAATAGCTCTTTGGTTCGAAACAGTATTCTAATCACTCATACCCCTAAAGAATATCTTTAAAAACAGGCAGTAAACCTTTCTTTTGCTCGTCAAACTGAATTTAACTTATGAACTCAAATTTGTAAACAAAATACAAAACTAAACCAGCTCAGAATGTCAAGGTATGACTTACTGCCTATTTATGATAAATTATTTATACTCCTTAATCAAATAGATATACACAGGAAAGTGGTCGCTGTAACCTACTTCGTTGTTAGCATTTCGGAGTGGGTAACCTTTGTATCGTCCGGTTTGTTGAACTAAATACGGTTTATTGAAAATTCCTGCTTTCCAATATTTATAAGTAGAATAATCTTTGTCATTATTATCCAAAAAAGAACCTGTAATAATGATTTGGTCAAACAAGTCCCACGCATCTCGGTAAGCCAGTGTTCCCAATCCTTTTCTTGACATTTCTTCAAAAGGATTGAACATTCCTTGCATAGGTGTATTTTCTTTTTTGCGTTCGGCTCCCAAAGATTTTTTGATACTCTTATTATACGGGCCGTCATTCATATCTCCCATAGTCATCACTTTAGCTTTCGGATTGATTTTCTGCAAAGAATCAATGATTTTTTTGTTCAAAGCTCCGGCTGCCTCACGATACGGACTGCTTCTTTTTTCTCCTCCCGAACGTGAAGGCCAGTGATTTACGATAAAGTGCATTTCCTCTCCATCTAAATATCCGCTTACCAAAAGCTGGTCTCGTGTATAAACTCTCTTTCCATCACCATCTTTAATATACAAAGGTATGCTTGAAGAAGAAGAAACAATAAAATCTTTTTTTCTGTACAAAAGAGCCACATCAATTCCCCTTCGGTCAGGAGAATCAAAATGAGCTATTCCGTAATCTTTTCTGATGAGTTTAGGTTGCTTTACTAAATCTTCAAGTACACCTCTGTTTTCTATCTCACTTACTCCGATGATGGTTGGAGATTCTGTTTGTTGTTCGTTTACGCCAATTTCCGAAATAACACGGCTCAGGTTGTTTAATTTCTGTACATATTTTTGATGTGTCCACGAATTTCTTCCTTCCGGAGTATATTCTTCATCGTAGATTTCCGGATTTCTAATAGTATCAAAGAGGTTTTCCAGGTTATAAAAAGCAACTGTATGCACTTTATATTTTTTCTGTTGTGCCTGAACAGCAGTAGCTGCTAGTAAAAACAAAGCAAACGGAATCAGGATTTTGGTTTTCATAAATTAGTTAATTTTACAGTTATATTTAATTTTTATTGATTTTAATTTTGTGTAAACTCTTAAACAAAACTTCTGCCAAAAGTAATTAATATTATTAAATGATGTACATTTGCCCTGAATTAAGAAATTGTTTCTTTTTTACAAATACTTATATTATACTAATTTTAATTCTATGAGAAAACTCGTATTGAGCATCTTATTTGTGATGCAAACTGTTTTGGTTTTTGCTCAACAAACCGGTTCTATTACCGGAAAAGTAATTGATTCGAAAAATCAAAAACCGCTCCACAATGTGGTTGTATCTCTTCAGAACACCAACTACACAAAACTTACCGGTATTGATGGGGCTTTTCTTTTCGAAGAAGTTTCTTCGGGAAATTATTTAATTCAAATCAGAAACAACGGATTTGTTACCCAATTATTTCCTGTTGAGCTGGAAGAAGGACAACTATTAGATTTATCAACTATTGTCTTAGAAGAAGACATTACAGCAGAACAAGAGTTGAGTTTAATTACTCTTACCGAAAACGATTTGGGAGATGACAACTCAGGTTCAGAAACTACATCGGGGCTTTTACAGGCCTCCAGAGATGTGTTTGAACAAGCTGCCGCTTATAATTGGGGACAAGCTCGTTTTAGAGTAAGAGGTTTAGACAACGAATACGGAAATGTTATGATTAATGGTATTCACATGAACAAACTCTATGATGGAAGACCTCAATGGAGCAATTGGGGAGGGCTGAACGACGCTACTCGTAACCAAGAATTCACCTCAGGTTCAAAACCTTCTGATTACACATTCGGAGGAGCTTTGGGAGTTCAGCATATCAACACAAGAGCTTCGCACCACAGAACGGGTTCAAGAGTTTCAGTTTTAGGAACTAACACCAACTATAACTGGAGAGTTATGGGGACTCACGCTTCGGGTATGGACAAAAACGGTTGGGCTTACACCGTTTCTGCTTCGTACAGAATGTCAAACGAAGGTCATTTTGAAGGAACAGATTATGATGCTAAATCTGCTTTTTTGGCGGTTGAAAAAAGATTCAATGACAAACACAGTCTGAATTTTACGTCTATGTACGCTCAAAACAGCAGAGGAAAAAACTCTCCGAATTCGGAAGAAGTAAACGATTTGATGGGAATACGATACAACTCTTACTGGGGTTGGCACAACGGAAAAAAACGCAACTCTCGTGACAAAGACGTAGAAGAACCGATTTTGATGTTGAGCCACTATTGGAAATTGAGCGATAATACCCGACTAAGCACCAACGTAGCTTATCAATTTGGACATATTGCCAATTCTCGTATTGATTTTTTTAAGGCCGATAACCCTGACCCGACCTATTACAGGAATCTTCCGAGTTATGCAACTACTGCCTTTGATAATAACGGAAATTATATCGGAGATACTCTGGAACAATTGGCTTTGGCAGAACAATTAAAAGATACTTTTTTGGCAAATAGCCAACTCAATTGGGATAATATGTATTATGCCAATGCTAATCCTGAATTAAACGGACGTAGTGTTTATGTTTTGTACGAAGACCGAGTAGAAGATAAATTATTCACAGCAAGTTCTATCCTTAATTCAAGACTTTCTGATAACATCACTCTGAATGCAGGGATAAATTACCGCAAACTAAGATCTGAAAACTTCCAACACCTTACCGATTTGTTAGGAGGTCAATATTTTATGGATTACGACCCGTTCTTTATGGATTATCCAAATAATGAAATGCAAGCAGACTTGAGAAATCCGGACAGAGCTGTCGGAGAAGGAGATCGTTTCGGATACAATTACGCTTTGCACGCTAATGTGGCCGATTTGTTCACACAATTCAAATTCACGTATGACAAGATTGACTTTTACTTAGGACAAACTTATAGTCATTCAAGATATCAAAGAGAAGGACTCTTTCAAAATGGTATTTATGCAGATAATTCATACGGAAAAGGAGATAAAATAATTTTTGAAAACTTTGGCTTCAAAGGAGGTTTGACTTACAAATTGACAGGTCGTCATTTGTTAGACTTTAATGCGATGCACATGACCAAAGCCCCTACCCTCAGAAATACATTTCCGAATGCTCGTTTGAGCAACGCCTTAACCAACGGAATCACAAGCGAAACCATTTCGAGTGCTGATGCAAGTTATATCATAAGAGCTCCAAGGTTCAAAGGTCGTTTAAGCGGATTTTACTCAAAAATACAAGATGCTACCGAAATCGGATTCTTCTTTACCGAAGGCCTCGGATTACTCGGAGAAGGTTCTGATGGAAACCAATTCGTAGCCGAAATCATAAGCGGATTAGACAAACAAAACGTAGGAGTTGAATTGGGTGCTGAGTATCAAATTACTCAAACACTAAAAGCTACTTTTGCAGGAAGTATTGGACAATATATTTATGCTAATAACCCAAATGTATCCCTGAACATTGACAACCTGAAAGGAATTTACAATTTAGGAGAAGCTAAACTTAAAAATTACAGACAATCAGGTATGCCTCAGACTGCTGCTTCATTAGGATTGGAGTACAGAAGTCCTAAATTCTGGTGGGTTGGAGCTAACGTAAACTATCTTGACCATAACTACCTTGATATTTCTGCCATTATGAGAACTGACAACTTCTTTGCGGCTCCGGGCGATTCGGGATTTTCGATTCCTGATTTTACAGACCACAATGGAGAGGCTGTCGATGTATATGAAACCGGTAGAGAATATTTAAAACAAGAAAAATTTGAATCAATTATGTTGGTAAATCTAATCGGAGGAAAATCGTGGAGAGTTGGTAATAAATTCATCGGTTTATTTGCCAACATCAACAACCTCTTTGACATCGAATACAAAACAGGAGGTTTCGAGCAAGGACGTAACGCAAGTTTTACAGAAGTGTACCAAGACCATCAAGGACCCAACCGTTCTTTCGGACCTAAGTATTTCTATGGTTTCGGACGCACCTATATGCTTAACCTTTATATGAACTTCTAATTCATTAAATGAAAAAATTATGAAAGCAAACATTTTAAAATATAGCTTACTTACTGCAATAGCACTAACCGTATTTACTTCTTGTGTAGGAGAAGATGATTATGCTCTTCCTGCCTACAAAGACAAAGTTGTAATTACTGCCCAAACCCCTTTTAAAGAAACCTTTGAGGGACATACAGAAGGAAGCGGTTCAAACGAAGTTGCCGTAACCTCAGGAGGATGGTTTAATGCAAATATCGGAACAGGAAACAGACTGTGGCATGTTAGACAGTTTAGTAATAACAAATTTGCCGAATTCTCATCGTTTTATTCTAATAATAACCAAATAGACGAGACGTGGTTGATTACCCCTAAACTCGAATTGCTTGATGAGTCTTATTCTTTTTCATTTGAAACTCAGGTAAGATTTTATACTAATGACAACCTTTCTGTTTATATCTCAACCGATTTTGACGGAACAGCAGAAGGAATAGAAACAGCTACTTGGACACCCTTAAATACTTTTATTTCAAGTGCTGCCCAAGACGGAAACAATGAGTTTACCGGTAGCGGTGTTATCAGTTTGGACGAATACAGTAATTCTACCGTAAGAATCGGGTTTAAGTATGTAGGGAACAAATCAACCGGAGAGACTTCTACTTATCAGATAGACAACGTAACAATTTTTGAAAATTAAAATATATGAAAACAAATTTTTTAAAAAACATATTCTACTCATTCTTAGCCATAATCTTTATTACAAGCTGTGCTAACGATGATGATTATAGTGCACCTAACTTTATCTGTGAAGACCAAACCGAAGGACTTACTGCCAACATAAGCGGAGAAGACCTGTATGCTATGGCTACTGCCAGTCTTCAGGAGTTTTCCCCAACAGGAGACGATTATATAGAAGGTTACATCACTTCAAGCGACAGAGGAGGAAATTTCTTCAAAACCCTTTCTTTTGAAACAGCTGACGGAAGAGGTATGAGTATTGCTATTGATGTCCCGAATACTTATACAAAAGGATATCAGGTAGGAAGAAAAATCTTTATCAAACTGAACGGATTGTATTTTCATATTAACCACAGTTCTTTGGCTATCGGAGAATACTTTGTAAATGCTTCAGGATTTGAATCAGCAGGAAGAATCCCTCAAAACAAAGTCGGAGAACACATTTTCTTTACTTGTGATTTTAAAACAGAAGCCGAGCTTGTTCACACAGTTACTATCGCACAGGCTAAAAATAATAACTACATCAATAAACTGATTAAGTTGGGGGACTTAAAAGAAGATGAAGAAGAAACAAATCCTACTTATCTTGTAGAGTTTGTTGAAGCAGGCTCAACTTATTATGATGAAAACAATGTTATCGGAGGAGCCACTAACCGAAACATCAGAGATCTTTTCGGAAGTACTGTAATATTCAGAACAGGCAGCTTTGCTACGTATGCCGGAAGAACGATTCCAAACAAAAGTGGAGAAGTTATTGGAGTAATGACAAAATTTAATAACGATTTTCAATTCGTATCGAGAGATGAACAAGATCTTAAACTTAAAGAAGAACCTTTAGGAGAATTAGAACCTATAGAACCAAGTCCGGATGCTGTAGGAGTATTTCCGGGATATGATTTCGAGAATTGGTCTGAATTTACAGGAGGACTGAATGTTATCAGAAATTATGTAACTCAAGGAGTTGGAACCGGAATGGACGGAGGAAGCTCGATGAAAATTCAGATGGCATCAACAGGAAGTAATGAACTTGCTATCTCTTCTTATGCTTATGCTGACCTACCGGAAAATCCATCGAAAATTATATTCTGGATGAAAGGAACTTCTGCCAAAACGCTTTCAGTAAGTATGTTCAGAGCAGATAACCCTTCGCAATGGGTAGCCTTCAACTTAGGCAACGTAACCGGAACAAAGGGAATTACATCTTCAGGGTCGAATAGCTACACAGGAACAATCAATACGAATGGAGAGTGGGTGCAAATCATTCTTGATTTAGCCTCTGCTGGAATTGATTTTAACGTAGATGACTTTAGTAATGTTTTCTTCGGAATCAGAGTAGGTAATAATGCTGCTTATGATTTGGAGTTTGACAATTTTACGATTGAATAAAATCATATAATCATTTTAGAAAAAGGCTTGAATTTATAAATTCAAGCCTTTCTTATTTTCATACTTTTGCAGTTATGAAATGAGCAATAATAATAATAATAATAATTAAGTTGATGCCAACCAAAATGTTCAATAGCGAATTCCATCTGACCGATTACAAACAAATAAAAAAAAGCAGATGAAACATTACGATATTCTTATCATCGGAGGAGGTGCGGCCGGTTTTTTTTCTGCCATAAATATCGCAGAGAAAAACCCGAAACTCAAAATTGCCATACTCGAAAGAGGAAAAGAAGTGCTGACAAAAGTCCGTATTTCGGGAGGAGGAAGATGTAATGTTACTCATAATTGTTTTGAAATATCTGAATTGGTAAAATACTATCCTCGAGGAGAAAAGGAATTGCGAAGTCCGTTTTCTGTTTTTTCTCCGAAAGATACCATTGTTTGGTTTGAAAAACATAACGTAAAGCTCAAAACCGAAGCAGACAACCGAATGTTTCCGATAACGGATTCTTCTCAAAGCATTATCGACTGTTTTTTAGAAAATACTCAAAAGCTCAAAATTGATGTCTTAACTTCGCAAAGTGTACAATCGGTTTTTAAGTCGGAAAATACTTGGAAAATAGAAACTCAAAACGAGAAATATTCTTGTGAGAATTTAATTTTTACCACAGGAAGCAACTCTAAAATATGGAAATTATTATCGGGGTTAGGACACAAAATCATCAGTCCTGTCCCTTCCCTATTTACTTTTAATATTAAAGATATACGCATCAAAGATTTGATGGGGCTCTCCACCAATGCTACAGTTAAAATTAATCAATCCAAATTACAGGAAAGCGGTGCTTTGCTTATCACACATTGGGGATTGAGTGGTCCTGCTGTATTGAAGCTTTCAGCTTGGGGAGCTAGAGAACTTTTTGACAAAAATTACCAATTTCAGATTTCGGTAAATTGGTTGGGCAATCTTTCATCAGAACAATGTCTTGAGGAGCTTAAAAAAATAAAATCTGCTGAATCTAAAAAACTCGTCCGTAACCGAAAAGCGTTTGAAATCCCCACCCGATTATGGGAAAAATTAGTCACAGCTTCCGAAATTCCGGATAGTTTGAAATGGGCTGATGTGAATAAAAAACAACTCAATAATTTAGCTAACCAACTTACCAACTGCCAATTTCAGGTAAACGGAAAGAGCACTTTTAAAGAAGAATTTGTAACAGCCGGAGGTATTGACCTTAAAGAAGTAAACTTCAAAACAATGGAAAGCAAACTTCACAAAAACCTCTACTTTGCAGGAGAAATATTGAATGTTGATGCTCTAACAGGAGGATTTAATTTTCAGAATGCTTGGAGTGGTGGGTATATTATCGCACAAAGCATAAAAAAATCCTGACAACTGCTTATCAGGATTTTTGTAAATTTTTAAAAATAATCGGATTAAATATCGTCAAAACTCACATCGGTAAAACTACTTGAAGAAGTATTATTTTCTGCAACTTCAGCTTCTTTTTTATAATCTTTTTGATGTCTTTCAGAAATCACTTCTTCGCCTTTGTGTTCCAAAACATACTCCGTCATTTCGTTTAAAATTTCTTTGAATTCAGCAAAATCTTCTTTGTACAGATAAATTTTGTGTTTCTTGAAATGGAACGACCCATCTTCTTCCGTAAACTTTTTACTCTCGGTAATCGTGATATAATAATCGTCTGATTTTGTTGCTCTTACATCAAAGAAATACGTTCTTCTTCCTGCTCTTTGTACTTTAGAAAAAATCTCGTCTTTTTCTAAAAAATCTTTTTCACTCATAGCTCTTACTTTTATTGTTTAATGTATCAATGCTCAAAAGTCTAAAAAAAATCAGTACCAAACAATAGTTTTTTATAATTCTTTTTCCGAAAGTTGTTTTTCGTGCAATTCCTTATAGTATCCGTCTGTACTTATCAATTCATTATGAGTGCCTTTCTGAACAATCTTTCCTTGGTCAAGTACGATGATTTTATCAGCATTTCGGGCAGCCGAAACCCTATGACTTACAATAAATGTGGTTTTGTTTCGGGTTTCTTTTTCCAAATTATTCAAAATTGCCTCTTCGGTTTCGGTATCCACAGCAGAAAGCGAGTCGTCTAAAAGTAAAATCGGAGCATCTTTAATCAATGCTCTGGCTATAGAAACACGTTGTTTTTGTCCTCCGGAAAGCGTAATTCCTCTTTCTCCCAAAATCGTATCATAGCCCAACTTAAATCCTTCTATGTTGTGATGAACAACAGCCTTTTTTGCCACTTCGACAATCTCTTGGTCGGTTGCATCTTCTTTTCCAAATTTGATGTTATTTTTTATGGTATCCGAAAACAAAAATGCATCTTGTGGAACAACCGCAACGGAAGTTCGTAAGCTCTCAAGGTTGAGTTTATCAACAGGTTTTCCGTCAATCAGCAGCTCTCCTTGGTCAATATCATACAAACGCGAAATCAATGCTAAGATTGTTGATTTTCCGCTTCCTGTTTTTCCGAGAATGGCTAATGTTTCGCCTTGATTCACCGAAAAACTCACATTTTTCAGTGCCTGGATATTGGTATCGTCGTAAGTAAAGGAAACATTTTTAAACTCAATATTTCCGGAAATTTCCGTGGGATTTTTTTCTTTATTCTGAATGTCGGGAACTTCTTTTAGGAATTCGTTGATGCGTTTTTGCGAGGCTTCTGCCTCCTGAACCATAGACGAAATCCAGCCGAGTGAAGCCACAGGCCAAGTAAGCATACTAACGTATAAAATAAATTCGGCAATGACTCCGATGTGCGAAATACTTCCATCGATATACATAATTCCTCCTACACAAATCACAATAAGGCTACTCAATCCGATTAAAAAAATCATAAACGGACCAAAAAGTGAGTTCAAAAACGAAAGTTTCATGTTTTTTTGTTTGCTTTCGGTAGATAGATTCTGAAAATCCGACTGAATAATGTTTTCGATATGGTGTGTTTTTATGATGCGAATTCCCGAAAACATCTCTTGAGTAAAACTGGCAAGTGCTGATAAATTCTGCTGATAAATCGTACTTCTTTTGTTAATGGCATTGCTCAATTTGAAAATACTGTATGACAAAAGCGGCAACGGAATAAGTGTATAGAGTGTAAGTTTTGGAGAAATCAAATACATTTGTATAATAACTACAATAAAGGTTATCGAAGTGTTGATTCCGTACATCACAGCCGGACCTGTGTACATACGAACTTTTGATACATCTTCACTGATTCGGTTCATTAAATCTCCGGTTCGGTTTCGTTTGTAAAAACTTTGGGATAGTCTTTCGTATTGAGTAAATATTTCGTTTTTCAGATCGAATTCGATGTGTCTGGACATCACAACCAAGCTTTGACGCATCAAAAAAGTAAAGACTCCTGCAATAAGCGTAGCCAAGATTATATACAAAATATTTTCCAACAATTGTGCTTTTGACTCTTCTAACGAGAACAAATTATTCGAGTAATCTTCGATAACCGTCATTGAGTTTCCAACCAGTCTGGGAGTATAAAGTGCAAAGATTCTTGCAATAACCGTGATGAGTATCCCTCCGATAAAGAGATATTTGTATTTATAAAAGTACTTGTTTAGATATTTTAATTCTTTCATTTATTCTTAAAAAATAAAATCTTATTTAGTTTTACCATCTCATAGTTGATAAATTATTAAAAATAGCCAGGTTAAAAATCATTTATTCGCAAATAACCCAACATACATTGTATTATTTTAAATTAAAGGATAAATTTGTACTCCATTAAAATACACAAGTATAATGACAATTAGCACCAACATTAAAGAGCTACAAAAAGCAGATCCTGTGTTCGGGCAGGAATCATTTAATGACCACGAACAAATTGTGTTTTGCCACGACAAAGATACAGGATTAAAAGCAATAATCGGAATTCATAATACGGTTTTAGGTCCGGCACTTGGAGGAACTCGTATGTGGAAATACAATAACGAATGGGAAGCCCTAAACGATGTACTTCGTCTTTCAAGAGGAATGACTTACAAATCAGCCATTTCTGGATTGAATCTCGGAGGCGGGAAAGCCGTTATTATCGGAGATTCTAAAACCAACAAAACACCCGAAATGATTAAACGATTCGGAGAATTTGTTCATTCCTTAAGCGGAAAATACATCACTGCCGAAGATGTCGGAACTACTACTCCCGATATGGATTTGATTAGAGATATCACTCCGCACGTTACGGGAATTTCTGAAAGTAAGGGAGGTTCGGGAAACCCATCTCCGGTTACTGGATTTGGAGTGTACATGGGATTAAAAGCCGCTGCTAAATTCCAATTCGGAACAGACAACTTAGAAGGCAAAAAAATAATGGTTCAGGGTATCGGACACGTGGGAGAAACCCTTGTGAGCTATCTGACTAAAGAAGGTGCAATCGTTCAGATTGCCGACATTAACGAAGAAAAACTTAAGGAAGTAGCCAACAAATACGGGGCTTCGATTTACAGAGGCGATGATTTGTACTCAGAAGAAATTGATATTTATGCTCCTTGTGCTTTGGGTGCAACTATCAATGACCAAACGGTAAACAAAATCAAGGCAAAAGTAATTGCTGGAGCAGCAAACAACCAGTTGGCTAACGAAATCGTACACGGACAAATCCTGAAAGATAGAGGTATTGTATATGCCCCCGACTTCTTAATTAATGCAGGAGGAATCATCAATGTATATGGAGAAATTGTGGGTTATGGAAAAGAAGAAGCTCTGAAAAGAACCGAAAACATTTATAACACTACACTTCAAACATTAAATTTTGCCAAAGAAAACGACATCACTACGCATCTGGCTGCTTTTCAGGTTGCACAACAACGTATTGATGCAAAAAAAGCGGAACGCAAATAATAAACCCACCTGTTCACTTATAAAAATAATGTGAAAATGGTGTAGTTTATGGCTAATAAATTACTATTTTTGCAAAGCGGAAGAAATATTCTTTCGCTTTGCAATTTTATATAAACAAGTTCTTTAATAAAGTGCTACTAAACAGAAGACATATCAGGATTAAGGCGATGCAGTCAATATACGTGATGCATCGAACAGGTTCGGACGCTATTGAAAAAGAAGAAAGATTTCTTTTTAACAGCATCGGAAATATTGAGAATTTATACCTTACGATTCTTTCCGCTCTTGTGGAAGTTCAAAAATATGAGCTGGATTTTATCGAAAAATCCAAAAAGAAACACCTCGTTACTCCCGAAGAACGGAATCCGAACACTAAATTTGTAGAAAACAGAATCCTCAATGTTCTCTCCAATAGTAGTTCTTTGAATTTGGTCTTGGAAGACAAAAAAATCAATAATTGGAAACTCAATAATGACTCTGTCATTTTCCTGACAAACGACGTGAAATCGAGTAAAATATATACAGATTATATGCTATCGGGAGAAAATTCTTTTAAAGAAGACAAAGATTTTATCATTGAGTTATTTACAGAAATCATTGCTCCGAACGAGAAATTGTACGATTATTTAGAAGATTATAAACTTACTTGGGTTGATGATATTCCGGTTGTAAACACCTGCATATTGAGGCAACTAAAACAGCTTAACGCTAATGACGACTTCGAAGTTTTGTCATTATATAAAGATGATGATGATAAAGAGTTTGCAAAGCAAATCTTTAGAAAAACACTATTAAACGAAAGTGTTTTTGAAAAAGAATACACCGACAAAACTCCGAATTGGGACAAAGACCGAATTGCCGAAATTGATACAATTATCCTGAAAATGGCGATTTGCGAATTCTTGAAATTCCCGTCTATCCCTTTTAAGGTCACAATTAATGAGTATTTAGAGATTGCAAAAGAGTATTCTACACCAAAAAGTAGTATCTTTATCAACGGAATTTTAGATAATTTAGTCAAAAAATATCAGGAAGAAGGAAGAAATCTTAAGTCAGGAAGAGGTTTATTATAAATTGGGAATTAGGATTTGGAAATTAGACAAAATACGTCAGCTTGAATAGCTAAACGAGATATATCAAGAACAACCTTAATAAACAAAATAAACTTTAAACAAAAATCAATATGATACGTAAAACAATTTTATTAGTGGCTTTGGCCGTTGCTTTTACAAGTTGTAAAGAAAGTGCAGCCGAAAAATTAGAGGAAACCAATCTGGAGCAAGTTGCTACCAACACCGGAATGCCAAAAATTTCTATTGACAACCGCGAACACGATTTCGGAGAATTGAACCTAAAAGACAAAGCAGAACATACTTTTATTATTAAAAACGAAGGAACTGCCGACCTCCTAATTCTTGAAGCTAAGCCTTCTTGTGGGTGTACAGTTCCTGACAATTATACAAAAACTCCTATAAAACCGGGAGAAACAGGAGTAGTTCCCGTAGTATTTAATGCCACAAGTGCAGGGGTACAAACCAAAACGGTTACACTGACAACCAATACCGAAACAGGTACGGAAGTATTGACTATCAAAGCAAACGTAAAATCTTAAAAACCAAACTATAATGGACGGAGGAATGATGGCTTTTTTGCCCTACTTACTAATTTTTGCAGTGTTTTATTTCTTGATTATTATGCCTCAACAAAAAAGAGCTAAAAAAGAAAAACAATTCGAAAAAGACCTGAAAGTAGGCGATAGAATTATTACTAAAAGCGGAATACACGGCAAAATAGCAGAACTTACAGAAGATAGTGCTGTTATCGAAACAATGTCAGGAAAACTAAAGATGGAACGCTCAGCTATTTCTATGGAGCTTTCTGCAAAAGTAAACGATAGAAAATAATTCTTGTTTTTTGGCAAAACAAAAACTGTCTAAGAGTTTAAGCTTGATGTAAGTGAACTTTTAGACAGTTTGTTGTTTATAAAACCTTTTTTAGTTTCAAATCTCATCATGATAAAGTGCTTTGATGATTCCGTCCGAGAGTCCGATTTTAGGAACATAAATCTGTTTGGCTCCACTCCATTTCATCGCATTCAGGTAAATTTTAGAAGCAGGAATAATTACGTCTGCCCGGTCGGCATTCAGCCCTAAGTCAGTTATTCTTTGTTCGTAGCTCATTTTGTTCAGCATATTAAACTGATTCTGAACATACGAAAAAGATAGCGGTTTGTCTTGTGTTTTTCCGGACATCTTAAAGAGTTTGTTGATGTTCCCTCCCGAACCAATCAGAATGACATTGTTATAATCTTGAGTAACTGATTTAATCCATTTTTCGATTTCAATCCATACCGAATCTGTAACCTGATTGTTCAGAAAACGAACCGTACCGGCTTTAAACGATTTGGAAGTTATTATTTTTCCTTCGGAAAAAAGCGTGAATTCTGTGCTTCCTCCTCCTACATCTACATATAGGTAGGATTCATCTGTTTTTAGCAAATCACGTAAGTCAGTTGAAGCAATGATTTTTGCTTCTTTTTTCCCGTCAATGATATGGATTTTCACACCTGTTTTCTTCTTGATATGATTTACTACATCTTCTCCGTTTAGTGCTTCTCGAATTGCGGATGTGGCACAAGCCATATACTTTTCCACCCGATGCACCTTCATCAAAAGCGAATATGCCTTAATGGCATCAACCATTCTATCAATATTTTCTTCCGAGATTTCGCCAACGGTAAAAGCATCTTGTCCTAAACGAATCGGAACGCGAATAAGTGAACTCTTGCTAAACTGTGTAGTCTTACCTTTCTGCTCTACAATATTGGCAATCAGCAAACGCATCGCATTCGAACCAATATCAATAGCAGCATATTTTTTAATACTAATCATTCTGTTTTTGAAATTTTAGAAGTATAAATATACACGATTCCTATTTATTCCTTTAGTTTTCGCTGATAATATTTATACATTTCTTGTTGCGAACGGAATTCATTTTTACCTTCGTTAGGCACGTATTCATTATCTAATTCTTCGGAATGAATTCGAGCTTTTACGTTGGCTTTCCACCCGATATTGAACACATCAATTAATTCTTTTTTGATTTCTTGGTCATAAATCGGACAGCTTACCTCTACCCTTTCGTCAATATTTCGGGTCATAAAATCAGCAGACGAAATAAACACATCGGGATTTCCGCTGTTGGCAAAAATATAAATGCGGGAATGTTCTAAAAAGTTGTCTACGATACTTATTGCCTCGATGTTTTCGCTCATTCCTTCTACTCCCGGAACCAAACAACAAATTCCTCTGATAATCAACCGAACTTGTACACCATTCTGACTTGCTTCGTATAGTTTGTCAATCATTCCAAAATCGGTAAGGCTATTCATTTTTAGATAAATATATGCTTCTTTGCCTTCGATGGCATTGAGTATTTCTCTATCGATGAGCTTGTAAAAACGCTTTCTGGTATGATGAGGTGAAACAATTAAATGCTTGTAATTGTGCAACTTGTAGTTAATATCTAAGAATTCAAATACTTTTTCAATTTCTTTCAACAGTTTTTGGTTAGCCGTAAAAAGTGTAACATCGGTATAGACTTTAGCAGTCGTTTCATTAAAATTTCCGGTAGAAATAAATCCGTAACGCCTTGTTTTTCCGTTTTCAATCCGATCTACCACACAGGCTTTTGCATGAACCTTAAGTCCTTTGATTCCGAAAATAAGTTCGATTCCTTCTTCCTGCATCTGGCGAGAATATTTGATATTGCTTTCCTCATCAAATCGAGCTTGTAATTCTACCTGAGCCACCACTCTTTTTCCGTTCTTGACTGCATTAATCAGAGAACTGATAATTTGTGAGTTTTTGGCCAAACGATACAACGTAATTTTAATCGTAGTTACTTTCGGATCAAGTGCTGCCTCTCTCAAAAATTTAATAATATACGAAAAGGATTGATACGGAGCGTGAACCAAATAATCTTTTTCGGCCATTTTCTCTAAAATACTTCCTTCCAGGCTCAGTCCTTTTACGGGAAGTGCAGGTATTTTCGGATATAACAAGTCGTTTCTTCCTAAATCAGGGAATTTCATATAATCTCGCCTGTTATGGTATCTTCCTCCCGGAATCAAACTATCCGTGGCATCAATGTCCATTTTTTCTAAAAAGAAATTAAGCGTGTCGTCTTCAATATCTTTGTCGTACACAAAACGAACCGGTTCTCCTAATTTTCTTCCTTTGATTCCTTTGGAGATTTTTTCCATCAAGCTTTTGCTCATATCTCCGCTTATATCCAATTCTGCATCTCTGGTAATTTTAATCATATGAGCAGAAACGCTTTCATAGTTAAATAGGCTAAAGATATTATCAAGGTTCAGGCGGATTACATCGTCGATCATTATTATGTATTGATTTCCGTTTTCTTTCGGGAGCACCACAAAGCGATTCATAGTCGACGGAATTTCGATAATCGCATAACGAATTTCTTTGCCTTCTTGTTCAGGTTTCATCACAAGTTTAACGGCTAAATATCCGGAAGTGTCTTTAAGATGAGGGAATTCTGCCAAATCATTCAAAATAATAGTAACCAATTCGGGAGAAACTTTTTGTAGGAAGAATTCTTTTATAAAAGGTTTTTGAAATTCTGTTACATCGTGTTCGTGTATGATATAAATTCCTTGTTGTTTGAGTTCTTGTTCTATTTGGCTCAAAATCCTTAAGCTCTCTGCTTGTTGTTTGATAACAATATCGGTAATATCGTACAGCAGTTCTTCAGAAGTGATACCTCCAAGTACTTTTTTCCCTGACTTCCCCTCCATTTGCAGACGTCTGATAGCAGCATAACGCACTCTGAAGAATTCGTCTAAGTTGTTTGAGAAAATTCCCAAAAAACGAAACCTATCCAGCAGAGGCACTCTTGGGTCGGCAGCCTCTTGAAGTACCCTCGCATTAAAAGCCAACCAACTTTTTTCCCTGTCTATATATCTGTAATTTTTATCTTTACTAAGATGCATCATAATCAGTTCCGATGTTTAAAACCCGACAAATATCGGAATAAGTTTAATATAAAACACATCAGGAAATTTTAAATAATGTTTAATTATTTAGAAGCTATGTGATTTTTTTGCAGAAGTTATTGTGAGGTTTATCACAAACTATTACTTGAAGTCTTTCGGAAAAACAACTTTCTGAACCGTGCCTTTTGAAATGCTTCCCCATTGATTTTGTTCAAATAAGATCGAGACAAAACCACAAGTTGTCACGTTATCCAGATATATATTTCCGTATTCGTTTACAAAATCTGTAATGGCAGGATTATGTCCGAAAACAATCAGATTGTCAAAGCGGTCATCGCATTTTTTGATTTCGCTTTCGAGCTGTTTTTCGTCAAACGTATAAAGTGCATCTTTAAAAACAATTAACTCTTCGGGACATTTGAGGTTTTGAGCAAATATTTTAGCTGTTTCTGAAGCTCTTTTTGCTGTACTTGACCAAAATAGGTATGAGTTGGGCAAATAAGTTAGTATTTTTTCTGACATCAAATAAGCATCTTTTATACCTCTGTGAGCCAAAGGTCTTTCTTTATCAAGAACTGGTAAATCCCAACTTGATTTTGCATGCCGAATGAGTACAAGTCTCTTCATAAACTAATCATATTTGAGTAGCCAATATAAAAAAATATTTTTAAACTAAATTAAAAAAGCTCAATAATTTTAGCTTTTTTGTTTTACAATCAAAATTTCATTGTAATTTTCAAGGTCTGAATACGCAAGAATGTCGAAATTTTTCTGAGAATAGTTTAATTTATATTTGTCGTTCCGTTCGGCTTCTTTCTTATTAGTTTTCATTGTATTAAACAAAATTATTCCGTTGTAATTCAGCAAAGAAATCACGTTGTCTGTGAATTCTTTGTTGAACAGAAAAGCAGGCATTTCTTTGTCTTGAAAAACATCAATGATGATTAAATCATATTTTTCGGTTTTCGTTTTTACGAATTGCCGGGCATCTGTAATTATAATTTCAAGGTTTGGAATTTTATCCAAGCTAAAATAAGTATTGGCTATTTCGATGATATTTTTGTCGATTTCAACTCCTTTTATTTTTCCTTTATATTCGATTTCATCAACCAAGGTTTTGATGACACTTCCTCCTGCCACCCCCAAGATCAGAATATTTTGCATTTTTTTGATTTGTTCAAACCCGATTTGTTTCAATCCGAAACGCAAAACCCTCTGTAAACTTCCATAAGAATAATTCGTGTTTTTGGAATCCAGAACGAGTTTTCCGTTGTACAACGTAACCTCAATGGTTTTACTGATTATGGATTCTGTTTTGTGGAGGTGTATCGGAAAAATATAACTCAATAGTTTTTTTAACATTTCGATATTTTTATCAAAAATAATAGTAATTTTACCAAAAACAATTTTATCAAGAAAAATATTTAAACACATTACATATTGTCTTAAAAATGCCTAAAATAGTTGGTCTTACCGGAGGAATCGGGAGCGGAAAATCTACGGTTGCAGATTTTTTCAAAGAATTGGGAGTACCTGTATATATTGCTGATTCCGAAGCACGAAAGATAATGGATTATCCCGAAGTAATTCGTGAAGTAAAATCAATTTTTGACGAAAACGTAACAGATACAGACAATAAATTAGACCGAAAAAAAATCGCCTCTTTAGTTTTTAACAATCCTGAAAAACTCAAAAAACTCAATGCTATTGTTCATCCGAGAGTGAAAGAAGATTTTGCTTATTGGCTTGACAAACATAAAAACCACAAATATGTTATAAAAGAAGTGGCAATTATTTTTGAGACCAATTCAGAAAAAGATTTTGACAAAATTATTCTGGTTACTGCTCCCGAAAAAGAGCGCATCAAGAGAGTAATGAAACGTGATAATGTTTCTGAAAGAGAAGTTTTGGAACGAATGAAAAATCAACTTTCTGATACTGATAAAATCTCAAAAAGTGATTTTATTATTGACAATACAAACAAAATTTTTGCAAAAAAACAAGCAGGAAATATACATTTATCCTTAAATTTAGCATAAACTATATTTTTACTCGTTAATTTTTAGTTAATATACTTAACTTTTATTTCTTAAAATTACTATATTTGTCCTGATGAATAAAATGTTGTTTCGCACTTTAGTTGTGCTGATGTCATTGTCGCTAATTGGTATTATTGCTGTTCAGGTTTACTGGGTCAAAAATTCTCTGGAACAAAGTAAAGAACAATTCAAGTATCAGGTACAACAAGTCATCGCCAATGTGTCGGACAGGTTGGAGCAAAATGAAATAAACGCTTATTTAAGCCAATACAACAAGTTGAAAGATAGCATTGGAGGCTCTGTTTCAGAAAAAGATTTGATTGCTTTCAACTATCAGCAAATCAACATAAATACAAACGAAGCGATTTTATATTTCAACACCATAACTTCGCAAGATTATAATATAGATCTTTCGTTCTTTGACAAAAACGCTGATTCAATTCCTGTAAAAACCTATAAATCATCTAGTAGAACGGAGATTTATAGGCAAAATAATTTTAAGGATTTTTCTCAGTCTTCCTCCGATACGCCTGACGAGGTTATCGAACAAGAAGGAGAGTTATCGCTCTTGCAAAAGGCACAGTTTGAAATCTCTTTAAAAAACATTGCTTCTTTGCAACCCATTCAGAACAGAATATCAGTTAGTGAGCTACAGAGTTTGTTGGGTGAACAATTCAAAAACTACGGAATCAACACGCCTTTTGAATTTGCTGTTTACAGTAACGACTTGGCTACCAAAATAAAATCGGACAGGTTCAGATACAACAAAAATCAAACATATTCTATTCCCGTATTTGACAATTACGAAAGTTCAAAAAACAAAATCGATCTATTGGTGAGTTTCCCTCAAAAGGATAGATACTTGTTTTCTGAAATTATCGAAATCACGATTCTGAGTCTGATTTTCACTCTTATCATTATTATTGCCTATATAAGTGCTTTGAATCAATCAATCAAACAGCGTAAAATTTCAGAAATCAAAACTGACTTTATCAATAATATGACTCATGAATTTAAAACTCCCATCGCTACAATAAATCTGGCTCTTGATGCGATGAAAAATACAAAAGTTCGTGAAGATGAACAAAGAATAAATCGTTATCTACAAATGATTCGAGATGAGAACAAACGGATGCACGCTCAAGTAGAAAACGTGCTTCGTATTTCAAAACTCGAGAAAAAAGAAGTCGATATAGAAAAAGAACCTGAAGATGTAACCCTTTTGCTTGATAACGCTATCGAACACATTCGACTTATAGTTGAAAACAAAGAGGGAAGCATAAACAAGCATTATCAAGCAACACGTACAACAGTGCTACTCAACGACACTTATATGACCGGAGTCTTGGTAAACATTCTTGATAATGCTGTAAAATATTCTGATGAAGCTCCCATTATTGATGTTTATACCGAAAACGCAAAAGACTTTATTCTGATAAAAATCAAAGACCAAGGAATTGGAATGAGTAAAGCAGCTCAAAAGAGAGTTTTTGAAAAATTTTACAGAGAGCACACCGGAGATATTCACAACGTAAAAGGACACGGTCTCGGACTCTCATACGTAAAAAATATTATTGAAGACCATAATGGTCAGGTCTTTGTAGAGAGTGAGAAAGGAAAAGGAAGTACCTTTATAATTAAATTACCATTAATAAACTAACGCTTTGAAAACAACAACACAACAAAAACAAAACAAACAAAAAAACAAACAATTTAACACTTATGGAAACAAACAAAAAAATACTTTTAGTAGAAGATGACCCGAATTTCGGTGCCATACTCAAAGATTATTTGGCATTGAACGACTTTGACGTAACTCTTGCCAAAAACGGAATGGAAGGATTAGAAAAATTCAAAAAAGACATTTTTGATTTATGTATTTTGGATGTCATGATGCCTTATAAAGACGGATACACTTTAGCTAAAGAAATCAGAGATAAAAACAAAGAAGTCCCTATTATATTCCTCACGGCTAAAACGATGAAAGAAGATGTGTTGAAAGGGTATAAGGTAGGTGCAGACGACTATCTGAACAAACCTTTTGATTCAGAAGTTCTTTTGGCTAAAATCAGAACAATTATTCAGAGAAAAAGTCAAGAAGCAAGTAAGCTCGACAGTACAAAATTTGAATTTCAGATAGGAGATTTCCATCTGAATTCTAAACTCCGTTTCTTGAAATACAAAAACGAAGAGCCTGTTAAACTTTCTCCGAAAGAAAACGAATTGCTCAAAATGTTGGCACTTCACGAAAACGACTTGATGTCACGTGAATTAGCTCTTACCAAAATATGGAGAGATGATAATTATTTTACCTCTCGAAGTATGGATGTTTATATTGCCAAGCTCCGCAAATACCTGAAACCTGACGAAAATGTAGAAATTGTCAACATTCATGGGGAAGGATTCCGCTTGGCAGTTAAAAAATGATTTTTTTCAGGGATAAAAACTGCCCGAATAGTCACTCGATTTGTTGTTCTGAATTTATTTTCAGAATCTAAAATTATTTATAAAAGTTGAAACAAGCTCAACTTGACAAACACCGACTTATTCAGGCAGTTTTATTTTTACTCTGTTCAAAATGACATTTGTCATTGATTAAACTATTATTTACGAGTACTTTTGCACTAAAGTATGAGCAAAATGAATAGTAATCTTATCCGAAAATATAACATCCCCTGTCCTCGTTACACGAGTTATCCTACTGTTCCTTATTGGGAGGAAGATAAATTCTCTTACGAAAAATGGTTAGCAACCTTACGAAAATCTTTTATAGAAAGTAATTCAACAGAAGGAATTTCGCTTTATATCCACCTCCCATTTTGTGAAAGTTTATGCACATTTTGTGGTTGCAACAAACGAATTACCAAGCAACATTCAGTTGAAACTCCTTATATTGATACGGTGCTGAAAGAATGGAATTTGTATTGTGAGCAATTCCCAAACAAACCGATTATCAAAGAAATTCATTTAGGCGGAGGAACTCCTACCTTTTTCTCAACAGAAAATTTAAAACGATTGCTCAACGGAATTTTTGAAAAATCAGAAATCGCAGCAAATCACGAATTCAGTTTTGAAGGACACCCAAACAACACAACTCGAGAACACCTACAAACTCTTTACGATTTAGGTTTCAGGCGAGTGAGCTTCGGAGTACAAGATTATTCTCCTACTGTACAAAAAGCCATTCACAGAATTCAGCCTTTTGAAAACGTAAAACAAGCAACCGATTGGTCACGTGAAATCGGGTATGCTTCAGTAAGTCATGATTTAATTTTCGGACTTCCGTTTCAAACTTTAAAGGATATTTTTGATACTATCGAAAAAACGATTTCCCTTCAACCCGACCGATTGGCTTTTTACAGCTACGCTCATGTTCCTTGGATAAAAGGAAACGGACAAAGAGGCTTTAAAGATGAAGACGTTCCGAAAGATGAGCAAAAACGGGAAATGTATGAAAAAGGGAAACAACTTTTATTAGAAAAAGGCTATATCGAAATCGGAATGGATCATTTTGCTTTAGAGTCAGATTCGCTCTATACTTCGTACAAAAACAATGTTATGCATCGAAATTTCATGGGATATACTTCTTCCAAGACTCAGTTGATGATTGGTTTGGGAGTGTCTTCTATCGGAGATACATGGTATAGTTTTGCACAAAACGAAAAAACCATTGAAGAGTATTACAAGACTTTGGAGCAGAATAAGCTTCCTATAACCCGAGGACATTTGCTTAATGAAGAAGACTTAATACTCCGAAAACATATTTTGGATTTGATGTGTCACTTTCAAACCTCTTGGGATAAACCGGAAAAATATTTTCCTGAAATCAAAGAAACTTTAGAAAGCCTAAAAGAAATGGAAAATGATGGTTTGGTAATCCTAAACCCGAATAGCATTCAGGTAACCGAAGCCGGGAGACCATTTATCCGAAATATTTGTATGGCTTTTGATTTGCGTCTGAAACGAAAATCCCCCGAAGCACGACTATTTTCGATGGCTATTTAAATCAATAAAAAAATCTGTAAATTTTATTTTAAAATAAAATTTACAGATTTTTTTCAGCACATAGCCGAGTGTTTTATTAAGCAGATTTAAGTCTGAACAAGTTTTTATTCAAGGTTTCTTCTGCATAAAATCTATCCACTGTCAGTTCTTTTTCTTCGGTGCTCGGAAGGTTGTACATAGCATCGGTAAGAACTGCCTCGCATAACGAACGAAGTCCTCTTGCACCTAATTTGTATTCCAAGGCTTTATCTACGATAAAATCCAAAGCATCCTCAGTAATAGAAAATTCAATACCGTCCATTAAAAACAATTTTTTATATTGTTTTATGAGTGCGTTTTTCGGTTCAGTCAGAATGGCACGAAGAGCATCTCTGTCCAACGGATTCATATATGTCAGCACAGGAAGACGTCCGATTATTTCAGGAATAAGCCCAAAATCTTTTAGGTCTTTTGGAATGATATATTGTAGTAAATTCGTTTTATCCACTTCTTGTAGATGACCATTTTTGTAACCTACCGACTGATAATTCAGTCTTTTCCCGATTATGCGTTCAATTCCATCAAAAGCTCCTCCTGCAATAAATAGAATATTTTCTGTATTTAATTCGATAAATTTCTGGTCAGGGTGTTTTCTTCCGCCTTTAGGAGAAACATTTACAATAGTTCCTTCTAACAGCTTCAGAAGAGCCTGTTGTACTCCTTCTCCTGAAACATCTCGGGTTATGGACGGATTATCGCTTTTGCGTGCAATTTTATCGATTTCATCAATAAAAACAATTCCTCTTTCTGCTTTTTCTATATTATAATCTGCTGCTTGCAAGAGTTTGGTCAGAATACTTTCAACGTCTTCACCTACATAACCTGCTTCGGTCAAAACTGTAGCATCTACAATAGCAATCGGCACATCGAGCATTCTCGCAATAGTTTTTGCAATCAAGGTTTTACCTGTCCCTGTTTGTCCTGTCATGATGATGTTGCTCTTTTCGATTTCAATCTCGTCATCATCAGGAGCTTGAACCAAGCGTTTGTAATGGTTGTACACAGCAACAGAAAGGACTTTTTTAGTCTGTTCTTGTCCGATGACATATTGGTCGAGAAATTCTCGTATTTCGATAGGCTTTTTGATAACCAAATCAGAGTTTTGGTTTGAGGTGCCTCCTGTGCGTTCCAACTCTTCCATTATAATTCCATAGGCCTGCTCGATACAACTTTCGCAGATATGAGCATTTCTACCTGCTATAAGAATATCAGTATTTGCCTTTTTCTTTCCGCAAAAAGAACATTCCAACTCGTTTTTAGCCATAATAAAAAATTATCGGGTTAATACCTCGTCAATCATTCCGTACTCTTTTGCCTCTTGTGCAATCATCCAATAATCGCGGTCGCTATCGTGGTTTACTTTGTCAAATGTCTGTCCGGAATGTTTTGCAATTATTTGATATAATTCGTCTTTTAGCTTCAAAATCTCACGAGCGGTAATTTCGATGTCTGACGCCTGTCCTTGAGCTCCTCCGAGTGGTTGATGAATCATCACTCTTGAATGTGGAAGAGCAGAGCGCTTACCTGAAGTTCCTGCACAAAGCAATACTGCTCCCATAGAGGCTGCCATCCCTGTACAAATCGTCGCTACATCGGGTTTTATATACTGCATTGTGTCATAAATTCCCAAGCCGGCATAAACGCCTCCTCCGGGTGAATTCACATAAATTTGAATGTCTTTTGAGGCATCAGTGCTTTCTAAAAATAAAAGCTGTGCCTGTACGATATTGGCTATTTGGTCATCAATTGCTGTTCCTAAAAAGATGATTCTATCCATCATCAATCTGGAAAAAACATCCATTTGCGAAACATTGAGCTGACGCTCTTCGAGTATGTAGGGAGTCATTCCTACCGGAGTTGCTCTGCTTACGATTTTGTCGTAATACATACTGTTTATTTTGTGATGCTTGGTAGCGTATTTTCGAAATTCTTTTCCGTAATCCATAGTTTAATAAAAGTCTTAAATTAAATAAAAAGAGTGTCAAAATTAAAAAATTTGACACTCAAATATACTAAAAATATGTGAATTATTCTCCGTAAGAGATTTTTATAAATTCATCATAGCTTACTTCTTTGATTTTTGCTCCTGATTTTTCAGCAAACAAATCAAGCATTTTCTTACTCATAATTTGGTCTGAAACGCGTTTTACCTCTTCCTGATTCGAAAGAACACGAGCTACAATATTCTCAACGTCTGCATCAGTAGGATTCATTTGTCCGAACTGAGCCATTTGTGCTTTGATAAGCCCTGAAGCAAAATCTTTTAGTTCTTCAAAAGTTACCTGAAGATTATTCTCGTTAATGATTTTTCCTTCAATAAGTTGGTAGCGCAATCCTTTTTCGGACTTGCTATATTCTTCTTCTGCCTGTTCTGCACTCATCGGATTTTCTCCCGATTGTTGTAGCCATTTTTTAAGAAAATCAGCCGGCAGGTCGAATTTTGTGTTTTCTAACAAATAATCCGTTATGTCGTTTAAGAACATTTGATCTGCCTGAGAAGCAAATTGCTTTTCTGCATCTTCTTTGATTTTTTGTTTTAATTCTTCAACCGAAGTTACGTTTCCTTCTCCGAATAATTTGTCTAACAATTCCTGATTGATTTCTGCCAGTTCGTATCCGTTTATTTCATCAATTTTAAAATCAACCTCAACATCTAATCCGTGTGTCTTATCGTGAGGGACTCCCAAATATTTCATCAGATCGTGGTCATCTGCGAACATACCTTTGGTAGAAATTCTTACCGTATCGCCAACCTTTTTACCTACAAACTCTTTAGCCGTTTTCTTGTCCTTAAAAATAGATGTATTGATAGTTGTTTCAAAGTTAATGTTTTCGGCTTCGTTTGTAAAAGTTCCTCTTAGTTCATCGCCTTCTTCCGAAGTTTCTTTCGGAAATAATTTCCCGTATTGTTTCTGAATGCGTTCTACCTGTTCGTTCAATAGTTTTTCGTCTGCAACAATTTTATAACGAGTAACTTTTTTGGTGTTTAAGTCAATCGAAAACTCAGGAACTAACCCCAACTCGAAATCAAACGAGAAATTGTCCGCATCCCAATCAAATTCTTCTTTTACAACCGGAAGTGGATTACCCAGAATGTCAATTTTTTCTTCGGTCAAGTAGTTGTTTAACGACTCTTGAAGGATTTTGTTTACCTCGTCAAGAAGTACGGATTTCCCATATTGTTTCTGAACCAAACTCATAGGAACTTGTCCTTTTCTGAATCCGGGGATATTTGCATTTTTACGATAATCGCTAAGGGTTTTCTGTACTTTGTCAGAATAGTCTTCTTTGGCAACATTGATGGTTACCGTAGCATTTAAAGCATCTGTCTGCTGTTTAGTGATATTCATTGTATTAAAAATCTCATTTGAATTGGGGTGCAAAAGTAATTCTTTTTTATGGTTTTTTCAAGTTTTTTCGCAAGATTATAATCAAACGGAAGAATAACCGAAAAAGCCTGTAAAATTCCTTTGTAAATTTTGCCTTACCGATTTTTAGGTTGTTTGGTTACTTGTACTAAATTTGTATATTTAAGAATCATTGAAATCGAAAAAGGAACATTAACTACAAAAGGATTTTATCCGAAATAAAAAATAGGCTACTCATCTAAAGCAATATTTTTTCTTTCTCTTTAATTTTGATAACTTTACCGCTCAATTTTTCAAAAAAATCAAACAATGAAAAAAACAAACCTTATTTTGGCAGGTGCATTAGTTCTAACGATGTTTTCCTGCAAAAAAGAAGCAGAAGAAAAACCAGTAATTATGAACGAAAATCCGCTTTTGGCAGAAACTTTTGATACTCCGTATGGAGTTCCGCCTTTCGATTTAATCAAAGACGAACACTTTGAACCGGCAATTTTGGAGGCAATTAAACAACATCAAGAAGAAATTAACACCATTGCAAACAATACAGAAGAACCTACTTTCGAAAATACTATCGAAGCAATGGAAAATGCAGGAAGTCTTTTAGGGCGAAACGCTCGTATTTTCTACAACCTAACCAGTGCAAACACCAACGATAACTTACAGGAAATTGCCAAAACGCTTTCTCCTAAGATGTCGGAACATTCGGACAACATCAATCTGAACGACAAATTATTTCAAAGAGTAAAAACAGTTTGGGGTAAAAAGGAGTCGCTTAACTTAGGTTTAGAAGAAGCAAAACTTTTAGAAGAAACTTACAAAGGATTCGTAAGAAGCGGAGCGAACCTGTCTGACCAAGACAAAGAAAAACTTCGTCAAATAAATGCTGAACTTTCTCTTTTGACACTCGAATTCGGAAACAACGTACTGGCAGAAAACAACAAATACGAATTAGTTATCGAAAACCAAGAAGACTTGACCGGACTTCCTGAAGGACTTGTTCAGGCAGCTGCCGAAACTGCTAAAGAAAGTGGAAAAGAAGGAAAATGGGTCTTTACTTTGCAGAATGCCTCGGTAATGCCTTTCTTGCAATATGCAGACAATCGTGAACTTCGCAAAGAAATCTTCAATGCTTACCAAAACAGAGGAAACGGAGGAGAATTTAACAACAACGAAAAATTACAAAAAATTGCTAACCTTCGTTTAGAAAAAGCCAATCTGATGGGATATTCAACTTATGCTGATTATTCTTTAGAAGAAACCATGGCTAAAAATCCGAAAGGAGTTTATGAACTACTGAACAAGCTTTGGATTCCTGCATTGGCAAAAGCAAAAGAAGAAGAAACCGCTATCAAAAAAATGATGGAAGCAGACGGAATTTCGGGAGAAGTACAACCTTATGATTGGAGATATTATACCGAGAAAATTCGCAAGGAAAAATACAATTTGGACGAACAAGAAGTAAAACCTTATTTGAGTTTAGAAAATGTTCAGAACGGAGTTTTTGGAGTTTGTGAAAAACTTTACGGACTTCAATTTGAGCAGGTAAAAGATGCTCCGGCTTATCACCCTGAGGCTACACTTTGGAAAGTTACCGAAGCCAACGGAGACTTCGTAGGAGTTCTGTATATGGATTTTCACCCAAGAGCTTCAAAAAGAGGAGGAGCCTGGATGACCGCATACAGCACCCAAAAAACGTTGGACGGAAAACGTGTAGCTCCGGTTATTTCTATCGTTTGTAACTTTACAAAACCCGTTGGAGACACTCCTGCCCTACTTACTTTTGACGAGGCTTTGACGTATTTTCACGAATTCGGGCACGCTCTTCACGGATTGTTGTCAAACGTAAAATACCAAAGTTTGGCAGGAACAAATGTTTCGAGAGATTTTGTAGAATTACCTTCGCAAGTTTTAGAAAATTGGGGTTCTGATCCCGAAGTATTAAAGTCATATGCTAAACATTATCAAACCGGAGAAACAATTCCGGATGAACTAATCAAGAAAATCGAAGAAGTGGGTACTTTTGATCAAGGATTTGCAACAGTTGAATATTTAGCTGCATCGCTTTTAGATATGGATTATCACACTCAAACCGAACCAATTACTATTAATGTAGATACGTTTGAAGATGCAAGCATGAAAAAAATAGGATTGACCAACGCTATCATTCCAAGATACAGAAGCCCTTATTTCTTACATATCTTCTCAAGTCCGAGCGGATATGCGGCAGGATATTACAGCTATATTTGGTCAGGAGTTTTAGATACTGATGCTTTTGAAGCCTTTAAATCAACTGAATTGTTTAATCAGGAAAAAGCCAAAGCCTTCCGTAAAAACATCCTTGAAAAAGGAAATACCGAAGATGCTATGGAGCTTTATAAACGATTCAGAGGAGCAGAGCCAAGTATAGAGCCACTTCTTAAAAAACGTGGTCTTACCGAAGTTAAAAGCACTATAAAAGACTAAGGCTCTTGCTTTTTTTGAATGAATAAAGATAGATAAAAAACCTCACAAGCCTTCAATGCTTGTGAGGTTTTAAAAATACAAACAACTTTGAAACACATTTTAGTAATCCGGCTATCTGCTATGGGAGATGTAGCTATGACAGTTCCTGTTCTGAGGGCTGTTGTTTCTCAAAATCCCGATGTTCGCATTACGGTAGTTTCACGTCCGTTTTTCAAACCTTTTTTTGACGGAGTCGAAAGAGTGGATTTTTTCTCGGTTGATTTAAACCAAAGACACAAGGGGTTTTTCGGTTTGATTAGGTTGTTTAATGACTTAAGCAAATTAAACCCGAACCTAATAGCTGATTTACACAATGTTTTACGTTCTATTGTTGTTCGGAGTTTTTTTGTTTTTTCAGGTAAAAAAGTTGCTTTTTTAGATAAAGGCAGAAAAGAAAAAAAAGCCCTGACCCGTGAAGAAAACAAAGTTTTCAAACCATTGAAATCTATGCACGAACGGTATATAGAGGTGTTTCATAAATTAGAGATAAAGGTTGATTTAACCCAAGTATCATTCCCCGAAAAAGAAATATTATCTACCGAAATTAAAAATATTACAGGAGAAAAATCAGGAAAATGGATTGGAATTGCCCCTTTTGCTCAGTATCAATCTAAGGTTTATCCGTTAGATTTGATGCAAAACGTGATTGACCTATTGGCTGAGAATCCTGAAAATAAAATATTTTTGTTTGGAGGAGGGAAATCGGAAATCGAACAATTAGAAACTCTTAAAAAAGCATATCAAAATGTAACGGTTGTAGCAGGAAAAATGCCGTTTACTGATGAGTTAAAATTAATTTCTAACCTTGATGTGATGCTCTCTATGGATAGCGGAAATGCACACATTGCTTCAATGTACGGAGTAAAAACCCTTGTTATTTTTGGAGCGACACATCCTTTTACGGGATTTATGCCTTTCGGACAACCTCTGGAAAATGCCCTGATTCCTGACCTAAAAAAATACCCAAAACTTCCAACTTCTGTCTATGGAAATAAAATTATAACGGGTTATGAAGATGTTATGCGAACCATCAGTCCTGAAAGTGTTTTGCAAACCATCGGAAAATATTTAAACAATAGTCAGTAGGTAATAACGCTAATCATTTCCCATTAAATTCATTCATAGTTTGAGCAAGACCTGCTGTAACAAATGATTTGATGACCTCCGAAGATTTTTCTAAACGCTCTTTCAGCGTTGTTTTTTCTTCATCTGTCCATTCTCCCAAAACAAAATTAACTTGCTGTCCTTTATTGAAATCAGCAGAAATTCCGAAGCGAAAACGTGGATAATTCTGAGTTCCTAAAACCAAATTAATGTTTTTGAGTCCGTTGTGCCCTCCATCGCTTCCTTTGGCTTTAATGCGTATAGTTCCGAACGAAAGATTCAAATCATCGGTAATTATCAAAATATTTTCTATCGGAATTTTCTCTTTCTGCATCCAATACTGAACAGCTTTTCCGCTCAGATTCATATATGTATTGGGTTTGAGCAAAAACAATTGTTTTCCTTTGATACGACAATTAGCCAAAGTTCCTAATCGAACGGTTTCAAAATCTAAACCTTCCTGGCGAGCAAAAAAATCCAATATCTTAAAACCGATATTGTGTCTTGTATTGGCATATTCTGCCCCTATATTTCCTAATCCGACAATCAAAAACTTATTCATCGCATTTATTGTTGTTATTAAAACTTTCTATCTAATTCTTCAAGGTTCATTGTAACAAAGGTTGCCTTTCCGAAAGGAGAAACATCAGGTTCTTTACAGGCAAAAAGAGCATCAACTATGTTAGATTGTTCCTTTTCTGTCAAAAGTGTACCTGTTTTTACTGCCAAACTTTTAGCAACAGATTTGGCGATGCTGTCGTTTTGAGAAAAACCATTTTCGGGAATGCCTTCTTTGAAATCAAAAATAAGTTGCTCCAAAACCTGTTTTGCGTCTTTTTCGGTTACGCTTATCGGAAGTCCTAAAAGAGTTGTTTTGTCTTTTTCAATTTTATCAAATTCAAATCCTATTTGTTCTAAAGTCGGTCGAAGTTCTCTAAGCAAAGTCGTTTCGTATTGGGAATAATTCAATTCTAAAGGGAACAATAGTTTTTGTGAAAGAGATTGCGAAAGTGTAATATTTTTCAGAAACTCTTCGTACAAAACCCTTTCGTGAGCTCTTTGTTGGTGAACAATCACAACTCCCGATTTTATCTGACTCACAATATATTTTCTATGAATCTGATATGTTTTTACAGAGTTTTCTTCTTGTTTATCTTCCGACTGAAAAAGCGAAGTTATTTGCTTCTGTTCCAACCCGGTTTGACCTGTGGAGACTTCTTCTTTAATACCTACATATAAACTTTCCCAATTTGTTGGTCTTTCTTTTCTGTAAGGAATTGGTTTCTTGGTTTCTTCCTTAAACGGATTAAAGTCAGAACGAACTTCAATAACAGGTGGTTCGGTTTCTTTATCTTTAAAATGATACGGAACGTCAAGAGTAGCGTCACGTTCAAAATCCAATACGGGAGCGATGTTAAACTGCCCCAAACTGTGTTTTATGGTTGAACGCAAAATGGCATACAAAGATTGTTCGTCATCAAATTTGACCTCTGTTTTGGTCGGGTGGATATTGATATCCAATGTATGTGCCGGGACATCGAGATAGATAAAATACGAGGGTTGAGTTCCTTCTTTCAAAAGCCCTTCGTAAGCATTCATAATCGAGTGGTGCAAATATCCGTTTTTGATGAACCTATCGTTTACGAAAAAGAATTGCTCCCCTCTGTTTTTCTTGCCAAATTCAGGTTTTCCGACAAAACCCGTAATATTTACAATTTCGGTGTTTTCGTTTACAGGAACTAACTTTTCATTGGTTTTTCCTCCGAAAATATTTACGATTCTCTGTCTCAAATTGGAAGCGGGCAAATTAAAAAGTTCGCTTCCGTTAGAAAAAAGCGAAAAACTGATGCTTGGGTGAGCCATTGCAACTCGATGAAACTCATCAACAATGTGCCTCATTTCAACCGAATCCGATTTTAGGAAGTTTCTTCGGGCAGGAATATTAAAAAACAAATTTTTTACCGAGAATGAAGTGCCTTTAGGTATTACTGTTGCTTCTTGTGAAACAATTTTACTCCCTTCAATTACAAGGTGTGTCCCGAGTTCTTCTTGTTCTTGTTTGGTTTTCAGTTCAACGTGAGCAATAGCTGCAATCGAAGCCAAAGCTTCTCCTCTGAATCCTTTGGTGTGTAGGTTAAATAAATCTTCTGCAACTCTGATTTTTGAAGTAGCATGACGTTCAAAACAAAGTCTTGCATCGGTTACACTCATACCTATTCCGTTATCAATTACCTGAACCAATGATTTTCCTCCATCTTTCACGATGAGTTTTATGTCTGTGCTTTTTGCATCAATGGCATTTTCGAGAAGTTCTTTCACCACCGAAGCAGGTCTTTGGACAACTTCGCCTGCTGCAATTTGGTTGGCTACATGGTCAGGAAGTAATTGTATGGCACTTGACATTAATAGACTTTTTTTAGAAAAGCAAATTTAATCAAAATCACCGAGGATTTTAAAGGAATCTACCGATAGTTATTAGCCTTATTTAAGCTTAATTAAGAATTTCGAATTTTAAATACTCAAATCAAAGGTCTTTCGGAGCAACTCCAAAGCAGGATTTTTTTCTGCCATATATAAGAAAACATCTCTTTTATCCAAAAGTTTTTTTGACTTAATAGACTCGTTTACAGATAATTCAATCTTTATATGATGATTTTTCAGGTGCCCTCTCAAATATCCGAGTAGATTCTGGAGTTCTTCTTCTAAATCCTTTTTTGAACTCTCATTCGGGACTTCGTATCTAATGATTGTTCCGTCCAAAATCACTTCGCTCATTCCCATAAGTGAAGAGATAATCATAGAACCTTTTTTCTCTAAACGGTCTTTAAATTTATTCCACTGGGTTATAAGCTCATCATAAGTAAAAGGTTCTTCAAGGAAAACATTTTGTCTTTCGGATTGAAATTTCTCGTTAGCTTCTTTGAATTCTTTCAATTTTTTAAGTCCGGAAATCGAAAGGGCACTAATTGAATTTTCGGATTGGAACTCTGGTTTTACCTGTAGTTTTTCGGTTGTTTTTTCGATTTTCTGAGTCGGAATTTCTGTTTGTTCTTCTTCAGGTTGTTCGGGAGAATAAAAATAAGAAGGTGGAATTATGAAATCAACTTTTTTTTTTCTCCATCAAAAGTGATAGAGGCTAGTTGCATCAGGCATAATTCAACCAAAAGACGTTGATTCTGACTGGATTTATATTTCAAATCGCAATCATTAGCTATGCGAATTCCTTCCAACAAAAATTCTTGTGAAGCAAATGTCGATTGATGTTGGTATTGAATCTTAGCTGTTTCGCCTACTTCCAAAAGCTGAAGTGTTTCAGGATTTTTGCACACCAACAAATCTCTGAAATGCGAAGCCAAGCCCTGTGCAAAATGATGTGCGTCAAATCCTTTTGCCAAAATGGTATTGAAAAACAGCAATAAATCAGGGATTTTATTCTCTAAAATGAGTTCGGTTGCTTTGATATAATATTCGTAATCGAGTACGTTCAGGTTTTCTGTAACGGCTTCACGAGTCAGATTTTTACCCGAAAAACTAACCACTCTGTCAAAAATAGAAAGAGCATCACGCATCGCTCCGTCTGCTTTTTGAGCAATGATATGAAGAGCGTCATCATCTGCTGTTATTCCTTGACTTTTAGCCACTTCTGCCAAATGATTTTTAGCATCACGAACGGTAATTCGTTTAAAATCAAAAATCTGACATCTCGAAAGAATCGTGGGAATTATCTTGTGTTTTTCGGTAGTAGCCAGAATAAAAATAGCGTGTTTCGGAGGCTCTTCAAGTGTTTTCAGAAAAGCATTGAAGGCTGCTTGCGAAAGCATGTGCACCTCATCAATGATATACACCTTGTATTTTCCGGTTTGAGGTGGAATGCGAACTTGGTCAATCAAATTTCGTATGTCATCAACCGAATTGTTTGAAGCAGCATCTAATTCGAAAATATTAAACGAAAAATCTTCGGTCGGGTCATCATAATCGGGCTGATTGATTTTTCGTGCTAAAATCCTTGCACAAGTCGTCTTTCCAACTCCTCTCGGACCTGTAAACAAAAGTGCCTGTGCTAAATGATTGGTTTCTATAGCATTGAGCAAAGTATCTGTAATAGCCTGTTGCCCGACAACATCTTTAAAAGTCTGTGGTCTGTATTTTCGAGCCGATACGATAAATTGTTCTTTCATAATTTTTGAGGAGTACAAATATAGACAGATTCAACTATTAAATGCAACTCTATGCTATAATTATCTCAAAAATAATTTATTCTCTTTTTGGTAAGATTCATTATATTTGCAGAATTTCAAACAGCAGACTAAAATGAAATACAAGAGAATCCTCCTAAAACTTAGCGGAGAAGCCCTTATGGGAGAACGTCAATACGGAATCGACCCGAAAAGGCTTTCTGAATATGCAGACGAAATCAAGAAAATTCACGATAAAGGAGTTGAAATTGCCATTGTTATTGGAGGAGGTAACATATTCCGAGGAGTTGCAGGAGCAAGCAACGGAATGGATCGAGTACAAGGAGATTATATGGGAATGTTAGCCACCGTTATCAACGGAATGGCTCTTCAGGGAGCTTTGGAAGACAAAGGAATGCTTACCCGTTTGCAAACCGCTCTCAAAATCGAGGCAATTGCAGAGCCTTATATCAAGCGAAGAGCTGTAAGGCACTTAGAAAAAGGAAGAATAGTTATCTTCGGAGCAGGAACGGGAAATCCGTATTTTACAACCGATACGGCTGCTGTACTTCGCGGAATTGAAGTAAATGCCGATGTAATTCTCAAAGGGACAAGAGTAGATGGAGTATATTCGGATGACCCTGAAAAAAATTCAAATGCTGTTAAATTTGAAACCATTACCTTTGATGAAGTGTTGAGTAAAGGGTTAAATGTAATGGATACTACTGCCTTTACACTCAGTCAAGAAAACAAACTCCCGATTGTGGTTTTTGATATGAACAAAGAAGACGCACTGCTGGAAGTTTGCGAAGGAAAAAACATCGGAACCGTTGTAACAATATAAATTTTTGATTGAAGATTAACGATTTTTGATTGAAGATTTACAACCTAAAAACTTTAAACATTAAACCTGAAACAAATCAAAAAATGGAAGAATTAGAATTTATATTAGATAGTGCTAAAGAATCCATGGAAGGCTCATTGTCTCATCTTGACAAGTGTTTTTTAAACATCAGAGCCGGAAAGGCCTCTCCTGCAATGCTCGGAGGAGTAAAAGTAGAATATTACGGCTCACTCACTCCTCTCTCGCAAGTTGCCAATGTCAATGCCCCTGACGCGAGAACACTGACAGTTTCTCCGTGGGAAAAAAATATGCTACAACCTATCGAAAAAGCTATTATGAATGCCAATCTTGGTTTCAACCCGATGAATAATGGGGATAACATCATCATCAATATTCCCGTGCTGACAGAAGAAAGACGTAGAGACCTTGTAAAACAAGCCAAATCAGAAGCAGAAGATGCTAAAATTGGTATCCGAAATGCGAGAAAAGATGCCAATAATGAAGTCAAAAAATTAGACGGAATTTCAGAAGATATTTTAAAATCAACCGAACAAGAAGTTCAGGAACTTACCGATAGCTTTATCAAAAAAGTCGATGAAATGCTAAGTATTAAAGAAGCCGAAATAATGAAGGTTTAAAAGGCTGATATGAAAAAATACTTTATCATATATCGCCCTTTTATTAAGTTTTTGCTTGTGTTTTTTGTCACATACGGAGTACTTTCGGTTTTGTACAATTTATATTTATCGCAATACGAAAATAACCAATACCCGTTAGACCCTTTTACAGAAAACATTTCGTATCAGGTAAAAAAAGTATCTAATTTTTTGGGTTGGAATACGGAGATTTACAGAATTTCAGGAGAAAAATGGACTCGTCTGGTTTTTAACGAAAAATATGTAGCCAAAATCGTTGAAGGGTGTAATGCCATAAGTGTAATGATTTTGTTTGTGTCGTTTGTCGTTGCTTTTGCCAAAAGGTTTTTATCTGCTTTTGTTTTTTCTGTTATCGGGATTGTGCTGATTCACATACTCAATATTTTCAGAATAGCAGTTTTAGGTTACTTTATATATAGCAGACCCGAACAAACTCATATCTTTCATGGAGTTTTATTTCCTTTGGTCATTTACGGATTTGTATTCATACTTTGGGTGGTCTGGGTCAGACATTTTTCGGGATTTATAACAAGAAAAAATAATGCAAAAATTTAAACCGGTTTTATTTACAATTCCTTTCATCATCGGGTTTATCCTTATCCGAATGTATGAAAACAGCTGGTTTTATGACCCTTTTTTAGTCTATTTTAAAGGCAGCTATCAAAACACTTCTTTCCCTGATTTCGAGAGCTTTAGATTGTTTTTCAATTTGTTTTTACGCTATTTCCTGAACACTTTGCTTTCTCTCGGAATTATTTATGTTATGTTTAAAAACAAAGAATTCTTAAAGGTTGCTTCTGTGTTGTATGCAGTCTTTTTTGTGGTTCTTATTGCAGGTTTTTTTATGATTGTCCGTTTTACCGAAAGTGATTTTTTTCTGTTCTACATCAGAAAATTTTTAATTCAACCTTTGTTCCTACTGTTGTTTTTACCTGCCTTTTATTTTCAGACAAAAAACAATAATCAGGAGTTTTTACAAAAAACACACAATTCTTAGAAATTCAACGCAACCTTTAGGCTCTTTTTGCATCTGTAATAAAGACGGGACAAAAAGCTATGTTTTATGATTTTATATCTCAAATAAGTTTTATTATTTAGTCGGATTAGTCAGATTGCTAATATCAGACCATTAGACAGCATTTACTATGAAAAAAAGAATATTGATTACCGGAGCAGCAGGTTTTTTGGGTTCTCATTTATGTGACCGATTTATAAAAGAGGGATACTACGTTATTGGGATGGATAATTTGATTACCGGAGATTTAAAAAACATAGAACATCTTTTTAAGTTGGAAAACTTTGAATTTTACCACCACGATGTAACAAAATTTGTTCACGTACCCGGAAAGTTAGACTATATTCTACATTTTGCTTCTCCTGCCTCCCCTATTGATTATCTAAAAATTCCTATCCAAACACTCAAAGTAGGTGCTTTAGGAACGCACAATCTCTTAGGATTAGCTCGGGTTAAAAATTCTCGTATTCTCATTGCTTCTACCTCTGAAGTGTATGGAGACCCTTTGGTACATCCTCAAACAGAAGATTATTACGGAAATGTAAATGCCATTGGTCCGAGAGGAGTTTATGACGAAGCCAAGCGTTTTCAGGAATCTATAACCATGGCTTACCATACTTTTCACGGTTTGGAAACCCGTATTGTACGGATTTTTAACACCTACGGTCCAAGAATGCGATTAAATGACGGAAGAGTTATTCCTGCTTTTATTGGTCAGGCTCTTAGAGGAGAAAATTTGACAATTTTCGGAGACGGAAGCCAAACTCGATCGTTTTGTTATGTCGATGACCAAGTTGAAGGAATTTTCAGGCTTTTACACAGCGACTACCACTTGCCTGTAAACATTGGAAATCCTCATGAAATTACTATAAAAGATTTTGCAGAAGAAATCATTAAACTGACAGGAACAACCCAAAAAGTGGTTTACAAACCGCTTCCCGTAAATGACCCTTTGCAACGACAACCCGATATTACAAAAGCTAAAGAAATTTTGGGATGGGAACCGAAAGTTTCCCGCTCCGAAGGAATGAAAATCACATACGAATATTTTAAATCTTTACCTAAGGAAGAGCTCTTGAAAGAAGAACACAAAGATTTCAAACAATACATCAGATAAATTGAAAAAGAAAACAGGTAGATATTCTGGATATATTCGTCCGTTTTCGTATGCACTTGACCTGCTTACGATAAACGTACTTGCCTATTTTATGCTTTCAGAGCACCTCAATACGGTTTGGTATCATGTCTTTATTACACTTTCTTGGATTTTTATTGCTTGGAATATAGATTTTTATGAAGTTTACCGCTATACAAAAGTCGTCCGTATTATGGGAAGGCTCTTTAAGCAATATATCGCCTTTCTGATTTTAAATTTTGCCTATATCGGATTTTATTTGAAATTTTCGAAACCCTCAGAAATCGTTTGGTATGTTACGCTTTCTTTGGCCATAATTGCCGGATTTAAGTTTGCGGTTTACTTCTTTTTAAGACGATTTCGGGTGGTTTTTGGAGGGAATTTTAGAAAAGTAGTCATTCTCGGAAACGGAAAATCTTCCGGACAATTAGCCGATTTTTTTAGAGATAATCCCGATTACGGGTATAAATTAGAAGGTGTTTTTGACTTGAAAACAAACAAGCAAAAAGAAATGCAGTTTTGTTACGATTTTGTTCTGAAAAACGGAATTGACGAAATATACTGCTCTTTGGCAAACACAAACAATGATGACATTAACGATTTGATTGATTTTACAGACAACAACCTGAAAATACTCAAATTTTTACCCGACAACAAAACTCCCCTTGCCAGAAACCTCATTTATGATTATTACGATTACATTCCTATTCTTTCTCTCAGAAATGTGCCTTTAGACAAAAGAGCCAATAAGATCGTAAAACGAACTTTTGACATTGTCTTTTCATTGATTGTCATTGTCGGAGTTTTATCTTGGTTGACTCCGATTTTAGCTGTTCTTATTCGGTCGGAATCGAAAGGAGGTGTGTTTTTTAAGCAAAAAAGAAACGGACTTAACTATAAGGAGTTTAACTGCTACAAGTTCCGTTCGATGAAACTCAACGAAGTAGCCGACACCCACCAGGTTACCAAAAACGACCCCAGAATTACTAAAATAGGTGCTTTTATGCGTAAAACAAGTATTGACGAACTTCCTCAGTTTTGGAATGTTCTCAAAGGCGATATGTCTGTGGTTGGACCAAGACCTCACATGGTGGCGGAAACAGAGCGTTTCGTGCAAAAAGTCAATAAGTTTATGGTTCGTCATTTCATCAAACCGGGAATTACAGGTCTTGCTCAAATCAACGGGTACAGAGGAGAAGTCGAGACTGATGCGGATATTATCAATCGGGTTAAATACGATATCTTTTATTTAGAAAATTGGTCGTTTCTGCTCGATTTGAAAATTATCGTAACAACCATATATAACGCACTAAAAGGAGAAAAAAAGGCGTATTAACTTTTTTAGAAAAAATACCCCAACGAAAGAATAATTCTCGGACTTTCGGAAGAAGTAAAGTAAGAAATATTGGCTGCAAACTTATTGATTATCTTAAGCGAAAAACCTCCTCCAAACGAAGTGTGCCACTTTTTTGAGTTTTCTCTTCCGTACCACACTCTTCCGTAATCAAATCCGAAAAAAGCTTCATAGTTTACAGGAATTACTTTGTTGGGCAATTCTCCCAAATCAATTCTGAAATCATTGCTGTGCACAAAATACTGTTGTCCTGAAAAACGCTCGTTTCTGTAACCTCTAAGTCCTGTTTCTCCTCCCATGGTGGCAGCCTGATAAAATTCGTAAGTTTCGTTAAAAAGGGCTTTTGCCCTTACAATAGAAGCGATTGTATATTTTTTGCTTACATCAGGATTATATCTAAGTGAAAAATCTCCTGACAAAAAGGGAACATTCCTATTCATATCCCTAAAATTCACTACAAGCCCGATCTCGGAAGTAAAATCATAATTGAGTTTACTATCATTCTCCTGAAAAGAAAAATAATAGCTGCCTTTCAGATTCAAAAAAGTGTTGTTTCTTTCGGTTAGTTCTCCTTGCTGAAAAATATCATCTCGGGTAAATTTTTGCTCATCAATAATATTGTAGTTTTCCACTCCACCTGAAAGTACAGTTTTTTGAGTTTCAGAAAACCTAAATTCGATTCCCTGATTAAATCCGAATCGTTGCAACAAAACCCGATTATAATCCCTTCCGAAAGAGCTTTCATAATTTTGACTTTCGTTACCAAAACCAAAAAAGTTTTGAAAATGATTGGGAGTAGTAAGCCAAACGTCGGTTTTGTAAGTTCGTTTTTCGCTCACAGTCGGAAAAGTTCCTGAGTACAAAAGCGAATAATAATGATTCCAACTCAACTGGTGACGAGCACTGAAAGGATGATTTTTAAATTTGTAACGGGTATATGTAAATTTTCCTCCCAACCGAATTTCTTGATCCGTATCGAATAAAATTCCCGGCTGAAATTCGAAAGTATCCTGCCTTGGTCTGTCTTGGTTGGATTCTAAAATATGAGAATTGTTGGTTTTATGTAGCGATGCCTTTCCTATTTCATCTTTTGTAACCAAAGCCGATTCGGGAACATAAATTTTAACATTTTCGGAGGCTTCATTCAATTTAAAATCGCCATAATTATCACTGTCTATAATCCGTATAACAATGTTATTTTTATTGGTTTGAGAAAACGAAAACGTATCAATTCCTCCAAATCCGTACAGCCAAATTTCCTTAGTTTTGCCTTTAATATATTCATTTTTCAGAATAGTTTTGCCTGTCAAAGAATTAGTAAGTGTTAAGATTACCTCTTCCTGATTTTGTTCAATCTTAAAAGTATCATCTTGTGATGTTCCGCAAATGACAACGGTTTCCTGAAGTATGGCATAATATTTTTCGGCCAAAACATCGAGATTTTCAACCCTGCGAATCAGAGCTTCTTTAAGGTCTTTACTTTCTTGAGTATGCTGAAAATCTTGAGGTAATTTGGTAAATGCTTCATTAATCACATCTTTTGTCAATGTTTTTTTGATAGAATCTGCCTGTTTTACCCACACCGATTTTTTTATTCCTCTTGTAAGATTAAGGTCATAAATCAGATTATGCGAATTTATTTTATCTGCTTTGAGTTTTTTTCGATAATAATTATCAAGATTTTCAACTCCTAAAGATTTAAGCAAAAAGCCAAACAACAAACCGTCTGTTTTAGCAAACGAAAATCCTCTGTCGTTCATAAGCGGAACAAAAATATTTTCTCCGCCTTTGTGTAGCGACCAAAAATAAGACTGATTTACATCAAGAGCATTTCCCGTAATCATATCCATCAATCGGGCACGTACATAAACCTCCTCTTGTATTTTATATTTAGAATTTTCTTGCAAAAGCGTAATGATTTGCTCGGTAGAAAGATAATTACTTTTATCGTAGGTCAATATTTGAAATTTCCCGTCAAAATATACTAATTCCTTGTTTTTTGTGTTCTCTCCGATGTGACTTGCCAAATGATTGGTAATCCGAAAAGCCAATGGATGAGTGAGCGTATAGGCATCAGCTATAAATCGATCTGCATACGTTTCTTTGAACTTATTGTTTTGGTACAATTCTAAAAACTTATCGTAATGCTGAAAGTACGGGTAATCCTCCGTTAGCGGAACATACTTAATTTCCTTTGAAGGATTAATCTGATAATCTTTCATTGGAATGGCATACAAGTTTCTGTAGTGTTTTCCCCACAGAAAATTATAGAACTTTGATTTAGTGGTAATTGTTTCAGAATATAAAGATTCGGAGAGGCTATCCTTACTCATTTCTTGTGAATAAACTTTGGAGTTTCCCACAAAAAAACAAATGATAAGAAATAAAATAATCCGAAAAAGAGAAAATTTCATCTGAAAAAAATTATAACTCGCAAGTTAATAAATCACCGAACGAAAAATTTAAAAAATTATCACAATTTCCTAAAATAAATATTCCTCAAAAAATGAACCTATATCCTAAAAATGGGCAAAACTTTTACTTTCTGACTAAGCCAAAAAGTCGTATCTTCGCAACGTATAAATTTTAAATAAAATTCTTAAAAAATGGCAACTGTTTCAACCCAATTCGGAATACAACAAGCTTTAGAACAATTAGGCATTAAAGAACTAAACCTCGGAACTTCAACAGGATTAGAAAGTTTCGCAAACGGAAAAATCATAGAATCATATTCTCCGGTTGACGGAACTCTTATCGCAAAAGTTCAGGCTTCTACAAAAGATGATTACGAAAAAGCAATGCAAAAAGCTACGGAAGCATTCAAATCTTGGAGATTAGTTCCTGCTCCGAAAAGAGGAGAAATCGTTAGACAAATGGGTGATGAACTTCGTAAAAACAAAGAAGCTTTAGGAAAACTAGTTTCTTACGAAATGGGAAAATCACTTCAAGAAGGTCTTGGTGAAGTTCAAGAAATGATTGATATCTGTGACTTTGCAGTAGGTTTGTCAAGACAACTTTACGGTCTAACGATGCACTCTGAAAGACCAATGCACAGAATGTATGAGCAATGGCACCCAATTGGAGTAGTAGGAATTATCTCTGCTTTTAACTTCCCGGTTGCTGTTTGGAGCTGGAACTCAATGATTGCTTGGGTTTGTGGAGACGTTTGTATCTGGAAACCAAGTTCGAAAACGCCACTTTGCGGAATTGCTTGTCAAAATATCATTCAAAAAGTATTAAAAGCGAATAACATTCAAGAAGGTGTTAGCTGCTTAGTTGTTGGAAACGAATCAGGAGATTTAATCAACAACGATAAAAGAATTCCACTTGTATCTTTTACAGGTTCAACCAGAATCGGTCGTCACGTATCAAAAACTGTTGCTGAACGTTTCGGAAATACAATTCTAGAACTTGGAGGAAACAATGCTATCATCGTTTCTGAAAATGCAGACATCAACATGGTATTGGTTGGAGCAGTATTCGGAGCGGTTGGAACAGCAGGACAAAGATGTACTTCTACTCGAAGACTTATCATTCACGAAAGTATTTACGATAAAACAATTGCTGTTCTTCAAAATGCTTACGGACAATTAAAAATTGGAAACCCTCTTGATGCAAACAATCACGTAGGTCCGCTAATTGACAAAGCTGCGGTTCAAGATTACTTAAACGCTATCGAAAAAGCAAAAGCTGAAGGCGGAAAAGTATTGGTTGAAGGTGGTGTTTTAGAAGGAGAAGGATACGAAAGTGGATGCTACGTTAAACCTTGTATCATCGAGGCTAAAAACGAATTCGAAATCGTTCAACACGAAACATTTGCTCCGGTTTTATACGTAATGAAATATTCTACTTTAGAAGAAGCTATCGAAATGCAAAACGGAGTTCCTCAAGGACTTTCTTCTTCAATCTTCACAACCAATATGAGAGAAATGGAGCTATTCCTTTCTGCTGCTGGTTCAGATTGTGGAATTGCAAACGTAAACATCGGAACTTCTGGAGCTGAAATCGGAGGTGCTTTCGGAGGTGAAAAAGAAACCGGAGGAGGTCGTGAATCAGGATCTGATGCTTGGAAAGCGTATATGAGAAGACAAACAAACACGATTAACTACAGCACCGAACTTCCTTTGGCACAAGGAATTAAATTTGATTTATAAAAATAATGAATATCCGTTTTTAGAGATAAAATGTATTTGGTTTGAAGACCTTACAGGTTTTTTTAGCCTGTGAGGTTTGTAAATAAAAAAGCTACAAAAAGGTGTTAGAATCTACAAATTAAATAAAAAACTCTAAATCTGCTATTAAACGGACTTTCAAATAAAAATTAAATCCAAACCTTACATTTTTGAACCCTAATCAAAAAAATATGGAAGACGAAAAAATAAAAGAAGTATTCACACAAAAAACGTGGAATGAAATAAAAGCTAATGATTCTTGGGCTATTTTCAAAATAATGTCTGAATTTGTAAACGGATATGAATCAATGTCTAAAATTGGTCCGTGTGTGTCTATTTTTGGTTCAGCACGTACCAAACCGGATAATAAATACTATCAATTGGCCGAAAAAATTGCGTACAAAATTACTCAGGCAGGGTACGGAGTTATCACAGGTGGAGGGCCTGGAATTATGGAAGCTGGGAACAAAGGAGCTCACCTGGGTGGAGGAATTTCGGCAGGATTGAATATCGAACTTCCGTTTGAGCAACATTTTAATCCGTATATTGACCGTGATAAAAATTTGCAGTTTGATTACTTTTTTGTCCGTAAAGTAATGTTCGTAAAATACTCGCAAGGTTTTGTGGTAATGCCCGGAGGATTTGGAACTCTAGACGAACTCTTTGAAGCCATTACGTTAATTCAAACACATAAAATTGGCAAGTTTCCAATTATTCTGGTTGGAAGAGAATTTTGGTCAGGGCTTTTGGAATGGATTAAAAAAGTGCTTTTGGAAGAACACAATAACATAAAATCCGAAGATTTGAATTTGTTTAGTATTGTAGATACAGAAGATGAGGTCATTGAAGTATTGGATAATTTCTATAAGAAATATAACCTAACTCCAAACTTTTAATATTACCACAAGGCAAAGTATTCTGATACTTTGCCTTGTTTCTTTTATATTCAAAACATTCAACAAACTAAAATATAACCTTGAAATTAAAAAACAAAAATATCTATTTAAGACCTCTTGAGCCTGAAGATCTGGATTTTCTGTACCAAGTAGAAAACAATCCGGATATTTGGGAGCTGAGCAGCAACCAAACTCCTTACAGCAAGTTTGCATTGAAACAATATATCGAGCGAACCTTATCTGAGGATATTTACGGTTTAAAGGAGCTCCGTTTGGTAATTTGTAAAACCCAAGACAATGCCACAATCGGACTCATAGATTTATTTGACTTTAACCCGAAAAACAAAAGAGCAGGCATCGGAATATTGATTTCGGACGAGAAAAACATAAATTCGGGTTATGGTTCGCAAGCTCTTGAAACCTTGATAGACTATGCTTTTGACGTATTGCAATTGCATCAATTATACTGTAATATATTATCTACGAATCAAAGAAGCATAAATCTATTTCTCAAACATAATTTTAAACAAATCGGAGTAAAAAAAGATTGGATTTTTGACGGAAAAAACTACAAAGACGAAATACTTTTTCAGCTTATAAGTAGCGAGTAAAGCACTCTCTTGCCATTCTCTAACAATCTGCAATATTTACAGCAACAGCCAGCCCTCCTTCAGAAGTTTCTTTGTATTTGTGATTCATATCTTGTGCGGTTTGCCACATAGTTTTGACTACCTTATCAAGCGGAACTTTTATGTTTTTGGCATCTGTCTCCAAAGCCAATTCGGCTGCATTGATGGCTTTGATAGCTCCCATCGTATTTCGTTCAATACATGGAATCTGAACCAATCCTGCGATTGGGTCGCACGTAAGTCCGAGGTGGTGTTCCATTGCGATTTCGGCAGCTACAGTTACCTGTTCGGGTGTTCCTCCTAATAATTCGCATAAAGCTCCGGCAGCCATTGCAGAAGAAACTCCGATTTCGGCCTGACAACCTCCCATAGCAGCTGAAATAGTCGCTCCTTTTTTGAAGATACTTCCTATCTCTCCGGCCACTTTGAGGAATTGCTCGATTTCTTTATCTCCTGCCTCGTGATTATCAATTGTTAAATAATACATCAGTACAGCAGGAATTACTCCGGCACTTCCGTTTGTAGGTGCGGTGACTACTCTTCCGAGCGAGGCATTGACTTCGTTTACTGCTAAAGCAAAACAGCTTACCCATTTTAGAATCTGACGAAATTTGACCTCTGTTTTTCGGATTGTTTGCAACCATTCTTGAGGATTCGAATAGACTTCCGTACTTGCAGCCATCAGGTTTTTGTGCATATCAAAAGCTCTCCGTCTGACATTTAGTCCCCCGGGAAGTGTTCCTTCGGTATGGCAACCGATGTACATACACTCGAGCATTGTGCCCCAGATTCTTAAAAGCTCTTCAGAAATTTCTTCATCAGTACGAAAAACTTTTTCGTTTTCAGTTACAATTTCAGATATTTTTTTGTTCTCAGAAGTAGCATACTTGAGTAATTCGTCTGCATTTTCGTTAGGATACGGAACCTTTTTTTCATCAATCTCCGTTCCGATAGCTACATCTTGTTCTTCTTTTACCACAAATCCTCCTCCTATAGAGTAGAAGGTAGAATTATACTGTGAACCATCGTCCAGATGAGCATTAAAATTCAGTCCGTTTGCATGAAAAGGTAAAAATTTCTTGTAAAAAACAATTTCTTTTTCAAACACAAAAGGAATTATTTTTTGGGAGTCTAAATGCAGCTGTTGGTCGGTTTTCACCTTTTGAATTACCTTGTCAATATCTTCAATCGGAATAAATTCAGGGTCGGTACCGCTCAATCCTAAGACAATTGCCAAATCGGTTGCGTGTCCTTTTCCTGTAAGGGAAAGTGAGCCATACAAATCTACTGAAACCGATTTTGTTTTTGCAAAAAGCTTCTTTTTATGGAGCTCTGCCAAAAATTGTTGTGCAGCTCTCCAAGGACCAAGAGTGTGCGAACTCGAAGGTCCCACACCGATTTTAAGCATATCGAAAATCGAAATAAATTCCATAAAAAAAGCTATTAAAGATAAGCAAATATAAACAAAATAATCATCGTTATTCCATTTATACTCGCTTTGTTTCTTTTAAAACAAATCACTTAAAACCAGAATATTACCTCATAAAAGTTACGAAGAATTTTAACTAACTGGCAAAATCTATTTTCTTTACGATTTTTGCTTTCTGGTTAGTGATGGCAATTTTCAACACCTCGCTCATGTCTTTTACGTAGTGAAAAGTAAGCCCTTTGATATATTCGGGTTTGATTTCGTCAATATCTCGTCTGTTTTCGTGGCAAAGGATAATTTCTTTGATTTTTGCTCTTTTGGCCGCCAGAATTTTCTCCTTAATTCCTCCTACCGGAAGTACTTTTCCACGAAGTGTTATTTCGCCTGTCATAGCCAAACTTTTCTTTACTCTTTTTTGCGTAAGTGTTGATACTAAAGAGGTTAACATTGCGATTCCTGCGCTTGGGCCGTCTTTTGGAGTTGCTCCTTCGGGAACGTGTATGTGAACATTATGAGTAGTCAATATTTCAGGGTCTATTCCTAAACTTTCTGCATTGGCTTTGATGTATTCCATAGCTAATGTAGCCGACTCTTTCATCACAGTTCCCAAGTTTCCGGTAAGGGTAAGGTTTCCTTTTCCTTTAGAAAGTATTGATTCGATAAACAGAATATCTCCTCCTACTTGTGTCCAAGCAAGACCAGTAACCACTCCGGCTACTTCGTTATTTTCGTATTTATCTCTTTCTAATTTGGGAGCTCCGAGAATTTCAACAATTTTATCATCTGTTATTTTTGTCTGGTACTCCTCTTCCATTGCTATGGATTTAGCAACATTTCTAACGACTTTTGCGATTTGTTTTTCCAAACTCCTTACTCCTGATTCGCGTGTGTATCCCTCTACGATTTTCTCTAACTGATTCTTACCTATGCTAATATCTTTTCCGGTAAGGCCGTGTTCTTTGAGTTGTTTCGGGAGTAGGTGTTGCTTGGCAATTTCTATTTTTTCCTCAATGGTATAACCTGTCATACTGATAACTTCCATTCTGTCGCGAAGTGCAGGTTGGATGCTTGACATATTGTTTGAAGTGGCAATAAACATCACTTTCGACAAGTCGTATCCCATTTCAAGAAAATTATCGTAAAACTCGGAATTTTGTTCTGGGTCAAGCACTTCAAGCATTGCAGAGGAAGGGTCGCCCGAATAGGAACTCGATAGCTTATCGATTTCGTCTAAAACAAACACAGGATTTGATGTGCCAGCTTTTTTTATGCTCTGTATAATCCTACCAGGCATTGCTCCGATATAAGTTTTTCTGTGTCCTCTGATTTCGGCCTCATCACGCATTCCTCCGAGTGAAATTCTTACATACTCTCTACCCAAAGCCTCTGCTACGGATTTTCCGATAGAAGTTTTCCCGACTCCTGGAGGTCCATACAAGCATAGAATTGGAGATTTCATATCTTTTCGGAGCTTGAGTACTGCTAAATGTTCAATAATTCTTTTCTTTACATCTTCTAATCCGAAGTGATGTTTGTCGAGTATTTTTTGAGCTCTTTTCAGGTCAAAATTATCTTTGGAATATTCGTTCCAAGGAAGCTCCAGATACAGCTCCAAATAATTGCGTAAAATTCCGAAATCGGGAGATTGAGGATTGGTTCTTTGCAACTTAGCCAATTCTTTTTCAAAATGTTTTCCGACTTTTTCTTCCCATTTTTTGCTTTGGGCTTTTTGACGCATTTCCTCTATTTCTTGGTCATAGGAAACACCTCCCAATTCTTCCTGAATGGTTTTCATTTGCTGGTGCAGGAAATACTCTCTTTGCTGTTGGTCTAAATCGAAGCGGACTTTTGACTGAATATCATTTCTAAGCTCCAATTTCTGCAACTCAAGATTCATAAAACGCAAAGTTTCTAACGCTCTTTGTTTCAAATCGGAAATTTCCAATAATCCTTGTTTGTCTTTTACATCAAGATTCATATTGGAGGAAACGAAATTAATCAAAAACGAATTGCTCTCAATATTCTTAATAGCAAAAGTTGCTTCAGTCGGAATGTTTGGATTTTCGTGGATAATTTTGATAGCTAATTCCTTAATGTTTTCGGAAATAGCTTTGAATTCCTTGTCATTATCATCAGGACGAATATCGGGAAATTCTTTAATAGTTGCTTTTATATAAGGCTCTTCTGTAGTAATTTGTTCAATTTCAAAGCGTTTTTTACCTTGAATAATAACCGTTACGTTTCCGTCAGGCATTTTAAGGACTTTTAAAATCCTTGCAACTGTTCCTATCTTATTAATGTCATCAGATGTAGGTGTTTCGATATCTTCCTCTTTTTGAGAAACAACCCCGATTATCTTTCCTTTTGTGTTGGCATCATTGATGAGTTTGATGGATTTATCTCGTCCGGCAGTGATAGGAATTACAACTCCTGGGAACAAAACCATATTCCGCAAGGGCAAAATGGGTAAATCTTTAGGAAGTGACTCATTGTTCATTTCTTCCTCGTCTTCGGGAGTCAAAAGAGGTATTAACTCTGCTTCCGAATCAAAGTCTTGTAGTGACAAACTGTCAAGAGATATTATTTTTTGTTTAGTCATAGCTTTTTTTAAGTCATTTTGTCATTAAATAGAAAGAATTGATAGAATTTTTATTTACTTTCTAAATCTTAATACTTTGGTATTCAGCAATAATAATTTTATTGCAAACACTTAGACAAGAATAAAGTCAATCACCGTGCCAACAAAAGTGCGAATCGATTTAGGATTGTTTCACACGATTTTTTTGACTCAATAAATATATAAAATTTCGGTAATCGTTAAATGAAGGTAGTTTTTAGTTTATATTGCCTTTGAACCTTTTTCAAAATACATTTCCCTGAAACTTTCATTTCTGTATTTATCTGTTTTTCTAAATATTACGTCAGGTGTAATATCATGAGGGTTTTCAAACCCACAAGCTCCGATAAATTCAGCTACCGCTTTCATGGTATTTTTGTGAAAATTAGCTACTCTCACGCTTTTATCGGTAACATCGAGTCCTTTGTAAAGTGTTTTATCTTGGGTGGCAATCCCTACAGGACATTTTCCGCTATCGCATTGCAAAGCCTGAATACAGCCCAAAGCAAACATCATTCCTCTGGCACTATAACACGCATCTGCACCGAAAGCCATTGCTTTAGCAATATCAAAAGCTGTGATAATTTTTCCGGAAGCTAAAATCTTTATCTCATCTCTTAAACCGTGTTTTTTGAGCAATGTAGTCACAAAAACTAAGGCATCGGCAACAGGCATTCCTATATAGTCAATAAACTCCATCGGTGCTGCTCCTGTTCCTCCTTCTGCTCCGTCAAGCGTTATGAAATCAGGTTTAATTCCTGTTTTGAGCATTGCATCAACGATACTTTCAAATTCGTCTTTCCTTCCGATACAAAGTTTGAATCCGACAGGTTTTCCTCCCGATAAATCACGAAGTTTTTTTAGAAAATTAACTAATCCGTTTGCATCGGAAAAAGCCGAATGTGCGGATGGCGAATGAACATCTGTATAAGGTTCTATGTTTCGTATTTTGGCAATTTCGGGAGTGTTTTTTTGTGCAGGAAGCAATCCTCCGTGTCCCGGTTTTGCTCCTTGCGAAAGTTTTAACTCAATCATTTTTACCTCCGGATAAAGAGCCTTTTCGGCAAACAATTTTTCATCAAAAAAACCGTTGATGTCTCTGCACCCGAAATACCCTGTTCCTATCTGCCAAATCAAATCGCCTCCTTGCAAATGAAATTCGCTAATACCTCCTTCTCCTGTATTGTGTGCAAACCCTCCGAATTTTGCTCCTCTGTTAAGTGATGTAACAGCCGTTTTGCTCAAAGCTCCGTAACTCATCGCACTAATATTATACAGGCTAAGACTATACGGTTGCAGGCAATCTTTTCCTCCAACAAGCGTTCTGAAAGTTTCCGGGTTTGCTTTTTTAGGATAAATGGAATGAGCAGCCCACTCATATCCTACTCTCGTTGGCTCGTCCTGCATGCCAAAAGCAACGGTTTCCTTTTGATTTTTTGCTCTTTGATATACTATAGAACGCTGCCTTCTGTTAAAGGGTTTTCCGTCTGTTTCTCCTTCAAAAAAGTATTGACGAAACTCCGGTCGTACAGACTCGAACAGATAACGGAAGCGAGCCAAAAGCGGAAAGTTTTTTCGCAAGGTATGTTTGCTCTGAATACTATCGTATAATACTAACTCTAAAAGGACTACCGGAATTATAAGCGTGTAATATGACCACGATTTAAAGACAACCAGAACAATTGCTGCCAATAGAAGAAAAATGGTAAAAGACCAAACTAATGTACGTACGCCTAAACTGTTTAAAAACCTAAATATCATAATAAGCCCTAAAAATAAAGTGAAAAGACCCGACTGAAGAAGTGTTATGTATAAGCAATTCTGATTTTACAGGGCAAAATTAGCCCTTATTCTATCAATTACAAAAAAGAACTATGAGATTTTTTAATTATTTTGATTTTTGACTTGCCAGATACCTTGCAAACAACTCTAAAGTACTGAACAAAAGCAACAAATATTTATTTTACATCTCAAAAAACAAAGAGAATTCCTCGCTTTTTTTATCTTCTAAAAATTTTCATCTTGCTTATAAAATCCCAAACTACGATTCCTGCACTTACCGAAATGTTGAGTGAATGTTTGGTTCCGAGTTGCGGAATTTCAATATATCCGTCCGAGAGCTCGATGGCCTTTTCAGAAACTCCTTTAACTTCATTTCCGAAAATAAGAGCATATTTTTTATTTTCTTTTACTTCGAATTCGTTGAGCATAACCGAATTTTTGACTTGTTCGATACTCCAAACCTCAACTTTTTCGGCTCGTAGCTCTACAATGGCTTCTTCTACTGTTTTAAAGTATTTCCAATCTACCGTATCGGTTGCACCGAGTGCTGTTTTGTGAATTTCTTTGTTCGGGGGAGTTGCTGTGATTCCGCACAAATAAATCTTTTCGACCAAAAAAGCATCTGCTGTTCTAAATACCGAACCAATATTATTCAGGCTTCTGATGTCGTCTAAAATCAAAATAAGTGGTATTTTTTCAGATTTTTTAAACTCTTCAACCGATTTTCGGTCGAGTTCACTATTGAGAATTTTCCTACTCATTAGTTTAGTTTTAGCTTATCAATATCGTTATGATGCACTTTCTGAATAATGGTACCTTTATGTAAAACTACAAAGTTTGGGTTCGATCTTTCGATGGTTTTTAGGGTAACTCCGTCTGTTGTAAAAAATGGAATTTGTACATTATGATGCCTTAAAATCGGTTGATAGTCTTCTTCGAGCGAAGCAGTAAGTCCTATGATTTTGTATCCGTTTTGCTGAGCTAATATTTCTACTTCAGATATTTTGTCCAGACCTTTCTTGTTTGAACGAGTCAAATCATAAGTAATAACCAATATGATTTTTGATTCTTCGAGAACTTGAGCTGTATAGTCCTCACCGTCTTTTTCAATGGTAAAGTTCTGAATAGCGGGAGTAAAACCTTCTTTAATGAGTTTTTCTTTGCGATCAACAAACTCGGCTCCTTCAGGTAGATTCGCCAATTCAGACATATCGAATTCTTGTTCTTTTCCGTTTACTTTATAGATGAATTTAATTTCGTATTCACTTCGAGGAGCATTTTCGGGAATTTCCATCGCTTTTTGAATATTCGTCCCCACTTTATAAGCTCTAAAATCAATCAAGGGAAGATGATTCAGCACCCAATAGCCCATAAATCCGCATAAAATTAAGCTTATGGCTACAAGACGACTTCTGACAGACGTGCGAAAAACCGGAGTAATATATCTTTTACCCTTAAATAAAATCAAAATCAAAATCAGTAAAATTACATCTTTGGTAAAACTCTCCCAAGGCGTAAGTTTGATAGCATCTCCGAAACAGCCACAATCAGTTACTTTGTTGAAGTAAGCCGAATAAAACGTAAGGAATGTGAAGAAAACAATCATCAACAATAAAGTCCAAAGCGTAAATTTCTTTTTGTATCCGAGTAATAACATTACACCTAAAACGACTTCAAGAATTACCACAAAAACAGCTATTGCCAAAGCCAAAGGAGTTAAAAACGGTAAGTTTAAAACATCTTGTGCAAAATAATCTTCTAACTTAAACGAAAAACCAACCGGGTCATTGAGTTTGATGAGTCCGGAAATAATGAATAAAATTCCTGTAAAAAGTCTTGAAAAGGAAGTGAGTAATTTTAACATCGTAAATGTTTTTTTGATTTAAACTTTCAAAGATAAATTATTTGCTTCAAGTTCGCAAAAACTATTCCCTAAACCGAAAAAATAACCTAAATTTGGAACTCGAAATAAATTTGAAATTTGTAAACTTTAAATCAAAAAATGATTTTAATTGCCGATAGCGGTTCTACAAAAGCAGATTTTGTTGCTTTGAATAACAAGGGGAGCAATCTTTTTATGACAGAAACATTAGGATTAAACCCTGAAGTTTTAACTAAAGAAGAAATTTTCAGAAGGTTGAATCAACGTTTTGATATTTTACACAACAAAGAAAAAGTCGAAAAATTGTTTTTTTACGGAGCCGGTTGCGGAACAGACCGAATGAAAAATTATTTGGATTCGGCTTTTCGAGAATATTTCCCGAATGCGATGGTTTCGGTTCTGGAAGACACCTATGCTGCAGCTTATGCTACGAATCCGACCAACGAAAAAGCTATTATTTGTATTTTAGGAACAGGTTCAAATTGCAGTTATTTTGACGGCAAGACACTTATCCAAAAAGTGCAGTCATTAGGCTATATCGCAATGGATGATGCAAGTGGCAATCATTTCGGAAAGGAACTTATCAGACAATATTACTTTAATAAAATGCCCAAACATTTAGCCGAAAAGTTCCAAAAAGAATACGATTTGGATGCTGATGTAATCAAAGAAAACTTTTATAAAAAACCAAACCCCAATGCTTATTTGGCTTCCTTTGCCAAATTTTTGATTTCGCATAAAAATGAACCTGTGTTTCAGAAAATCATCTTTGACGAATTGGAACTTTTTATCGAAAACTACATCAAACAGTTTGAAGATTACAAAGAAGTTCAGGTTCATTTTATTGGTTCGATTGCTTTTTATCTGAAAGAAGAACTTCAAACAGCTTTAACTAAACATAATATAAAATTGGGAAATGTTTTAAGACGCCCAATGGACGGATTGGTGGAATATCATAAGATAAATTTGTAAATTTGAATTCTAAAAAGTAAAATAATGGCAACAGTATATGACATACGAAGTGGTTTGATAGATAAAATTCTTGCTATCAAAAACAAAGAATTTTTGTTGGCTCTTGATCAATTAATTTCCTCAAGTGAATCTGTTTCTGACATAATAGAAACTACATCTGAACAAAAAATAATGTTGGAAATGAGCGAGGAGGACATTAAAAATGGGAGGTTGATTTCGCAAGAAGCAATGAACAAAAGAAACCTCGAATGGCTAAACGAACTATAGTTTGGACAAAAACAGCTGACCTCCAATTTGTAGGAATCTTAGAGTATTGGGCTAAGCGAAACAAATCTGTATTGTATTCTAAAAAGCTTATCCAATTAGCATCAGAACGAACGCAACAACTTGCAGAAAATCCTTACATCTGTAAATTATCAGATTTTGATGACCTAAGAGTTGCTTCCTTAGGGAATTTCAGCCTTTTTTATAAATTTACAGATAGCCTCATAATCATTTCAGCCTTTTGGGATAATAGACAAGATCCTAAAAAACTTTTAAAGATGTTACAGAAAAAAGACAAATAACAATAATGAATTATTTTTCATCTCAATTTAAATTAGGAATATTAGGTGGCGGACAACTCGGGAAAATGATGTTGTACGATACCCGAAAATTTGATATTCAAACTTATGTGTTAGATCCAAGTGCAGATGCTCCTTGCAAAATTGCTTGTGACAAGTTTATACAAGGAAGTCTAATGGATTTTGATACGGTTTACAACTTCGGCAAACAAGTAGATGTATTGACTTTTGAAATCGAATTGGTAAATGTAGATGCTCTTGAAAGATTAGAGCAAGAAGGAATTAAAGTTTTTCCGTCTTCAAAAACACTGAGAATCATCCAAAACAAAGGAAAACAAAAACAGTTTTATAAAGACAACAACCTCCCAACATCTGATTTTCAGCTTTTCAAGACTTTAGGAAGTTTAAAATCAGAAATCCTAAATACTAATTCCCAAATCCTAATTCCTTTCGTATGGAAATCAACCGAATTCGGTTATGATGGAAACGGAGTAAAAGTTATCCGAAAAATCGAAGATTTAGAACAATTGCCTGAAGGCGAATGCATTGCAGAGCAAATGGTAGATTTTAAAAACGAATTGGCTGTTATAGTTGCTCGAAATTCAAGCGGAGAAATTAAGACATATCCGGTTATGGAAATGGAATTTCACCCGGAAGCCAACCAGGTGGAATACGTGATTTGTCCGGCTAGAATTGATGATAACGTAGCTCAAAAAGCAAGAGATTTAGCTCTAAAAGTTTCTGAAAACTTTGAACATGTTGGGCTTTTGGCTGTGGAAATGTTCCAAACTCAAAACGATGAAATTTTGATTAATGAAGTAGCTCCAAGACCTCACAATTCAGGACATTATTCGATTGAAGCGAGTTATACTTCACAATTCGAACAGCATTTGCGAGCTATTCTCGATTTACCTTTAGGAAATACCGACAGCAAAGTTGCAGGAGTAATGGTAAATCTGGTTGGAGCAGAAGGTTTTTCGGGGAATGTAGTTTATGAAAATATCGAAAAGATTTTGCAGTTAGACGGAGTGATTCCGCATATTTACGGAAAAAAACAAACCCGACCGTTCCGCAAAATGGGACACGTAACCATTACCAATCAAGATGTTCAAAAAGCAAGAGAAATTGCCGAAAAAGTAAAAAATAGTATTCGAGTAATTAGTCAATAACAAAAAATATGAAAAAAATAATCACAGCTTTAGGATTAGTTATCGGACTTCTTTTGGGTTGTCAGAACAAAATTATTGAAAAACCAACATCAGAGCTTATGGAAAACAGACCTAACATTTACGGATTTAAGGTAAAAGATTTAAACGGAGCGGAATTTGATTTTGCCACTCTGAAAGGCAAGAAAATTATGATTGTTAATACGGCTTCAAAATGTGGACTTACTCCACAATACAAAGATTTACAAGCACTGTACGAAAAACACAAAGACCAAAACTTTGTAATTATTGGTTTTCCGGCTAATGATTTTATGGAGCAAGAACCCGGAACTGATGAAGAAATTGCAGAATTTTGCCAAATAAATTACGGAGTTACTTTTCCGATGATGAGCAAAATTTCTGTAAAAGGAGAACAAATGGCTCCGATATACAAATTTCTGACTCAACAAAAACTCAACGGATTTTCAGACTCTGATGTAGAGTGGAATTTTCAAAAATACTTGCTGAACGAAAACGGACAGTTAGAAAAAGTAGTCGGACCCAGAATTAATCCGACAGACAAAGAAATTACAAGTTGGATTGAGGGATAGTTGGTCGAAATAAACTAACTTTGCCCTCAAAATTCAAAATAATGGAATTAGTTGATTTTATCTTGCACATAGACCAACATTTGTTTGAGTTTGTAAACGATTACGGAATGTGGGTTTATGCGATTTTGTTCTTGATTATTTTTGTAGAAACCGGAATTGTAATAATGCCTTTTTTACCCGGAGATTCGCTTTTGTTTGCAGCAGGAATGTTAGCCGCTCAACCCAACCAGCTCAATGTCTGGATTATAATAGTTTTACTACTAATTGCTGCGATTTCCGGAGATTCTCTCAATTATTCCATCGGGAAAAAATTCGGAATGAAGGTAACCAAAATCAAGTTATTCGGTAAACAAGTGGTAAAAGACGAACACATCGAAAAAACCCATTCTTTTTACGAAAAATACGGAAGTAAAACCATTGTGATAGCTCGTTTTGTCCCGATTGTCAGAACGCTGGCTCCTTTTGTGGGAGGAATCGGACGAATGAATTACGGAACATTCCTGACCTATAACGTAGTAGGAGCGATTTTGTGGGTGGTCGGAATTACTCTGGCAGGTTTTTTCTTGGGGAATATCCCGATTATCAAAGATAATTTCTCTAAAGTAGTACTGCTGATTATCTTTCTTTCGATTGTTCCGATTATTTACGAGGTGATAAAAGAGAAGTTTTTCAACAAAGCAAAACCGAAGCAACAATGAAGTTTATAAATCGCTTAGCTTATTATTTGTTAGGACTTATGGTCGGAGTTCTGTTCTTGATATTTTTCTTCAAAGGAAAATACGGAGATCGAGATATGTCGTATTGCTATTTACCAAATTGCAGAGTGCTTAAAGACCTACGAAGCAAACCGTTTCATTATTCTGATGTAGCTTCCGAAAAAATAAAACAAGGAGTGCTCGATACCATTCTGCTCAAAGAAATTTTCCGAAACGGGGATGTCGATTTTTCAAAAAGTAATGTTCCGATGGAAAACGGAAAATATTACCTGATTGAAGGCGAGCTCGAAGGAAAAAGAACCGTTTTTGTCGAAGTTATAAATTATGAAAATAGAGTATTACTCAAAGATATTTTAGAAAATTAGCCAACCGTTTTTTGTAAATATTATTCTGTTCCGAATAAAAACTAAAAAGGAAATCCGACCCAAACTTTTTTTTGTTTTTATAAAATTTTCTTAACCTGCAAGGGTTTAATATAATCCGCAAAACCAAAAGTAAAAAAAAAGGTACGGCAGTATCAATTCCTTTACATCCTCAAGTAAAAGCTATCTTAGAAAAATATAAATGGAATTTACCTCCGAAAATATCTGAACAAAAATTTAACGATACCATAAAAATAATAGCTGAAAAATTAGACTTCAATCAAGAAATGATAGGAGGAATTACTGAAGTTGATAAAAAAACAAAAATCAAAAGAAAAAAATAGGAGTATATAAAAAACATCAACTAATTACTTCTCATATTTGCAGAAGAAGTTTTGCAACAAACCTAATCGGAAAAGTACCTAATCAGGTAATTATGGACGTAGCAGGTTGGAGTAACGAAGCTCAAATGTTTGCATATAATAAGCAAACAAACAGAGAATCGGCAATAAAACTAAAAGAATATTGGGAAAATAAACAAAACTAAAAATTATGATAAACAAAAAACTTATGTTCTTACAACAAGATTCGGAAATCCCTTTGTCAAAAGATAAGTTTCTGTAACCAACTCTATTGCTTTTTGCCAAACTTTTAGTTCTTTAAAATAATTCATACTTTCCTGTTTTTGTATATTGTATTGTTGTATAATGTAAATTGTTTTATTTCAAATCAGATTCAAAAATCAATTTATCTTTTAGTAAAACATGCAATTTGTAATGATTTTTTAGACGTATGTCAAAATTAGAATTCTCCATCTCTCTACATTATACAACAATACATTATACAGTTAATTACGTAGCGGTTTCCCTTTAGTTAACATAAACTGAATTCTTTCCAGTGTTTTCTTTTCTGTACAAAGAGACAAGAAAGCTTCTCTTTCAAGATCCAGTAAATACTGTTCTGATACTAAAGTAGCCTCAGATAAATCGCCTCCTGCCATTACATAAGCCAGTTTGTTAGCAATTTTTTGGTCGTGTTCAGAGATGTATTTACCTGCAACCATTTGGTCTGTACCTACAAGGAACATACCTAAAGCTTGTTTTCCTAATACTTTAATATCTTTACGTTGAATAGGTTGCGTATAACCAGCATCGGCTAATAATAAAGCTTGTTTTTTAGCTTCTGCGATTTGTCTGTCTTTGTTAACTACCACTACGTCTTTTCCTTTTTGAAGGATGTTTGCATCGTAAGCCTCATAAGCAGAAGTTGCCACTTTTGCCATTCCGATAGTTAAGAAATGCTCTTGCAATACGTTTAGTTCCACATCGTTTTTGCGGTATAAATCTGAAGCACGAACTGTCATTTCTTTCGATCCACCACCACCAGGAATTACACCAACTCCGAATTCTACCAATCCGATATAAGTTTCGGCAGCTGCTACAACTTTATCAGCGTGAAGCACAATCTCACATCCACCACCAAGGGTCATTCCGTGAGGAGCAGCCACAACAGGAATTCCTGAATAACGAATTCTCATCATGGTGTTTTGGAACATTTTGATAGCCATATTCAATTCGTCGTATTCTTGTTCTACAGCATACATGAATATCATCGCAATATTAGCTCCAACCGAGAAGTTTGCTGCTTGATTCCCGATAACCAGACCTTTGTAGTCTTTCTCGGCTAAGTCAATCGCTTTATTAATTCCTTGTAGTACACCACTACCGATAGAGTTCATTTTTGATTGAAACTCAAGGTTTAGGATTCCGTCTCCAAGGTCTTGTATTTCAGCTTCTTTGTTTTGCCAAATTGTTTTGGTTTCTCTAATGTTATTCAAGATGATGAATGCGTCTTGCCCCGGAACTTTTTGGTAAGATTTTGAAGCGATGTCATAGAAATAAGTAGCTCCGTCTTTTACGGTATAGAAACTAGTAATTCCCACTGTAAGCATTTCACTTACCCAAGTAGCAGGTTTAAGGTTTTCGGCTTCCATTAAAGCAATGGCTTTTTCTACTCCGATAGTATCCCAGATTTCGAAAGGTCCGTTTTCCCAACCGAATCCGGCTTTCATGGCATCATCGATTTTATAGAATTCGTCTGTGATTTCAGGAACACGATTCGATACGTAAGCGAACATCGCGGTGAAGTTTTTGCGGTAGAATTCACCGGCTTTGTCGGTCCCTTTTACTAAAACTTTAAATCTGTCGATTGGTTTCTCGATGGTTTTAGTAAGCTCCAAAGTTTGGAACGATGCTTTTTGTTGAGGTCTATATTCTAAAGTGTTTAAGTCTAATGCTAGAATGTCTTTATCAACTTTTTTGTAGAAACCTTGTTTGGTTTTGCTTCCTAACCATTTGTTTTCCATCATGTGATTGATGAAGTCAGGAAGTTTAAAGAGTTCGTGTGCTTCGTCTTCAGGACAGTTTTCGTATAATCCGTTGGCTACGTGAACTAAAGTATCAAGACCAACCACGTCAACAGTTCTGAAGGTAGCTGATTTTGGGCGACCAATAACTGGACCGGTAAGTTTATCTACTTCTTCGATAGTAAGTCCCATTTCATTTACTAAATGGAACAAGCTCATAATTCCGAAGATTCCAATACGGTTTCCGATAAATGCGGGAGTATCTTTGGCAATTACAGATGTTTTTCCAAGGAATTTCTCTCCGTATTCGTTCAGGAAATCCAATACTTCTTTTGAAGTTTGAGGACCAGGAATGATTTCAAATAATTTTAAATAACGAGCCGGATTGAAGAAGTGTGTTCCGCAAAAATGTTTCTGGAAATCTTCGCTACGGCCTTCGCTCATAAATTTGATAGGAATACCAGATGTATTTGAAGTAATTAGAGTTCCTGGTTTGCGATATTTTTCGATTTGTTCGTAAACTTGTTGTTTAATATCAAGGCGTTCTACAACTACTTCAATAATCCAATCTACATCTTTGATCTTTTGTAAATCATCGGTTGTGTTTCCTGTTGAAATTCTAGAGGCAAATTTTTGATGATAAATAGGAGATGGACTCGATTTTAAAGCAGCAGCTAAGTTATCGTTTACAATTCGATTTCGTACTGTTTTACTCTCAATCGTTAATCCTTTTTTTAGTTCAGCTTCTGTAGGTTCTTTGGGCATAATGTCCAGAAGTAATACTTCCACTCCGATATTGGCAAAGTGACAAGCAATTCCGGAGCCCATAATTCCAGACCCAATTACAGCAACTTTTTTGATTAGTCTTTTCATTGTTCGTTATGATTAAATTTTTTTCTTTCTTCTATCAATGTGAGTATCGTTTGAGACACTTCTTTAAAAACATTGAGTTTTTCTTGTGAAATATTTTGCTTTACCGTTTCTTCAAATTCTAAAACAGTCTTTCTTGACAGTTCCTTTTTTTCTAATCCTAACTTGGTTAGGTATATAATCACTCCTCTTCCGTCATTCGGATTTTTTTTTCGGACAATCAGTCCTTTTTCTTCCATTGATTTTAGTGTCCGAGTAAGGCTGGTTGGCTCCATTCCCATTTTTGGAGCAAGGGCTGTCGAAGGTGTTCCGTCTTTGTCAATATTCAATAAAGCAAATCCTAAAGCCATTGTAGCTCCGTATTTTGAGGCTTCTTCGTTATACATTCTGGCTACTGCCTGCCAGGTTCTACGAAGTATATGGTCAGTAGTTTTTTCTTTCATAATTCTAAAATGCTCATAATGGTTTTTTTGACATTCTTCAAATATACTAAAAAATACTATGCTTGCATATTATGTTTTTGTTAATTAATTTTTTGTTTTTATACTTGATAATTTTTTTAAAAGAAACAGAATAGATGTTTTTTAAACACAAAAAACTATTAATCAGCATGTTGTGTCGAATTGTGTTATTCTGTTTAGAAAAGATATTTTTTTAAAAGATAAAATCTCATTATTAACTTATAAATATATATTTAAATCAACAAAAAACACTATCTTAGTCGGTTTAAATACTGATGATTCTAAATGCTACATTTTAAAGGTTTACACATAACATTAAATCTTTGTGCCACGACTACAAAAGAGATTAGACTATTATTTATTAAAAGTGATAAATTCAGGCTTAAAATTATCAAAATTTTTGTAAATCAAGTGTTTAGAAAGAGCAACCTGATTAAGTATTCTAAAAATATCCATGTGAATAGTTTAGGCAGAGAAGAATGTTCAACAGCGTTTGCTAAAGTTTTTTATTGATGAAAATTACCATTTTAGGATGTTATGCTGCTACTCCCAGAGCGTTCAATAACCCGACTTCACAGGTTTTGGAAATGCGAAATCGCTCTTTCCTGATTGATTGCGGAGAAGGTACTCAGGTTCAGCTTCGGAAAAAGAAGATTAAGTTTTCTAAGATCAATCATGTTTTTATATCACACTTGCATGGAGATCATAGCTTTGGGCTTATCGGAGTGATTACCACTTTTGCACTGCTCGGCAGAGAAACCGATTTGCACATATATGGTCCGAAAGGCATAAAAGAACTAGTTCTGACACAACTTCGGTTGTCGGGTTCTTTTACAACATACAAATTGTATTTTCATGAGTTAGATTCTGACAAAAGTCAGATTATTTTTGAAGATAAAAAACTGATTATTAAGACTATACCTTTAAAACACAGGGTTTACACTAACGGTTATTTGTTCGAGGAAAAGCCAAAAGAGCGAAAGCTCAACAAAGAAAAAGCTGAACAACTCGGAATTGATAAATGTTATTACCAAAACATCAAAAACGGTAAAGATATCCTCTTGGATAGCGGACAACTCATTCCGAATGTAGAACTTACAACCGACCCCGAGCCCCCGAAGAGTTATGCTTTTTGTTCTGATACAATTTACAACGAAGATATTGTGTCGATTATCAGAGGTGTAGATGTGTTGTATCACGAGAGTACATTTTTAGAAAAAGATGCCCAATATACCCAAAGAACCATGCATTGTACAGCTAAACAAGCCGCTACAATAGCTTTAAAAGCAAATGCAAAAAATCTAATTTTAGGACACTATTCGACAAGATACGGAGATATAGAGGCTTTTAAAAAGGAGGCTCAAGAGATTTTTCATGAAGTACATTTGGCAGATGACGGAAAAGAATTTGAGTTTTAACCAATGTGTAACCGATGATAGTATTAACAATTACACAATTCAACAATAAATGAATTATCAAAAAATTTTTTCAGACTATATTGAAAGTCAAAAAATAGGGCGAGATCCTGAGAGTTTATATAAACCTATTGAATATATATTATCGTTAGGAGGAAAGCGAATTCGACCTATACTAACGCTTATGGCGTGTGATATTTTTGGAAAAGATGTTAAAAAAGCCTTGCCTGCTGCCGCTGCTGTTGAGGTTTTTCATAACTTTTCGCTTATTCACGATGATATCATGGACAAAGCTCCACTTCGTAGAGGTAACCCGACGGTTCACGAAAAGTGGAATATCAATACAGGAATCCTCTCAGGCGATGCGATGCTTATTTTGGCATATCGCTATTTTGAGCAATACGAGCCTAAGATTTTTAAAGAGCTGGCAAAACTGTTCAGCAAAACGGCTCTCGAGGTTTGCGAAGGACAACAATGGGATATAGATTTTGAAGACCGTGACGATGTTACGATTGACCAATATCTGAAAATGATTGAATACAAAACGGCTGTTTTGGTCGGAGCTGCCTTTCGAATGGGGGCCATTGTAGCCGAAACTTCAGAAAAAAATAAACAAGACGTGTATGATTTCGGGCTGAATTTAGGAATTGCATTCCAGATTCAGGACGATTATCTGGATACTTTCGGAAATTCTGAAACTTTCGGAAAACAAATAGGAGGAGATATTATCGAGAACAAAAAAACATACTTATATCTTAAAGCTATCTCAGACGGAAATCAGGAAGAAAAAGAACAACTGTTACACTTATATTCGATAACTCCGAAAGAAAATCACGATAAAATTGAGTCGGTAAAATCGATATTCGTAAACTCAGGTTCTGACCAAAAAACCAAAAAAGCCATCGAAGAATATACAAAAAAAGCATTCGAGATACTCGAAAGAATGGACATTCCGAAAGGCAAAAAGCAGCAGCTGCAAACCTTTGGAGAAAAATTAATGAACAGGATTGTTTAGAGAAAAAATGAACTTTGAAATTCCCCAAAATACAGACTTGCTTTTGTCCAAAGCTCAAAAGGAATCACTTTATTTCAAACTCATAGAGCAATTGGAAAAAGATTTTACATTAGCTAATCAAATCATCGAATTAAAAAATGACAGCTCCCCTTTTGAATTAAAAATAGAACTCCAAAGCCGTGTTTATAATTTGATTCAACATAAATTCACAGAATACCTGAACCTGCTTTACATTATTGATGTTCCTGAAAAAGAAATCAAAGCACTTACTTCGGTTGATTTATCAGAATTATCTGAACAGATTTCGTTCTTGATTTTAAAAAGAGAATGGCAAAAGGTTTGGTTTCGGAATAGGTTGTAAGCCTTCGGTTTACCAAGTTCAGAGTGATGAAATTCAAATGCAGATTTCTATAACCAACGCTTTCAATTTCTTGGTAGGGAATATTTTTCAATTTTTTTTGCTAGAGGTGTTGCAGTTGTAAAAAATAGTTGTATTTTTGCACTCGCTTAACTAAGAAACGAAGGTCCGTTCGTCTAGGGGTTAGGACGCCAGGTTTTCATCCTGGTAACAGGGGTTCGATTCCCCTACGGACTACAAGGCTTGGCCCGTTCGTCTATCGGTTAGGACGCCAGGTTTTCATCCTGGTAAGAAGGGTTCGATTCCCTTACGGGCTACAAAAAATATTTTTTAAAGAAAATTCAACAAAAAGAAATGGCAAATCACAAGTCAGCTTTAAAAAGAATCCGAAGCAACGAAAAAAAGAGAGTGCTAAACAAGTATCAGCACAAAACTACACGTAACGCTATTAAAGCATTGCGTTTGGCTACTGACAAAGCGGAAGCAACAGAAAAACTTTCACTTGTTATCTCTATGATCGACAAACTTGCTAAAAAGAACGTGATTCACGATAACAAAGCAGCAAATCTAAAATCAAAACTTACAAGACACGTAGCTGCTCTTTAATTTTTGATAACTATCTCTGAATTAACCTCTGACGAAAATCGTGAATGTTAGTTTGGGCTTTAAATTCTATAAAAATATAGACAATGTCAAATTTAGTAAAATTCGTACAAGACGAGTTCGTAGCAAAAAAAGATTTCCCTGAATTTGCAGCAGGAGATACTATTACTGTTTATTACGAAATCAAAGAGGGAGAAAAAACCAGAACGCAGTTCTTTAAAGGTGTGGTTATCCAAAAAAGAGGAAGCGGAGCAACCGAAACATTTACAATTCGTAAAATGTCAGGTTCAATAGGTGTTGAGCGTATTTTCCCTGTCAATTTACCGGCTCTCCAAAAAATCGAAGTAAACCAAAGAGGTAAAGTCCGTAGAGCGAGAATCTTCTACTTTAGAGATCTTACCGGTAAAAAAGCAAAAATCAAAGAAAGAAGAAGAAGATAATATTTGTCTTCAGGCACATAAAGAAAGTCGTTTCGAATTTAATTTGAAACGACTTTCTTGTTTTTTGTTAGACCATAATATTTACTTATCAGATAAAGTTTTCAAACTTTCGAGAAATTGAAAATAAAGCAGAGATAAGAAGTTTTTCAAAATCAAAAAAGCCCTCCAATATTCTGAAACAAGTTCAGAACAAATGGAAAGCTTTTCATCGGTCTAACTACTAAACCACCCGATTTCTCGGGCAAAACAACACAACTAATCTTAAATGTTTTTCGCAAAAAAAAGGTTTCGTTTCCGAAAACCTTTTTTGATTTGCTGAATTTTGCGGTCTGGACGGGACTCGAACCCGCGACCCCATGCGTGACAGGCATGTATTCTAACCAACTGAACTACCAAACCTTCTGCTTAATTGCGAGTGCAAAGATAGGATTAAATTTTATACCTGCAAATATTTGTTAGAAAAAAATGAATTTTGTTTTGATTTTTTGTTTTGTGGCGAATAATGTAACTTGCAACCTCTAATTTTTAGACCCTTGATTTCAGATTAAATTCATGTTTTTCGTAGAAGTTATTTTGCCTTTGGCTTTAGATAAAACCTTTACTTACCAAATAAGTGAAGCGGAATTTCATTTCATCAAACCTGGAATGCGAATTGCCGTTCCGTTTGGGAAAACAAAAATTTATACAGCTTTGGCTCTCGAGGTCCATCAGAACAGACCACTCCATTACCAAGCCAAAGAAATCCACGAAATCATTGATGAAAAACCAATCGTCAATCTATATCAATTAAAACATTGGTTTTGGATTACTGACTATTATATGTGCAGTATCGGAGAGGTGTATAAAAGTGCCATTCCGTCTGCTTTACTACTCGAAAGCGAAACTATTATCCTGAAAAATAAAGAAACCGAAGTGCTGAAAAGCGAGCTATCGGATGATGAGTTTTTGGTATATGAAGCTCTGGAAAAACAGAATTCTCTAAAGGTTCAAGATATTATTGCCATTCTGAACAAAAAAACAGTTTTGCCTGTTTTACAAAAGTTGTTGGCTAAAGAAGTTATTTATTTACAGGAAGAAGTCAAAGAGAATTACAAGCCTAAACTCATTCGGTTTGTTCGTTTACACCAAAAATACGACAACGAAAACGGACTCAAAGAGCTTTTGGAAACCTTGAAAAACGCTCACAAACAACGAGAAGTTGTACTGAAATACTTTCAACTTAAAGCTTCGACCAAAAAACCGATTTCGGTCAAACAACTATCAGAAAGTGCTGAGACATCTGCTTCGATTATCAAAAGTTTGATAGATAAAGAAATCTTTGAGGAATATCTTCTTCAAACCGATAGAACCGACTTTTTAGACGAAAACCTACAAACCGAAATTGTTCTTAGCGAAGCCCAAAACAAAGCTTTGGAAGACATCAAACAAAGTTTTGAAACTAAGAATACGACCTTATTGTTTGGAGTCACTTCATCCGGAAAAACGGAGGTTTACATCGAGCTTATCAAAGAATATTTGCAAAAAGGAAGACAGGTTTTATATCTTTTGCCTGAAATTGCACTCACGACTCAATTGGTTTCGAGACTTCGCAAACACTTTGGTAATGAAGTAGCGGTTTATCATTCTAAATACAACCAAAATGAGCGAATCGAGGTTTGGAATCAGGTACTCAATCAGTCTGACAAAGCAAAAATTGTGATTGGAGCAAGATCGGCTTTGTTCCTTCCGTTTCAGGATTTAGGGCTTATTTTGGTAGATGAAGAACACGAGCAAACCTTCAAGCAACAAGACCCATCTCCACGATATCACGCTCGAGATACAGCCATCGTACTGGCTGAATTACACAAAGCAAAAGTGCTCTTAGGAAGTGCTACACCAAGCATTGAAACTTTTTTTAATACAGAAAATAAGAAATTTGGTCTGGTTGAGCTCACGCAACGTTTCGGAAAAACAGAACTTCCGAAAATTGAAATTGTCGATTTAAAAGACAAACACTTCCGTAAAAAAATGACCGGGCATTTTAGCGATACACTTTTGGAGGAAATCACCACAGTTTTAGAAAACGGAGAGCAAGTGATTCTTTTTCAGAACCGAAGAGGATTTGCTCCTGTTCTGGAATGCTTGACTTGTGGTCATATTCCGCAATGTCCGAATTGTGATGTGAGTTTGACCTATCACAAACTAAAAAATCAGATTCGTTGTCATTATTGTGGTTATGCCATTGCAAAACCAACGCATTGTCACGCTTGTCAGAGTGTAGAACTCACCACCAAAGGCTTCGGAACGGAACAAGTTCAGTTGGAATTAGAAGATCTTTTTTCAGACAAGAAAGTCATCCGAATGGATAGAGATACCACAGGCGGAAAATTCGGTTACGAAAAAATTATTGATAGTTTCAAAACCAGAGAATCTGATATTTTGGTTGGGACACAAATGTTGGCCAAAGGTTTGGATTTTGATAATGTGGGGTTGGTAGGAATTCTCAATGCAGACAATATGCTTTACCATCCGGATTTTCGAGCTTTTGAACGAAGTTTTCAACTGATGACTCAAGTTTCCGGGAGGGCAGGAAGAAGCGAAAAGCAAGGAAAAGTCATCATTCAGACCTATAGCCCTAATCACCCGATAATTCAGAAAGTCATCAAGAATGATTATGTTTTGATGTATAAACAAGAGCTTACGGAAAGACAAGTTTTTGAGTACCCACCTTATTTTCGTTTGATAAAACTCACGCTGAAACACAGAGATTTTGAAAAGTTGAGAGATGGCTCGATGTGGTTGTATCAAAGTTTGAAAAACACATTGGGACTTCCGGTTTTGGGTCCGGAAGAACCACCTGTGAGCCGAATCAGGAATGAATACATCAGAACCATTCTGATAAAAATTCCGACTAACAAAAACTTGAAAGCCGTAAAATCAGTTATTACAAAAAATCTGAATTCCTTTGATGCAATCGCTCCGTACAGAAGCATTAGAGTAGGAGTAAATGTGGATTTTTATTGATGATACTTCATGATTATATTTTTCAATAATATACTATTTTTCTTTCAGTAATTTGTTTTGGAATATTATCTTCAAACCATATTTTTTCAATCCAATTATTTTTTTTGTCGTACTTGTACAAATAACTTTTACTATGTGTTCCAAATAAAAGACTTTCATTATATTCGGCTGTTAAATTTCCTTTTTCGTCATATTCATATGTGTGTTTGCTTACTAATTCTCCATCAGAATTATAAATACTCCATTCAATTTTATTACCTTTTTTATCGTATTTGGAAGTGGTTTTGCTTACTAATTCTCCATCAGGATTATACTTGCTTTCTTCAATTTTATTTCCTTTTTCATCGTATTTGGAAGTATATTTCAAATCTAATTCTCCATCAGAATCATACCGGCTTTCTTCAATTTCATTTCCTTTCTCATCGTATTTGTAAGTATGTTTCCACTTTAATTCTCCATAAGAATTATACCGACTCTGTTCAATTAGATTTCCTTTTTCATCATATTTGCAAGGATATTTACTCTTTAATTTTCCATCAGAATTATACCAACTCCATTCAATTTGATTTCCTTTTTCATCGTATTTATAAGACTCTTTATATTCTAATCCTTTGGGATTATAAACACTTTGGCTAATTCTTTTCCCTTTCTCATCATAATTGAAAGTACGTCTCTTTAACGTATTTCCATTACTGTCATAATCTCTATTTTCTGTTTCATTCCCTATTTCATTATACACTATATGTTTTATGCTTGAAATTATATCAAGATTATCATCAGAAAAATAAAACTTATTGATGTAAACATTTCCTTTGGTTACCTCTCCAAACTTTTCTACAGCTTTATAAGGTGTTTCTTTTGTAGATTTTACTTTACCTTTTAAATTTGCTTTAGTGAGGTCGTTTTCTGTTTTTTCAGATTTACAGCCTACAAAAAAGAGGATTAAAAATAACCCTACGATGATTGTTTTAAATTGCGTTTTCATTTTGTTTTTTATTTTGATATTTTATGATTTTAGTTATTCTTTCTGTACAATCTTTTTCTGTTCTTAATGACAATATGTATAGAAATATACCTGATAAAATTAAGATTGCAGAAACTAACAACTCTAATGTGTAAATGTTTATAACTGAAATAAAAAAATGAATTATACCTACTAATACAAAAGCTCCTGCCAAATTCCACCTCATTAAATATAATTGTGTATGTCTTTCAACAAACTGTTCGTGAAGTTCGTTTTCTTCTTTAAATACAGGTATTTCATTTTTACATTTAACTTCAAAATTTTTATCAAAAAAAGTCTGTTTTAAATATTTTTCTATACCTGTGCATTCTATAAATAAGTACATAAATGAAAATATTATATTTCCAATTATATAGGCTATAACAATAAAACCTACTACCCAATAAGATATGGTTTGAGTATATTTAAAGAAACTTAATTCATTAAAGTTGTAATCAAGATATATAAGGTAAAGTATTACAACAAAACCCGCTAAAAAATAAACAAGTAAATCTCTTGCTAAATGCTTAAAAACCTTTACTAAATTAGACATATTTTAGTTAATCAAATAATTCTTCAATTATGCTCGGAAAGTCTATCTTCTCTATTATTTCTCTCTTCATTATTCCAAAACCTGTTTCCAAAGGAGGAAGGAAATCAGGAGTTTATTTTTAATTTTAATTCATTTATTCTGCTCTGACTTTAGCAAATGTATAAAATTTTAGAATTGTATTAACAAAAATTGTTTTTCTTTATTATCCAAATAAACACACCCCCAACCCCTCTCAAGAGGGGAGCTTGTTCTGTTTTCAAAACAAACTTTCTGCATTTAAAACAAGTTTTTCATATTAAACACTTTTTTATTTTCTCTAAATATCAATCAAAAGACAAAACCATATTTAAAGACTTCTCGAACTCCCCTCTTGAGAGGGGTTGGGGGTGTGTCCTTCAAAACAAGTTATCTACATAAAAACAAGTTTCTCATATTAAACACTTTTTTATTTTCTCTAAATATCAATCAAAAGACAAATCTTAATTTAAGGACTTCCCGGACTCCCCTCTTGAGAGGGGTTGGGGGTGTGTTCTTCTTGTTTCTCAAATTCCGTAATATAATTCTCAATAGCCAACATCACACTAAACATTTCTTTCAGAACTTCGTTATCCGTAAATCGTAAAACATAAACCCCTAACTCGTTTAATCTTTGGGTTTTTCTGACATCTTTATCATAAACTTCCTCAAACTGATGCGAATATCCATCAACTTCAATGGCTAACATCAATTCGTGACAGAAAAAATCAACAATATAATTGTCAATCGGTTTTTGTCTGTGAAAATCATATCCGTACATCTGTTTTCGTTTGAGCTTTTGCCACAAAATGATTTCAGCTTTCGTGCTGTTGTTTCTTAATTGTCTTGCAAACTCTTTCAAATTAGGATTATAGGGTATGATTTTTCTTCTTTTCATCGCTCCTTAAATGATTCTTTCAAAGATAACAAAATCTTATTTCTCAATTCTAACAGAATTCTAATTTTCTTTGATGCTATTTCGCAATACAGAAGTATTAAGGTTGGGGTTAATGTTGATTTTTATTGATGCTAAGACCTCACAGGTTTGGAGGCTATGAAAACTTGAATTTCTTTAAGGTGGTGTAAAAGTAGGATAGATTTTTTAAAATAGATTTTTATCGGTTGGTGTGTAATTGGGTAATTTTGTGTAGTTTTGTCAGGATAGATAAACAAAAACAAACACTATGTACAATTTTATTAAAGAAGCTCATTCGGGCTGGGCTTATTTGGTTCTGATTTTATTGTTGGTAGCAGTACTTAATGCTATAATCGGGTTTTCTTCTAACAAAGCCTTTACTGCAAAAGACCGAAAAATATCTCTTTTCGGACTGATAGCTACACATATACAGCTTTTGCTGGCTATGTTTTTGTACTTCCTTTCTCCGTATTACAACACGATGAAGGAAGTTGGAATGGGAGAGGTAATGAAAAATTCAGATTTAAGATTATACCTTATTGAGCACCCACTTATTAATCTGATTGCGATTGTTTTGATAACTGTAGGTTGGTCTAAACACAAATCAGCAACTACCGACAAATCAAAATTCAAATCAATTTGGTTAATGTATTTGATTGGTTTAGTGCTTATTTTGAGCAGAATCCCTTGGAATGTGTGGTTTGCTTAAAAATTTTATGTAACTAACCAACCTGCAATGCATTATTGATTAGCACAGATGCACAGATTTTTATGTAGTATATTGTATCAGGCTTCAAGTTCGGTTAAACTTGAAGCCTGCTGCAAATTAATCTCTAATTAGCGGTAGTGTCGAACACCTCAAAAGTCCTTCTTGTTTGGCAATTTCGGCATACGGAATTTCTTCAACGGTAAACCCGTTTTCACGCAACCAATTGTTCAATCGGGTGAAATTCTTTTCCGAAACTACCACATCGGGAGCAATCGAAAAAATATTAGAATTCATATTATACATTTCGTCTCGAGTGATGTGGAACAGATTTTCTTTTCCAAATAAATCCACCAAATACATATAGTCTGCCTCTTCTCTGAATCCGGATTTGTAGATAATTCCTTTGTTGTGTCCCACAGGTTGAAAACAACAATCTAAATGCAGTGCATTATCTCGAGGTTCGATTTTTGATTTTACCAAATCAAATTCTTTTACCGTTTTATTCGGAAAAAGTTCTTTGATAAATTCCACACCTTGCATATTGGTTCGGGCTGTGATGTAGTTTGCGTAATCACTTCCTTTATATGTTCCGATAAAAATATGTTCGTTATGTAGCATTACGTCTCCTCCTTCGATGTGAACTTCTTTGGGAGGACGAATCACTTTTTCGGGATTCATCTGCTCAATTACGTAATTAATGGCATCAAGCTCTCTGTTTCTGTCTTCCAGAATATTGGCTTTAATGAAAATATCGTCAATTACAAAACCGATGTCTCTTGAAAAAATCTGATTGTAGTTTTCGATAATTTCCGGACGATAAACCTGAACGGCGTATTTTTTTAAAACTTCGTTAAAGGCTTCCATTTCTTTGACCATATCCTTCTCTATAGGATAAGTTCCTGCCAAAATATGTTCTAAGGATTTCGGATCGTAAGCCTCATCGGCTGTTGGAGTAGGACCGTTACTTTGGGCCGTTCCTAACACAACAGCACGAAGTCTTGAAGTTTCGTTTTTTACGTTTAGTTGAAGCATAAAAAGGTTATTTTGTCTTTCGGACAAAAATAGTGAATTGTTTCCCGAAAGGCAACTTTTTCTTACAGCCTGAAATTTTGTTGATTTTTGTGTTTAATCAGAACAGAAAAACAATCTGAATTTTATATCAAATTGTTGTTTCTGGCTTTTTGTACAGCTTCTATTTTGTTGTGAACCTGTAATTTGGCATAAATGTTTTCGATGTGTTTTCGTACAGTACTCGGAGAAATAATCAGATTGTTGGCTATGCAAATATAGTTAAGCCCTTTGCTTAGCTGTTCTAATACTTCGATTTCCCGACCCGAAAGTTTGATTTCTTCTTTTTCTTCTTCGCTGGCAACTTCAATTGGGTTACGAAGCAGTTTCAGAGCTTTTAGTGCTATAGAAGGTGTCATAGCAGCTCCTCCGCTCAAGGTTTCTATAATTCCCTGATACAAACCTTCCGGATTAACTTCTTTGAGGAAATATCCGTCTGCTCCGGCTTTTATGGCTTTAAAAATGTTTTCATCATTGTCAAAAACCGTAAGCATAATAATCTTGATGTGAGGAAATTTCTGATTTACCTTTTCTGTGGCTTCTATTCCGTTCATAATCGGCATCTCGATGTCCATCAAAATCAAATCAATATTGGCATTTTGTTCTAACTTATCGAGAAGTTCCTTTCCGTTAAGTACCGAAAATCTTACGTTGATATTCTTAAAAAAAGAAAGTTTTTCTACAATAGCTTTCTGCAAGAAAACATTGTCATCTACTACCGCTACTTTTATGATTGATTGCATCTCGAAAATGATTTATCCAAAATTAAGCCTATTATCCGGAATTTAACATAGGGCATTTGCCGTATTTATAATTCTATGGTTATAGTGCTTCCGATATCTTCAGTAGAGCTGAAACTTATTTTTCCACCGATTTCTTCAATTCTTTTTCGCATGTTAGCAAGACCGTTACCAGAGTTGTTTTCGTTAACCGAAAAACCTTTTCCGTCATCGGTAATTGAAATCAAAAATTGTTCATTACTGCTATCTGAAGGACAAATATCTACTTTTATGGTGTTTGCTTTGGAGTGCTTCACAGCATTATTTACCGCTTCTTGAATCACCCGGTAGAGGTTGATTCCCTCAAGCGAAGTAAAGTTGTGTTTACTGTTTCTAAGATTGTTGTCAATAGAGAAATCAAAAGTAATGGTATCCACCGAAAGAGCTGCATTGTTCATAAAATCAGCAAGTCGCTCCTGCAAATCTTCAAAAGCAATCTCTCCTTTATTCATTGCCCATATCGTATCGCGAAGCTCAATAATGATTTGTTTGGTAAACCTACTGATGTTGTCTATTTTTTCGTTTACTTCTGTATTTTTTTCTTTAAAATAATATTTGATGTTTTCTAATGAAGAAGTAATAAAAGTAAGTTGCGAACCTATGTTGTCGTGAAGTTCACGGGATATTTTCAACCGTTGTTGATGCAGTTGGTTTTGGGTTTCTATTTTGGCATAAGCATCTTTGAGTTGATTTTCTTTTTCTAATCGTTTTGCTTTTTGTTTTTGTCTATAAAAGAATATATATCCGAGCAGAATTGAAGCCAGTAGCAGAAAGCCAGCCAATATAATCTGAGAATTTTTGTTTTCTATTTTGAGCTTGCTTTCGGCAATAACAGCACGTTGTTCCAGAATGCGAGTTTCTTTTTCTTTGGTTTCGTAGCGGGTTTCGAGTTCTACCATTTTCTCAAAATTTTCCTGATTCAGAATAGAATCTCGAAGAACAGCCGCTTCTTGGAAATTATCATAAGCGGTTTTATAATCTGATTTGGCATATTGTATTTTTGAGAGTTGCTCCAAAATTCTGATGATTTCCTTTTTGGTCTGATTGCTTTTTGCCTGTTCCAAAGCCTTTTTTCCGTAGGTTTCGGCTATATCGAGTTTTCCTGTTTCAGTATATAGATCGGCAAAATGATTATACAAAAATGCCTTTCCGAAGTTGTCGTTTATCTGTTCGGCTATTTCTAATCCTTTTTGAGCATAATGCCCTGATTTTTGATATTGTTTGAGATCTAAATGCGTACTTGCCAAATTACAGTAAGCCTGTACTAATCCTCTTACGTCGTTTATTAGCTCTTTAATCTCGACTGCTTTTTCGTACATTTCGATAGCTTTGTCATGCTCTCCCAAGTGTTCGTAATAGATGATTCCCTGATTCATTAATGTGGCACTTTTTCCTTGGATATCACCAATACTGTCATAATAAGCAAAGGACATTTTCATACGCTCAAGAGCTTCTTTATAGCGTTTTTGCTCTTTATTGATAAGCCCTAAATTACTATAAGAAACAGCCAAAAGCTGATTGTCTTTTTCTTTTCTGCAACGCTCAAGAATGTTTACAATTACTTCGTTGGCTTTCTGATAATCACCGTAAAAGTAATACACCATTCCCTGATTGTTTACTGCATTTCCGAAAGTAGAAAAGTCTCCGACCGAATCAGCTATTTTGATACATTTATCAAAGACAACAACGGCCGAATCGTATTCGGAAAGAAACCTATGCAACAACCCTAAGGCATTGAGACTTTTGGCTTTTTGCTTCGGATTTTTTTCGATTTCCGCAAAGTGAATACTTTCTTTGGCATACTGCTTTGCCTTTACCGGATTGCTGTAAAAAACATCACGGATATTGAGGTATTTTTTATATGCTTTTGAAGAGTCTGCTGCGGTATTTTTTTTATCCTGTGCTGAAACTCCAAAACAGTACAGTAGTATTATAAAAATATAAAAATTGACTCTCATAGAAAAAGGTTTACTGACAGCAAATTTATTAAAATTTTGTTAAATCAAAAAAACTAAACAGTGCGAATTGATTTCAGGTGCTTGTTATTTTTTGTTGAAATAGAGTGTGGTAAGGGAATTAGAGCATCTAAAATATCTAAAAAATAAATTCAGGCAGTATAAAGTGCATTTAAAAAATCATTCGTGAGGGTATGTGAAATCTGTGGGAAATTCCTAATTTTAAACCTTAAACCTTAAACCTTAAAACCTTGAACCTTAAACAAAAAATCATTGGAGTAATGTCCGGTACTTCGTTGGACGGAGTGGATTTGGCTGAGATTATATTTTCGGAAGAAAACAATAAAATTTCATTTGAAATAAGAAAAACCCAAACTGTTCCGTACTCAAAAGAATGGATCTTTAAACTCAAAAACGGAATAAACTATTCTGAAAAAGAGCTAAAAGTTCTTAATTCGGAATATACAGTTCTTTTAGGAAATATCATTCAAACATTTATTTCGGAAAATAAGATTGAGAATATTGATGTAGTTTCTTCGCACGGACATACGATTTTGCATCAACCACAAAACGATTTTACTCTACAGATAGGGAACCTTCCCGAAATAACTCAAATTGTAAATCAAAAAGTAGTTTGTGATTTTCGAGTTCAGGACGTTGAATTAGGAGGGCAAGGAGCTCCACTTGTCCCCATTGGAGACAGGCTTTTATTTTCGGAATATGATTATTGCCTGAATCTCGGAGGTTTTTCTAATATTTCGTTTGAAGAAAAAGGAAAAAGAATAGCCTATGATATTTCGCCTGTCAATACGGTTTTAAACTTTTATGCCAACAAATTAGGATTCGAATACGACAATAAGGGAGAACTATCTAAAGGCGGAACATTCCATAAAACACTTTTTGATAGACTTAATTCGTTGGAGTTTTACCGGAAAAAATACCCGAAATCCTTAGGCTTTGAATTTGTAAGAGATGTCATTTTTCCGATAACCGAAAATTACGAAACCCAAGAAGTACTGCGAACTTTTACGGAACATATCGCTTTTCAGATAAGCGGAAATATCCGACAGAAAAAATCAAAATTACTCATAACCGGAGGAGGAGCTTATAACCATTTTCTGATTGACAGAATCCGATATTATTTGCCTGGTACCGAAATTGTTATTCCCAATAAAAAGATTGTTGAATACAAAGAAGCATTAATTTTTGCCCTGCTCGGCTACCTGAAACTACAGGACAGAATCAATGTTTTGTCAAGCGTTACGGGAGCTTTGCGAAATCACAGTTCGGGAAAGGTGTTTATTTTTTAAATATTTTTTAACGGTAAGATGATTTATACAAAAAAAATGTTACTTTTGGAGCTATAAAATAAACAAACAAAAGGTCTAACTAATTTAATATTAACTATGAAAAGATTTTT